>Ga0308022_1001004_pt1 | contig 10070 bp, 5 predicted proteins | sample Neamet353_FD_201297 | JGI IMG/M metagenome (GOLD analysis project Ga0308022, IMG submission 201297) | Marine microbial communities from water near the shore, Antarctic Ocean - #353 | ecosystem: Environmental > Aquatic > Marine > Unclassified | place: Southern Ocean | collected 2014-10-02 | reverse complement strand
TTCGATAGCTGCTCTACCCCTCCTTTAAAAAAAGCGTCGCGTTATGGATAGTTTATGCCTACAGAAGGCTGATTTTAGCGCCTTTCTGTGACAAAATGACGGCAATTTCCAACACCCTTTTAGCACTCCGCTAAACCCTGAACTAAGCACAAGGTTATCCCATGCAACTGAAAAAAATCCCCGCTACTGTTGTCACCGGTTTTCTAGGCAGTGGCAAGACCACTTTATTGTCTAATGTGTTGCGCCAGGTGTCTGGCGGTAAGGACCCTAAGCGTATTGCCGTGATCGTTAACGAATTTGGCGAACTAGACATTGATGCTGATTTATTACGCAATTGCCCGTTAGATTGTGATGACGAAGGCGAAACGCCATCCAGCACTCAGCAAGGCATTTACGAATTAGCCAACGGCTGCATTTGCTGCACCGTAGAAGAAGAATTTTTGCCCGTAATGCTAGAATTGGTTAAACGTCGTGATGACATTGACCACATTCTTATTGAAACCAGCGGTTTAGCGTTACCAAAGCCGCTTGTACAAGCCTTTAACTGGCCAGAAATTAAGAAATACTTCACCGTTGATTCGGTAATCACCGTGATTGATGGCCCAGCTGTTGCTGCCGGTCGTTTTGCCCATGATGCAGAACAAGTACAAGCCCAACGTTTAGCCGATGAAAGCCTTAACCACGATCCTGATTTAGCCGAGCTATTAGATGACCAGTTAAGTGCTGCAGATCTAGTGATCGTGTCGAAGAGTGACCTTTTGTCTGACCAAGAGCGCAGCAAAGTTGAGACGGTGATTGCCGCTAAAGTATCTACTGCCGTGAAGACCGCTTACATTGGTCAGAAGGAAGACGGTACCAGCGATGCGTCTATCGAATTAGTAATGGGCTTAGAAGCCGCTGCAGAAGACCGCATTGAAGCAGTACACACCCACCACGATCATCACCATGAGCATGGCGGCCATCATGATCATGCCCATGATCACTTTGATTCCTGCGTGATTCATTTAGGCGAAGTAGACGGCGACCGTTTACAAGCAGCCTTACAAGTATTACTTTCTAACCATCAAATCTACCGCGCCAAAGGTTTTGCAGCCTTACCTAATAAACCTATGCGTCAAGTAATACAGGCCGTTGGCGAGCGTTTAGAAAGCCACTTTGATCGTTTGTGGACTGCCGATGAAGCGCGCCGCACGTCTTTGGTAATGATTGGTAAGCATTTACATGTTGCCGAATTAACCAGCGCATTAAAAGTAGCTGAGGTTTAGTCACTCACTATGCATTTGCTCGCAGCCCAGCCTGGCGGCTTCGTTGAAGAAGAGGGCATTATCGACCTAGGCCAAGACCCCGCTAAAGTGGTGATCTTGGCCGCTGCCGATACTAGCCTTGCTATGTTGGCCACTGCGGCCGAACAACTGGGCGACGAACTGCCATCCATTCGTTTAGCTAACTGGAGCCACCTGCTTAAACCCGCTGCTTTTGACCTTTATGAGCACAAAGTATTGGAGCAAGCAGAAGTAGTGTTGGTGTCACTGCTAGGTGGCGCAAGCTATTGGAATTATGGCTTTGAACGGCTACAGGAATGGCAACAGGCAAAACCTAACCGCCAACTTATTTTGGTACCGGGTGATGATGCACCAGACCAAGAGCTAACACTAGCTAGTTCTTGTGCGCCAGTAACGTGCCAATTGGTATGGCAATACTTACGCCAAGGAGGCGTGAGTAACGGTATAAATTTACTAAGGCATTTAGCACAAGAGCTAAACCTACTACCAAACCAGCTTAGCCAACATAAGTGGCAACCACCGGCCGAACTACCCCAAGCGTTAATTTATCAACCCGGTGTAGCCCAAGCCAGCTTAATGGATTGGCAAAAGCAGACCGTTACACAGGGCTTGCAACACGCACCTGTAGTGACGTTATTGTTTTATCGTAGCCATTTGCAAAGCGGTAATACCCGCATGTTTGATGGTTTAATGGCAGGCTTAATTAAGCAGGGCATGAACCCCATCGCCCTTGCGATAACCTCTCTTAAAGACCCACAAGCCTTGGCTTTGGTAAATCACACCTTAAAGCAGTCCAACACCAAACTGGTATTAAGCAGTTTAGGTTTTGCCAGTAACAAAGTAGATGCGCCAAGCCTTAGCTCTTCGCCAACACAATTTAAGCTGCCTATTGAAGGCGATATACCTGTACTACAGCTGGTACTGTCGTCCACTACCCATGAAGCATGGCGTGAGCACAAGCAAGGTTTAAGATCTCGCGATATTGCCATGCAAGTCGTATTGCCAGAGATGGACGGCCACGTACTTACTCGCGCCATTAGCTTTAAATCTATGGGTTACTACAGCGAACTATGCCAAATAAACCTTGTGGGCTACGAGCTAGACCCAGAAAGAGCACAGTTTGTGGCTCGCCTTGCTAAGGGCTACTGCAGCCTTGGCCATAAGGCCAATAACGACAAACGTATTGCCCTAATACTCGCCAACTATCCCACCAAAGATGGCCGTATTGGTAATGGCGTAGGTTTAGATACACCGCAATCGGCCATTAACGTATTACAAGCTATGCAAGATACAGGCTACGCCATCGATATAGTCCCTGAAAATGGCAACGCCTTAATAGAAACGCTATTAGAGTCTGTCACGAATAACCCCAATACCTTGCACCACTTACCATGTTGGCAAAGTTTAGATGCTGCTGTGTACATGGAATATTTTTCAAAGCTGCCTCAAAACTGCCAAGATGCTGTATGGCAACGCTGGAGCGGCCCAGAGCAAGACCCTAAGTATAGACAGGGCCGTATCATGTTAGCAGGCCTTCGATTAGGTGAAACCTTTGTAGGCATTCAGCCAGCACGGGGTTACAACCTAGATTTAACTGCCAACTACCACGACCCAGACTTAGTACCACCTCACAGTTATTTGGCCTTCTATTTTTGGTTGCGTCATGTTTATCAAGTAGACGCGATCATTCACCTTGGCAAACACGGTAATCTTGAATGGCTTCCGGGTAAAGGCGTAGCGTTAAGTGATGAATGCTGGCCTGATGTGGCACTTGGTCCAATGCCTCATTTTTACCCATTTATTGTCAATGACCCTGGCGAAGGTGCTCAAGCCAAGCGTCGTGCTCAAGGGGTGATTATTGATCATTTAATGCCCCCCATGGCCCGCGCTGAAACCTATGGCGAACTTGCCGATTTAGAAGCCTTGGTAGACGAACTGTATCAAGCAACTGGTTTGGATACGGGGCGTGAGTCATGGCTAAGGGAACAAATTGTTGCCACCTTGGCTAGCAGCAACCTTAAACAAGAACTAGGGTTAACGGCCAACACTACTGAAAGCGAAATGCTGGCCCAACTTGATACCTATTTGTGTGACATTAAAGAAGCTCAAATTCGTAACGGGTTACATATTTTAGGCCAGCTACCAGAAACAGATGAACTCAGCGAAACCCTCGTTGCACTGCTACGTTTACCTCGCGGTGAAGCCGTGGAAGAACGAGGCATTTTACACAACCTAGCCCTTGATCTTCACTTGGATCTAGGCCTAAACGATGATAATAGCTATGACACCTACAACCCCTTAGCCACCGATGTTAGCCCTTGGCTTGGTGCTAAACCTCAGCTGTTAGCTGAGCAAAGTGACGGTGTATGGCGTTCTAGCATGGACACAAGGGAGCGCCTTGAACTGTTAGCGCTACGTTTAATTAATGAGTATTTGCTGTCACCCAACAACAAAGACATTAATGCCCTAACCTCTACGCTCCCACATACTAGCCAACAATTAAACTACGCTAAAAGCATTATTTTAGCCGCTTTAGAAGACAGCGCCGTACGCGAAACTAAAGCCCTCATTCAGGGGTTAGCAGGCCAAGCCGTAGAGCCTGGCCCAAGTGGCGCGCCTACTCGAGGCCGTTTAGACACCTTGCCTACTGGGCGTAATTTCTTTTCTTTAGACAACCGCAGCGTACCCTCTGCAGCTGCGTGGGCGTTAGGCCAACGGTCTGCTCAAGCCCTTATTGAAAAGCACTTACAAGAACACGGCGACTATCCTACCCAAATAGGCTTATCTGTTTGGGGCACCGCCACCATGCGTACCGGCGGCGATGATATTGCCCAAGCGTTTTCTTTAATGGGTATTAAACCTATTTGGGCACCCGGTTCGCAACGGGTGATGGATTTTGAAATTGTACCTGCCATGCAATTAGGCCGCCCTCGCGTAGACGTTACCCTGCGTGTGTCCGGATTTTTCCGTGATGCCTTCCCTAATGTAATGAAATTATATGACGCTGCCGTGCAGGCCCTATCCACCTTTGATGAACCAGGTTCTAGTGCTAAAAACGGCAACACTATTCGCCAAAACGTTGAACAACGTTCAGCAGAACTACAAGCTCAAGGCATCAGCCCTACCGAAGCCCGCCGCCAGGCCAGCTATCGCGTTTATGGCAGCAAACCTGGCGCCTACGGTGCGGGATTACAAGGCCTTATTGATGAGCGTTGCTGGAGCGAGCGTTCCGACTTAGCGGATGCATACCTCAACTGGGGCGGCTATGCTTATGGTAATCAAACAGGTGATGGTGTGGCGGCCCATGACGATTTTAAACACCGTTTAAGCCAGTTAGAGGCCGTGGTACAAAATCAAGACAACCGCGAACACGATTTATTGGATTCCGATGACTACTATCAGTTTCAAGGCGGAATGACGAACGCAGTAACCAGCTTTAGTGGCCAAGCACCTGCGGTGTATCACAGCGACCACAGCAACCCTAGCGTGCCCAAAATTCGCACCCTTAAAGAAGAACTCAACCGAGTACTACGCTCTCGTGTACTCAATCCTAAATGGATTGGTGCTATGCAGCGCCATGGCTACAAGGGTGCTTTTGAAATGGCTGCCAGTGTAGACTACTTATTTGCCTACGATGCCACTACAGATTTGATTGCTGATTACCAATATGAACAAGTCAGTGATGCATTGATCTTTGAACCAGAAAACCAGCAATTTATGCGCGACAATAACCCTGCCGCCTTAGAAGAAATGACCGAACGCATGTTAGAAGCTTGCCAGCGTGGCATGTGGCAGGAACCGGGCGAACATCAACAGGCCTTACAAGATTTGCTGTTAGACTTAGATCAGCAAAAGGAAACCGCTTCATGACTCAACCAACATTGACAGTTCAAGGTTCCCGTACCCTCTTAGTGCAAGGCACTCAGACTCTTCTGGAGCAAAGCGCCCGTACCCTCATGGTACAAGGCACTACGTCCGACGCTGGTAAAAGTATTTTAGTCACAGCTTTGTGCCGCATTTTAGCGCGCAAAGGCATTAAAGTAGCCCCTTTTAAAAGCCAAAACATGGCCCTTAATAGTGCGGTAACTGCCGATGGCGGTGAAATAGGCCGCGCTCAAGCAGTACAAGCCGAAGCCTGTTTTTTACCGCCCGATGTACGCATGAATCCTATTTTACTTAAGCCTAATAGCGATTTAGGCTCACAGGTGATCTTACGTGGCAAAGCTATTGGCAACATGAAGGCCGTGGAATATCATCTGCATAAACCTAAGCTGTTACAAGACGTAGTATTTGCTCATCAAGAGCTATTAGCAGACTTTGATCTAGTGATGGCAGAAGGTGCTGGTAGCCCTGCAGAAATTAATTTAAGAGAACATGACCTTGCCAACATGGGTTTTGCAGAAGCCGTAGACTGCCCTGTGATCATCGTTGCTGACATAGACCGTGGTGGTGTATTTGCCCATCTTTACGGTACTTATGAACTACTCAGCCCTACCGAACAAGCGCGAACCCGAGGCTTTATCATTAACCGTTTTCGCGGTGACAAAACACTGTTGCAAGGTGGTTTAGACTGGTTAGAAGAAAAAACCGGAAAACCCGTACTTGCCGTTTTACCTTATATCCACAACTTACACATAGAAGCTGAAGACTCATTAGCAGTTGACCAGTTCACCAAAAGTGATGGCGGCCAGCACTTCAAAGTTGTTGTGCCTATTTACCCTAGGGCCAGTAACCATACAGATTTTGATGCCTTAAGAATGCACCCTGAGGTAGATTGCCAATTGCTTAGAGACGTACAAGCGTTCAAAGGTGCAGACCTTATTATTTTGCCAGGCAGCAAGAATACCCGTGGTGATTTAGCATGGCTTAAACAGTCTGGCTGGGCTGCCGTTATTAAACGTCACTTACGTTTAGGCGGTAAAGTGATTGGTATTTGTGGTGGTTATCAGATGTTAGGCCATGCCGTACACGACCCAGATGGCACCGAATCCAGCGCCGGCACCAGTGAAGGTTTAGGCCACTTGAATATTGAAACCCTGTTACAAGGCGAAAAACAATTACGCAATGTACAAGGCCATTGGTTGACCGCAAACGGAGACATTCCTGTTACAGGGTATGAAATCCATGTAGGGCAAACCACCGGTAGTGATTTAGCACAGCCGTTAATGCAGCTTAACACTGGCCCAGATGGCGCTCGCAACAGTGAAGACACAATTATGGGTAGCTATGTGCATGGTTTATTTGATGAACCAAAGCTGCTAGAAAAATTATTACACTGGGCTGGTTTAGAGCAAACACAACCTTTTGACTACCCTGCCTTAAGAGCAGCACAGATTGAACGTTTGGCTGACGAAGTGGAAGCAGAACTGTCAGTAGAAACTATTTTGAACATCATGCGCGGCTCACTTAAACATGGGCTTTAACATGAGCTTGATCATCGCTATCGTCATTGCTCTTGGCCTAGACTATTGGTTAGGCGAACCTAAACGCCTGCACCCGCTGGTGGGTTTTGGAAGTTTTGCTGATGGCCTGGAAAAATGGCTTAACTCTGCACAGGGGCTGCTAGCGAAGCAAAACGACACGCTATTAAAATGCAAAGGTATTCTCGCATTAACCCTAGCCATCGGCCCACTCGGCTTCGCCGCCTACAGCATAGAACAAACCTTTGTAGCCAACGACTTCCTATCAACACTGCTTGCCGGTGTAGTTTTGTATGTAGCGATTGGCTGGCGCAGTTTAATTGAGCACGCCAAGGCCATATCTATACCCCTATATAAAGGTGATTTAACCACGGCCCAAGTTGCCGTAAGCCGCATAGTAAGCCGCGATACCCAAGACTTGAATGAGCAGGAAATCGCCAAGGCGGCCACGGAATCAGTGCTTGAAAATGGTGCTGACGCATTATTTGCAGCCCTGTTTTGGTTTATTGTTGCAGGAATTCCAGGTGTGGTTATTTATCGCCTTAGTAACACTTTAGATGCCATGTGGGGCTACAAAAATTCACGTTTTTTACATTTTGGCTGGGCAGCTGCACGTTTTGATGACTTACTTAACTTCATTCCCGCTCGCCTAACCGCGCTCGCTTACACCCTGTGTGGCAGCATGAACGGACAAACCCAGAATGCATGGCAAAGCTGGCGCCAACAGGCAGGCACGTGGAAAAGTCCTAACGCAGGGCCGGTAATGGCAGCAGGAGCAGGGGCCATTGGTGTAGAACTGGGCGGCAGTGCGAACTATCATGGCCAAAACCAACACCGCCCTGTACTTGGCTCAGGCAGCGCGCCCATGGCCGCCAGCATTGATGATGCCTGCGATCTAGTGAACAACAGCCTAGTACTTTGGTTAGCGGTGATATGTTTGCTCGCTTTTATGGGTATTGTGTAATGGGTATAGCTTAATGAACCTTCTATTTCACGGTGGTGATTTACAGTCAGCGTCGGCTATATACGGCCGCAACCCCGATGATTGGCTCGATCTATCCACAGGTATTAACCAGCATAGCTATCCTGTACCTGCCATAACTCAGGATGCTTGGCATCAGTTACCTTACTTAAGCCCTGCTTTAACCAACGCTGCCACATCTTACTATGGGGATCACCCATGCTTAGCAAGCAGTGGCAGCCAAAGCGTTATTCAATTACTGCCCTCCATACTGCACCAATTAGGCAATCAGAAAACCACGTGGTTACCTCACGTAGGGTATCAAGAGCACCGCGAAGCTTGGTCCCAACAAGGTGATATTCAAACCTACAACGGCTTAGACAGCCCGTTAGCTGCCCAACAAATAGATGCAGCATTGAATAATGATGCGCCCGGCTGTGAAATAGGCCACTTGGTGATCATTAATCCCAATAATCCAACGGGCGAAACCTTTAAGTTACAACAATTGCGCCTGTGGGCACAAAAGTTACAAGCAATAAACGGCTTTTTGGTGGTGGATGAGGCTTTTATAGACACTACGCCGTTCGCTAGTTTGCTCACCGAAACGCTAGCAGATAATATGGTTGTACTACGCTCGGTGGGTAAGTTCTTTGGCCTTGCTGGCATTCGCTTAGGATTTACCTTTGCGGCTCAAACTGTATTAGATAACCTAGCCAAAAAGATTGGCCCTTGGTCCGTTAACGGGCCGGCGCAAACCATAGCCATTGCCGCGTTAAATGATACTCCGTGGCAAACACATATGCGCTATGAGCTTATTAACGAAAGGTTGGACCAGTTGAACCTTTGGCAATATTCAATGGTGCAACTGGGTGCAGATCTAGCCGCTTCCCATGAATTGTTTCGCAGTTTTATCATGGCTCCAGATTTAGCCTACACATTGCACCATAACGCTGCTAAGAACGGCATTTTATTACGCCCAGTAGATATCAACTCAAGCACGAGTTTGTTACGCTTTGGCAATATTGATTTAAGCCAAGCAGATGCTATAAAGCGCTGTAAAACTTGGTTGAAACAGGAAATTCCATGACTTTTTTCCCTCTATTTCACAACACCAGCACACTAAAAGCCCTACTTATAGGTGGCGGAACTATCGCCAAACGCCGAGCCAAATCTCTTATTGACGCCGGTGTCGCCTGTGATGTAATGGCTACTTCTATTTCTGAAGAGCTTACACACTTAGTAGAAAGCACTGGTGGCTGCGTAACCATTAACGCCTATGTGTCAGATGAAGTTATGCTAGGCTACGGCTTAATTTTGGCATTGACCGATGATCGCGCCACAAATCAACAAATCGCTACTCATGCCAAGGCCATGGGCTTGTTGGTTAATGTGGCGGACTGCCCTAACGACGGCAATGTTATTTTCGGCGCCACCATAGACCGCGCACCACTAACCATTGCTATTAACAACGGCGGCGCATCGCCAGTACTATCTAGTATTTTACGCCAGCAATTAGAACAGTTTGTACCCAAAGCTTATGGGGAACTAGCCAGTTTGGTAGGCGGTTATCGCCAGCAAGTTAAAGACGCCTTACCAAGCACCGCGGACCGCTCTACCTTTTGGCACAAAGTGTTGCAGGGGCCTGTGGCCGAAGCGGTATTCTCCGGCAAACAAAGCGAAGCTGAAAGCTTATTAAAGAACCACTTAAAAGAGGTTCACCACGGCTTTGATAAGGTGATGAGCAACGGCGAAGTGTTTCTTATTGGTGCAGGCCCTGGAGACCCAGATCTTCTTACCCTTAGAGCGTTCAGGCTGTTACAAAAGGCCGATGTGGTGCTATATGATGCCCTGGTGTCTGATGGGGTGATGGCCCTAGTACCAGAATCTGTAGAACGTGTGTATGTAGGTAAGCGCCGTGCCAACCACAGCGTACCCCAAACAGGCATCAATCAATTGTTGGTGGATTACGCCAAACAAGGCAAACGCGTTGCCCGCCTTAAGGGTGGTGATCCGTTTATCTTTGGCCGCGGTGGCGAAGAAATTGAAACGTTAGCCGAGCAACATATACCGTTTCAAGTGGTGCCTGGCATCACTGCAGCCAGCGGATGTTCTGCTTATTCTGGTATTCCTCTTACTCACAGAGACTATGCCCAATCAGTGCGATTTGTAACAGGTCAATTACGCGATGGCGGTGTAGATTTACCTTGGCCAGAACTAGTAGTAGAAGGACAAACCTTAGTGTTTTACATGGGTCTAAAAGGCTTACCGTTCATATGTGAAGAACTCATTAACAACGGTATGGACAAAAACATGCCCGTAGCATTAATTGAAAAAGGCACCACCCAAGACCAACGAGTGCTGGTATCTGACCTCTGCGGATTACCTACACTGATCGAGGCCGAGAAA
>Ga0308022_1000985_pt1 | contig 10173 bp, 9 predicted proteins | sample Neamet353_FD_201297 | JGI IMG/M metagenome (GOLD analysis project Ga0308022, IMG submission 201297) | Marine microbial communities from water near the shore, Antarctic Ocean - #353 | ecosystem: Environmental > Aquatic > Marine > Unclassified | place: Southern Ocean | collected 2014-10-02 | reverse complement strand
AAGAATTGTGCAAACTCATCGAAGATATTGGTCGACATCCAATAGAAAGAGGAACACTTTACAATATTATTAACGACTATAAAGGATTTGATTGGTCTGCTGAAAAAGCAACAGTTTAATTCAATTTCACAAAAACAAAAGGCTTGACAATATTGTCAAGCCTTTTGTTTTAAACCTAATACCTTGTCTAAAAAAACGATTATGAAAAAGATATTTTTACTCTTATTTATTTCAAGTTCTATACTCCAAGCTCAACATGTATTAACCGAGAGATTACAGGAGGAGATAAATACAATTGATCGTTTAGATCAAAAAATATCTATTCGTATAGAAATGCTCGACAAGGTAGATGCATTTGAAATGCATAAAGAATTTGTGCGTTTAGAAACACCTATTCAAGAAAGAGCAAGACAAATAGTTTTGAGCTTACAACAGAAATCAAAAGAAACACAATTTGAACTCTTAGAAGCGATAAGAATATCAAATCCTGAAGTATATGAAAACCTTAGAAATTACTGGATAATAAATAACATTTACGCCGAGGCTCCAATCGAATTGATTTACGAATTGGGGAAAAGAGAAGACATCGCTTTTATTGATCTTAACTCCGACATCAGCTCGCCGTTAGAAATAATGGAATCTGAGTCTGTAAGCTTTGAAGCTGCCGAGGCTATGGAACCTGGTTTAATTGCTATAAATGCTCCTGCTTTATGGGATTTAGGTTATACCGGAAAAGGTTTATTAGTATACGATTACGATACAGGAGTTTGTGCTGAACATCCGGCTATAAAAAAACGTTTTTTAGCAAATCGTTTTCCAATGGAGCAAAGCTGGTACGGTTACTTTAGAGATTTCCCAAATGAAATTAACAGCGACCACGGAACCCACACTTTAGGAACTATTCTAGGCGAAGGACTTCCATCGGGCGATACAATTGGTGTAGCTCCTGGAGCTTATTGGATTGCTTGCGATTTGGTTACGACTACAGTAGAAGCTCTACCTCCATTAGAAAATATTGTTGCGGCTTATGAGTGGGCTTTAGATTCTGATGAAAATCCTGAAACTACTTTCGACATTCCAGCTGTAATTAACAACTCTTGGAGATGGAGAGATGAAGCCGATACGGTACACTGTAACGATTATATAGTTGACTTAATGAATGCTTTAGAAGCAGCAGGAATTGCCAGTGTATTTTCTGGTGGGAACTCTGGACCAAGCAATACAAGTGTAAATGCGCCGCAAAGAATTAACACGACCATTGTAAACACCTTTTCTGTAGGAAGTATAAATGTAAACTCTGAAGAATTTGCGATTAGTACATTCTCTACTAGAGGCCCTTTGCAATGCCCAGCAACAGATAGCTCTTTAATAATTCACCCAGAAGTAGTTGCTCCAGGACAAAGTGTACGTTCTTCTACAGGAATGAATTCTTACGAAAGTAAATCTGGAACTTCTATGGCGGCGCCGCATGTTTCTGGTGCAGTATTATTACTAAAAGAAGCCTTTCCTAATTTAAGTGGAGCAGATTTATTAACAGCTCTGTATTTTACAGCCATAGACATGGGCGATGTAGGAGAAGACAATACTTTTGGTATGGGATTAATAGATTGCCTTGCAGCTTTCGAATATTTGAGTCTTACCAATACACCAACCAATCCTTTTGAAACCTTATACGATGTTGAGGTCTTAGAAATTCTTGAACCTCAATCGGAAACATTTTGTTCTTCTACTGTAAATCCGAGCTTTGTAATTGTAAACAATGGAGATTCTACACTACATACTATTCATGTTTTAGTAAACCTTAATGGCGAAGAATTGACTTCGTATACTTGGGAAGGAACACTTCTTTCTGGAGAATCTATTACCGAATCAATTGATAGTTTTACTATTGATGAAGATGTTACACAAAAACACGAATTACAAGTACAAGTGTCGTTAGAGAATACCTACGAAAAGGATATATTTAACAATTCCTTAATCCAACGGTTTTCTTTTCACGGATTTACCGATGCTCCATTTATAGAAACTTTTGAGAGTAATTCTTTAGAAACGAATAATTGGAAAGTAGAAAATATTGATGCCGATAGAACTTGGGAAATTGACCAAGCTGAAGGAATTGAAGGTTCTACCCTATCTGCAAAAATGCGCATGTATAATTATTCTAGTATCGGACAAAGGGATGCTTTGGTATCACCAAATATTAGCCTTGAAGAGGGAGAAGATTACAATCTGTATTTCTCCTATGCACACCAAAATAGAAATATTGGTTCTTACGATGACTCCTTGATTCTTGAGATCTCCACAGATTGTGGAATTAACTTTCATAGAGTATTTGCTAAAGGTGGAGACAATTTAGAAACTACAGATACGCTTGACTTAAATTTTGAACCTTATTATGCTACACACTGGAGAAATGAAACAATTGTTTTGTCGGAGTATATTCCCGATGCAAATGCTGTAATTCTGAAGTTTACTACTGTAAACGGAAAGCAAAACAATTTATACCTAGACAATGTATTTGTTTCTACTGCAGAAGAGTTTGCACTTACAGAAAACTTAGAAAACCAATTTTCGTTGTTCCCTAATCCAGCTACCAATAGTTTAACTTTATTGCTAAACACTTCGAATAAGGAAACCAAAACCTTTAATTTAATAGACCTAAGTGGTCGAGTTTTGGAATCTAAAACAGTCTTAAATGAGCAAAATATACACTGGAACTTATCGTCTCTCGAAGCTGGTTATTATATCATTAATCTGGAATCTTCTAAAGGGAATAGTAGTCATTCGTTTATTAAAAAGTAAATATCTAGAAATATTAGAAGCTTGATAGTAGACTTTCGAGAACATCTACTTTGGAGGAATACAATACAACGATCTGACCTACTTTTAGGGATTTATTAGAAACCCGTATTTTTTTTGCTAAATTCAAGCCTTCTTAGGTCAAAAACTCCTAGAAAAACAGTAAAAGCTGGCATACGATTCAGCATCTCAAATAAAAAAGTAGCTAATAACAAATAAACGCCTTTACCTGCAATTTACAAACCGAGAATAATGAACCAACGAATAGCACATATTTCATTAGTAGTTAAAAATTATGATGACGCAATCGAATTTTATACTAAAAAATTGAATTTCACTCTTCTAGAAGACACGAAAATTGATGAAAATAAAAGGTGGGTAATGGTTGCTCCTCCTGGAGCAAAAGAATGCTGTTTGTTACTTGCGAAAGCTGCTAATGAAAGACAAACTGAAAGTGTTGGTAACCAAACAGGTGGAAGAGTCGGGTTTTTTCTTTTCACAGATGATTTTTGGAGAGATTATAATACAATGACCGATAGAAACATAAACTTCATTAGAAGCCCAACTGAATTTGAACATGGAACTGTCGCGGTATTTGAAGACTTATACGGGAATCTATGGGACTTGATAGAACCAAGTGAAAACAACAAAGGACTAACATAAATTTAGGTTAAACGCTTTCTTTAATTACAAAAACTAAATTGAGCTTACATTAATTCACACTTCTTAAACCTATTACAAAATCGTGTCAAGTACCTTTATCAAAGCCATTAAAAAATGAAAGTTATGCAAATCAAAAGCCTTTATACACTGTGCATATTATGTCTTAGTGTACTTATGTCATGTGCGCAAGCGGAAAAAGGATTAAACGGGAATGTGGAAGTAAATACTATTGAAGACAGTCATTATTTTCTTAGAAACCAAATGAGCGATTCTTTATATCAGGCAATAGACGGACGACATGTAAAGAAAAGCAACAGGGTTATCAAAACTGAAAAAGAGGCCATTGAACTCGGGAAATCATTTTTTTTTAAAGAATTTGGCGAAAATTATAACTCTGAGGAAAGGCGATACATGGTTAACCTTATAAAAGGTTTTTGGATTGTGAAAGGAATGCTACCAGTAGGACATTCAGGGGGAACGTTAGTTACAGTCATTGACTCTGAGAGTGGTGAACTCTTTTACACACAAGTTTGGAAATAGTAACAACAGCTACCAATGTATAAGCGGCATTAAAACGAAACGCTTTTACTAAACATTGGCAGTAATTAGAGAATTAAATAAATGGCAAGAATATACGGAACAATAGAATCACTGAAATCATTGAAATCTGAATTAGAGAATAATGGGGTTTCAAGATTTAATTCTGTAAAAGAGATTAAACACTTTTTGTCAAATTATAATTTGGAAAAACTCTCGATTCTAAATAATGAATCTGATAAATTAGAAAAAGAATATTCTGAAACGAATTCTAATCTAAAAAAAAGCGAACAGAATAAAGCTGAAACACTTAATTTAGAGACTGAAAAAATTGATACTCGAATTTCTGATTTACAGATAAAAATTAATCTCATTAAGACTAAAGATGTTAACTTTCTAAAAAAGCTAGTTTCAAGTATAAAACTATATTCACTAAAAAAACAATCGAATTATTTCATTAAAAATAAAAATAAATTTATAAGTGCATCAGTAAAAGAAATAACTAGAAACATTAAAAATGATGAGCTATTCATTAAAGAATACGTCACTGGAAAACAAAACTTAATTGAAAAAAGAGCGAAATCTGAAACAAAAAAACTCGAGCATACTCGCAATGTTTTAGAAAACTCTAAAAATCTAATATCAGGAGCAATAGGAGAAAACTTAGTAGTTAAAGAAATTAAGAAACTTTCTGATGACTACGCTTTGATTAATGATTTCAATTTGAGTTTTTCACCTCCAATTTTTCGCAAAAAATATAATCAAAGAATATACTCCGTACAAATTGACCATCTTTTAATTTCAAAAGCAGGAATTTTTATAATAGAAACAAAAAACTGGAGTAAATCATCTGTCAACACTATTAGTTTAAGGTCGCCGATTGAACAAATTAAAAGGTCAAATTTTGCTCTTTATGTATACATTTCAGAAAACATTACTATAAATGAACATCATTGGGGAGAACAAAGAATTCCAATACGAAATCTTATAGTTATGATTAATAATAAGCCAACTGCTGAATTTAAGTATGTGAATGTAAAACTCCTTAGAGAATTGAATGATTACATAAAATATTTTGAACCAGTATTAAATCAAAATCAACTGGATAGAATAATAACGCAATTAACTTAATTAAAAAGTACAGCAAACATAAATAAACGCACACAACATTGCAATACTGGCGCTCCTTCTATTCTAAATCCTTCTTAGCTGGTGTAACGTCAGAAAATGTAGGCGAAGACTCGCTAATGCTGCCGACACCCTTTTTATTAACTTTGAAAGTAACATCCTTTGTTGTGGTAAATAACAGAACAGATGAAAAAGACTTTATAAGGTGTGATTTCAAGACCACAAAAGCCTCATCTAATGTCATCTTGTCTTCCTGATCCTCAGTCTCTTTAGATCTATATCGCAATTTAAGTAAGACCTTAAAGCCATCTTCTGAATTGACTGGCCTGAGAAATATATTTCTCAAGTTTGGCTTACCAATGGTCTTCGCCATAGTTAATTTTGCAAATCGGCCTTCTTGTAAACTTTCATCTACCTGTTTCCAGAAAAGAACAAACACATCTTGGTAAGACATAAACTAAAGATTAATGAGAAAATATTTTGTTTTGCAAAAGTAACACTATAATTCAGAAGCTTAACTGAAAAGACAGTGTTTATAGAAAGTTCGCCAAAACTTAAATTTGGTGTTTAAAAAGTATAATTTAAAAACAAAATGTTAATTTTATGCTATTGCGTAACTGAGAGTATATTTCTCTAAAAACATTACTCAACATAACCAAAACAATAAGGTTAACTGATGAATAACTCAAATAAAATGAATACAGAACAAAATTATATAGAAATCAACAGAAAGTCTTGGAACAACAAAACAGAGGCACATCTGAATTCAGAATTTTATAATCTAGCCAATTTCCTAAAAGGGAACACTTCATTAAATTCTATAGAATTAGACTTATTAGGGGATATAGAAGGTAAAACTATTTTACATCTACAATGTCACTTTGGACAAGATACAATAGCATTAAGCAGATTAGGAGCTAAGGTTACAGGAATTGACTTGTCTGATAAAGCTATAGAAAGTGCAAAGAAAATTGCAATAGATACGAAGTCCGATGCAAAATTTATTTGTTGCAACCTCTACAATTTACCCAAGTATTTAGACGAACAGTTTGACATCGTATTTACTAGTTATGGCACAATTGGCTGGCTACCTGACTTAAACAAATGGGGAAATATTGTTTCTAAATTTCTAAAGCCGAATGGGCAATTTGTGTTTGTAGAATTTCATCCAGTAGTATGGATGTTTAACGATGATTTTGAGGAAATAAAATACAACTACTTCAATTCTGGAGCAATCGTAGAAACAGAAAATGGGACTTATGCAGATAAGGATGCTCATATAAGTCAAGAGTGTATAACGTGGAATCACAGTATAAGTGAAGTACTTAACAGTTTAATTAAAAGCGGTCTCGAAATAAATTCGCTAGATGAGTTTGATTACTCCCCATATAATTGTTTTAGCAAGACCATTGAAATAGAACCTAAGAAATATAGAATAGAGCATTTAGAAAATAAAATACCAATGATATATTCAATTTCTGCAAAAAAGAAAAAGGACTGGATCATATAGCTAGTATTGTGAGGGCTTAACACTAGGTATCTCGGCTAATAACCTAAAGAAGCACAGACTATATAGTTTGTGCTTTTGTCATTTTAATAAGGAGTGTCAATCCAATTTGAGAAGACATCTATCGAAATTAAAACAGGGTTTTAGAAAATAAATTTAACTTAGGGTGTAATAATTTTCTATTTCTGCCACTAACCAATAAAAAACAAATTTGAGCAGCGACTTCTACACAGCATCCATATTACCCTATGCAGGTATAATCATAAAAATTTGCCGAGCATACACAAATTCACAAGAGGACTTTGAGGACTATTACCAAGAGGTTTGTTTGCAAATTTGGCGTAGTAGGGAGAAATTCAACAAACAATCGGAATGGTCTACCTGGGTCTACCGTTTATCTTTAAACGTTTGTTTAACATTATTAAAAGGTAAAAAAAGTAAACATCAATTTTTCTCTACAGAATCAATACCAGAGGAATTAGTTGAAGATTGTAAAGCATTTAAAGATGAGGCATTAAATGAACTGTACTCAGCTATTAAACAATTATCTGAAATAGATAGAGCTGTAATTCTATTGTATTTAGACGAGAAGAGCTATGTAGAAATGGCAGAAATTATTGGAACAAACCCTAATAACATTGGGGTTCGTATAAAGAGAATTAAACAAAGACTAAAAAAAATACTCGATGGGAAAATCAATTGAATCAATTTGGGAAGAAGGCTTTTTAAATAATGATGCTTTAATAGCACCAAAACTGAATAATTTGTACAAACAAAAATCTATAGATATTGTAGAAAAGTTTAAACAAATGTACAAAGTAAACATCTTTGCACTAATGGGATTTGCACTTTTAATGTTGGTGATTGCAATACCTAGTGAAATGCCCTATATGGCGATTCCAATGTTTTTACTTTTCTGTTTAATTATTAGTATTGCTATACAATTTAAAAATAAGCTAGAACTGCTTGATAAAAGTCAAAACAGTTATGAGTATCTTAAATCTTTTGATAATTGGACCAAGGATATGATTGGGGCAACTACAAAGCTATCAAGATTTATGTATCCTTATATATTCTTAATTATGATTGCAGGATTTTGGTTTGGCAGTTATGGAGGAGATATTCCAGGAAACATTATGCTAAATGAGTATTTATTAAACAATCCAGACACATTAATGTTATTTGGATTCCCATTATTCTGGCTTATTGGACTTGTGCTTATACTAGCTGTAATTGCTATTTCGGGAGGGGCTATCGGGAGATTAGATCTCAATATAGTATACGGTAGGATATTGAAAAGATTAGAGGTTCTCCTAAAGGATATGGACGAGTTAAGAGAATAATCATAAAAGAGGAAACTTAGAACTAGCATAAAAAGTTCTAAGTGATGAGATCTAGGTATTAAGTTTAAAAAACTCGTCTCTTTTTATACGGCCTATTTCTCTACATATATTTACTTCTAAAGAAACACTTCTCTTGCCTTATTGTAAGCCGATTCAAAAGCTAAGGCATTTAATCCGGACTCTTCTTTTTGCTCGTTTAAGAACGAAAGTATCTTTTCGGTAGGCATATTACCAGTTAAATCATCTTTCGCCATTGGGCAGCCTCCAAAGCCTTGTATGGCTGTATCGAAACGAGTACAACCAGATGTATATGCAGCCAATACTTTTTCGTGCCAGGTATTGGCTGTTGTATGTAAATGAGCACCAAAGGTAACTTCAGAAAACTCTGGTATTAGCTGAGAAAATAAAGGAGAAATTGTCTCTTTAGTTGACACTCCTATTGTATCGGAAAGTGCTAAGGTCTTAACACCCATATTGGCAAGAACCTCCGACCATTTAGCAACAACATCTACATCCCAAGCCTCACCATAAGGATTACCGAAAGCCATAGAAAGGTATACTACCAATTCTTTATTTTTCGAAACACATAAGTTTTGCATTTGGTCTACCAAGATTAAAGAATCTTCTATAGAACGTTTGGTATTGCGTTGTTGAAACGTTTCTGAAACAGAGAAAGGATAACCCAAATAGTGTATTTCATCAAAAGAAGCGGCTTGTTCTGCACCTCTACTATTGGCAACAATAGCAAGTAATTTTGATTTAGATTCTTCTAAGTTTAATTTTGAAAGTACCGCAGCTGTATCGCGCAATTGTGGAATCGCCTTAGGAGATACAAAAGAACCAAAGTCGATGGTATGAAAACCAACTTTTAAAAGCAAGTTTATATATTCAGCTTTTTTTTCTGTGGGTATAAATTCTGCAATTCCTTGCATGGCATCTCTTGGGCACTCAACAACTTCTATCATTCTACGGCAATAATTTTTAATTCTGTTCTTCTATTCTCTGCACGTTCAAACGCAGAGCTATTTGTGTTTAAGGGCTTCGACATACCGTACCCTTTAATTTGAATTCGATTTTCTTTAAGACCTCGCTGTACCAAAGCACGTTTTACAGACTTGGCTCTTTGCTCAGACAAATCTAAATTATATTTGGTAGATCCTGTATCATCTGTATGTCCTCCAATTTCAATAATTAAAAATGGATTAGATTCCATAAACTGAATAATCTTATTCAACTCTGTAGCAGATTCATCTCTTAGCTGAAAGGCATCGAGTTCGAAAAAAATATTGTCTAAACGTATTTGCTCCCCAACTTCTAGTGCTTGGAGTTTGAAGTTTTTCAATAAGATACTTCCCTCCTTTTCTAATTGGATATTTTCAGAATAAAAAAGGTAGTTTTTCTTTGTTACAGTAAGTGCATACTCTGCGGTAGATGGCAAACAGAGCATATAATTTCCATCTGTGTCAGAACGGGAACTTTTATAAGACCTACCAGAAAGTAAATCTACCAATTCAATTTGAGCTTTAATGGGTTTTCGTGTTTTTGCATCTGTAATAACACCTTGTACATATGCTACTTCTCTCGCTCTACTTTCTTGTGGTAAGTCAAAGGTATATAAGTCTAAGTCGCTTCTTCCTTCAATAAAATAGGAAGAGGCAAAATAAGCCGTTCTACCATCTTTAGCCACTATAAGAGAATTCTCATCTGAAGGGGAATTTATAGGGTAACCTATATTTTTCACAAGTCCCCAGTTACCCAACTCATCTAGTCTAGATAAGAAAATATCGAATCCACCCATGCCAACTCTTCCTTTAGATGCGAAATAGAGGGTTTGATTATCCCAGTGTAAAAAAGGAGATATATCGTCTTTAGAAGTATTAATTTCTTTCCCTATATTTTTTGCTTTGGTCCAATATCCATTGGTGTTTTTATAAGACACCCAAATATCCTTACCTCCTATACCACCAGACCGATTAGACACAAAAAACAACTGTCTACCATCTGCTGAAATAGCAGGCTGAGACTCCCAATTTTCTGTATTTATGTTTGCACCTAAATTTACCGGTTCAGTCCAATTATTATTCACAAAATTAGACTCGTATAAATCGCATCTCCCGTAGGAGTCATTTCTAGAACAAGCTGTAAAATAAATTGTTAATCCATCTGCAGTAATACACTGAGCTCCTTCATTTTGCT
>Ga0308022_1000982_pt1 | contig 10179 bp, 10 predicted proteins | sample Neamet353_FD_201297 | JGI IMG/M metagenome (GOLD analysis project Ga0308022, IMG submission 201297) | Marine microbial communities from water near the shore, Antarctic Ocean - #353 | ecosystem: Environmental > Aquatic > Marine > Unclassified | place: Southern Ocean | collected 2014-10-02 | reverse complement strand
TTGAAGTGTGGGACTGTGGTGTTCAGGAAGACGATTCAGTTTGCGGTATGCCGCAGTGCCGATGTCGGCGAAGCTGATGTTCTCCTTGTCGGGGCCCCACACGGTGCTGTCAGAGATAGTGAGATTAGAAACAGGTATGTTCATTAGAGATGACGCAACTTCAAGGACCTGATTTTTTAGGTCTCGGCTCGCCAGCGTTACTGAGGAACCTGCGACCGGTGCGGTGCGACATCCACCTGTTCCGTATCCGGTGTATGGACAGCTGTCAGTATCTCCGAAGAGCACTCGGACATCATCGACGTTAGCTCCGAGTGTGGCGGCGCAAACCTGCGCCAGCGTGGTTTCAATGCCTTGACCCATAGCGGTTTGACCTGTGAAAACCTGCACTGTTCCCGTGGAATCCATCCGCACGACGGCCTCATCGAAGCCACCCTGGTCTAGTGGCAGGCTTGCCATTTTGCGGCTGTTGCCCACGCCCGTGGCCTCAACGAAGTTAGCGAAGCCAACTCCAACTAGCCGACTATTAGCAACTGCGTCCGCCGCTTCATCGAACCAGCCGGCTTTAGTGACCGACTCGCGTGCTCTGCGCAAAGCTTCAGGGTAGTCGCCACTGTCAAGACGCCATCCCAAACCATTCTGAAACGGCATCTGGTCAGAGCGGACCATGTTCTTTAGGCGCAGTTCTACCGGATCAATGCTCATCTGATCTGCCAATGCGTCGATAGCTCGTTCGATAGCGAAATTCGCGATCGGGCTGCCCCAGCCACGGAATGATCCGAACGGGGTCCGGTTGGTCATCACACCGGTGGTCGTGATATCGGCATTGGGTATCTGATAGGAGCCGGTGCCGGCTCTGGTCGATACCCACACCGGACCCATTCCGACGCTGCTGACTTCACCACCCAGGGTTCCCACTACGTCATTGCGGTAGGCAACGACAGTTCCGTCACTATCTGCACCTATCGAAACTGACATCTGGGCTTCGCGACCGTGCGAGGTGGCTACGAAACTCTCAGAGCGGTCTTCGATATACTTCACGGCTCGTCCACAGACCTTCGAAGCGATACACGCGATGATCTCCTCGCCGTAGTAGTTAGCTTTCGACCCGAAGCCACCGCCAATGGATGGAACCCGCACTAAAATGTCGGACACACTGACATTGAGCACTTGAGATAAAACCTCTCGCACTCGGTTCGGTGATTGAGAATTGAGATCGACCACGAGTCTCCCAACGGAGCCAGAACGTTGCCCATTTCCATGGCTGATTAAACCCCAGTCGGCGATGACACCTCTGGTCTCTAAAGGGCAGCCGAATGCTCGACCGATTTTGAGTTCGAGGTCCACGACCGTGCTGGCTGATTGAAGTGCCGCACGACCTTCACCTGACGTTTGCTGGTCAATAGCGAGAACGTTGTCAGGCCATGATTCGTGGAGGATAGGAGCATCAGGGTCTCGTGCAGCATCGACATTCATGACTGCTGGGAGAAGCTCGTAGTCAACTTCGATCGCCTCCACAGCATCCTCGGCAGCGGCTCGTGTATCGGCAACCACTGCAGCGACAATGTGCCCGACATAGCGAACCTTGGAGGTTGCCATAGCCAGGCTTTCAGTTCGGCGCTGGCCAGGAATGTGCTCCCATCCGATCGGCGTTGACGTCGAGTGCTGTGCAATGTCGTTACCTGTTAAGACAACGTGCACCCCTGGCATCGAATGGGCCCTGTCAGTGTCGATCGAAAGAACATGTGCGTGAGCGATCGGGCTTCTTGCCATAGCGACGTGCAGGGTTCCACGAGGTTCCAGGTCATCGATGAAACGGCGACTACCGTCGAGTAAAGTATCATCTTCAACTCGAAGTATCCGCTTGAAGGCATGCTCATCGGTGGTCACTTTGGAGCCTCTACTGCTAGGTCTGGTGTCTCTGCGATGAAGACCTCGGTGATGGACTCGATGATTCCCTGATAGCCCGTGCAGCGACAGATGTTTCCGGACAGACCCTCCTTGATTTTCTTCTCATCCAGATCCACGCCGGCGTTCTGTCCCAGCGACGCTGCCGCTATGAGCATTCCGGGTGTGCAAAATCCACACTGGAGCGCATGATTACGCTTGAACGCATCGGCGAGAGCCGGCAAGTTTGGTAGGGGCACCACACCGGGGAGTCGATTTGTAGCCGGCTGAGCTAGGCCTTCGATTGTCCACACTTCGCAATCGTCGGCTTGGATAGCGAACATGAGACAAGATCGAATCTGCTGTCCGTCGAAAATGACGGTGCAAGCTCCACATGAGCCTTGTTCACATCCAAGCTTGGTGCCGGTAAGGCCACATTCCTCTCGTAAAACGCCAGCCAACGTAGAGCGTGGTTCGACATCTAACTCGACACGACGACCATTGACCGACAACGACAATTGGTGTGTCTTGGAGCTGCTCATAGGTTGACCTCCGATTGATGACCAAATGCGCTCTCGAGTGCACGCCGAACAGCCGTGACTGCAAGTCGACGGCGGTAAGCCGCCGAAAGATGAACTTCCTCCCTTGGCGAAATGAGATTCTCAGTCAGCTGAGCCGCCAAGCGGATCGCAGCAATATCTCCTAGCGCGTCAGCGACGGCAATCTCCACCTCGCGCAGACGCTGTGGACGGTCTCTGAGGGCGAAGGCGACGACGCGCACCGAGCTGTGCGCTCCATCGGCGTCAAGGCATGTGCTTACAATGGCTCCGGCCATAGCGAAGTCTGAACTGCGCGCTGTGATCTCATTGAACCCCATCTGCGGATCAGAAGTGATGGGGATTTGTATCTCGGTCAGGATCTCATCAGGCTGGAGCGCTGTCTCGAAGTGACCGCGGAAGAAGTCCTCGATGGCAATACGTCGACTGGTTCCTCCTGGCTGAGCGACAAGGAGTTCGGCATCGACTGCAAGAAGCAACGCTGGAAGTTCAGCGGCAGGGTCCGCATGACAAAGACTGCCCCCAATAGTCCCTCTGGTCCTGGTGCCTGGGTGTCCAACACTTTCGATGACCGCTCTCATCACTGGAACTTGGGCGCAGAGAGGTTCGTTCCCAGCAAGCTCTTCTTGTCTGGTCATTGCTCCGATACGGATATAGCTATCGGAGGATGAGATTCCTGAAAGCTGTTCGATTCTGTTCAAGTCGATGAGATCAGTTGGTGTCGCTAACCGTAGTGACATCATCGGCACCAGACTTTGGCCTCCAGCAAGAAAACGTGCGTCCTCGCACGCTGCGTATATGGCTAATGCTTCGTCGACCGAACTAGGTCGGTGGTATTCGAAGGCGGCTGGTTTCACGGCCCGAACCCTACACTAGGCTTCCACAATATGCCCAAGTTCTCAGTCATGCTCAGCAGTCAGATTCCCCCCGAAGAAACAGTGGGTCTGGCTCGACTTGTCGAGTCAGCTGGTTTCGCTAGGCTTTGGCTCACCGAAGACTATTATCGCAAGGCCGGGTTCGCATCCTGCGGCGCTGTGCTCGGGTCGACAATTGATCTTTCTGTCGGTCTGGGTGTCACATCGATGTACCTGCGGCATCCGACGGTGCTAGCGATGGAAATCGCAACTCTACATCGAATGTTTCGCAATCGATTTGAGGTTGGGCTCGGGCTTGGAAGCCCCCGGGCGCTTAATGGTTCGGGGCGGATGCCGGAATCCAAAATCGATTCAGTTCGTGACCGGCTTATGTTAATCGCTGAGCTGGTGGCTGGAGAACAAGTCAACTGGGCCGACGATCTCGACAAAGTCAGTGAGGCGCGCCTTCAGTATCCCGGTGACATAGATTCGGTGACATGGTTAGGAGCTGAAGGGCCTCAAATGCTTGCTCTTGCCCGCGAGAGTGCTGGCGGTGTAATTTTCTCAGCGTTCTCCACTCCGGCTTATCTCGAGTGGGCTATGACTGCCCTGAAGACATGCGGTTCGTACCCGACAGTTCTCTATCTCCATACGAGCGTGCATGAGGACAAAGACGTTGCAGCACAAGCAGCTCGTAACATTCTCACGGGGCGGCTCCAAGCAGGATACGTGTCATCTTCGATGAGCCGAAGCGGGTATTGGGATGTCGTGGAACCACTTTTGGGAGCACCTACCGATGTCATAGAGCCATACCTGACCGAGGAACTCGTTTCTGCTTTCGTCGTGTTTGGCACTCCAGATGAGTGTCGACAGAAACTGCGAGAATTCGAGGACACAGGTGTCGATGAGATTGCTCTTGCCCCGAATATGAACAACGACCCAACGTTGTTAGGAGAAGCTATTGCGATGCTGAGCGGCGCACTTAGCGGTGCCTAGTGAGTTACAATCACCAGCTCGACTAGTCAGCTAATGTAAAGGGCTAACGCTCACGGACGCTTCGCTCACCAGGATCACAATCCATTGAACAAACACGTACCTCTGTCTCCAGACAGTAAATGTGTTTGGGACAGCGACAGTGGCGTACCACACAGCGAGGCTCTACATTGGCTCTGAATTTCAAAGGATGCCGGGACACATTTAAAGTGCCTGAGTGAGAACAATTTTTGTGGCCTCACCTTAAAGTCATTAGAAAGTTGCAAATAGGGGAGTAACATTAAGAGCAATGATTGAAGTTGCCGAGAAATTGAAACGAAAAATAGATTGGCGTATTGAAACAGCCCTATGGGCTGGGCTTGCAGCCTTCGTTGTTTTCGGCCCAAAGTTTTGTATTTGGTAGAGCGATAAAGTCCTGACCAAAATTTAGTGCGCCGAAGAAGGGGCGTGTTGTTGCCGAAGGCTTGGTAGAGGATTAGTAACTGTTAGGTGTTCGGCAAAATGGATTGGCCATTGATTCCTTTGCGGCCGCCTTCAAGAAAAGCGGTCCGAGCAGCGGAACCGCTTCCTTCCATATTTAATTGAAAAATAAAACCTTGTTCGAAACGCATCGCTTTTTCAACGTCGAACGCTTCAATTGCGTCCATCGATGCCTTAAGATGTCGAACTAAGTTAGGTGGCTTACTGGCGATGGTTTGAGCGATTTCTTGTGCTCGTGCATCAAGGTTTTCGAGCGGCAATACTTCAGTGAGTGCCCCTCTGGCCCATAAATCTCGAGCAGTTATCGGCTCAGCTGTAAACATGAGGTGACGTAACAACTGGGGCGGCAACATCCTGAAACCCTGTGCTGCGCCTCCAACAGTTCCATTATCAACCTCGGTCCATTGGAATAAAGCGGCTTCATTTGCTACCGCTATATCGGCACTACCGACAAGCTCTATTCCGACACCCAAACAATAATCGTGCACAACAACGATCACGGGGACAGAACAACGAGATATGGCCGTGCATGCTCGCGCCGACTCTAAACATTGACCCAAAATGCCTTCATGACCATCAAGCTGGTCCATTTCTTTCAAGTCGCCGCCAGCGCTGAAACCCTTACCCTCGGCAGAAATCACTATGACTCTGTCATCTTGGGTTATACCTTCGATGGTATCTGCAATCGAACGGAGGTCTTCGATAGACGTAGCATTGACTGGTGGGTTAGACAAAATTAGTCGTACTACTCCTGGGGAGTCAGAAGGACGCTGAACTTCTAAGCTCATGACGTTGAACCATATTCGCCGACCAGCGGCTGTTCGTTGGTGGTTTTGCTAATGGCTACGAAGTTGTTGTTTCCGCAGTTTGTTGTTTCCGTGACTATGACAAAGACGCTCACGATTTCGGTGGCCTGATTGAATTTTGTCATATGTACCATTGCTGCTCCTAGGTCTAGTATCTAATAGTCAGGACGCCAGTGTCACCATTATTTGCTGTGGTGATAAACAGTACCCTCTGCTTATCTATTGCCGCCAGTGTTTGCAGTTGCTCTGAGCATGGTTGAGCTAACTCTGCGATACTTAGCTTTAGTCAAAAAAACCGTGAGTTCTATATCGAATTTCCTTACTTGTTGTCCGTGGCGATTGCAGCGGAGAAGATTTCATCGTCGCCGAAAATAATGGCACATTTCGAAAGGAATCGCTCTAAAAAAACTTATATTGTTGTGTCGTGAACGGATTTCGAATAGGGCTTGTTGGCCTCTCCCTGTTTCTGTGCGCATGCAGTAAATCTTCGGAGGTAACGCCAACGGAGATAACCGAAAATACTGCTGGAAGTCTTGTATCGACGTCTGTTAAGACTCGTGTTAGTGACAGTTCGGTGGAGCGCTCACCAGATACCTCTATTGAGGCGATTGATGAACTTATCAAGACATTTGAGCTAACAATCTCCGCGCCTGAGACAGCTAATGGGTATTCAGAAATCGACATAACGGTGATTTCAGATGCAGAGGTAGCGAAGATAGAAATTATTTCTGATCGATTAGATGTAGTTTCCTCCGGATCGGATTATGTGACTGTCCGCACTCCCATTATCCAACAAAATGAAGTAATTGAATACGAGGTGCGAGTAAGCACGGTCCATGGTGCAGCAAAGACCTTGGCTCGGCGAATTAAAGTTGTTCTGTATGATCACGATGTAGATCACGCCAGACATCTCAGTCCCAAAGACCTAAGCGGAACAGTCACCGATGACTACGCTGTCTTCAACTTCGGTTTCGAGACTGTTTTTGTGAATGAGCGTTATAGCGAAACTTACTGTTACCCGACTATTGACGACTGCAGTACCCTCGATGGGTCGTTCACTGCTGACGCACATAACTTGATGGTGGGAGATTTCAATGGAGACGGCCATCAGGACCTAGTAGTCGGATGGGTTATATTTCCTCACACGCTCACTCATGAAGCGCAAAGTACAGTGAGGGTGTACATCAACAACGGCTCCGGTCGACTCATCGTTGACCCAACGATTTACTCGTTAGGAAAGCCGCCTGAGCGCCAAATGGCTTACCGCTTAATTGTTGATGACTTCAACCTTGATGGAGTTGATGATGTGTTCGCCGGATCAATGGGCTTACTTAAACTGTTACCGACCGGTAAACGAGAATTGATCCTTGACTCCCATGTTTTGCTTTTGTCCGATAATGGAAACCTCGTTGATGCGTCAGACACTATCGATTATGGCGACACACATTTCTTTGCACATGATGCTTCATCGGGAGACATTAATGGTGATGGATTCCCTGACATACTTGCGGCTCGAACTTTGTTCTTGAATAAAGGTGGGGAAGGTTTTGTTAGCGCAATTGATGACCTACCTGAGATATGGCGCACCGACTGGTCAGGTTATGTCATGTCCTCTCTTCTTGAAGATTTCAATGGCGATGGTCTTGCGGACCCAGTGCTCTTCTGGGGTGATGAACCAGACAAAAATCTGAAACCGAGACCTCCTCAGATAGCGATCAGCGATACACAAACACCGAGCGCTGAATGGCAGGTGCACAATCTCCCTACGGGACCTTTCGGTGCTGGAACCACAAAATTTAACCATGCGGCAGCTGCAGATATCGATAATGACGGAGATGTGGACATCGTCATAGGGACCACGAGATCTGACCCCTACTACGTCGGGAGATTCTTGCAGGTTCTACTCAACGATGGATCGGGGCATTTCGATGATGTGAGTCCCGAAGCAATAGGCGAACAGCCAAGGGCACAAAATCACAAAGATCCCGACCAGCAAGTCGAATGCACGGTCCACGGCGAGGGTCAGGTGATTCTCCTCGACCTCGACAATGATGGTGATATCGATATTGCTGATCGAACTAACGGCGGGAAAGACGGATCAACAGATGCGTGCCCGGGGATTGCTATCTATCTCAATAATGGTAACGGCGTTTTTGTAAAGGACGAAGAAACGCGACTAGCTAGAGTGCGCCAGCATCAAATTCCTGGATTCGCAGGGTGGCCTAATGATCATGAGATCGGTAATGCCATACCAATAGACCTCGATGGCCGTTTCGGAATCGACTACGTCGCCCAAATATCGTCACCTTGGGGAGGGGCTTTCTCATTTCTCTATCAGTTGATGTCAACGCGATAAGAGAACGACCGGCTTCCGGGAAACAACGGGCACTGGATTTCTGGCACCTATTTTGGTGCCACTATTGATTCAAAGTTGACTCCGCCGGAGCATCCGGAGCTTTTCGTTTGTTGTATCGCTCGTCTCTTTTTTTCCCTCGAAGTTCCATCAAATAATAACCAACGGCGAAGAAGGCAGCGAGCGCCACGAGAGCAATCGCTGACCACGCAACTGAAAGCGACGAGTCTGTTGCATTTGGTGTGCTAGCGGTAAGAATTCTAAGAAGCATTTGTTGTCACTCTTTCACAAAAATAGGCCAAGGAGCGTTATTTGCCCTACCCGAATCCGTATGCCACCTCATGGGCGTATCACCCTACAAAAATTTTACTAAAACCAAGTTCGTAATGTACTTGTCAGCACACAAAGATTATGAGAATCGATATTTAACCAGACCCGTTTCCTTAGACACAGACACCAGCAGATAACTAGCCGCCAACGCTCAAACTAATTAGTAACTCTGCGACAAGTTCGGGACGATACACAAATGGTGAATGATCTGTATCCCATTCGACCGATGTTGTGGCTCGGGCAGCCATTTTGCGTTGGCCGGCTGCAGGCAGCGCATTATCGTAATTGCAAACAACATAAGTTGAGGGTTTAGTTTGCCAAGCTAATTCTGATTGCCCCGCAAACGGCTTGTGGCTTTGAGGACGTAATTGCTGCGCTGCCCAGGCGAAGTCCGCCTCATTATGCTCATTATAAAACACCGCTTTACCCAACTCAGATTTCACTGTGGTTGTTCCATCATCGTGAACATCTAAACACTTACCTAATCCAGCAGACACGTAAGGCGTAGTGTCTTCATTCGCCAAACCAAGAAAAGCTGCTAGATAAACCAGATGCCCCACTCGATCATGTGTCCCTGCCTCAGTTATGACTGTTCCGCCTCGGGAGTGACCAAGTAAGATCGCTTCCTCAGACCCAGACAAACCATCAAGAGCATCTCTGACTGCGATATCGTCTTCGGTCTGGTTTGCTCCCTCTGAGGCAGCTAGCACACTCGGCAAATCTGGGGCTACCCACCTAATATCGGCGGCATCAAGGTAAGGAGTCACGCGACCCCAACACCAAGGTCCATGCCAAGCACCGTGAACGAGTACGACCGGTTTATTCATAGCTTTACGATAATCCAAAACCCAGATTACGAAGCACTCATCTAAAGTTTCTCAATTAGTACACCCGAAAGCAGTCCCTGCACCGTCTATCTCGAGATCTAAATCCAATCCTGAAAGTCGCATATTTGATACCGTTAAAAGATCTAAAGAAGCAGGACCGAGAAGCTATTGGTTAGGTAAAAATCGTGAATGCTGCAACTGTTATGCCTAAAACTTTGCGCATAGGGTTAACCCCCCGAAACAACTCATCTGCTGCGAAACCCAGCCAAAAAACTTTACCGATTACCAAAAGCAGTGCAACGTCATTGAAGAAGAAGTTGGCCACCGTCCCAGCGAAACATAAGCAAAGAATCAAGTTAGGTTTCTGAGCTACTACTAGTTGTCCAGTGGAGCGATCTTCTAACCACCATCTGATCGAAAACAGTGCAAACGACATAGCTTTTACCCTATAAGCAGAAGACATGAAATTAGCTCTCCGAAAATAAGCTGATCAGCCACCGATACAGTCATTCAGCTGCGCTGCGACTTAGGCGAACAATAATTTCCTGATCTGCTTACTGCCTAATCAGGACCCTGATGTTAGGACGATGTGACTACATAGAGAACTTAACTGAGAGACGTAATTCTGCTTCGCCTAGATTGTCTGCGTCGTAGTAATCAAAGCGAAAAATCATTTCAAGACTAAAATTGGACCGATCCGCTATTAGCGAGAGTCCCTATAGCCTGAAATGAGTCGCCGTTTTCGCTGCACGAGTGAACGGTCATATAACTCTTACTGGCGCACAAATATCTGTCAGCGCGGAAGATATCGAATCATGAACTTACTCGTAGTCGTCAATGGTGTCTCTGATTATTCAGCGTGGCGACAAATCTTTGATGGAGATGCTGCTGAACACGCAAAATTTTCGTCATCAATGATCGCAGGCCCAGTCGATATTGGCCAAGTCGCAATTGTTGGCTACGACGTAGATATGGGCGCCATGGGAGCTTTCATGGGTACACCAGAATTTGCGGATCGAACAAGTGCGATACAGGGCGAAGTAACTATTTATGAGTTGTCAGAAACAGCGCCGCCTGCGTAGTAAACAAACGAAC
>Ga0308022_1000981_pt1 | contig 10188 bp, 4 predicted proteins | sample Neamet353_FD_201297 | JGI IMG/M metagenome (GOLD analysis project Ga0308022, IMG submission 201297) | Marine microbial communities from water near the shore, Antarctic Ocean - #353 | ecosystem: Environmental > Aquatic > Marine > Unclassified | place: Southern Ocean | collected 2014-10-02 | reverse complement strand
TACATTCTCAAGAAACCTACACGGGTCTTTATGTAAATACTGAATCGATCAACAAGCAATTTTTAGAGAAACACTTTGGTGAAAATGACGGTGTGCTTTTTAAATGTGATGGGGCAGGGGTGTTTTGTGATGAAAATGGAAATGGTACAGAAGGAGGGACGCCCTCTTTAGCTCATCTGGGAACAGATTCCACGAGCTATTATGACAGTTACACGTTAAAATCTGAGTATGGTTGGGCGCAGTTGATGAATCTAATTTCTACGTTAGAATACACTCCTGAAAATATTGAGGATGTAATTAACATGGACAGAGTTATGTGGGCGATGGCTGTAAATACCGTAACGAATAACCTAGACACATACAATGGCTATTACGTTCACAATTACTACTTATACCAAGATGTAGAAGGCCGGTTTCAGATGATTCCTTGGGACTTAGACAATACTTTCGGGGGTGCAATCTTAGGTTTTAGTTTTTTCAGTCCAAATGACATCTATCATTTCGACCCTTTTTTTGGAGGTTGGGATAATTCTGACTACAGACCTTTGATAGATTTAATTTATAACACCCCGATTTATAGAAAACAATTTATCGCCCACATCAGAACGGTGATGGAGGAGTCTATGAATCAAGATGAGATTGCGCAAGAAATAGGTTCACTTCAGGCTCTCGCTTCTCCTTTTGCCTCAAGTGATTCAAATGGACTGTTCAGTATGGAGCATTACACTTCGAATGTACAAGAGGCTTTCTGGGCCACTAACTATAATTGGGGGTTTGCAGGGATATTGAGTACCATAGAAGAAAGAATGGCGTTTTTATCTTCCCATGCTGAAATAAATAATCCAGCTCCCATCTTAGGGAATCTGAGTATTGTCAATGGAGTGGCTCAGATTGCTGCCTATGATGCAGATGAAATTCAATTGCGCTGGACCACAAATTCAATAGCCAGTAATTTCCAATCTACGATGATGGTGGATGACGGTACACAAGGAGATGAATTCGCATCAGATGGCATTTTTTCTATCCCTATGCCAAATGTAGATGGTGCCGATATTAAGTTTTATATCAGTGCCACCAACTCCGAAGCCATGTCGCTTTCACCCGCCAGAGCAGAGTATGAGTATTATATTTATGGGAATCCGAGTAACATAGACGCACCATTTTTATACTCTACATCTGATGAATTCGCTTGGGAGATAGCTCCAAACCCTGCATCACATTCAATTACATTAACGAATTGCCCTCCCTATACAAATTTTAGTATTTTAGATTTTCAAGGTAGAGAGATATTGAATGAACTTTGGGTGGGACAAACCATTGATGTCAGTAATTTCCCTGTTGGAGTTTATCTTGTCAAAGTGAATTTATCTAACAAGCCATCAACTAAAAAGTTGGTTATAAGATAATTTTAATACTTGTTGTATTTTTACAATCCATTATGGTAACCAAACAAACTTCACTGAAAATTAGAAAAGCACACCGTTATTTGGGTTTGTTTTTAGGCATTCAGTTTTTATGTTGGACATGCAGCGGCCTATACTTTAGTTGGACAGATATAGATAACATTCACGGAGACCATTTTAAAAATACTGAATATCAACCCAAGGCATTTGACAATCTGATAAGCCCCGCACAGCTGGATGTTTCAGGTGGGATAAATACGATTGCATTAAGAGATATTGGTGATTCCCCATATTATTGGATTAACAATGAGCAACTGTACAATGCCCTGGATGGAAGTTTAAAAACGAAGATTACCCAGGAAGAAGCTTTGTATATCGCAACACTAAATATGAAAAGTGGTTTGGTAGTGGAAAACATTGAGCAAATTAATGAAGCGGGCAAGCACCATGAGTACAGAGAGAGATTGTTGCCTGCTTATGTAATTTCGTATCAATCAGACGAAGCACTTAAAGCCTATGTTTCTATTAAAGATGGGAAGTTCCAAACTGTGAGACATCGAGATTGGAGGTGGTTCGATTTTTTATGGATGACCCATACCATGGACTATGAAAGCCGAGACAACTTTAACACCATCATTTTGAGAGCCTTTTCACTTTTGGGTTTAATTACTGTGTTAAGTGGTTTTTTATTGTGGTTCACTTCCTCCCCAACAATCAGGAGATTTTTAAACTGAATTAATATCTTATATCAAATGAAATTACATTTTCCCTTTTATAGCAGTATCACATTATTTGTGTTGTTTAATCTTTGTTTTATGTTTGGTTCTCAAGCACAATGTGAGGGTATCCAAACAGCAACGACATCCAATACTGGTGAATGGGGGGATGAAATGTCGTGGGAGCTTTATGGTCCTGAGCCAAACTCACAGAACATGGTTGCTTCATTTCAGGGAATGTACGACTACAGCAGCGTTATAGATACTTTATGTCTGTTGCCAGGATGCTATGCTGTTGTGATGTATGATTCATGGGGAGATGGGTGGAATGGTGGTAGTTTAAATTTTGAACTTCCTGAGGAAGATATCTTGGTCAGCTTTGATGACGGATTTCTAGCTTATGCGACTTTCGATGTAGGAATTGATACAGATGCTTGTGTTTGGGAATTACCAGGCTGTACAGATCCCAATGCTGAGAATTACACAGAAGGAGCAAATCTTGATGATGGGTCATGTTTCCTCTCAGAAATTTTTCTCACTTCTGAAGATGATGAAAGGTCTTACTTCCTTTACACCCCAGAAAATCTAGAAGCTGACGCTCCACTTATTTTCGTCCTTCATGGATATTGGGGCACAAATATGGAAATGATGACTTTTTCTGGAATGAATGAAATCGCAGACTCTGAAGGATTTGCAGTATGCTATCCACAAGGGTTGCCTGATTTTGAAGGAACCAACCACTGGAATGCAAATCTCACAGGAATCTCCAACGTGAATGATGTCTTATTTCTCACGGAACTGGCAGAAGCTTTGCAAGCCGAGCATGGCTTTAGTAGCGATTGCACATATAGCTGCGGGTATTCTAATGGTGGATATATGAGCTATACTTTAGCTTGCGAAGAGCCCGATGTTTTTCGTGGCATAGGTTCAGTAGGAGGGACCATGAGTGGATATGATTTTCAGAATTGCACACCAAACCTTGTCCCTGTTGTTCATCTCCATGGAACGAACGATGACGATGTAAGTTATTACAGTACGAATGCAAACCCCAACAACCCCTGGGATGGTGCTGATGGCGTTGAGGCTGTGGTACAGTCCTGGGCAAGTGAAAACAACTGCACTGAAACCACCACAGAAACCATGCCTGACTTGGACCCATCTGACGGGAGCACAGTTGACCTGATTAAGCACACAGATGGCGATTACGGTTATCAAGCTTGGCTATACAGAGTGAACGGAGGAGGTCACGATTGGTTTGGTGAGTGGGGGAATATGGACATACATTCTTCCGCTGTAATCTGGTCTTTTTTAAGTGCTTTTTGTGGAACCACAATCTCAACAAATGATCTAATCCCTGAAAATGGTCAGTTATTTGATCACATAGTACATCCCACAAGCAATCAGATTGAATTGCAAGGGTTAGAAAACAGTTCTTGTCAAATCTTTGACGGAGGTGGTAAACTCATTGCTTATTCACCTCTTTTTGCAGGACAAACCAAATTCTTTTCTCTCCCAACATCTGGTCTCTACACGATTATCTCACGCTCCACAAATCTTGAAGTCGTTTCAATTCAGAGAGAAAAAGTTGTTTTAAGATAGTCGTCACGATTTGGATTTCTCGGCTAAAAGATGATGCAAAGCAGTATGAAGATTTGCGTACTTAAAATCAAACCCGCGACTCATAATTTTATCTGATGAAACTCGTGTGCCATTAGTCAATACGACTGCCATTTCGCCTAATAAAAGTTTAAATAAAAGAGAGGGGATGTTAGGCAGAATAATCTTTCGTTTTAAAACTGTTGCTAGTTCTCGGGTGAGTGTTTGATTCGTGACATGTTCAGGGGCAACAGCGTTGTATGTGCCATCGACATCATTCTCAAGAAGGAACTTCATCATTTCGCACAAATCATAAACATGAATCCAGGGCACCCACTGTTTGCCTGTCCCAATTACAGCTCCTAGGCCCGACATGATAGGTGCCGTCAATTTTTTTAATACTCCTTCGTTTTTTTTGAGTATAATGCCCAATCTTAAAATGGATATTTTATGTGCTACTTTTTTTGATTTGAACGAATGAGCAACGCTCTCCCAATCTTTGCAGACTTCACCTAAATAATCCTCTCCATTTTCACTTTCCTCAGTTAAAATATCATTCGTGGTCTTAGATCCATAATACCCAATTGCAGATGCTGAAATAAATGAATCTATCGTTTGATTGTTTTTCTGTAATTCATCAAGAATTAATTTAGCGCTGTGAACACGGCTGGAGTAAATCTCGAGCTTCCTATTTAATGTCCACCTTTTCTCAGCAATAGAGGATCCTGCCAAATGAATGATGTGATTTACATCTTTTAAAGCTTCTGGATCGATATATTTCAACTCTATATCCCATTTAAATTCATTGTGTCGTTTTACCTTCCTTGTTAAATACCTGACCGTGTAATTACTGCCTAACGATTTGGCAAAAGACCTAGCTAACATTCCATTGGCGCCAGTTATGAGGACTACAGTATTCATCTATTTATATATTTATTAGTGCGGCATCATTTTCCTTAAAATGAAGTTTACGAATGTTGCGTATTCTAGGATCGGTATCAAAATGTAATAATAGACATAGACAAGTAGACTTGTGTTGTTTTACTCAGACAGATCTGACCGATCATTGTTTTTAATATGTTGATTTATTTTGTTATTATAATGGCGTATTTGGATCGATATTTTGAGTGTAATAAAGGCATTCATACCCTTCAAAGATTAAGGCTATCTATATCATAACCAACCTTGAAGCGTGTATTATTATGTTAACAACATATCCTCGAAACCATCTAATTATTAGTATATTGCTTGTTGAATAAATTTAATTGTTTTCGACATGAGACTATTTACACAATTAACGACTTTGACTTTCCTGTTTTTGAGTTTTTCTATACAAGCTCAGGATTCTTACTCCTTAACCATTGAGTCATCTACCCCAGTTGTTGCTCCTGGTACAACTTACCGTTTTTATGTGGAGATGATTGACCCAACAGATCGTATGAGTGCTGTATTCGGCAACAATGAGTCAAATCTCATAATCAATACACCTGAAGGGGCTTTTACCTCAGATTTTAATTCTAGTTGGAGTGCGTCTGGAATTAATCCAGCTTTCTTATCATTTTTCCCTGAAATGGCTGACGACACCTATGCTACCATAGGTCTTGAAGGTCCTGCATCTGATTCTGGTTTCTCAGGCGCTGCGGACCCCTCAATTGTTGAAGATGTTGCAGAGCCGATATCTCCGTATTTCATGACCAATGGGTCGACTTCTTTATCCTCAACATCAACAATAGGGTCTGCTTGGTATGTGCTTGACACTGCTGAGAATGGACTTCCCAATGATGAGATGCGAGTCCTTATTCTTCAAGTAACAACTACCGGTTCTATTAGTGGAACTATTAACTATCAAATATTCCCATTGGGAGTTGGTGAAGATGCTTTGTATGTGACATCTAGCTTCTCTGAAGGTGATGATATTGCAGGTTGCACAGACGCGGAAGCTTGTAACTATAATGCTTCTGCTAACACTGATGACGGATCTTGTTTGGTAAATGATGCGTGCGGTGTTTGTGGCGGTTCAGGAAATTCATTTATATGTTGGGATGGTTCTTTAGTTTGTGCTGAATCGGACTGTTTAACTCCTCCAGAGTTCTCACCTACGGTCATTATGACACTTGATAACCTAACTGGAAGTGAAGCAACAAGTTTAACATACACAATGTCTCAAGATGCTGGTGAGTCAGAGATTTTATCTTCTTCTGTAACATCTGATGGTGGGTCTTTTAATCTTTCCGGACTCACAGTAGGTGATGTTATCGGTTCAGGAACTCTGTTTCTTTCTCTTATTGCTGGTGATTACTATATTGAATCAGACCTAGTTGTTTCGAATATTAATAACGAACACTACACAGTATTTAATGAGGTAACAGCATCTAACAACCCTGTCTATCCTGTAGGCTCCACTGCCGGAGGTTTTGTGATTTCCAATACAGGATCAGGGATAAATATCTACACTGAGATTCCTGCTGATGGTGACTATATTGCTGAGGAATACAGTATGTCTTTAACGTTTGACGATCTGTTTGTCAATCCAACTGGAGGAGACATAGCATTCACAAGTATACTTACTTCTGAGCTTGGTGAAGTTGATGTTCAAGCGTTTGTGTTCGACATTCTATTTATAGATGGATGTACAGACCCTTTAGCTTGTAACTATAATTCGGATGCCGTAAGTGATGACGGATCTTGTTATGGTGCTGACGAGTGCGGTGTTTGTGACGGTTCTGGAATTGCTGAGGGTACTTGTGATTGCGCAGGTAACGTTTTAGATGATTGTGGAGTATGTGGAGGAGATAACACTTCTTGTATTGGTTGCGCCGATGAAAGCGCATGTAACTATGAAGGAGATACTATCGATGATGGTTCATGTTTCTACTGTGGAGAAGGATGTGATAGCGGTAGTGGTGAAGAGTCTGTAGCATATACATTAACTGTCGAGGCTTCTACGCCAACTGTCGTAGAAGGAACAACTTATCGCTTCTATGTGAATTTACTTGACTCTACAGATCGCATGAGTGCTGTATTTGGCAACAACGAATCAAACCTCTTCATTAATACCCCTGATGGAGCGTTTAACTCATCTTTTAATGGAAGTTGGAGTGCATCAGGGATTAACCCAGCATTTGTGCCACTTTTCCCTGATATGTCTGACGATACATATGCTACCATAGGACTTGAAGGTCCAGCATCAAGTTCTGGTATTGACGGAGCGTCGGACCCTTCAATTGTAGAAGACCCAATACAGCCTGTTACTCCTTACTTCATAAATGATGGTGCAACAGGGTTGTTATCTTCAACTAATATTGGTGCTGGTTGGTATGTACTTCAGACTGATGTGAATGGCCTTCCGAATTCTGATATGCGTGTTCTAGTTCTTCAAGTAACTACTACAGGTTCAATTAGCGGTTCTATAAACTACCAAATATTTCCTCTTGGCGTAGGAGTTGATCAAGTCCAAGTTAGTTTAGACTTCGACGGTGCTGGAACATACGGAGCGGCTTCAGGTTTTGCTAATTCTTGTGGATGTATGGATTACACGGCATGTAACTTCGATCCTGAAGCTGAGTACGATGATGCATCTTGTGAATTCACTTCATGTGCAGACGTCTATGGATGTACTATTCCTGAAGCTTGTAACTTTAACTCCCTTGCTACAATCAACGATGGCTCTTGTGATTTTACGAGTTGTTATCAGCTAGGTTGTACAGATTCTGCAGCTTGTAACTTCGATTCTGAAGCTGAGTACGATGATGACTCTTGTACTTATATAAGTGCTGAAGAGTGTGATTGTAATGGAAACATCATCGACGAGTGTGGAGTTTGTGGAGGAGGAGGCATAGCTGAAGGCGAGTGTGATTGTTCAGGAAATGTTCTTGATGAATGTGGAGAATGTGGAGGTAGCGGAATAGCTGATGGATATTGTGATTGTTCAGGCAACGTTCTTGACGAGTGTGGAGTATGTGGAGGAGATAGCACTTCTTGTATTGGTTGTGCTGATGAAAGCGCATGTAACTATGAAGGAGATACTATCGATGATGGTTCTTGTTTCTACTGTGGAGAAGGATGTGATAGCGGTAGTGGTGGAGAGTCAGAAGCATATACTTTAACTGTTGAGAGTTCTCCTGCTGTACATGTCGATGGTCATACTGTTTACCGTTTCTATGTAAATATGCTAGACCCAACAGATAAATTCAGTGCTGTTTTCGGCAATGATCAAGATCCATTGATCGTTAACACCCCTGACGGAATATTCAACAGCACTTTTAATGCTAGTTGGAGCGCCTCTGGAATTAATCCTGCATTCATGTCGTTTTTCCCTGAAATGGGTGAAGACTCCTATGCTACCATAGGATTAAATGGCCCTGCTCAGGGGTCAGATGCGGACCCTTCTCTTGTGGAAGATGTCAATTTAACACCGAGCATCAGTGGCTTCTTTGGAGCTGGAACTCATACGAATTTAAATGTAAGCTCAACAATTGGCGGATCTTGGTATGTGCTAAACACTGCTGCCAACGCTCTTCCTGATGCTGATTTGAGAGTGCTTGTTATGCAAATCACTACTGCTGGAACAGTAAGTGGTATAATAACCTACCAAGTATTCCCTCTTGGAGTAGGAGCTGACAGTGTTGTGGAGAGTGTTGATTTTGATGGAGCAGGTGTGTTTGGAGGTTCTTCAGAGTCATTTAATGCTTGTGGGTGTATGGATTACACAGCATGTAACTTTGATTCTGAAGCTGAGTACGATGATGATTCTTGTACTTATATAAGTGCTGAAGAGTGTGATTGTAATGGAAACGTCATCGACGAGTGTGGAGAATGTGGTGGAGGGGGAATAGCTGAGGGCGAATGTGATTGTTCTGGAAATGTTCTTGATGAATGTGGCGTTTGTGGAGGAGGCGGAATAGCTGATGGATATTGTGATTGTTCAGGCAACGTTCTTGACGAGTGTGGAGTATGTGGAGGTAGCGGAATAGTTGATGGATATTGTGATTGTAACGGAAACGTCATCGACGAGTGTGGAGTTTGTGGAGGAGGAGGAATAGCTGAAGGCGAATGTGATTGTTCAGGAAATGTTCTTGATGAATGTGGAGAATGTGGAGGCGGCGGAATAGCTGATGGATATTGTGATTGTTCAGACAACGTTCTTGACGAGTGTGGAGTATGTGGAGGAGATAGCACTTCTTGTATTGGTTGTGCTGATGAAAGCGCATGTAACTATGAAGGAGATACTATCGATGATGGTTCTTGTTTCTACTGTGGAGAAGGATGTGATAGCGGTAGTGGTGGAGAGTCAGAAGCATATACTTTAACTGTTGAGGCTTCAACACCAACTGTCGTAGACGGGACAACTTATCGCTTCTATGTAAATTTGCTTCACTCTACAGATCGCATGAGTGCAGTATTTGGCAACAATGAATCAAACCTCTTCATTAATACACCTGATGGAGCGTTTAATTCATCATATAATACTAGTTGGAGTGCTTCAGGGATTAACCCAGCGTTTGTTTCATTTTTCCCTGATATGTCTGACGATACCTATGCTACTGTCGGTCTTGATGGTCCAGCATCATATTCTGGAATTGTCGGTGCCGAGGATCCTTCACTGGTAGAAGATAGTTCTGAAGCTATCATCCCTTATTTCTTAACTGATGGAGCGGTTTCTTTGGCCGCAACGACAGTAATCGGATCTGCCTGGTATGTACTTAGTTCTGCAGAAAATGGTCTTCCAAATTCAGATATGCGTGTATTAGTTCTTCAAGTAACAACTACAGGTTCAATTAGCGGTACTATAAGCTTCCAGGTATTCCCTCTTGGTGTTGGACTTGATCAAGTCCAAGTTAGTTTAGACTTTGACGGTGCAGGAACATATGGAGCGACTTCAGGTTCTTTAAATGCTTGTGGATGTATGGATTATACGGCATGTAATTTCGATTCTGAAGCTGAGTACGATGATGAATCTTGTGAATTCACTTCATGTGCAGACGTCTATGGATGTACTATTCCTGAAGCTTGTAACTTTAATTCCCTTGCTACAATCAATGATGGCTCTTGTGATTTCACGAGTTGTTATCAGCTAGGTTGTACAGATTCTGCAGCTTGTAACTACAATGCTGATGCTGAGTACGATGATGATTCTTGTACATATATAGGTGCTGACGAGTGTGATTGTTCAGGCAACGTTCTTGACGAGTGTGGAGTATGTGGAGGAGGAGGAATAGCTGATGGATATTGTGATTGTTCAGGCAACGTTCTTGACGAGTGTGGAGTATGTGGAGGAGGAGGTATAGCTGAAGGCGAGTGTGATTGTTCAGGAAATGTTCTTGATGAATGTGGAGAATGTGGAGGAGGCGGAATAGCTGATGGATATTGTGATTGTTCAGGCAACGTTCTTGACGAGTGTGGAGTATGTGGAGGAGATAGCACTTCTTGTATTGGTTGTGCTGATGAAAGCGCATGTAACTATGAAGGAGATA
>Ga0308022_1000968_pt1 | contig 10266 bp, 9 predicted proteins | sample Neamet353_FD_201297 | JGI IMG/M metagenome (GOLD analysis project Ga0308022, IMG submission 201297) | Marine microbial communities from water near the shore, Antarctic Ocean - #353 | ecosystem: Environmental > Aquatic > Marine > Unclassified | place: Southern Ocean | collected 2014-10-02 | reverse complement strand
AAAAGTTGGCTCGGGAGGGCTAAATAAATAGCCCGACATGGGCATCAAATATAGGAAGAGACAATTATGAAAAAATCACTATTTATAGGCGCTTTACTGGCGTTAGGGATGGCTGCTACTACTTCAAGCGCTAGCACCTTAGAAGAAGTTAAAGCTCGAGGAACGCTTAACTGCGGAACAAGTACTGGTGTGGCTGGATTCTCATTACCGGATGCTAACAATGTATATCAAGGGTTTGACGTAGCTATTTGTCGTGGAATCGCTGCGGCGGTTCTTGGTGATCCAATGGCTGTTGAATTTGTACCAACAACAGGTAAAACTCGTTTTACAGCACTTTCTTCTGGCGAAGTTGATGTGTTGTCAAGAACAACAACATGGACTTTTTCACGTGATGTTGATCTGAAAATGGATTTCCACGGTGTTAACTATTACGATGGTCAGGGCTTTATGGTTCCAAGATCTTTGGGTGTAACATCTGCAAAAGACTTGGATGGAGCTACAGTTTGTATTCAAGTAGGTACAACTACAGAGTTAAACCTTGCTGACTTTTTTAGAGTGAATGGTATAACTTATGAGCCAGTTCCAACTGAAAAAAGTTCAGAGTCTCGTTCTCTTTACCAAGCAGAAGCTTGTGACGTCTATACTACAGATGCTTCAGGTTTAGCTTCTGCAAGGTCTACTTTTGCAGATCCTTCTGCTCACGTGATCTTACCAGAAATCGTTTCAAAAGAGCCTCTCGGTCCAGTTACTCGTCATGGTGATAACCAGTGGGGTGACATTGTTCGTTGGACTCTAAATGCTCTTATTTCGGCTGAAGAGCTTGGCATTACCCAAGCTAACGTAGCAGAAATGGCAGCTGCTCCAACAAACAATCCTGAAATCAACAGAATGTTGGGTACTGAAGGTAACCTAGGTCCTATGCTAGGTCTTGATAAAGATTGGGCGCACCGTGTTATTGCAGCAGAAGGTAATTACGGCGAAATCTTTGAGAAATACCTTGGAGTTAACACTCAAATTGGTCTTGAGCGTGGTTTGAATGCTCAGTGGACAGATGGTGGACTTCTTTATTCACCACCATTTAGATAAAATCTAGTCTATAGTTTAGGGCGCAGTTTTACTGCGCCCTAACACTAACTAAAACTTTTAAAGTTTTGGCTAAGATAATTATTAGCCAAAAGCTTAAAGGTATTTACTAAAAAGATTGGATAAAACTTACCGATGGCCCAACATCAAGACTTTAAGAAGCCTACTTTTGAATTATCGATGCTTCTATACGACACAAGGTATAGATCGACTTCATTTCAAGTAATAGCTCTGATACTCTTCTTCAGCTTAATATGGTGGCTGGTGAATAACACCATGAGCAATCTGGCAATAACAGGTAAAGATATAGATTTCTCATTTTTAGTACATGAATCTAATTATGACATAAATCAAAGACTCCTTGAATATGATTCAAGATCCTCTCATGGACGTGCGGCTGTCTTAGGTGTTCTAAACACCTTAGTTTTATCTGCAATCGGTTGCGTTACTGCTACAATTTTAGGGGTATTTGTTGGGATAGCACGGCTATCAAAAAATTGGATAGTTGCACGAATAATGACTGTTCATATCGAGATTTTCAGAAATGTTCCTCTATTGTTGTGGATACTTCTGATAATGTCGATGGTGGCACATAGTTTTCCAGTACCTAAACATTTTAGGGGGGCAGACCCAATTGCTACGATGAAGCTATTTGATAGTGTAGCTTTGACTAACAGAGGTTTTTATATCCCTGAGCCACTATTCTCTAATGGTTTTGGAGACATGGGTTTTTTCTCAAATAGCTTCTATATAAGTATAGATTTAATAGTAATTTTAGCAATTTTTATCGGTAGTATTTGGGCCTCTGGAAAAATAAAGGCACGGGCAAAACGCATTCAAGAAGAGACGGGGATTAGGCCAACGACGTGGTACCTGAGGTTAGGGGTAATCTTTATTCCGACTATTCTTTTATTGGTATATTTGGGTTTTTATTTAGGATACCCTGAATTAAAAGGGTTTAACTTTAAGGGAGGAATTCATCTTAGGAACTCACTAATAGCTCTGTGGATTGCGTTGTCTCTTTATACGTCAGCATTCATAGCTGAAATTGTGAGGTCAGGTATCTTGGCTGTCTCTAAAGGTCAGACAGAAGCTGCAGGAGCTCTAGGTATTAAACCTAACGTAATAATGGCTCTAGTAATTCTACCTCAGGCTTTAAAGGTTATTGTACCACCACTTATCTCTAACTACTTAAATCTGACTAAAAACTCTTCACTAGCTATAGCAGTAGGTTATATGGACTTAACTGGTACTCTTATGGGGATAACGTTGAATCAAACAGGCCGTGAATTGGAAACACTTCTATTAGGGATGTCAATATATCTAACTATCTCTCTTTTAATCTCAGCGGTGATAAATTGGTACAATCGTAGAAACGATATGGTGGAGAGATAGTATGAGGAATGTGTCTTTTGTTAGATCTGAGATGTTGGCTGAACAAACACCACCCCTTACTTCTATTGGTGTCATTGGTTGGGCAAGAGAAAATTTGTTTAACGGTTGGTTCAATAGCATTCTAACCGTCATATCATTATACATAGTTTATTCTTTTCTAAGTTTCCTTATTCCGTGGGTATTAACGCCGACATGGAAAGCAACGAGTTTAAACGAATGTCGAGAGATAAACACAGCTCTAACTGGGCATCATAGTGGCGCCTGCTGGGGAGTAATAACTGAACGTTGGCCGCAATTTATTTTTGGGTTCTATGATAGAGATATTTTATGGAGGCCCATACTTGTATTTGTATTATTTTTAGCAACAATAGCACCAATACTATTCGAAAGGGTTCCAAGGAAACTGTTTCTTCTTGGTCCAGTATTCCCATTTTTGGCAGTTTGGCTTTTATGGGGTGGCTCCATCTGGTCGCCAGTTTTTTCTTTTCTGGGATTAGTTCTTGGGTATTTAGTTTGGAGATCTTTAAAAGAAAGAGTGAACGCAGTCATTCTATTGCTTTCATCGATTGGTGTGCCAATTATATGGTGGATGTTTTTAACGGAGCCGGCTTCTGGACTGTTGGCTGAAATAATCCCCTATGAAATTCAGGTTTTGCCGAGTAGGGATTTTGGCGGACTTTTACTGTCTTTGACGATAGGGTTAACGGCAATTTTTTGTTCCTTACCTATAGGCATATTCTTAGCTTTAGGTCGTCAATCCGATTTATTGATTGTAAAAGTTCTTTGCGTATGGTTCATCGAATTCATACGGGGAGTTCCTTTAATTACCTTATTATTTGTTGCATCAACATTACTTAATATTTTTATGCCCCCAGGAACGAATTTCGATATCATTATGAGAGTAGTTATAATGGTCACGCTCTTTTCTTCAGCTTATATGGCTGAAGTTGTGCGCGGGGGTTTGGCAGGGTTGGACAGCGGACAATATGAGGCAGCGAATGCGCTCGGTTTTTCTTATTGGAAAGCCCAAAGATTAATCATTATGCCTCAGGCTTTAAAGATTTCGATACCAGGGATTGTCTCAAACTTCATTGGTGTTTTAAAGGATACAACATTGGTGTCTGTGATAGGACTCTTTGATCCAATTGGCCTAACAACAGTTGTTCTTGCTGATATGCGATGGAATGGTGTTTACTGGGAACTGAACGTGTTTGTAGCCTTATGTTTCTTTGTGTTTTGTTTCTCAATGTCCCGCTACTCAATGTATTTGGAGCGAAAGCTTCGTAAAGAAAATTAAGGAGGCCTAATAATGGCAGAACTATCAAAAGAAAAACTAGCTCGGGCAGAAATGCTGTCAGCTAATGAGGATGCTATTGCAATTTCAGAAATGAATAAATGGTTTGGGACCTTTCATGTTCTACGTGATATTAATTTAAGTGTGAAACGTGGTGAAAGAATTGTGGTTGCAGGTCCGTCTGGATCTGGAAAGTCTACACTTATTAGATGTGTAAACAGACTGGAAGAGCATCAATCTGGTAAAATCGTTGTTGATGGCACTGAATTAACCTCAGATTTAAAAAATATTGATAAGGTTAGATCCGAAGTGGGAATGGTTTTTCAGCATTTTAATCTCTTTCCTCATTTAACAATTCTTGAGAATTGTACTCTTGCACCTTTGTGGGTTCGAAAAACTCCAAAAAAAGAAGCTGATGAAATTGCAATGGGTTTCCTAGAAAAAGTTAAGATACCAGAGCAAGCAGATAAATATCCTGGGCAACTATCTGGCGGGCAGCAGCAGCGAGTAGCAATTGCTAGATCCTTATGCATGAGGCCTAGAATAATGCTTTTCGACGAGCCTACCTCTGCACTTGACCCAGAAATGATTAAGGAAGTTCTAGATACAATGATTGAGTTGGCTGATGATGGAATGACGATGATCGTTGTGTCGCATGAAATGGGCTTTGCTCGCCAGGTTGCTGATAGAGTTATTTTTATGGATGAAGGTCAAATAGTTGAGCAAAATGAACCAGAAGAGTTCTTTAATAATCCACAATCAGAACGAACAAAATTATTCCTTAGTCAAATTTTAGGACATTAAACTAGAAACTGACGTGTATTTTTATCAAAGTTATCCGTGAAATGCGGCTATAGTTTTTAGGGTAGAAAAGCCGTAAAGAGCCTCAAATCCTTTTTCTCGACCGTGACCAGACCTGCCTACACCACCAAAAGGTAATTCAACGCCTCCACCAGCCCCATAATTATTAATAAAAACTTGCCCACATTTTAATTTTTTAGCCATCCGCATCTGTCTTGCTCCATTATTGGTCCAAATCGATGCTACTAGCCCGAATGAGGTGCTATTGGCGATATGAATAGCCTCATCCTCAGTATCAAAAGGTATTAGCACCTGTACGGGCCCAAAAATCTCTTCCTGTGCTAGTTTATGATCATAAGGGACATCTTCAAATAAAGTTGGTTGGATATAAAAACCTGTTTCTGGAGCGTTCTGGGAAATACTGCCTTTGGCAACAATTTTAAGTCCTTTACCTAATTCAAGAAAATTTAAAACTATTTCTTTCTGACGCTTAGAGATTAAAGGACCCAGGTCTAAATCGTCAATCGCTGGTCCTACACGAAGGGCTCTATATTTTTCACCCATCATATCTTTTACTTTATTAAAAACACTTTTTTGTATTAATATTCTAGAAGCCGCAGAGCAAGTTTGACCGGCATTTTGAATCCCTGAGTTAACCAAGAAAGGAAGAGCTGCTTCTAGATCAGCGTCTTCAAAAACAATTTGTGGTGATTTTCCACCAAGTTCCAAGGTGACAGGAACAACATTTTTAGCCGCTGCTGCTTGGATTTTTTTACCAACGACCTCGGAACCTGTGAATGAAATATGATTAATACCAGGGTGACACGCTAAAGAGGCACCCGCCTCAGATCCGAGGCCGGGAACAACGTTTAGTGCGCCCTCTGGCAAACCAGCCCGCCGAGCTATGTCTGCAAAGGCCAATGCTGATAGGCAGGCCTCTTCGGCCGGTTTAAGGACAGTTGTATTTCCCATGGCTAGAGAGGCTCCAATTGAACGGCCTATAATTTGCATCGGGTAATTCCAAGGAACAATGTGGCCTGTTACTCCATGTGGTTCACGTAAGGTGTAAACGGTATAACCTTTTAAGTAAGGGATTGTTTCTCCGTGTATCTTGTCTGAGGCTCCTCCATAAAACTCTAGGTAGCGCGCGAGAGCGATCGCATCACCGCGTGCCTGTGTTAGAGGCTTTCCCACATCGTTTGCTTCTAGTTCTGCAAGTAGCTCAACCTCATTTAAAACTATTTGGCTCATTTTTAAAAGAACTCGTCCTCTTTCTAAAGCAGTTGAATGAACCCAAGCACTATTCTCTGCTGCTTTAACGGCATGATCTATGTCTTCACTAGAGCCACGTGATATTTTACATAAAATTTTCCCGTTCGAAGGGTTTGTTAGTTCAATGAACTTGCCTCTATGAGGTTGAATCCACTTTCCATTTATAAAACAGAGTGAGGGGTTAAAGGAGAGTTTATTTATGTCCATGACTTTTCCAGTATGTTTTCCAAAATCTCTTTAAATTTTAAAGCATTTCTAATTAGTTAACAGGTCTATAAGTGAATTTCCCATAACTTTTGCACTATCGACCATATCATCTATCACAACAAATTCATCAGGTTTATGAGCTAAATCTAAAATTCCAGGGCCATAGGCAATGCAGTTTTTAAGGGTGCCGATCCTATCTATATGTTTTTGATCGTAAGAACCAGGTGACGCGACATAATCTGGACTTTTACCTAAAACTTTTTCTATAGAGGCGGCAATAGATTTTACTATAGGTGCCTCCTTATCAGTCATACTGGGTATAACTCGATTTAACTCAGTTACCTCATATTTAAATTTTGGTCTTCTCGATTTTATGCCTTCTAGCAAGTCTTCTATTTCTGCTTTGACTTCTTCCACGTTCTCTTCAATCAGAAAACGTCGATCAATAATTATTCTACAGCTATCAGGAACACAATGAGAGGGTAAAGCATTGCTTTCTGGATCTGGCTCCACCTGACCACCGTGGATTGAGTTAATGTTCATGGTGGAGTTTTTCGCACCCTCTGGTATCACGGGCATCTCGGTAACTCGTTTTTTTAGATTAGGAAATAAAGTTTCTTCAAACTCGTTTAACACCTCGCCCATGTGACGCACAGCACAATCACCGGCAAATGGCATGGCTCCGTGCGCGATCTCTCCAAAAGTTTCTATTTCAGCCCACCATCCCCCGCGATGGCCTAGGCATATACGGTCTTTGTGAAGAGGTTCAGGTATAATAACATGTTGGACTCGTTGGGGTGAAAAAAAACCTTTTTCTGCTAAATATGCTACACCTCCATAACCACCAGTCTCTTCGTCTGCGGTTCCCGATATTTCAATTGCCCCATTATACTCAGGGCAAGCTTCTAAAAATGCCTCTACTGCTATAATCGATGCCGCCAGGCCACCTTTCATATCACAGGCTCCACGACCGTAGACTTTTCCTTCAAAAACCTGTCCGCCAAATGGATCAAATTTCCAACCCAACCCAACTTCAACAACATCAGTATGAGAATTGAAGTGGACACATTCTCCCGAGGTTTTACCCTCTCTTCTTCCAATAATATTCCAACGTGGGTATTTGTCTGAGTCTCCAGGAGCACCTTTCGCCCTAATCATTTGTGTTTCAAAGCCAATTTTAGATAACCTTTTATTTAGATATTCGCAGATTTCTAAATAATTCTCTCCTGGTGGATTTAACGTGGGAATTTTAATAAGATCTTGGGTTAACTCTACTAGAGATTCTTTTCTAATTTCAATGAGCTCTGACAAGGAAGTGAAAAGTGTATTTTTTTTATCTGATGCCATTTTTTTTTCTTTCTAGAAAATATTTAACCTAAGATGTTTTAAATACTGACATGTGGTACTCAGATTGTTTTGGGTCTCGTTGAAAATTTTCTGAGATAGGGCATGACAGTCTTACGGCACAACCTTGCGATAAAAATTTAATGCCTTCAATAGTATTTAAAAAACTTTTGCATTTACCAACATCATAACCTTTACTCGTTAATGCAGTAACCTTGCATGCGTTCAGGCAGGGTTTATTACAATTGTTGCAAGGTTTTTGTGTTTTAGGTGGTAATTTTATTCTTTTAGATAAACCCAATGCACCCCTATAAGAGACCATTAGCCCAGCATTTTTGTGAACTAGTAAAGACACTGGGCTTTGCCATGCGGAACCTGAACGAATGGCCCATTTGAAAAAAGGGTGTAGTGGTATTCCAAACGGGAAAAAGGCTGTGGAATTCAAGTTTTGGGCTATTTCATTAATAACTCTGTAAGACCACATGTCCAGTGGGTTGATTTCTCCTTCTTTCCACTCTGGACTTGACGTAAAATGTTTCCAGAAATTAGGTTCGTCGGGTCCTAAAAGTATTAATGTTTTAACTTCTGAAGGTATATGATCATTGTTGTTAGAAAAAAAACCACCTAAGATTTTTAGCTTATGTTTCTTAACTAATTTGTCTATTTCTTCGTAAGTCATCTGCACTTTATTTGAGTTAAGTTACCATTTATAAGCGAATTATTGAGCCGGCCCCGTGCTCTGTGAATAGCTCTAAGAGGCATGCATTAGGTGCACGCCCATCTAATATAACAACAGCTCTAGCTCCACCTTCTAGTGCAACCAGAGCAGTAGCGGTCTTCGGGATCATACCTCCTTGGATAATTCCCTTCTCAGTTAGTGCTTTAATCTCTGAGGATGACAGTTCCGTTATAACTTCCCCATTTTCATTTTTGACTCCAGAAACATCAGTTAGAAGTAGTAACCTATCCGCCTTTAATGCTGCTGCTATTGCACCAGCTACGGTATCTCCATTAATATTATATGTCTCTCCGCCTTCTCCTAAGCCTATTGGAGCAACGACTGGAATAAAGCCAGACTTAAACATTTCACTTAAGACGAAGGGGTCTACCTTAGTTGGTTTTCCAACAAAACCAAACTTTGGATCTTCAGGAGTGCAATGTATTAAGTTTGCATCTTTACCTGAAAGGCCAATACCTTTCCCACCTTGTGTATTAATTGCTTGAACTATTTTTTTATTGATGCTTCCAGAAAGCACCATTTCCACCACTTTAATAGTTTCCTTGTCTGTGACCCGCTTTCCATCAATAAACTTTGATTTAATATCTAATTTTTCTAACATCTCATTTATCATTGGACCACCACCATGCACTATAACAGGGTTTATACCAACTTGCTGCATGAGAACGATATCTCGGGCAAAGACTTCCATGTTTTGATCGTTACCCATAGCGTGACCACCAAGCTTAATGACAACTACAGCACCATCGTACCTTTGTAAGTAAGGGAGTGCCTCGGAGAGAGTTTTTGCAGATGTCACCCAGTCATGACTAAGGTTTAATTGCTTTTTCATAGGTTGGTTTTCCAATAACTGAACATTCCATGTATAGTATATTTGGTATATATAGAAGAATTAAGAGTTTTCTACTATATTAAAGCAGATCTCTTGAAATACTGTTTAATTTTCTTTCACTCAAGTGTTGCGATAGCTGACCGTAGATCTGGTATCCCTAGGCCCGTATTTGAAGAGGTAATAATTATCTCTGGATATGCTGCGGAGTGAGAAGATAAATCATCTGACACTGATTTAATTAAAGCGCTAAAGTCAGGTGATTTCACTTTATCTGCCTTTGTAAGTACAATTTGAAATGTTACGGCTGATTTATCGAGTGCACTGAGGATTTCATGATCTACCTTTTTTATGCCGTGCCTAGCATCTATGAGAACAAATGCACGCCTAAGGGTCTGTCTTCCAGACAGATATTGTTTTAGTAAATTTTGCCATTTCGTTACTACTGCCAAAGGTGCTTCTGCAAACCCGTAGCCCGGGAGGTCCACCATGTAGAATTTCTCACCGATTGAGAAGAAGTTTATTTCCTGCGTTCTTCCTGGTGTATTCGAAGTTCTAGCCAGTGCTTTTCTTCCAGTCACAGCATTAAGTAAACTAGATTTCCCTACATTAGACCTTCCAGCAAAACAGATTTCTGTTCGATTTGGTGGCGGTAGACCTTCTATAGCGACCACACCTTTTAGAAAAGTGTTTTCACCGGCAAAGAGTCTTCTTCCTTCTTCAAGGGCATCTTGGGAAAGTTCTTTAGATATTTCGAATGTGAATTTACTCATGTCATTAAACTACAATACCGAAATGGTATCACCAACCATGATTTTTCCAGACTCTATGACCTGGCCATAAACTCCAAAGTCTTTATGGCCCCAAGTTTCCAGAATCGACAGTGTATCAACGTCTCGTTCTCCAGTTGTGGGATTTGCTGTTGTAGCTAAACATCTACCTATTCGTTCTTGAACAGCTATTTTGCATTCACCTATTGAAATAATTTTACCTATCCAATTAAATTCTTCCCATGGGTCTAAACCATCTAACCATAAATTTCCTCTCCATCGTCTAATGTCCAGCTTTTCGCCTAATTTTCTTTCAATGGCTTGGTGACTGGTAATGCTATTAAGAGATATCGATGGGTAGTCTGTGTCTGTCATGCCCCGATCTAATACTCGAACAACTCTCTCAGATTTTGATCTGTTTTCTGGCATTATTGGAGAAACCCATTTTATCAACTCTTCTGAATTTTTTTCTGGATGAATAGTTACTGTTTCTAAGTTTGGATGGCTTAAAGTGACTTCTTCGTTGGATTCA
>Ga0308022_1000966_pt1 | contig 10272 bp, 3 predicted proteins | sample Neamet353_FD_201297 | JGI IMG/M metagenome (GOLD analysis project Ga0308022, IMG submission 201297) | Marine microbial communities from water near the shore, Antarctic Ocean - #353 | ecosystem: Environmental > Aquatic > Marine > Unclassified | place: Southern Ocean | collected 2014-10-02 | reverse complement strand
GGAGTCGCCATGATCGTACTTGTAGCCATAACGATCGTTATAGCTAGCGTAATGTATGTTTGGGCGAGTTCCCTCGCAGAAGACAACAGTGATGGTACCTTCGACGTTTACGCCTTTGACGCTTACGATGCATCTGGGACCCCATCCGATGGAACTGATGACAATCTCGTTCGCGTAATGTTAAACTCGGGAGGCGACATTAACTGGGCTTCAATATCTGTGAAAGTTTCAATCAACGATGGCCATCCTATGACCTGTAATAATCCGGGTCAAAGTGGAGGGAGCTGCGATCTTGTAGAATTTGGAGATTCTACTGACACCGTTTGGTCAGTTGGGGACGGTGTAATCATAACAGAAAACGGTCAGGACCTTTGTACTACAACTTGTTCTCTTTCGATAACCATCACGAACACAATAGATGGTAGCACTCACAGTGATTTGACCGAACAAGCCATTTGATTTCTTTCAATGAGGCTTCTTGGAGTTTCACAACGACTATCGAAATGAAATCTTTTCAAGAAATCTTACTAAACCTTCTTGTGTAGCATTGATTTCAATCATGATATCGAACAGAAATCATGGATTTTTTTTCGCTGGTGAAAATATGAGAACTACGTTTAAAATGATGGGGATTGCTGATTTCATTACATTGGCCAATGGTCTACTTGGTGCTGCTGCAATTATGTTCATCATTCTTGCAGTCGAAACGTTACAAAACCCATATTTCGATGAAGGAGTTAAGTCAAATTATATCTGGTTGGCAATGGGATGTATTTTACTTTCAGCCATTGGAGATATAATCGATGGACCAATCGCAAGAAGGTATTCTAAGCGCAAGCTTCTCGGCGGAACTTTGGATGTTATGTCAGACTGTATTTCCTTCTGCGTAGCACCAGCATTACTGATGTTTGTAATGTTTGGCCGTTGGGGTGAAGCATCGCCTTTGTGGTCTGTTTCCTTGGGAATTGCTGGAGGTTGGGTCATTGTAACTGGAATGCTAAGACTTGCTCGATTCCAACATGAAGATGGTTCTGATAAGAATTATTTCCATGGGTTAGCATCACCTGGTAATGCAATGATTTTGATAACTGTTGCAGCAATGATTTGGCTTCAACCTTCATCTGGATTTGGACCGGATGTTACAACAAATTGTATTTTTTGCTTTGAATCGGCGAGTTCCGCACATGAGAAACCATATTTTGACTTTTTAATTCTACCTGTGATGTTTATTTCTGGTGCTCTTATGATCTCTGATAGAAAACTATCCAAGACCAAGAAAGGGCTTCCAATGAAACTCTCTGGTCTGCAACTTCTTTCGATTGTTCTTGCTACCTCTCTCTCAATCATACATTCGACAGAGGTCGGAGTCGACCTAACCGATACTCGTCCTCAGTTTATTTTATACAGTATCTCGGCCATTTTATTGATATTCTATATCGCTGCAGGTCCAACAATTGTTGAAATGGACCATCAAGAACTTGAATCCGAGTGATTAAACTGCTTCTGTTGTATCGAGATTCCTCTTCTTGAAAGAAGATGAAATCAAGACATGTGTCATCATTCCAAGGAGCATGAGGGCAAAGAGAATGTCCCATGAAATCTTGAAGATAAGTCTTGGTAGGTTCGGGGATAGGGATAATTGTAAACTGAGGAGTGCAATCCGAATCATCAGGAGAAGTGCTACATAGTGGACTGGCCAATTATGCTTGTGGAAAAGACTCCACCAAAGCAGAGTCACTGCTGCAATCGGTCCTGCGCCCATAAATCCAACCCAAGCATTGCTTGGTGAAAAACGGTCACCGATGTATCCTCCATTGAGGAATATATTTCCGGGGTCGACATCTCTCGGATGACTAAGTCCATCGATTTGTCCTAGGGCAGCCCACCAAGTAAACCAAGTAATCAGTGGTAGTAAAGTGATAATCGCAATTCGACTCGTCTCTCTATGAATCGAATCATATTCTTTCGTCAATACATTCCATTCCTTCTTTAGGAATGATTCAATGCTTACGTACATAATCAGAGTGACTGCTAAAGCCCAACCACCCCAACTCATCGCTAGCCAGAAAAATATTGCCAGTGGAATCAAGTCATAGGTCTGTTCAGATTTTTTGTATGTTAGCACCAATCCCGAAATGATACACCCAAGAATCCCGATAAGTAGAATCCAATCAACGAAGTTATTCTCAAGGTACATTAAACTCGGAATTGAGGTAAATCCAATGACTACGCCCATCCGATGGGATAATTTCCTAATTGTATCATTGCGTGAAACGAAGATATATGTTGCGATTAGAATGAGTGCACTGCCAAAGAGTATTGACAATAAAGTGCCTTTGAAGGTAAAGTAAATCATCAGTCGAGGTAGTGAAAAGCCGAGTCCACGGTAATGGGATAAAAATATAGTTGGAATCATTACGACAACATATGCTGTTTTTAACATAAGTGAGGTGCGATTCGAGCTTTCTGCTTTGGTAAAAATTGGCATTAAAAGCATGACGAGTAACATAAATCCGAGAGTAGAGAATCTTGTTTCAGCATTCATTAACATGACGACGAATGAAGATATGAATACATAAGTCAAGACCTTATTCCGCTTTCCATTTTTGTGTGCAAGAAGATAGAGTGCTAATCCTACTGTTATCAAAGGTGCACTCATCCCAAGTAGATAATAGAGAGCAACAAGTTGTTCTCGATTAAATGAGATGTATGAAGAAACTGCGAAAATTGTCGCCAATACTGCACCAGTTCCAAGAATAACGCGAAGATCAAATCCGTGTTTACGTAATAAAAACATTATTCCAATACAGATCATTGAGAAAGAGATACCTGATAGAATTAAATCTGCATTTCGTAGCCCCATCTCTTCTGAAGAAATCTTTTCCCATTCGATGACTTCATTCGAAAGCCCTTCAATAAAGGGATAATCATTGTCCTCCATCCATTGATTTCGTTCAACTGTAGCATTCCAATTCCATTGGTTTAATACTTGCTTTTTTTCCTCTGAAATATCGAGTACATCTAATGGGAATTCACCATGAATTGCATGGGGAAGAGGAAGTGAGAGCAAAAGAGAAGGCAATGTTGCAAGGTCTCTTTGGTCAATCTCATCAACAGTTGCCCCTTTGACAATATGAGGACCCCAAACAAAGGCACCAACATTTCGAATTACTTCTGCAGGTGAACCGTGTTGCCCACTATCTGTAAGGCCGTGATCGGCAGTTAAAACGACGGTCCAGTTTTCAGGTACCTTAGCAAATACACCTGCCAATTCATCATCCAACCATTGGAGTTTTTCTTCATATTCGGGTGAATCCTTCGTACCATAGCGGTGCCCTGTACTATCCAATCCGGATAAATGTGCAACAATCACATTGGGGACTCTTTCAAAAGTGACATCTTCTTTAGTATTACTTTCGGGAATATCACCATCCAACCAACTGTTTAAAGTTTCAAAAGATTCAGTATCCCCTTGCATATAATCTGCATGTCCATACCGGTGTTGCATGAAATTAATCAAATCCTTTTCTTTGTATAACTCACCCCAGACATAATCACCAACAATTCCTACATCGTTATCTGGCTGACCATCTCCATCTCCATCATATGTACTCGCAAGAGCCCATCCATCCGGTGTACCGGGGTGTTCAGGGCGGAAATTACTCAATCCTTCATTCGGACGTGAGGGAATTCCAGTCGCCATTTCTTTCACACACGATGCGGTCATCGTTAGAGGACTGGTTTTGACATTAATATAAGCGCCATCTTTGACTTTCTCATTTAGCAACGGCATAAATTCCGAGTCACTCATCATATCCTTTCGACCGCCATCCAGCACGATGAATAGTAAACCTTCACTCAATCTCTCATCAAGATAAGGCGGAGCCTCAAGTCCTTCTTTTGGAGCAGGTGCATCGGAGATGATGTACGAGCCAGTATAGAGAAATGATGGGAGGGCGAGTATGGCAACAAGACCAATAATCTGTACAATAAGGCGCTTGTTAAGCCCCCTATTCGGACTCTTAAGTTCCTCCATGAGTGTAAATTCAACCTCTCTTACTTAATTGTTGATTGAATTTCTTCTTACTCTTTTCAAGCATTCCGTAGTGCTGAGAGTGGACCTGACCGATTTTCGGTTTCAGTTTTTTTTTATGGTAATTCGAGAATGTTATGTATCCTCTATTCAATGATGTTCGGCCACTTTATTGTCCTCTCTTCCAAGGTAATTCAGAACTTTATTAAATCCTAAATCATGCCTAGCCAACAATTGTTGAGATGAATCATCCTAAGTGCTTGAATTCGAAGAATCATCCTAAGTGCTTGAATTCGATGAATCATCCGAAGAATCAAACGACCTCAGCCGTATCAGATTCCTCTTTCTTGAACGAAGATGAAATCAAGACATGTGCCATAAATCCAAGAAGCAGCATTGCAAAGAGAATATCCCAAGAGATTTTGAAGATGAGTCTTGGTAGATTCGGCGATAAGGACCATTGTAAACTGAGCAGGGCAATCCTGGCAATCAAGAGCAGTGCTACATAGTGGACCGGCCAATTATGTTTATTGAAAAGACTCCACCAAAGCAGAGACACTGCTGCAATCGGCCCTGTACCCATGAAAATAACCCAACTATAACTTGGAGAGAAACGGTCACCGATGTATCCTCCATTGAGGAAGATATTCCCTGGATCGATATCTCTCGGATGATTAAATCCATCGATTTGTCCTAAAGCAGCCCACCAAGTAAACCAAGTTACCAGTGGTAGTAAAGTGAGAATTACCATTCTACTCGTCTCTCGGTGAATCGAATCATATTTTTCCGTCAATACATTCCATTCCTTCTTTAGGAATGATTCGACGCTTGCGTACATTATTGCAGTTACAGCTAATGCCCAACCGCCCCAACTCATTCCTAACCAGAAAAAGATTGCCAGTGGAATCAAGTCATAGGTCTGTTCAGATTTTTTGTATGTTAGCACCAATCCAGAAATGATACAACCGATAATTCCGAGGAGTAGAATCCAATCCACGAAGTTACTCTCAAGGTACATTAAACTCGGAATTAATGCGAATCCAATCACTACTGCCATTCGATGGGATGATTTTCTGATTGTATCATTGCGTGTAACGAAGATATATGTTGCGATTAGAATGAGTGTACTGCCAAAGAGTATTGACATTAAAGTGCCTTTGAAGGTAAAGTAAATCATCATTCGGGGCAGTGAAAAACCGATTACTCGGTAATGAGATAAAAAGAGAGTCGGAATCAGTACGATTGCATATGTTGTTTTTAACATCAGCGAGGTACGATTCGTGCTTTCTGCTTTGGTAAAAATTGGCATTAAAAGCATGAATGGTAACATAAATCCGAGTGTTGAGAACCTTGTTTCAACGAATGTTAGCATGAATACGATTGAAGCCAATAGGAGAGATGTCAATACCTTACTCCGTGTTCCATTTTTATGCCTCAGAAGGTAGAGTGCTAATCCCGCGACAATGTAAGGGGCAAGAACTCCGAGGAATAAGTATGTATTTTCAAGCAGTTCTCGATTAAATGCAATGTATGAAGAAATTGCGAAGATGGTAGCCAACACTGCACCAGTCCCAAGGGTGATGCGGAGATCAAATCCGTGTTTACGTAACAGAAACATGATTCCAATACAGATTATTGAGAAAAGGGAGGCGGATAGAATCAAATCTGTATTTCTAAGCCCAAGGTCTTCTGAAGAAATCTTTTCCCATTCGATTACTTCATTCGAAAGCCCTTCAACAAAGGGATAATCATTGTCCTCCATCCATTGATTTCGTTCAACCGTAGCATTCCAATTCCATTGGTTGAATACTTGCTTTTTCTCCTCAGAGACATCGAGTGCATCCAATGGGAATTCACCATGAATAGCATGAGGAAGAGGAAGTGAGAGTAAAAGTGATGGCAATGTAGCAAGGTCCCTTTGGGCAATCTCATCTACTGTGACCCCTTCGGCAATATGAGGACCCCAAACAAAGGCACCAACATTTCGAATTTCGTCCGCTGGTGAGCCGTGTTGCCCACTATCAGTAAGTCCGTGATCGGTTGTCAAAACGACCGTCCAGTTTTCTGGTACTTTTGCAAATACATCATCCAATTCATCATCTAACCATAGGAGTTTTTCTTCATATTCAGGTGAATCTTTCGTACCATAGCGATGTCCGATACTATCCAACCCAGCCATATGCGCAATAATGACATTTGGGACTCTTTCATAAGTCACATCGTCTCTGGTATTGCTTTCAGGAATTTCACCATCCAACCAACTGTTTAAAGTTTCAAAAGATTCAATATCTCCTTTCATATAATCAGCATGCTCATGTCGAAGTATCATTAGATTCATCAAATCGTGTTCTTTGTATAAATCGACCCAAACATAAGGACCCACAATTCCTACATCGTTATCTGGCTGGCCATCTCCATCTCCATCATATGTACTCGCAAGAGCCCATCCATCCGGTGTACCCGGGTGTTCAGGGTGGAAATTACTCAATCCTTCATTCGGACGTGAAGGAATTCCAGTCGCCATTTCTTTTACACACGATGCAGTCATCGTCAGAGGATTGGTTTTGACATGAATATAAGCGCCATCTTCGACTCTTTCATTTAACAACGGCATAAACTCTGAGTCTCTCATCATATCCTCTCGTCCGCCATCCACCACGATGAAGAGTAAACCTTCACTCAATCGCTCATCAGGATAAGGGGGAGCCTCAAGTCCTTCTTTTGGAGCAGGTGCATCGGAGATGATGTACGAGCCAGTATAGAGAAATGAGGGGAGGGCGAGAATGGCAACAAGACCAATAATCTGAAGGATAAGACGCATATTAATCGCCCGATTCGGACCATTAAGTTCCTCCATGAGTGCAAATTCAGCCACTCTTACTTAATTGTTGATTCAACTTCTCCAACTTAATTGTGAATTCAACTTCTTCTTACTCTTTCCATTATTCGAGGGGGTTTTGATTGTACCAATGGACAAGAATTGTCAGTCGAAACTCTGAACATAAGCATAGCGAGGAAAACGACCCACGCAAAGCCCATCAAATCAGCAACCATCAATCCACCGACTACGAGCGGTAGTTTATCCATAAGGCGGCGCGCTTCGTCTTTGTCCTCGGTCTTCAGAATAAAAACCACACCCGGTGACTCGACTAAAACCAAAAGTTGTGAATGTTTTCATCCAGATAGGCTCACAGCCCCATGAAAAATGGGATTAATGCTCAATTTATGAGTTCAGTTCCACGGATTTAAGGTTAGAGTAAAACGCCGTCTTTTCCAACAAGCTGTCCGGTCGAGGCATGATCATTCAAGCCTTTCAGAACTTTGCCGAATATCTTTTTCATCATTGGCCTCATCATTACGGCAGCCATGGCTTTACCAAGGATACCCAGATGACATACCTCTCACGCGTGAGTATACTGTGGGAGACAGTGCCTATCGCTCCATTACGTGAGCCTTGACGTTGATGATGATCGAGGCGCGATGAAATAATTACAGTCGATTGAAACTTCCATCGCCCATCATTTGCCAGCACACACCATCAGCTTGAATGTAGACCGTTTGTCCGGTTGACTGATCATAGGAACCTCCAGGTTGCAAACCAGTGTAATCAGCGACGGTTGTTGGCTGTGCAGGTGGTGGCGGTGCGGTGGCAACAGACGCTGGCGCTGGAACTGCTGTAGGCTGGACCGGAGCAACTGGTGCGGCAACTTGCATTGGTTGTATTGGCTGAACTGGCTGCATTTGTTGAACAGGTTGCACTGGTTGTTGCGCTGTTGCGTAATCTGGCATGGGCGCCATACCTGCTTGGGTAGGCATTGATTGTGCAGGTGCTTGATTCCATTGTGGTTGATTGGAAATTTTGTCAGCATCATCATCACGACGACGCATGAGTACAATGGCAACGCCAATAACGACGCCAAGAATGCCAATGGTCGAACCAACAATCAAAACTGTGTTCGAGGATTGAGTCTCACTACTGCTATCATTTTTGGTTTGTTCATCCTTTGTCTGGTCTTCTTGCTCGACTTCTTCACCATTCGCAATTGCTTGAGCCGCATCTTCGGTACCGTCGTGCTGGCTTGTGTTACCAGTAACAACTGCAGAAGCATCAGCTGCAACTGCAGTACCATCAAGTGTTGAGGATTCGGTGACAAAAGCAACTGATGCCATATGAGTCACGCCGCCATCAAGTGCTACCACGTTGAGGTTCACAGTGTACTCGTTTCGGTCTGTGGTGTCATTCACGGTGAAGGTGACTGTGAACGGCAAATCGCCATTTGACGTCATGGTACCGAATTCGATAACGGCTGAGTCCAGCAACGCTTGGTTGTACGGCTCAATAAACACATCAAGTGCGCCGCCGAGCGCCAGATCGAGTCCGTTGTGTGCGTTGATGACGCCGCTGATGGACATGGCACCGTTGGTGATAATTTGTTCACGCTCTTCAATTTCTAAGGAGAACTCAGGTAATGAAGTCAGCGTAAAGGTGATCTCATCTGAATGTACATTACTTCCTACTGTGCCAGTCACGATTACGGTGTAATCACCAGCCGTAAGGTTCGCTGGTATTGTGAGGGTCAAAATCGACATGAACGGGGCGGAACCACGGGCAAAGTCAAGTTGAGCAGTCACGCCATCAGGCACGGTCACACTGACACTCACATCAGCGCCAAAGCCATTGACAGGCTCGATGAAAATAGGTGTAGGTACAACCCATTCAACACCTTGTGGCAAGACAATCCAAGGGTCCAGACTCAAAATTTCAAAATCAGGGTCATTGTCAATCGTAAATGGAATAGTGATTGAACGCTCGGCGCCGCCGTTTGAAGAGCCTGTCACCGTGAGCACGTATTCGCCACTGGAGAGGTTCATTGTATCGACAACCACAGTGCCTGCATCATCGATAGTCAACTGGTACACATCAAACATAATTTGTGCGTTCTCGGCATTGAGGCTCGCGCTCATGTTAACACTGGCATTGAATTCGTTGAACCCAACGACATTCACCCAAGCTGCGAATGGCAAGCCCATCTTGGCTACGTTATCTGGGACGCTTTGCAAGAGTGTAAAATCAGGAGTTGCCCAGTCATTGTTGCCCTCTCGTCCAGCAAACACTTGGATTCCGTTGGCTGTTACAGAATCATTCCCGACAGTGAAATTCTTGGTCGAGAGATGACGATAATTCAAGGGAAGTGCGTCAGATACAGGGACATCGATTGAAAACAATTCACAACCGCCCATCTCAGATGACATTGATATGGAACCATCGCCAACGGCAGATTCACTCCAAACGGTGCCTTCTTCAATCGGGAAGTGGAAGTAATCCATGCCTTGAGCATAAATGAGGTTAGAATGGACCACTGCAGTGGTGCTCAGGTCGCTCATATCCGGAACACAACCAATACCAAGATCAATGCCGCCGGAACCATCGTCCCCGCCGTTATTGCCTCCGCCATTTTGAGCATCAGAACATCCCATCATATCGACGGTTGCTCCTGCCATTGTGTCTGGGCACGTGTCGTCATCATCGCTGACACCATCACCGTCAGCATCGGCCGTATCACTACTGCCGTTTCCATCGCCGCCGCCTCCACCGTTTTGCGCATCGGAACACCCAAACGCGTCGACTTCAGCACCTAATGCGGTGCCAGGGCAGTTGTCCCAATCGTCTTCGACATCATCGCAATCTTCGTCAGGGTCGCCCCAATCTGAAGTCGTGCAACTTCGCCCAGAGGTTTCATCACTGCTCATGGCACCAAAGCCACTAGATGTTTCGAGTTTTGAGGTGAAGGTGATGTTTTCATGCACCAGCGATAGATCGGAGGTAGCGTAACATGCAACCCCAGTTTTCTCATCAGTGGTTGTCGTAGTCATACCAAAGAAACTCATGGTCAAGGTCATCTTTCCTTCCAAAGAGACTCTGTAGCATTCATTTCCAGAAACGGTTTCCGTGCCAGTTACGGTCATTTGATGATATTCATTGTAATCGATGCCCATCATGCTCGGCATGGTCACAGTAAAATTCCAGAAATCACCAGTGGTCCATGTAGGGGCAGAAGATGCCGTGGATGCTGCTGATTCTGCGAACTGATAGGTGGAGAGCGATTCGGTGTACAGGAGGTTGCCCTTCGCATCAAACATTTCTGTCGCTGCGTTCCAGCCAACTTGAGGTGCGTACCAGTGAACGAGATATCCTGCATCGATCTCAAGAACATAGGCACCGCCGCCAGCTTCCGTCA
>Ga0308022_1000951_pt1 | contig 10346 bp, 8 predicted proteins | sample Neamet353_FD_201297 | JGI IMG/M metagenome (GOLD analysis project Ga0308022, IMG submission 201297) | Marine microbial communities from water near the shore, Antarctic Ocean - #353 | ecosystem: Environmental > Aquatic > Marine > Unclassified | place: Southern Ocean | collected 2014-10-02 | reverse complement strand
CCGAGTCGAATTTTCCGAGTTATTTTTTTATCGACACTTGGCCCTTCAGTATCGGGTTGAGGAGTTTCTAAACGAGTCTCCGTTGATTTCGCTTTCCGCCGGCCAACTTTACGTCGGAGGTTTAGAATTTCATCCTCTTCCATTTCAGGCCAAGGCTCTCGTTCGGGTTCGAATTCCGTAAGGTGTCCTTCCATTGCTCTCAATTCATCAGCAATCTTGATCAATTCCTCCATCGATGCTTCAGGAGTTCGTTCTGTCAAATTCACCAATTTGGCTTCAATGTGAGCGAGTTGCATCGAACTTTGTCGCAAGTCACTTTCAAAAGAATTTATTTGGTTGTCAAATACTTCATCTAACTCTGTAAGTAAGTCTGCAGCACGTCCATAATCACGCTCTTCAATGTGGCCCTTGCGTGTGACGAGGTACTCATCCCGCTCATGTAATGCAAGAACCGAAGGTGCAGCAGGCTTGGTATCCTCGAGTGCTACTTTGAGGTAATCAGCATGGCGGGCTTCAGCTTCGTCTGCTAACGCCTGGATGTCAATTTCCGGTGGATGATACGTGTCGACTCCGATTTCTGGAAGTTGTGAATATAATTCGATGCCACCATGAACGGTGTCGCTGTAGACTGTATCGACTGCAGAAGTGACCAAACGAGTTGCGATATCTTCGACCTTTTCACGTTCAATTGGCAACGCATCTACAACATCTTCAATTTGGTTGGAAAGCAGTGCAGTTACATCATCGCCATCAAGAATCTCTCGACCGGATTGGAGGGCGAGAGCGACCAAATCGAAGTTTGCTTTGGTTGCACGCCAGCCAATTGTATCTTGCAAAACTATACTGGCGAGTTGGCTGTCATTCATTATGAATCCCTTCTTTTGAGCCAAATCCCGTGCATACAATACCATGCTGTCAGGTTTAGGGGCGCTCAGGTGAACCGAAGCAGCATTGCGAGTTAATTCCCACAAACGCGATGTCGGCCACTCTTCGGGTTCCGAATGTGATGAGAGGAGGATATGGACGCCCATATTGAGTGCATAATCAAGCATTGTTCCAAGTTCATGGGCCAGTTCAGGATGATCTGCATACTCATGAAGGTCATCTATTGCAAGTAATCTTGCATTTACAAGCGTATCTTGCCAACCTTCAGGTAATTGCTTAAGGCCAGATAATTCTGCAGCAGAGAGGAGATACACGTTCCCTTCTTGACGGCGAAGAACGGCTTGTGCAGTTGCATGAAGGAGATGTGAGCGTCCAGTTTCAGCGGGTCCAATGAAAATGAGTGGATTCAGTGAACCTCCAGGGGAATCAACAATTGCTTCTGCCGCTTGTGTGGCGCGATAATTCTCGTTCGTGGTGAACCATTGTTTGAAACTCATACGAATCTCAGGACGCAAACGTTGAGGCCACGCACCTTCTGTTGGAACAGTTACATCATGGTGAAAGGGTGAATCGGAATCAACTGGTGCCAAATCGGGCGGCAAGGCCAGAGTCACACGCCCTCGTTGTTCATCGAGAATACGTTCCCATACTGGACGGCCATCGACTTCCATTCCGACATATCCGTCTTCGGTATCCCCAGGGTTTTGCTCAATTTGCTCATAAGTTCGTTGTCGTAAAGAACGTATACGGCGCGCAGCAATATCTGCTAATGAATCTCCATTCGAGTTGAGATCCAGTGCGGGTCTTCTGCGTTTGCTTTCTTTTCCCAATACCTTGTCTGCGACGACATCAAATGTCGGTCGTTCGACAACACCCGTTCTCTGGAGAAGCGTTCCTTGGCGTTGATCTTGAATGTTATGTTTCCCAAGAAGTCGATTCATTTTGGATTGCGGGGGTTGAGTGTCCTTGTTTTTTGGAATCGAGACTCGGTCAATACCAGAACCGGATTTGTTGAGTTGTTGTTTTGCTAACTCCAATGCAAGAGCTAATTTTTCTCGGCGGGCGGTCATTTTTGTGCACCTGCCAATTCTTTCTTCAACCGCTCACGATCTTCAATTTCCCAAACACTGAGTTTCATTTCAATTGCTGATTCAGTTTGCTGACGAGAAGCCGATTCACGAATTGCTTCTTTCGGTTGCACCGAACTTGATACACCCGGTCGGGCCAGCAAAGGCGTGAGTTTTGTAGGGGTGTTGATTGGTTGACGCCCTCTTATTGCTTCAAGTGGCCGCTTTGGAAGAGGTGTGTCTTGCAAGGTTAATTCCTGGCGGTTTATCTGTTGCCTTGTAGCATCATAGAGTGAGGCATCACCCTTCGCTGATGATTTCCCACGCATGCTTTCGACCGCTTTGTTCTGGCGGTCTGCATAGGCTTCAAGTGAATTCGAGAATAGACTGAGAGGAGATTTGTACGACCCTTCAATGTCCATGAGGTCTTTTGCGATTTGTGCGTTTGCGACTGCGGCTTGGATGCCTTGCTGATTCCGAGGAGAGGTCCGAGTGATGACTGGTTTTTTCCGGCGCCGAATCCGTTGTGGTTTTCGTGGCCGATTAATCAGTTCACTCTTCACAGTGGTCTTAGGGGCCAATTCGGCTACTGGTGCAGATTGTTCAATTGGAGTTGGTTCATTATTCTGTATCAACTCTTCAGCAAATTCTGGACTCCCTTCGATAAAGGTCGTTTCAAGTTGAGTTTCTTCAGAACGTGTTTGGTTCGAGGTCTCCACGAAATTGATTTCGTTTGGTTCAGTGATGTGGTCGAGAGAGGTGGCTTCAGGTTCAGCCCATTCACGAACAACAGTGTCGAGGGATTCAGTAGCTGCTTGTATGTCTTCAGAATCAGGGGTTTCAAGTCCCCCTTCCATCGTTCCAAAGACGGTTGACTGTGGGGAAGATTCTCCCGTGTAGGAGGGCGAAATTGCCTGCTGCAATTGCTGTTCAATCCATTGTCTTTCTTCTTCACTTGGTGGTGCACAGAGTGGGTGGTCGAGTATGAGATCAGGTTCGAGATTCCAATGTTCAAGAACCGAAGGTCCAAGGTCAGTCATGTAGCGTGACAAATGTTGACGTGTCGTGATTGGAAATGCATTGAAGTCACCAGTCGCTAAGAAGACGTGGTCTTCGAGTCGTACTCCGTCGACAATGTCGCGCAAGAAATCGACAACGCGTTCATCACCGTGGAGGCTAGAGAGGTATTCAACACCTTCAAGCACGACAACAGCACGAAGGTTTTCCCAAAGAAACGCATCAATTTTCCGGCGGATATTTTCCAATGTTGGTTCGGTTGAACGCGCATCTCCATTTTGAGACAACCAAGAACTCGATGCGATTGGGATGTTATGCTTGACATTGAGCGCTTCAATATCATGTCTTGCAAGTACGAACAGTGGGCGGCCATGGACTGCCAAATGCCCTGCAAGATCAAATAATGGTGCTGGGTTCATTGAATCGAAGAAGTAAGCATCACCAGGACGCAACATCTTTTCAATCCCATCAAAACGTTGCATGAGTGCTTTGCTACGTTGGCGAATTGCTTCTGGTGCTTCCACCATGGTCTCGAGAACTGGTAAGCGTTCTTCTCGTCTCCAAGTACTCGTTCTCAATTTAGATTTCGACCACCATTGGTGACCTCCATCCGTTTGTTTTGTTTGTGTCTCGACCTGAAAGTGTGCTTCTTGGTGAAGATTGAGGATGAGGTTGAGGTCAGGCAACGGTAGTTCGTGAATGGCGAGCGAAGCATCAAGCAGCCCAGCATCACTTTCAATGTCCAGTAAGGCTTCAAGAGACATTGTGATTGCATCTGCTTCATGCAAGGCCAACATAGGTTTTCCTTCTCGAAACGCAATGGTGCCGATTCGTGCCATTTCCTCCTTTGGGTGGCGTTCGATTCGGATGTAGCCGGAGGTGCCAAGACGTGCCATGTCGATGGACAGTAGACGCAAAGATTCGGGTCCACCACGACGAACTTCTGTAACATCTCCTTGGGGCAGTTCAACCATCTTCTCTCACCTCTACGGGGTGATGCTTACGAGACACTTCTTGAAGGGTGCGGCTCGATTGAACATAGAATGGACTTTTCTTCAACCCGCACCTTGAGCCGGCAGTATTTTTGATTCCTGCTTTTAGAAGGCACCGTGAAGTTGAAAGACAGCGGGTCGATGGTCAAATATGGGCGAGGGACGAGGTCAATTGTCGGTGGAAATGCGACGCTTCATTTCCTTGGAAATCGCTCGGCCATTCGTGTATCGATTTCTTGGCATTCTCATCATCTTTGAACTCCTCATCGCTGGACTTCTAATATTGCTCTTTTCCATCACTGATAGCCTCTTTGTGATTATTTTAGGCAGTCTGATTGGTGGGGTGGGGGCATTTCTCATCTATCAGAACTCACCCTTGCTTCGAGTTCCTTTGGCTGTGAATCTAAATCATCCATTCATGGGCGATCTTGAACTTGGATCAGCGGTCGTCATGGTTCAATTCTCTGATGGAACTTGGGGTGATGTGGGGGCAGGGAGAGTTCGACTCACAGTTGATGAATTGATTGGGGGCTCCTTACTGATTCGAGATGATGACACCTATGCCGTCATTGGTCACTTTAGTCCATTACATCAAACGCATTCAGCACTCAAGCGCTATGTGATTCTCATCAACCAAGCTATCGCTTTGCGTGATGCAGTGAATGGTACTGAAGATTCAATTGAATCTGCTCGTGAGCGGGAACAACTTGAATCGGGATTACTTGAGCGTTCATGGATTGAAGAACAGGACTCTATTGAAATTGAGCCTGAAGGATTGTTTTCTAAATTCCGCAAGGAATAACGGATGTTTGCACGAAATTATAGCCTTTACATTGAAAGGCTCAACCTCTACCGCGGAGTGTGGAATCTTCAGTGCGATGGCAAGGTCACCTCGAAGCATTCGATGCGGGAGAGCGTGAAACTCTCTTGGGCACATCCCTCTCTCGGCGATTTACGAAATTGCCACTTTGGCTTTCACACCCATCCAATATTTCTGCCTTCTACGGTCTTTTAGTCTCCCTTGCATTACTTCTCCCATACCGATTTGCTCAGACATCAGGCAGTTGGTTTACCAATTGGATTTTCCACTCTGCATTGATTATGGTCGCTTGTCTCCTGTTAGGGATGATGTCCTTGGTGATTGTAAGCATTTCAAAACGCTTCCCAGTGTCACCTCCTCGCTACATACTCTACCCAATGCCATTTGTTGGATTTGGCATGCTGACTCTTTCTTTAACTGAGATGTTCACTTTGCCAGCAAGTTTGATTTGGCTCTTATTGTTGCTTCCAGGTCCAGTGTATGTCCATCTTTCATGGGCACCCCGCTGGCGCTTGTTATGTCAATTGGAAGATGGAGTCAATCCCTTTGAAGATCTTGATATCGATCATAGAAATGAATCGAATGATATCGAAGAGATTACCGATGGTGACGAAGAGTTACTCTCAGTCGTCAATGCACTTGAAGCAGAATGAACTTAGATCAAGTCGAGAGTTGGACCAACTTTTTCGAACAAACGAAGCACTTCGTCCAAATCTTCTCGAGTGAGTCCTGCAGACATTTGTGTTCGAATTCGGGCCTTGTCACGTGCCACCATTGGGAATACAATCGCTCCAGCCATTACACCCTCATCACCGAGTGCTTTGGTCATGGCCTTAGCAACGCTTGATTCTCCACACATCACTGGAATGATTGGAGTTTCTGAATTTCCAGTATCGAATCCGAGAGATTGTAATTCCTTGCGGAAGTAGTTCGTGTTGTCCCAAAGACGAGCGTGATGTTCTGGTTCATCCATCAAGACTTCAATGGCTGCTTTTTGAGCTGCAGCAACACCCGGTGGTTGAGATCCAGAAAGAAGCCATGAACGTGAATGATTCAATGCATGCGTGCGGGTCATTTCAGTACCAGCAAGGATTCCTCCTTGGACACCGAGTGCTTTCGAAAAGGAACCAGTCTCAAAGTCAACCTTGCCTTGAAGATTAAAATGTGCAACAATCCCTGCACCCTTTTCACCAAGTACACCTTCTCCATGGCAATCATCAACGTAGACCATTGCTCCGTATTCTTCTGCCAATTGAGTCACTTCATCGAGTGGAGCAATATCTCCATCCATCGAAAAGACACCATCTGTGATGATGAGTTTCCGTTCAGAACTTTCATGGGCTTTGAGAACTGCTTCCAACTCACCCATGTCATTGTGGGCATAGACTCCCCGACTCGCCTTGGTTAAACGAACACCATCAATAATGGAGCCATGGTTAAGTGAATCACTGATAATAACATCTTGAGGTCCGGTGACCAAGGTTGGAATGAGTCCAACATTGACGGTATAACCTGCAGAATAAATGAGCGATGCTTCAACGCCTTTGAACTCAGCCACTTTCTGTTCTGCTTCCAAATGAATATCCATCGTTCCAGCAATGGCTCGCACACTGCCACTTCCAGCACCGTACTTCATGGTCGCATCCAGCATGGCCTGCTTGACTTTTGGATGGGTCGTGAGGTTGAGATAATTGTTCGCTGAAAGCATGATTGTCGGCTTACCATTCATCTGGCAACGAGGTTGATTTGGACTTTCGAGTGTTGGAGGTTCCCAAAGCAGAGATTTCTCTGACAATTCATCAAATCGAGTTTTCATCCACGTCATGTCACCCGGCATATGCTCTCCCCAACTCAACGCACTGGTTCACCGTTCAAGTTCTTTCGGGCTTGTAGGGATGAAATCACATGTATGCAACCATGCACTCAAAAAGGGGTGTGCTTTGGGCTCGATATGCGTCTGACTGGAACAGTGAGCAGTGGCTTAGGCCGCGCACATGTCTTCATGGCCCAGCCTCATTATCAGGAGCAATTCAAACACCTTCTTGGTGGAACTGCCTGGCCTGGAACATTGAACCTTGCCATTCAAGGTCAAGATTTGGTACATTATATCGCATTACGAAGAAAATCTGGTATCGATACACTGGATGCTTCTGATGCAGATCGTTCCGCTGCATCAACCGTCGATGTTTCAATGTTCGATGCTCACCGTATTCGTGGTTTCTTACGTGATGGTGTTTCATTTGGTGGTGCAACTGCTTTTATGGCATTCTTAGAATTAGGTGAGGCGACTGTCGAGTGTGCTATTTTGATTCCAGACCTAACCCGACACACGGATGTCGTCGAAGTAATCGCCTGTGCTTTCTTGCGTGAAAAACTTTCACTTGAAGACGACGACATCATTGAAATTGTTGTCAAGTAGTTTGAGTATGCTTGACAATTGGTAATTCACCAATGTCTGCCCATTCCTGATACAAGAGATTCTTGAGTTCATGCCGAGCACCTTCTCTCCATCGTTTTCTCATCGTACGCTCAACAGCCGGCCCCATTGGTGGTGCTGTAAGGGATGTTCTCGCTTGTTTTGTTACAGGCAAGGGCACTTCGTTCCAATCGACTCCCCAGAGGATGAGCCAATCGGGTGGAGCTACGCCAAAATCCGCTTCGATTTCGGGATGCTGAATCGCTTGAAGGATTTGGCTTGGTTCCAGGTCACCGATACACATACGATGTAAGGCCATGGCAGTTCGTCGAACTTGGTTCCAAAGAAAAGCCTCACCTATGATTTCAAAACCAATGGTTCGTCCATCGACAATCCATGGCGTGCATGATAGAATTGTCCGCATAGGATTTTTCCCTTCCTCAAGACGAGCAAAATTGGTTGCATTATAGGTTCCTTCAAACATCTTTAACCAATCACTAAATTGTTCACCGGGGTATTCCCAGAATTCAATCCCTTCAAGTCGGTAACGATATACTCGGTAATTCGCCATCCGAGGGTTCCATTGCTCATCGATTTCACGAACATCGAGGAAGGCGATATCTTTGGGTAATCGGTCATCCAATGCACGGATCATTTTACGTGGCGTTAATGCCTTCCAAAGTTCACGGTCAATTGTGACCACGCCTCCATTGAGGCGTACATGGACACCAGCATCTGTTCGGCTGGAGAGGACTAAGTTATGTTCAGTGGCCGAGTCATCCAGCCATTTGAGGCTACGAAAGACCCGAATTAATTCACCTTGTACTGTTTTGACATCGGGTTGAATTTGACTTCCGTGATATGCATCACCGAGATAGCCAATACGAAAGGCGAGACGAACGCTCTGGTTCGCCATTTGTCCACCTCAATCTTCACGTTGGAGCATCTCGATTGCATCTTCTGGTGAATAGCCTAATCCACCGACTGACCAGATGAGCGCTTGCTTCAACCAAGGTTGAACCATTGGATTTTGCTTGCTTGGGTCCATCACTTCGATCGCATCGACGATGTTTCGGCTCGCAGTAAACAGTATTTCATCAACAGGGATGTCTTCAAGTTCAAGACATCGAGCATAGCGTTGGAATTCTTTCACAGCTACAGGTATGCGGCGGCATTCAAGAGCAAAAGTTGCGAAGTCACCGATATACTCTGTGTTCTCCTCGTCCATTTGCATGGCTTTTTTGTAAGCCATCATGATTTTCCCGCCTGGGATGACATCCTCTTGTGCTTCTGCATTTTTCATGTTGGCAAATTCTGCAAACATGTGATGAACTTCGGCATTGGTTTTGTGAATGCCCATCATTTCATCAAGGTCAGCAATTGCACCGTCGAGGTCGCCACTGCGTAGTTTTTCGATTGGTCCTTGGAGTATTTCTTCATTGCTCATATTCTCGCCTCTATCTTTACGGGGGTGCATTCACTTTTTGAAACACTCGGCTAACCACTTAGGAATCAGTTCTCATCGCCAGAGGCAACGATAGTGTCTTTCAAGTCTCTAAGGAGGTTCGATTGACTGTGTTCCTTGTGCTTTTCGTTGAGAAGTGCCTTGGCCTTTTCCCAATGTCGAATGTTATACATGCAGTGTTTTGGATCTGGCCGGACGACTCGAATTGTTCGTTGATAGGTGAGTAAGCCTATGATCGAACGTAGAATCCCTTTGCCTGCTTTTTCTACACTGGAGTCTCCCTCTCTTTCAGTGGTTCCAGGTATAGCACCTGCGAGACCGGCTCCTGTGCTTTCCTCTACGATGCCTACACCCGAATCAGTCAAGATGGTGACAGTAGCAAAACCAAGAATGGTACCAACTGGTGAGCGTTCAACCATTACTTCGGATATGCGGTCGAAGAGGATTCGGCGATGGGAGCGTGAAAGTAAGAAACTGTGTTCGAAAATAACAGCATCTGTAGTGACGGCGTAATGGAAACTTCGTTGGTAATAGAATGTCGTAGCCATGTATATGCCGACAAAGCCCAGTCCGAAGATGGAGTAGTTGTATTCATCAAGTGGGATGAAGTCTCCAATCGGTTCTGCCATGAAAAGGTCAGTGACCCAAAACAATACATCATCCAATTGAATGACCAATGGTGTCAACGTGATGATGAGAAGTCCCATGGTGACCCAACGTCCTGATGTTGAGACATTTACTAAGCGGTTCATCCAAGTGACAAACAGCATGACAAAGATAAAACCAAAGGGCCATTTTTCTCCACCGGATACATCGATTAACGTCAATGCGATTTTCATAAACCCACTCGAGTCTTCCGAGGAGAGTGAATTTGCATTATCGAATACAAAGTGAATTGCGAGAACCAAAATCCCAAGCAAATACAAGCCAATGAAGGCAAAGGTGCTTGGACGCTTTGTCAAGAGGACTTCTTCACCAGCAATCAAACGGAATGTCTTTGACAAGCGTGCTTGTTCTGCTTGATGCTTTGCTTCATCAGTGGTTTGAACATCTGTTTTTGGTTCATTATCGGCATCGGATTCTTCGCTCATAGCAATCTCTCCTCCTCCTTGTCTGGCACTCCACGCACATAATACCTTGCACGATGAAGTATCTAAATGCGGAAAAATCAGTTCTCCTCTTGCGTGCTTAATGCAATAATCCCCATGAATGTTCAGCATTTCCTCTTGCCCATTCATACTCTGATTCCTTTCGCGTCCCGAATTCATCTTGGATACGTAGATACTTCATCTCAAGTGGATATTCATTGTAGGTGAGGTGCGATTTCAGACCACCACGTGTTGGTTGGTTAAAGGTCCAATGCGCTCGCTCAATTGCCTGAACACGAAGTTCAATTTTTGTCCGACCGTTCCACATCTTGATTTCAAAAATAGGCAAAGGAGCACCAGGTGTTTGCCCATGATCTCCTTCGGTTAATTCGGATGCCAATTTACGCACCAAAACTTTGGTAAAACGCTCGGTTCGGTTATTGATTGGGTCATGGAATAAACCACCTTGAGAAAGTCCAAGATGCCCAGTATCTCGACGTTTCCAGGGACGATTGTCACGGGCACTGACCGTAAAGGAGAGGTGGGGGAGGAACCAATCGATGTACGAGCCATCGTTGAGGTGCAGCATTCCCCAA
>Ga0308022_1000940_pt1 | contig 10423 bp, 9 predicted proteins | sample Neamet353_FD_201297 | JGI IMG/M metagenome (GOLD analysis project Ga0308022, IMG submission 201297) | Marine microbial communities from water near the shore, Antarctic Ocean - #353 | ecosystem: Environmental > Aquatic > Marine > Unclassified | place: Southern Ocean | collected 2014-10-02 | reverse complement strand
CCAGATCTAATGGCCTTTGTAAAACAGGACTTGCAAAGGTATTGTCGACCACGACTATCCAGCCACGTGCTTTTGCTTGACTGGCTAATTTCTTGATATCATGAATACTGAGAAGTGGATTTGTTGGACTTTCCAACCACAAAACTTTGGTATTTTGTTGGGCTACTTTTTCAAGGTCCCCTGGTGAAAGTTTAGAGTATGTTGTTTCAATTCCATATCTGGCGAGCACCTGGTCAAAAAGACGCACTGTTCCACCATATAGGTCATCGCATGCGATGATATGATCGCCGCTAGATAGCAATTGTGAGACTGCGGTTATCGCCGCCATTCCGCTGCTAAAGCAAATCCCTGTCGCTGGAGAATTAGGCGACTCTAATTCGGCCATTGCCTTCTCCAATGCTTCTCTTGTTGGATTTTGACTTCGTGCATATTCGTAACCTTTGTGAACTGAAAAGTCTTCTTGGACATAAGTCGAGGTTTGGAAAATAGGTGGTTGTACTGACCCTGTCACTTGTTCGGGGTCCATGGCTGCGTGTACGCTACGGGTTGATTCTCCTTTTTCCATAATTAAAACTCCCATGAATCTACATCAAAGCCATTTTCACGTAGCCAAGCGTTGTTGTATACCTTCGACAAATATGGGTTTCCAGCGTCGGGAAGGATAACTACGATCATTGCTTTCTCTCCTCTTTGGTCGCATTCTTCTGCTACTTGCAAAGCGATTTGAATTGCACCACCAGCAGAACCTCCGCTGAATAGTCCTTCTTTTCTTGCTAATCTTCTAGCCATTATGAAACATTGTTCATCGTTAACTTGGCGAATCTCATCAATATGGGTGAAATCTGTTGCCGGAGGAATGAAATCTTCGCCAAATCCTTCAACTTTGTAGGTATCAGGAATACCCATTTTACCAGTTTCAAAATATTCTTTGAGGATTGAGCCAACCGGATCGACACCGATTATCTGAGGAGGGGTTTTACCTTCTGCTTTTGAAAGGTTATTCAGTGATTGGGAGCAACCGGTAATGGTCCCCCCTGTACCCATTGTTGCAACGAAATGAGTGATTTTACCTTCTGTCTGAGCCCAAATCTCTGGCCCGGTTGACATGATGTGGGCCAAGGGATTTGCTGCATGTGAATACTGGTCTGGATACCACGAGTTCTCGACCTCCCTGCTAAGTCGTGCTGCGACTTCATAGTATGAGCGTGGGTCTTCTTTGTCAACTGCGGTTGGGCAGATATGGACTTCAGCACCTAATGCTCGTAGCAAGTCTGCTTTTTCTTGAGACATCTTATCAGGCATTGTAAAAATACATTTGTAGCCGCGCTGAGCAGCGACCATAGCGAGTCCAATTCCTGTGTTTCCACTGGTAGCTTCAATGATAGTTCCACCCGCTTTTAATAATCCCTTTTGTTCTGCATCCAACACCATATACAATCCAATCCTGTCCTTGATTGAACCGCCAGGGTTGCATCGTTCTAACTTGACCCAGATTTCACTATGTTGAAGATGAGAAGTGACTTGATTTAATTTGATTAACGGAGTATCTCCGATTGCAGAAACGACGTCCGTATAGGTTCTCGCTGGTAGTACCATTGTTGGGCCTGTGGAGAGGTTGGTTTCATTCTTGTCCCACTATCTTTCAGGACTATGGCTGAACTTCATCCTAAAAATTGTCTGTCTTTGCAGTGATTACTTCCTCGCTTTCGCTTTCCAAATAATAATATCAACTTTCAGAAATCTGAATCATAACATTATCTTCAAGCCTGATTTGATGGTTCATGGACATACTCTTGTCTGAAATAAAACTACAACAATCAACACCGCTCTCCAAAAATGCTTCACGCAGCGCTGATAAAAATCTCCCTCTTGCACTGACCCATCCCTTCTTCGGTTGTTCTTCATTGAAGGAGGAAATTAATTGTTCAATTGTTTTATCTGCAAACCGTTCTACAAATTCATTTGTTTGCTTATCTTCAAAACCAGTATTTATAATTCCGCCCATACAAGTTCTAAGAATTGACCCGTAATATAGATTCAGCCAACTATATTATACACTTTAACTCAGAAGGCAGAGTGGTAAAGCACCCACTGAAGTTGAAATCATTGATTAATTCAAGCGTTTTTGGAACCCATGTGGAAATGGTCCATTCCCAAATCTTGATAGATTTGCGGCATTACACCATTCTTGGAATAAAGATAAAGTGCGGTGACTGCGACTTGTTCAGCAGCATTCACCCATGCCAAAGTTATCGCAATTCCAACTGCACCGAATGCTAATCCGATGTACCATAGCGGCCCTAAGACTGCCATCAATGCAAAGGTGATTATTGCGATCACAGCCATGAAGAAGAACCCTATCAACCCAATTCCAAGACCCGAGGTGATATTCTCTCCCCAAGACTTGAAGAACATTTTCTTACTAGATTTAAGACTGTCACCAAGACCTTTGCCTTCGATAATCATGTGTGGTATCATGAAGAAAGTCATCATCCACCAAATCGCTGCTCCGATGGCCGTCAGAATCATTGCAAGGATGGCGGCACCGCCTTTCTGTTCTCTTGCAGCTTGATTCAAAATCTTCAGCAACAGTCCGACAGTTCCTGCTATAATTCCCCATAGAATGATGATGTGAAGTTTGCTCATCGCCGTATATACTCCATCCATAAATTTAGGGTCTCCGCCTGTAAGTCGGATATGTGAATTAGCAACAATTGCACTATTCCAAAAAGTTACAACGATTGAGATTATCATATATCCCAAAAAAACGAATCCCATGTATTGGGATGTCATTTTTCCCTCCGCGTCGATAGCCCATGCTTGTTCAAGGTATTGAGGCATGCTCATTGCAATCATCGCTAATAGGCTTAAAAATCCTGAAATAAACATGTAAACAATAAGTTCAGGGTCTTTCTTAACCACAGACATACTCAATTTACTCATTTTCCATCCGCGACTAATCGTTGCAAAGAATCCCATGTTCACCCTAGGGGAGTGGGGGTTTTGTTGATTCCGGTAATTTGCTATACTTTTTCGAAGTAAATTGCCAACATTAAACGCGAAAGATTGAATTGATTTGAAAGTCAGGAATTATTAAATTAGAAATCGTAAATATTATCCCAATACTCATCGAGAATTGTCAAACTACCTGCGATCGGAACTACTGAGAGGATTCCGTTATCATCTGTAGCCAATAACTTCATCTTCTCTAATTTCGCTAAAGCATCATCTACTTCAAAATCAATATCTACTGCAAATGTTTTCAGAAGCCATTCTTCAATTCGATTATCCAGTGATTCTTCAGTATATTGAATTTCTGTGTCGTAATGTAAAAATGCATAGGCTAACAAGGCCTCTTTTACTTCCTGCTCCTCACCGAGGTCGACAATCACATTCAGTACAGCTGAATTATTGGCTTGGCCTTTGAAATACATATCCTTTGAAACTTGAGTTTGAAATTTCTCACGCGTTTTTTGGTATGCCAAATAGGTTTTGAGAATATATGTTCCTAGAGCAGTCAACATACCCCCTAGAAGTGACAGGCCGGTTTCACCTTGTTCTTGCCCAAGTAGAAGGGGGCCAAATTTCATCGCAATTCCAACTACCCCACCAATCAATGGTGCAGCGATTTTTATTTTATCCAGGCTCCTCATGAGAGGCGTGGTATTTGGAAAAATAGTCTCTAAATCTAACTTCGGGACTGTTCGGAATAATCGAATATGAAGGCCATTGATATCCTCATCTCCCGGGTAATGTTTCATTCTTTTCCGATCCGATTCAAACCATTCCTTATCACGGAACTCTATGACTTGAATCACTTGACTGAATGTATCGAATTGTATCTCTTGTTTGCGTAATCCAAAATGAGTCGTACGAGTATCGCTGACTGAACTTTCTCCTAATTTATATAACTTCATTACGTTGAGTTCATCGAAACGAACATCCAAACTGATGGGTAAGACATCTTCTCCTTCAAGGGCTTCTTCAACTTCTTTTTCTGAAATCTCCTCCCAATTTCCATCTTTTAATGAATTTTCTAAAACTTCTAAAAACCGGTTTCTTTCCGACATTTCTATCGCTTCTTCGGTATCGGGATCCATGTCCTCGTATAGCGATTTTAATTCTTCCAAACCATGGTGACAATCATGGTGCCATATCGCTTCAAGCATTGTTGACAAACTTTTCAATTTCGTTAACTCATCGGGATTAAACTGCCAATTTTCAAAAAGTTTCTTTTTCAGTTTTGAGCGGCTAACTGGAATGTATTGTTGCCTTGTATCTGCCATATACGATACTTTAACTGGCATTAAATAATACTTATGTGAGTGATTATTGCTAAAAATCAATACAAGTGATGTAACTTGTAATGGTCAAAGGGTTACAGTGAGTCTTTTCATTGACTACTATTCGCTCTTATTCCAATTACCAGATTTGTTAATCCAGAAAGTAACAATAGAACACTCAACCAAATCGGCATTAATAAAACCAAATCATATGGTAAATGAAGCATATCCAATAGTGATTCCCCTCTGGCGAATTTACCACCTGCGCTCGCAGTCAGTAAAATCGCACCACAAGCCGCCATTCCGAAACTGGATTGAATCAGTGAAGTTTTTGTTTGATCCCAAATGCCACTTCCAACCTTCCATCTGCTAACAAGGACTCCAATCGCGAGTCCTAAACCAGCAAATGAGAGCCATAATTTGTTTACTAGAATTGCACTCATAAATCCGCCGTCATTAACTCCGGCTGAATTTATTCCAGATAAAATTGCAAATGGCAAACTAAGTAATCCGAATAATAACGCTCCATGCGCAATACTATCAAGTGCATCGTTTGCTTTATTATTTGATAATGATTTGAAACTATACAATAGTTTGAGTGCAAAGCAGAGTCCCGCTAATGCAAATGTTCCTACTACCAATTCTGTAGTGACTACGTGCAAGGTTCCTGCTGAAACCATCACAACTCACCTCCTTGAACTGGATCTTGAATCTCATCAAATAATTTTTCAGTTTTATTATTGGAAGTAGTTTTATTTCTAGTTTGAAGTAATACGGTTAGCCCTGCAAAGAATAGTAGCACGCTTATTGCTTGCAGATAGACTGCTGTTGTATCGATGCTGAAGCCTTGTTGATTGCTAACCAAGGTGAACCAAGGTGTCGTTTGTTGTGGACCTTCCCCGTCTAAAATAGCCCGCCACTGCATAGTGGATGGTTGGTTGGCTGTTGGCAACTCTACCATGAAGCCATTAACAGAATCACCAGTCACGTTTGCTTGGTTGGAAATTCCGCCATCAATTCTCCATTCAACAGTAACATTATCTGTATCTTCAACCAATAATTGGAAATTACTTTGTTGCCCTACTTGACGTGAAACAACCGGCATGAAGTCGGTGGATAATCGCGGTAAATTATCCGGTATTGGTAGAACTTCAACGCTGTAAGCCTGACTTATTCCGAAGTGTGGAACGCCATTACCACCATGTTGAATTGATGCGAAGAATGTGTAGTTGCCAACTTCAGGGGCTCTCAAAACCCACTCGGTTGTATCTCCGTTAGTGAATCCTGTTACTTCGATATAATTGTTGACCGCCCCATTAGAATCAGACAATATTTGCCAACCGATATCTTGTGGAGTATCGCGATACCCTGTTGTATCGCTTAATAGGAATAAGCCAATTGGAACATAAATTGAAGTTGTCAATTGGTCAACTTGAAGCGTGAAGGTTGTTGCTTGACCTGCATAGATATTCGACTCTGTTGAAAGCGTCAGTGATGCAGATGAGGTTGCATTTTGATCTGAATCACCATGGCATGCACCACCGCATTGCATGTCATAGACACCATCACCAACACCATCAGGTTCAGCCGCTCCTAGATTGGTGGAGAGTAATAATAGACAGAGGACTAGTGTGGCTTTTATTCGCATTAAACTCATTTATTCACCCCTGTTTAGATATCCCATAGCAACTGTAATCAGACTTAGAATAAGCATTATAAATCCAAGAATCATTCCTGCGAAATCGTTAGAACTTTGTATTTCTGTGAAGGAAGATTCAACTGTAATGGGGGAGGATTCACTACCTGCATCCAAGTGCCTTCCATCGACTATTGGTTGAATTGAATATGAGGTCTCACCTGAAAATATTGGTGTATCGGTGAAACTTGTTTGATTGGTTGTAGCGATGACATTACCATTGCGGATAACCGAGAATTGGCTTTGTGGCCCGTCCCATTGCCATGATAACTCGACTTGTTGTCCGTTCTGAATTGAAGCGATATTGCTGACATGTGGTCCGTTTACAACTTCAATTGTTTTAGTTGCTAATCCAATTCCGCCCAAATCATCTACTATCTGTAAAGTCAAAGTTACTTGAGAATATGCAGTGAAGGTGAATGATTGCATTGAATGGGCTGAACCTGAATTTCCGCTACTATCTATCCATGACCAAATTGAGTTGACTACTTCGCCATCACTATCGCTGGACATCTGAGAAGTTACTGTTATCGTTTCTCCAATCCATACAGGATTGGTGACGATGTTGATCAATGCGGTTGGAGGACTATTGCTTATCGTTGTAGAAGCAATTGCCTCTTGGCTGTTTTCAATACCATCATTGCCAATCACTTTACAAGTCCAAACTTGACCTGGTCCAAGCATAATTGCAGGTACTGTCTGTAAATTGTCAAGTGAGCCTTCTCTGAATCCATTTCGTAGCCACTGGATGCTAATGGTAACTGGGTCATCATTGGCATCTGAAGAAGAAATATTGGCTACTAAATCGGTGGATGAATCTACACTCTGTGGTAGAGAGAGTGAAACTTGCGGGGCGGCGTTTGGACTTACTTCGGCAATTTGAACAGAAAGTACTCCCGATGAATCGCCTTCGGTATCGATGTTGCCATCGGCTGCAAGAACTGCAAGAGAGAATGTTACCATACCACTTCCAGAACTCGGTGCTGTCCAAGTAACAGTCCATGACGTACTATCAGATGAGGAGTGTGTTGCTGATAATTGAGGGGGATTGACTTGGGCATCGGTGCTAGGATTGGAAAGTGTGCCTTTGTCAATGTCTAAAGAAAAACCACCCGCAGGAGCTGAAATACTCATGCCGATGGCCAAAACATACTGCTCTCCTGCTGTATATGTGCCGGGATATCCAGATAATTGGGCATCTATTGCAGAGGTACTATGGCAACTACATCCAGTTGATGTATTGAATTTACCAGTAGGGTGGCCATCTATGACAGGGGCAGATACAACCAACAGCAGCAGCACCGTTAATGCCAGCGTGCTAAAGCGACCCATGGCAATGCTTTGCACCATTTGCATTTCATACTTCGGCTTTTATTTACAGTAAATGCTCGGTTTAGAATTCAAATAATGACTTCTGGCCATCACTTTTTTCATCTATTTGAGAGGGTTTGGGTTGTTGTTCGGCCACTACCTCATCGACAGATTTCGGTTGTTCCGGGCCGGAAGAGCCTATTTGCGAAAATAATTCCTCCTCACTCCAGATCAAGATTTGTAGAGATTCTGCTTTGGCTAGTTTTGTGCCTGCCGCATCGCCAGCCACCAAGACATCTAACTTGGCTGAAACACTGCTGACAACTTTTCCTCCAGCATTTTTTATTGATAATTGAACTTCTTTTCTCGGCCGGGTCAATGAACCCGTTAAACAGAACGTTTTTCCCGATAGGCTGCCGCTGGCTATCGCTTTTGGCTGGTCTTCCACTTCAATAAAGGACACTAAATCAAGTAACATTTCTGTTCTTGAAGCAAGGCCATCTCTTACTTGTCTAGCCACTATCATTCCGATTCCATCTATTTCAACAAGGTCGTTTAATGCCTGATTTTCCTGTTTCTGTGGTTCCTGTTTTTCCCGTGGTTCCTGCTGCTCCTGTGGTTCCTCTGCAGCAACAACCCATTGCATTAAATTATCAAATGATGTAGCGAATTGGGCTACTAATATTGCCAATTCAGGGCCGATTTTTGCAATACCGAGAGCGTGTAAGAATTTTGCTAGAGGCATCTTCTTAGTTTTGGATAATTCAGTGACAACATTTACTGCTGATTTTTCCCCCATTCGTTCAAGATTTTCTAACTGGTCCTGTTGTAGGCGATAGAGGTCTGGAATGTTTGCAACCAACTTTTCTTCCAATAATTGTTCGACTAACTTCTCTCCGATTCCATCCATTTCCAATGCTCGGCACCAATACAGAATTGAGCGGCTTGTTCTATCTGTGCACATCATATCTTCACAACGTAACATAGCCCCATCAACTACCAATAGTGCTTGGCAAGCCGGACATAAAGTTGGTATTTCAATATCTATTGTCTTTGGTAATTCTAACTCAAAAGCATTACCATCGGCATGGAATCGGCCTTTCATATCATTGATTGAGGCAGGTCCTAATCCACTTTCAATTTTAGGAATAACATCACCTCGGCGAACGATTAAAACTCTATCACCGATCTTGACTCCTAATCTCAGTACTTCGCCAACATTGTGCAATGTAGTATTTTCAACAGTTACACCGCCAACCATCTGCGGTGCGATTTTTGCAACTGGGGTAACCGCTCCTGTTCGCCCAGTTTGCCATGTAACTCCGAGTAATACTGAAACTGCTTCTTCAGGGGGAAATTTCCAGGCTAATGCCCATCGCGGGTGATGGGCGGTTTTACCGAGTAATTGTCTTCTTTCCAAGGTATCGACTTTGAAGACAAGCCCGTCGATTTCAAATTGGTAATCATCACGTTGTTGTGCCCATTTGCTAGTCTCTGCGCACATTGACTGAATTGCTTCAGCGGAACCATCAAAATCATGAACATGCCAAGGTGCAGGCTCAATACCGGCAGTTTCGCTTAACCAAAGCAGCACTTCAGAATCTTGCTTGAAATCTTGAGGTGAAATGCTTTGGGGGTGGCGGTTATTAGCATCGGGGAATTTGGCATCATATGCTTGGAATACCAAATCCTCTGCCTTTGCTTTACCCTCTGCCCTCTTTTGCCGCAATGCTCCAGCAGCTAAGTTACGGGGGTTTGGGGAAATATCGCGATATTTTTTCTCGAACATGGTTTTGCGCATTACAACTTCGCCGCGAACATGGACATCTATCTCCACCCCCAATGATTCAGGGACATTTCCTAATCTGCGAGCATTGCGAGTGACATCTTCTCCTCGTGCGCCGCTACCACGTGTTGCAGCCCTAACCAAGCGCCCTTTACGATATTCTAGAGATAAGGCCGAGCCGTCCAATTTGGGCTGAGAAATGAATCTACTAGCGCCCAATGCGGTTTCGTTAACAAAATGATTGATTTCTTCATCACTAGTAGCCTTGTCAAGACTGCTCATAGAAAACATATGGTCTACTTTTACAGTACCTGGGTCTACATCTGAGCCTACGATGCTGAGTTGCAGGTGATTCGGGTCAAGCGCTTTCAGTTCGTCCCACAATCTATCAAATTCTACATCTGGAATCTGAGTCTGTGATTGATTATAATAGAGATCTGAATGGAAGGCTATCCGTTGTGATAGCCAAGCGATTCGCGCCGCTTCATCCTGTGGATTTGGACCGACCTCCGCCATAATATGAACAGGATGGCGAGCCTTCTTGAACACTCGCTTTAGATAGCAAGAAAAGTAAATTTACCACCTTATTATTGACAGAGTAACACCTACTGGAGTCGAATAGTCTGCCTTCGGCCATTTGATTTAATGAGATGGTAAGTAGATATTAGAATATGGGCGCAAGGGGTTCGGTATTTATTTGAACAGAACCTAATCATTCTCAATTAGATCATATGCTCAAAATAATCTAAATTTTTGTCTAAGACTTTATTTCAGATTGTTCCGCATCTTCAACCAAAATGAATTCAAAAACTCCTTTGGCACTATCATAATCTATACTTGAGAATACCACTTTCATTTGGCGGTTTTCGAACGGATCGTGGAAGTAAGGCTGACCAGTTCGGAAAACTCCGAGAATCTCCTTGTAGTCTGCCATATTCATTTTCCCAGAAATTGTATAGACTGCTGATTCTGCACCCTCATCCATGAGATCGTCACCTTCGCTACCACGGATTACAGTTCGTTGCAAACGGCGTTTCACATTCATGTGAACATTACACCCGTCGATCTTTTTCCAATCTTGGCCTTTGGTTGCAATGAAGCACTCGCTAACTTCCATGACCACCCTAGAGGGTGGCCCTTTGATAGTAGTTCTGCAATGCCCAATGGTCACGCAATCAGAATAGATGGTAGTGGCTCTGAGAGTTACTCTTGTGGCACACAACAAACTGTACAACTAGACCGATATACAACTTCTCAATCCACCCCCTCTATTGAGGAGGTGAATTGAGCATGCACCCTGATTTAATCAGTAATGATTCATTCTCTACGAGATAATGCTGCACCAAG
>Ga0308022_1000939_pt1 | contig 10424 bp, 8 predicted proteins | sample Neamet353_FD_201297 | JGI IMG/M metagenome (GOLD analysis project Ga0308022, IMG submission 201297) | Marine microbial communities from water near the shore, Antarctic Ocean - #353 | ecosystem: Environmental > Aquatic > Marine > Unclassified | place: Southern Ocean | collected 2014-10-02 | reverse complement strand
CTAGGAGTTCTTCTCCTTCAACGTAAGCGACCACCAACTTTGCCACCACTTCCTCCTAATTTCAAATTACCAACACCATATGCAGATGTTCCTGCAGCACCAGAATTGGGAATATTCCGATGAGTTCTATCAAAAATTATTATTGCTTAGGACCTACGGAAAACTAACTTTCGAATCATATACCAAGAAAGGCTGTTTTCTATCAACCTTTTAGGCACCCTATCGACAAACTCTTTGTGTGATTTGGCAAGATCGCTCCAATGAGTACGCCCATTTTCGTGATGTGCGGTATGATAGCCAATATTGAACCAAACATAATTCACCCACCCTGTAAAATTACGTGAGAACGCAAGACTTCCATCAGTTGCAGCATCGGGACCCGTACCTGGTTCAGCCCCCGCATGTTGCAGGTAATTTGCACCTAGAAGCCAATGCAACCCATGCATCTGTGGTAATAACACCAAAGTGCACCATAACCACAAATCTATTTTTGCCAAAACGATTGACACTACAGCGATTAAACATAGTTCCATCAATGGCCAGTAATCACCAATAGAGGCTCGTTTCTTGATATAACCGGTCAATGTTCTTGGCAGTACTGAAAGGGCTTGAAAAGGATGCAAAATATATCCGATGATGGTGTTATGGTGTCCACCAAATCTGTAGGTTCTAGTTTCATCTTCCGGCCCGTGCTTGTAGCGGTGGTGATTTCCGATATGAGAGGGAAAGAAAACGAAAGATGGTGTTGCTTGAAGAATGCTCAAACATAGGTCTGTGAATCGATTCAATGGACCCCATGACCACATTCTCAAGTGGGTATGATTGTGTTGAACAACAGATAATCCTACGGATAGTAAAAGCATTATCAAATAAAGAGGCCATTGTATTCCATTGATCCACTGCCACCAAATCAATCCAGGGTAAACTAGCATGTATGTGAGCGAAAGCAAATCCGCTCGTCGAAGTAGCATGCTCAATTCTCCAATCCAACCGATGCTCGCATCTTTTCCAGATGAGCGTGTACATGTTCTACAAAGAAACCATGCATCAAGAAACGATAGGAAAGTCCACTTGGACCAACGATGATCATCGGGAATCTGTTATAGGCGATATCTGCAAAATGGGCAGCGCCAACGATGTCGTCGATCAGCAGGCCGACGGAGTGGTCAAATTGGAACGAATTGATCGCCGCCTCATACTCCTTTGATGTTAACCAGAAGCAAAACGAAGTTTTGAACAATTCATGGGCTGTTTCAAAATCTAGGAATTGGGTCCACTTTTTCCGGTTCATACTGTAATCAACACGTACGGGTTTCCAATTGGTCCATGCCAGGTCACCTTTCTCGATTGGCCATTGTGTACGGTCAGGTTGTTCCAAATCTCGCATTGTCATCAAGACCCCTTGGTCGTGATGAACAAATGTTTGAACCATCAAATCACGAATCATTTTTGGATATATTAGAACTGGCTCAACATTGTCTTTTCCAGAATTATCAATCACGAAATTAAGAAGATTACTCTCTGCTTGAAAATGCCTTAGTATCAAAATATTGGCTTCCGGACGAACGAAATATTTCATGAAAAAGCAAATTTGCCATTGTAAAAAACCGTGAGCTTTCCACTGAATTGGAATTAGGCGTTTCAAGTAATAGGTGATGTGCAAGGTTATAGTGAGCATCATTCGAAGTGTTGGCAGAACAATTATTCGCAGGGGATTTTGCAAATCCTTGACCCAATATTCCTTCGCTGCTGCATCTAGTGGAAGGCTGTCATCACCGACCAAGGCGTCACTCAGGCTGGCAGGCATTCGCCCATGATTAGCAGCCATAATCTTTGCCTGCTTTCGTTGTACACGTCGCTCTTTTCGAGTTAAGGGTTGTTCATTAGTTTCCATTTTACACTTCCTCCAGTTGTAATCTGTAGAGCCTCGCGACTACCTTAGATGCCTTGACAATCGATGCTGTAGCGGCTTGGTCGATGCACACCTCATCAAGCATGGCGTAGAACCGCAACATGTGATCTGCATCGTTCTTTCCGTGATAGGTCATAAAGCTCGTAGATTGTTCGGACAAGCCGGTTAACTCTTGTATTCGTTCGGCCCAAGAACGGGCCATTTTCTCCCCAAGACCTTCAATTATCCACATGGCTCCAAGTAAATCTATCGGGTTGGGGCGTGAAGAGCGATACATCAAATAACCATGCAAGGCCTCGGTTCCGATATTTCTCTCCAACCCTTGTATATCCTCAATTTCCCCACCTGAAGCGACATAATCCAACTCCAAGAGTTCATAATCACGATGCTCATCCACGGCATGGGAAATAATAATTGACCTTATTTCAGCGTGATTCCTATCAAAACTACTAGCTGCACGAGTAATCCATCGCGACCCTTCTATGACTTGTTGACGTAAGTTTCGTAACAAGCAGAGGTGATCTTCAATGGTATAGGTTCCAAGATCTATTCGGCGTAACAAAGGAACGGTTGAGAGGTCACGTTCGAAGCCAAGCCAAACACGTAATAAATGCTGAAGACAAACCTGCGCATTTGGATTCAAGTCAATGCCACTAGTTTCTTGATTTGCTGGTATCGCATCTTCTCCACCTTCGATTATTATTTCTCCATCATTCATTATTTCACCACCGTCAGTTGCATGTAGGTTGTGTTAAATCTCCCACTTTCAGGAACAAAGCATAGAATTTTTTCTCCATTTTTAATTTCTACTTCATCGGTTCGGAGAAACTCATCAAGCATGATAAATAGCGAAGCAGCACCAGTGTTCCCTCGCGTATAGAGATTCGTCCACCATCGTTCTTCAGGGACTCCTACACCAGCCGCGTCAAGTAAATCTAAGATTTTATTTCGGAAGTGATGGCTCGAATAATGGCAAAGGAAATGATTCACTTCCAAAGGTTTCGAAACCCCTTCCTCTACCAGCCGTAAGTATCCATCCACGCCCATCCGTAGGATGTTATCCAATAATCGAACATCTTGGCGCAATAACAAGGCGCCTGCTTTTTCTGCTTCTGCATAGGAGTCATAATCTTGCCAAGTTCGTTGATCTTCTACGCGTCCAGCAGACCCCACGCTCATGCAGGTCGGAAAGGCGTGGGCGTGTGAGAATCCACGAACCCAATCAATGCGTAAACTGATTCCCTTTGGTGCAGGTTTGTTTTGTAATAATAGGGCACCGGCACCATCAGAAAGCATCCAGCGAAGAAACTCTGTATTGAAATCAATTCTCTTCTCAGCAAAGGTGGAATCCGTCGCAGCCTCATAGCGTTGCTTTTTGAGAAGGCGACTTGCCAATTCACTCGATACTACCAATGCAGCTTCATGCTCTTCAAGGCGCACACTATTCCAAGCAGCCTTCAGCGCCATAATTGAGGAAGAACAAATTCCGTGAGTGGTGAGGATTTCTATTTCGGCTAAGCCCAATTCGGCTTGTACCATACTGGCCATTCCCGGAGCGGGTAGGTCTCCTTGGGTTGAGGCAACTGCTAACATTCCGACTTTATCTCGGGCTATGAAAGCGCGGTCGAGGCATTGTTCGGCTGCATTAGTGGCCATTTCCGTATTACTATGCGTCGTTTGCTGCTGTTCATCAATAGCATAGTGTCGGGTTTGAATATTATTTGCTTTTTGGATTTGAACGCGAAGTAAAGATGGCTTTCCATTTACCGCACCGAGCACATTTTCGACCTGCTCCGTAGAAATAGCCGGGCCGGGCAAGAAGCGCCCTGTACTGGTTATGTAAACACTCATTCAACAACCTCATTGTCCTGAGTGCGCTGATAATTCCAACAGCGCCACCACTCTTGGAAATAAGGTAGAACAACCAGAATAGACATTACAAACATATACATTGCAGCATAATTTCCTGTAGCTCCTAGTGGTTCCTTCCTCCATTCTAGAACAAAACCTCCAGCCCAATCAAAACTAATGAGGTCAATGAATACTTCCCACTTCCGAACAATTATCATCAGGATTAAGAAAAACGGCAATGTCGACAAATAATTGTGTGCATGTACTTCCCAAATACTGATCTCTCTTTTGCCAGTGGTATAATGGACGTCGTAATGTGCAATAATTTCGTGAGCGATTAATGCTGCAAAACACAGAATCAAAATTAGAACATTAACTTCAAAGACAAGTGATAGGACTAAGGGGACGGCAATTTGAAAGCCCATCAGACAATGGATATTGGCTTCACGCAAACCAGAGGTGGATTCAATCGAAGTTTGCTTATGGCACCACCAATCAAGCATACTAGCGATTCCCCAAAGTGGTAATAGCACATAGAGGATGACATACAATATTAGTGTCGCTTCATCCAAACAAGTTCCCTCAAATCACTACAACATCTCATTTGATAAAAAGGCGATTCCGGACAAAGAGTCAATCATCGCCTCTATTTGTTGCGTGGTGTCTGGAAAATTAGACTATGTAATTGATATTATGAACTTGTAAAATTATCAATTACACCCTATCCGATTAATTCACCATTATTCTAACAATTAGAAGTTTAAGGGGACTGAAAAGTCATTATGATTATTCCTATACAAACCTAGAGCACTAATAATTACCAAATTGAATTGGTAGTTAGACGCTGATAAAGAAAGCATCAAGCCTGGAATTCGGGATAATACTGTCTTGTATATGCCATTGCATCAGCAGATGGATATCCTTGAGCGACTAAGCCATTGTAGTAATCACGAGCCGGGTCTGGTTGTGTAACTGGTTGAGGTTGAGCAACTACCGCTGGCGCCATAGCAACCGGCGCAACATACTGTTGTGCAACTGGCTGAGCGCCCATATTAGGCATTGCAACCACTTGAGTTGGCTGAGCGCCCATATTAGGCATCTCTGGCATAGGCGAGGCTGCTGTCCAAGATTTGTCTTGTTCTTCTGGCTTACTTCTGAGCATAACAAATGCGATTGCACCAATGATGATCAGTACCACAGAAATTCCACCTGCGATAACGCCTGTTGAAATTGCGGCTGTTGAACTAGCACCATTAGAGGTCTCCTTTACCCAACGAGCGGCATCATCAGGGTATGCATCTGCACCCATTTCAATAGTCCAATCTTCGCTCGGGTTTGACCAGCCATCACCATCTGCATCATAGCAGCCAGTTCTGTCATTAGATGAATTACCATAGACATCAGGACAGGCATCTGCACCCATTTCTATAGTCCAATCGGCATCTGGGTTAGAGAGGTAATCTCCATCTGAGTCTGGACATCCGGAACGATCTGTTTCCGACATTCCAAATACAGTAGGGCAATTATCGCCCTTGGTACCTTCTGCGTTATCACCAAATGTATCGAAATCTGTATCGGCCCATTGGGTTGGGTCATTTACGAAAATTACTGCATCTGCGCCTTGTTCTGGACTCCAATCAAAGTTCGGGTCTGAGCGTCCATCTCCATCTGAATCTATGCATCCAAAGCGGTCTACTGTTGAATTACCAAATTCAGAAGGACAAGCATCTGGTTGTTCACCAACTAAGTTCTCTCCAAATCCATCCCCGTCGGAATCAATCCATTGTGTGATTTCTTGTGGTAGGTCATCAATTTCATCATACCAACCATCATCATCTGAATCTTGGCAACCGAGGAATCCTCCTTCTGTTGAAGTTCCTGGAAGAATAGGGCAATAATCCTGTCCTGTTGCATCTGCATGATATTGACCAGGCCAAGATGGGTTTCTATCATCCCAACTCATATTTGCCCAGTTATCACCAAATCCATCTTCGTCATAATCCGACCATTGGGCTGGGTCATTAGAAAATGCATCTGCGCCGTCTTCTGTAGTCCAAGATGAGTCTGCATCTGAATACCCATCTTCATCTGCATCAAAGCAGCCTAAGCGGTCTTCAGTGGAAGTTCCTGCCATACTAGGGCAATCATCTGCGGATACACCTTGTGAGTTATCTCCAAACCCATCCCCATCATTATCATCCCATTGAGAGATTTCAGTAGGGAAGGCATCATCGATATCAGCCCAACCATCTGCATCCGTATCCAAACAAGCATTCTTTCCACCCAAGGTAGAGTTACCTGCTTGTGTAGGACAGTCATCGAATAAGTCTGACCAGCCATCACCATCTTGGTCGATACAGCCTTGTTCGCCCAACGTTGAGTTACCTGCTACAGTTGGACAATCATCCAATACATCGTCAATTGAATCGGCATCGTCATCTAAGTCTTCATCACTGTCACGGCAACCATCACCATCTACATCTGTTGCTTGATCCGAAACCCAAGTAGGTCTAGGTGGATTATATTCAGTCCATGGGCATAAGTCATTTGTATCTTCAATGAGGTCATTATCATCATCTAAATCCTCAGTATCATCCTTACATCCATCATTATCCCAATCGGTTGAAGCGGATGGGTTGGTAGTGTCTTGAGTGCTAGTCCAATTGTATTCACCACCACGGGCACAATTATCGGGGAAATTATCAGTTAAACCATCATTGTCATCATCTGAATCACATGCATCCCCTTCACTATCAAAATCAGTATTTGCTTGTATAGGGTTAGAATCTGAAGGACAATTATCATTAATATCAGGAATGCCATCATTATCCGTGTCTTTCTTTGTTGCAGGGTCAAATGCCCAAAGGAATACATCGTAATTCCCAGATGTAGTTACCGAATGTGCTCCTTTGGTAACTGTGCCTGAAAATCCACCAGCAACAGTCACTATATCAGACATATTGACACTGATTCCACTTGCGATTTCATCGGCTGAACTTCCAGAAGTATCTAGCCATGCCCAAGCACCAGTGGAGTCTAATCCACCGACTAAAATCTCATTATTACCTGTTGGGGAAACAGTATTACTGCCCCCTGTGAAAGAACTGCTAATTGTTGCGGAAACAATAATCTCTCCAGTGGATAATAAAGCGACACCAGAGAATGAATCATTATTCGAACTTCCCCCAGATGTAGCCCAACCATTACTGCTTGCTGAATCCATTATTAAGAAAGCATCTCTATTTCCTTGACTTGCAGAAAGCGACCAGCCTTGACCTTGGAGAGTACCACCAAATCCACCGACATAGTACATATCACCATTCATGTCTTCTGTAATACCAGTGATAAGTACGACCTCATTTGGTACACCATATCCAACCAATGCTACTATTGCCCCATTAGTATCGAGTTCTAAAAGAAACGAATCTGCCACTCCAACATTTGCATATAATTGTTGACCGAATGTAATTGCGTTTTGATTAATACCAGCCAAAGTGATTGCACCCGTCATTGACACATGTAAATCTAAGACTCCTGTATTCCCACTACCGCCACTAATTACCCATATCAATTGTCCATTATTGCCATCATATTTTGCTATGTAAAGAGACGGCGAAACGGCGTTGATAATCGTTCCACCAAAATCCGTATTGCCATTAAATGATCCAGCAATAACAATGTCTCCATTCATATCGAATTCAACTGCATCTACAGAACTTGTATTGTTATTTGTTCCAGTTGTTGCGTGAGAATGAGCCCACAGAAAGTTTCCAAATGGATCCGTTTTTGCTAGGTAGCCATCGCCTACTTGACTGGTTACTGTTTGGATTCCAAATTGTACTGAACCAGAAAACGACCCGCCGATTGCAGCCTCACCAGCCATTCCAGCACTCACATCAGAAACGAATGAATATCCATTTGCGTGGTCTCCTGTAGCGACCCAATTCCAACTACCTGTATCTGAAACTGAAGCTAAGAAAAATTCACAGTATCGACTTAAGATTTGGACACAAGATGCGTGATATGGACTACTAGGGCTGATAGTTGACTGACCAAATGTTGCAGAATTACCAAACTCTCCCGCAACAATATTACCGCTACCAAAACCTGCCATAACCGAAGCATATTCAAAACCAGTACCACCTGCACTGGCCAAGTAATGATTTGCCTTTGCCCGTCCAGAGACGGACAATAAATGGATTTCCTCTAATTCTTCCGATTCTTGTTCGACAATTCTCTCATCATACAATAAGATTGGAGTCAGTACTGAAAATAATAGAATAACAATTATACTGCGGGCAATTACACTCTGAGATAGACTGCGCATAGATAACGGTCATGCCAATAGGCCATCAATCCTTGCATCAATAGTTTGCCTTGCTTTCGCTAATTATATTGAAAGTCATCGGGCAAATATTGCTCATTCGATGTTATCATCGAGTGTTAACAAACTGCTATCGCCTGCATCTACAACGCATATGGTTGAAACTGAAAAAGGCTTACCACAAGCGACACCAAGTTCACGGTTCACCTGTGGTGTTCGGAACTTGGTAACCTCTGGATGTGATGCTTGAAGAGCATCAATATATTCAGTCGGGCAGTTTGCTGCAAGAATTATCAACTTTGCTTCACCACGTGTACAAGCGTCAATGGTTTGACGTTGTCCAAATAGTAGTTTTCCAGTTGTATTTGCGTTTTTTAATTGTCGGCTTAGATCCATTATATTATTCCTCCATTCTCCACATTTGTTTCTCATGGGGTGGAAATTCATTCAGGGATGTAGAACAGTTCTACACTACCAGTACCAAGTGAAATTGGTTGACCAACGATGATGTTCTCTGCAACACCAGTGAGGTAATCTTTCTCACCGATAATACCCGCCTTGAGCAAGTGGTTAACAGTAACTTCGAACGCAGCACGAGCAAGAATACTGTGCTTTGAACCGGATACACCATGACGACCAATTGCACGGACTTCACCTTCAGAAGTCATTACATCGGCAACCATCAATAAGTGACGTACATCGACTTCAAGACGGGCTCCGTCAAGAGTGTCTTGCAATTCGTTAATAATCGCTTGTCTAGCTGCCTCAATACCAAGATAATTGTAAACTTCAAGAATGTTATTGGTATAGGTACGGGAGCGATCTATAGTTTCAAGTTCGCTTACACGTTGAAGGTTTGAACCGATTGTAGAAAGATAATACTCACCAGTTTTGTCATCCAATTGTACATTTGCACGAAGGACATTAGGTATTCCCTTCAAACGCATATCTCTAATCTTCTCTTCTAATTGAAGGAGCATTGTATAGGATGGTGGGTTATCAGCAAGTTCTGCTAAATCTTCTGCACTATGAATTCCAGGAATCAATGTTAAAGTGGAAGGTTTCTTTTCCTTATCCGCTTGAACATAAAGCCTTGTAGCTCGTTCTAGTTTATCCTTAACTTCCAATTCAGTCATGCCCTTTTGCTTAAGCATGCCCTTATTCAATTTCAAAACTAATCTTCTTTGAGCAACGTCTGTTTCAAGAGAAGCAATGTTTACAGTCGTAGTTACTTCAATACCAGCAGCTAACTTCTTCGCTTCTTCTGCAGAGTGTTTCTTATCTCCTGCTAAACGAATTGTCATTGTTGGTGTTTGTGGAACCTTTCGTGCATCGACCACTTCAATAATACGTGGAAGACCCATTGTAACGTTAATTGTAGCAACTCCCGCATAGTGGAAAGTACGCAGAGTCATCTGAGTACCTGGTTCACCAATTGATTGCGCTGTAATAATACCTGCTGCTTCAAAAGGATCAATGCTTGCTCGCTCAAGTGCTTCAATGGAACCAGCGATAACTTTCTTTGCCTGTGGCTTAGTTAACTTGTTCATTCCCCTATCATGAACTGCTTGAGTTAAGTCATGAAGAATTCGGTCATTAAAACGTTCACTGCCTGCTGCTTCAACTGCAACTTGTAAGGCTTTGAAGACTGGGTCACCGGACAATTTATCCTCCAATGAAAGCAATTTTTTATCCATATCATAAGTTTCTAAATCTGCTGCTATCTTAATCGTAGATCGTTTCTTAGCCTTCTTCAGTTTGACATTTGTTACAGGACCGGTTGATTCGCTACCTTGGTCTTGTCCCTTCTTGGTCGCACCAATGATAATTGTATGAATTGTGTCGCCTGTTTCAGAATCAGTTTCACAGATTTGAGCAATTTGTTGCGAAGTCAAAATTTTGACATCGTCCCATTTCCTGTCATCTGCCAGAGTATGTGCATAGTTATCTGCAATACCCAAATCCATTAACTTCTTCTTGGTTGCACTCTTTACTACCATCAGCTCTCACCTCCATCATACTCAGATGCATCTTCCCATGCACCAAGATCATCTTCTGCTACTTCATGTTCAAAGGATTCTCTCTCGACGAGAGTTTTTCCTTCTGTTCCGAGTGCATCATCAACAATTACATCGATGTTAAACGCAGAGCCGTGAACACCTCTTGAAGGGTCAATACCATCTTCACCATATGAGAATTGAATAATACGATTTGCAGTATTACGCACAGAGAACATATTATCGCTGGTAACCTTCAAGTCATCCATTGCGTTAATCAAACGGCGTTGCATATATCCAGACTTAGATGTACGAACCGCTGTATCTACCAGTGATTCTC
>Ga0308022_1000934_pt1 | contig 10473 bp, 4 predicted proteins | sample Neamet353_FD_201297 | JGI IMG/M metagenome (GOLD analysis project Ga0308022, IMG submission 201297) | Marine microbial communities from water near the shore, Antarctic Ocean - #353 | ecosystem: Environmental > Aquatic > Marine > Unclassified | place: Southern Ocean | collected 2014-10-02 | reverse complement strand
TTACTCCACCTGAGTCAGTGTCAATATTATCTGCTTCAGTAACCCAAATATCCTGACTTCCATTGGAAATTCCAATCCACGAATTATCACAACCGGTGGTTGTTTCGAAATAATTGTTTAATCCGTCCCCATCTTCATCCAAACTATTGTCACAGGGCTGCATCGGGTCAGTTCCTGCACGAACTTCAGTGAAGTCATCGACTCCATCAGCATCAGAATCTGCGAGAGTCGGGTTGGAGAAGTATCCGTAAGTACCGAGTGTCTCTTCCCAATCCGCTAATCCATCTCCGTCAGAATCGGAATAATCATCATCACAATAATTCGGGATAGGTCCTCCTAGGATATCATGGCACCAAGAATTGTTTTGACTTTCAACCACTGCACCAGATGGTGGTGCGACAAATACGCCTTGTAGTACATCATTTATCGTTCCAGCATAGAGGAATTGTGTTAGTGTTCCAGAAGTATTGTAGAAAGCGATGCCTCCACTCGGGCGGAAACCTGAACCATCGGTAATGGTCAATTTACTCGAACCTGAATTATAGGATATTATTGTTGAGCTGTAATTTATTAGTGAATCGCAAGGATCTGTTCCATGAGATGCATTGTTTTCATCACCATCATTGATACCACCAGAATCAGTGTCTGCTACATTCCAAAAAGTGCAGGATAGATTCTCTTGCCAGTTTTCAAGTCCATCATTATCAAAATCGCCAGAATCTTCTCGGCGGGTTGGGTCAGTTTCATTTGCATCAACTAACCCGTTCCAGTTTTTGTCTTCAGCACCATCATCAAATGCATCACCATCAGTATTATTGTTACGTGGGTCACTCGCTTGTGGAGGGGTTCCATATTGGCCGTTGACTTCGACACCGTCGCTAATTCCATCATCATCCGTATCGGAATCAGTTGGGTCAGTTAGAAGAGTCAATGCCTCATAAGAATCATTTAATCCATCTCCATCTGTATCACTGACGGTAGGATTTGTAGTAGTAGTAGTATCTGTTGATGCAGTCAAAGTAGCACAGCCACCAGGTCCGATGCCTTCATGGGGGACACAAGGCGATACAGTCTCAGTAAAGGAACCAGATGGGCCAGGTCGGAAACATGGTTGTCCACCACAAGTTGTAGTCCAAGAAGGATTGACATACTCATAGATATTGATTAGTCCATCACCATCAGGGTCGCCATATGCACCATCATCATTAGATGCGGATGTTGCATTCAAACCGTGTGATGCTTCCCATCCATCAGGCATTCCATCACCATCAGTGTCCCATCCATCAGGGTCTTCATCGTAAAGGCCGTCGCCATCATCATCATCAGATGAACAATCAGCATCACCGTCGCCATCAGGGTCGCCCGAGTCAAACATTCCATCTTTGTCATTGTCAAAACCATCAGCACAGATATTGCCGACCGGGTCTTCATCACAAAGTATGACACTTCCAGTGCCATCTGAGCCTGCATCTCCACACGCTAACTGGTTATATTGCATGGCGTTTTCTTCATCCCAATTACTAACAGGAACGGTTCCGCCAGTCCAAAGTCCATTATCTAACAAAGAAGGCGTAGAAGAAAGGTCCCAATTGAAAGGAATGTGATAGGTATACTCTTGTAAATTCGTGAAAGTATCGCCATCCGGATCACCGGTTGCACCATCAGAATTACTACTGGAAAGTGGGTCTAATCCATATTGCCATTCCCAACCATCTGGCAACATGTCATTGTCTGAATCCCAGTCAGTTGGCTGGGTGCCAATGATGTACTCGAGCCCATATGTCAGACCATCTCCATCTTGGTCTGTGGCGGCTAAAGCGGCGTAAGATACGAACTCAATAGAGGCTATAGTTGAGAGTAACATTAGCACTGCAAGTCCAATAGATTTGAACTTGTTTTGACTAATCTCCCTAAGCAATATGGGACGGGCTTGAGATTGGATGGAGGACATACGCAATACTGACACCAGTATGACGGCTGGCTGGAAGGCACTTAAGGGAAATGGAACATTGTTCATACATAATTCGGCTCTAATCTCTCCCCTACGGGGAGATATGGCCAATTTTGGTCAAGAAGTTTTCACTATAGATCTTCAAGGTCTTCGAGTAATTCTAAGTCGTCATCTAGGTCTTCATCACTCGTAACAACATCCGGAATATCATCAAACTTCTTATTCATCTCTTCATAGGACATTTCCTCTTCCTCGAGAACTGCGAATTCTCTTGCAGAAGTTTGCCCTCTGCGGTAGATTGCTAGGAACCCTACCAATAGAATACCCACGTACAATCCAATAGTTTGGGGGCTCTCGAAATCTAATGCTGCGTTTGTAAAGCAATCAAATCCTTCACAAGATGTTGCGAACATGAATTTTGGTGTTTGCTTAAGGTTCGAAGTGCTGACTTCACTGTCAACAGGTTCGACCGATAATACCACTTCAGCATCTTTTCCAGCAACTAGATTTTCAGAAGAACGTAGGATCAATGTGAATTCACTGGTGCTAAATGCATCTATTTCCAGAAGTATTGTGTTTCCTTGTTGGGTGGAACCACTGGTTGAGAAACTTGCAGTCCAGCCATCAGGAAGGCTCTGTGCAGAGATAATAATATCCAACATAACATTGTTAGAGTTCTCTACACGGAATTCGATATCTTGTTCCACACCAGGTAAGAAGGGGGTCATCTGGGTGACTCTCTCCACGAAAATCCGTCCAGGCATTACTTCTTCTTCAACACGTATTTCTAATGGCAAATCGAAGTATCTCGCGTCGCCATCAGATACTTCTTCAGTTACTCGCAGATACAATGTATGATTAGCAGCTCTAACTTGGTCACGCATATCAATGGTAACTCTGATGTCACCATAATTTCCTGGCATCAATCGTATTGCTACAATTTCACTACCGTTGTCATCTGTCATGGAATAATCCCATGCGCCGTAAGAAGCATCAATATCAGTGTTAACCTCTAGAGTACCAGGGGATATAATTCTCCATGTGTTCTGCTGAGATGAATTATCTGTGCTGTCTGTAATTCGGACATCGAACGTAACTTCAGAGCCCGGGGCTACAGGGCCAACACTACCAATTTCTTGTCCATCGGAATCTGAAATAACTTCAGCAAGGATTCCGAATGTTCGGTGCACTGTAAATGAAGACATGGAACTTAGTTGGTCATCCCCTGCACTGAAACAATTAATTGAAACCATTCCAATATCTACATCATCACGAGAAGTAGGCGGATATATCTTCATCACTAATGACAGAATTTCATGCGAACCAATGTCTGGGGTCACTACATAAATTCCCTCGTTGATCAATGGTTCAAGTGTATCATTGTCGTAAAATTCGTACATCCAACTTGAACTAGGCATTTCCTCTACCTTTATTCGGTAAGTGTCGGTATCGAATCCTGCATTGAACACATCGATGTAGTACTCTCCTACTTCATCAGAATCTATGTAATGTGATAGCGTTTCATCAAATGCCTCTGGTCGGTTTGAATCTGCAATTTGCATCTGATGCTCTTCATCTTCATACACATTCAACCTAGGTGGTGCATAAACACCAACTTCTTCGACATCAAGGACAATCTTCTCAATTACGACTTCCTCACGAATATTATCTTCATTCTCAACAAATCCTCTTGCCCACACTTCAATGCGGTCTGGCGCAGTAGAAAGGTCGCCGTCTGGAGCTTCAATCGTAAGCGTTGCAATCTTGAATGAACCGCCACCATTCAGAGAATAGCCACCCGGTTGGTCCCAATATGGTGAAGGCCAAGTAGAGGGCAAGGATGTGAATAACTCAAACTCAACTTCCATCTCAATTCCAGCAGAACCGGTGTGCTCTACCATGAATTCAACGCTGCTAAGTTGCCCAGGTGCTATCAATACACTATCTGGCTGGCCAGTAGGTAGTGAGAGGTACATTCCATATTCCAAGAATTCTAAACCTTGATGGCTGTAAACTACGGTGTGTCCTTGAACGTCGGTAATCTCTAATTGTAAACCATATTCTCCCGGTGCGATTCCAGCATCATATGTCCAAGTATAATTCCCCACCAGTCCATTGTTGTCAAGTCTTAGGTCATCATCTTCAAATTCTTTATCGAATACTGCATTTGTACCTGATGGCGTTGATAATATTAAACTTACAGAATGGATGTCATCGCGTCCAAATGCATCTCTAACGTCAACCGAGAATTGTATGGTTCTGAACTCAGGGCGATGATTTGGAGACCATTCTAACTGTTCATCGTCAATCCAAATACCACCAGATGCGTGCACTCTAACACTAGAATCTGCCAGAGCGTTTGCTTTCATTGTCAATCTTGAGAAACCATTGGTTTGTTCTACATCACCATATGCGACCAATAATTCACAATCTCCTGATTGCCCGATGCCGCCTTGACCTTCACAAGATGCTGACCCATCGATCTGTAGGCGCAATTGAGCGCCCTGTTCAACGGTAAACCCATCTTCTGGAACATCGAAGAATATCTCATTCAGAGTCCAAGAACAGTCACTATTGATGAAACCGCTATTGCATGGGTCATCCAAGCTCATAGTATCGGTGTAAGTTGGACCACCTACTGCATTCAAGGTGAATGTCAGATCAGCGGTTGAGCCTTCTTGGCCTTTGAATTGTAGGTAGATGTATAGGTGGACTTCAGTAGCGCTTCCTTCACCATAGACTGTGATGTCGCTAATCAAATCTTCAGAGCGGAACTCCACACCAGAAAGGATACTTGCTTCTTTGTGAGCACCTTCTGGTTCCATGGTGGTAATGGCTCCATCACCACCAGATTCCCCTTCCTCATCGAGGTACAAATTGTAGCTTTCTAAATTTGCAGGAATCTTCTTAGAAACAGGGTCCTCTTCCAGAGTTTCAAACTCTACAACAGGTAGTCCTGAAGATAGCATCAAAAACAGCACGAGGACTGGAACAAGTCGTGATTTTAGCATGCGCACCGATTTACCGTCTACACTAGGGTGTTAAACGGTTTTGCACTCAATGTACCCTAATGTGGTCACCCTACGGGTGAATTTACTTCCGCCGTAGTGACCATGCGGTCGCACAACAAAGTCCGATAATTAGCAGTGCCATAGGGTCGAAACTCCAGTCATCAAGAGGAGTCATTTCGGCTTGTCCACCAGGTCCGCCCCCACACCCTTCTGGCGGTGGTCCAATCCCTGGACCCCAAGTTACTCCATGGCCCGCACAGGGGTCATCTCCTCCACCATTGCCATTGCCACCGGCACTGGACAAATCGGCTTCACCACGATAACAGATTAGGAAGTAAGGGAATCCCATGTCACCATCGCCATTTTGCATTGTTGAGTGATAGTGATAGATCCCTTGTGGGAAATCAGGTGTTGGTCCGAAATGTCCATTGCAAACATCGAGATTGCCTAACCCCTCAGTATACTTGTAATCATCAATTCCATTGTAGCCAGTTTCTCCATCCTTTAGCTCGTATGAACTCTTCATTTCTACAACATTCATGTCGGCATCATAGCCCCAGAAACCATAGATTGGATAGCCATCATATGCAACGCCTATCACTTCCGAATGATTTCCATCATAGGTATTTTGTGCAACTGCCTGTGGACTGGACATATCGTAGTCATTTTTGATATCTTCACCTTCTTTTGCATGCCAATGCATACAATTTGAATCTGCATGATAATGGTAAGTTCCACCCATCGCATTGTGCCCATGACAAATCCCCAAGTCGATCGGTTGACGGTCTTCGACGAATGCACCGTGTTCTGCAGCAACAGCATCACCGCCAGGCCCATCTTCAGGACCATAGAGTGGTACGCCATTGATTGCTACTGCAATTGCACCTCTGTCTGCTGCGCATTCAAAATCCCCCTGTGCTTCTGGGCAGGCTGCACTATTGTGGCCACCAGTTGTGTCATTGGTAGGATTACGAGGAATAGACCAGACATAGTTTTGCTCAGCGGTACAATCTCCACCTTGGGCACAAGCTGGCCCCGACTCTAAATCGTGATTTGGAATTCCATTGGTTGTTATGGTCGCATGAGTTTCATTGAGAGTAATAGATACCTCACACTGGAAATTATCATCTCCCTCCGTATCCAAATCATCAACCATTGGTCTATCGTCACTTGTTTGGCATTGGAAGAAGTCTAACCAAAATTGTGCAAGATCATTTGCATCATATCCCATTTCAATTACACTCAATGTAATACTAGCAGTACCTGAACCTGCTGAATTATTCGCATATACAGTGTATGTGGTTTCTTCAAATATTTCCGAAGGGGTTCCACTGATTCTACCTGAATTAATGTCAAAACTAATTCCTGCAGGTAAGGTAGGTGATATTCCCCAAGATTCTATGTGTCCTCCTTCACTTGTGAATTCAATATATGCCATTGTAGTATCGTTAGTAAGTACTTGTGAAACAGTAGGTAGGCTGATTGATGGAATAGTAATTACTGCCTCTAACAGCATAACCTCTTTACAGAAATCTTCTCCATCATCAACATAAAATTCAATGGTGAAATTACCGATAAAATCTGGGGTAAATTCTGCAATAAAATCAGATGAACTCTGAATCATTGCAGTAGAGTCTTCAGGCCTTTCAAGAATTTGCCAAGAAGGGTTCTGTAATACGTCACCATCTGGATCTACAGAGTTACTAGCATCAAGGTAGGCTATCTCATTGACCTCAGTTGTCAAATCTTGTCCAGCATCACATTGAGGGGGTGTGTTAACTCCGGTTTCATTACCAGTTCCCCCTGTTTCATTATCAGTTCCTCCGGTTTCATTGCCACCATCTGTATTATTGCCCGAATCATCTACACCACTATCATTTGAATTACCATTATCAATCTCATCTGTTTCAATAACTATTGTCAGATTGTCTGACCAAGTATCTTCAGGTAAATTATGTGCCCTAAATGTGATTGAGATATTTTCACTTCTGTCCTCTACTTCAATGTCGTAACTCCAAGCACCATTCATGTCGGTGGCCATATTGTCACCGCTTGAATTTCCTTCAGCGGATTGCATTACCCAGTTGATTCTAACTTCCATTGGATGGTCGTGAATGACATTACCTGCAATGAATTGGTCGCCCTCGATTTCGACTAAGATTGCCTCTAATTGTGGAGCGGTATGGATGTGCTTTGTATGATCGATTACATCCTCATCGGAACTATCTGTGCAATCCTCAAGGCCATTATTTTGTAAATCTGCAGAAATCTCTTCACCATCCTCGCATATGAAAAAATCTGTGGATGAAGGAAGGCCATCGGTATCGTTTGTGTTCGAACCTATCGCCATATATCCATATGCTGAAAAGAGCAAAATAAAGGTCAAGGCGATAGGGGCTGTTTTACTCATAACAAATAACCAGTTGCAATACCATATAATACTGAGGTGTCCATGATGATATTTGGCTCAATTTTAGATTTAGCCCGACTCATTCATTAATTCCCAGCCTCGCCGACAGTCTGCGCAGGGGTTGCCGAGTTGGTCAAAGGCGCCGGGCTTAAGATCCGGTCTCAATGGGTTCGTGAGTTCAAATCTCACCCCCTGCACCACACCTATGTTATTGACCATCCACCATCTACAGGAAGGATATATCCTGTGATGTAATCGGCTTCATACAAGAATTTCACAGCCTTAGCAATGTCTTCAGGAGTTCCAGCCCTGCCAAGTGGGACTTTGGCTAAAATCGTTTCAAACCTTTCTTTTTCCCATGGTGCAGCAAGTATTGCGCCTGGCGCAATACCATTTACTCTTATTTCAGGAGCTAATTCTCCTGCAAGATTGACAATTAATTGACGTAATGCCCCTTTTGTTGCAGTGTAATGCGCCAACTCTTTCCAAGCATGATTCCAACTGGTGTCAACAATACCAATTACACTACCATTTTTGTTCTTTAATTTCGGAACTAAACCTTGAGTAATGAAGAATGGAGCATCCAAATGAACAGCAGAGAATCTACGCAGTTCTTGAGGGGTTACAGTAGCGAAGTCCTCTTGATTATAGATTGAGGCATTATGGATTAATAAATCGATTCCACCTGCTTCTTCGACTAATTCATGGTCATGAATCTCTTCGATGATTCTGAATAGGTCCTCATCGTTTGAAAGATCGCCAGAGACGATACTTCCTCGGCCTCTTTTGATGAGATGCCTAGCTTGTATAATTGAACGATTACAATGGACGATTACCGCCCATCCCTCATCCAGTAATAGATTGGTGATTGCAGCCCCAATTCTGCGTGCACCACCGGTGATTACTGCTACTCGCATAGATGAGGGGGAGCCGCGTTTTGGCTTGAATGCTCGTAAACGGCCAAAGCGACTCTTTTTCCACTACATCCCTTCGGGATGACTACAGGGGGGGGTATGCTATGACTGTTCGGAAGTTGAATATGGCCAAGACAAGAGCACGTCTTCCGGATTGGTTTCGAACAAAATTACCCACTGGTGAATTACAACGTAAATTCGCCGAAACAAAGAGCACTGTTACAGATAACATGCTCAATACTGTCTGCCAAGAAGCTCGTTGTCCAAACATCCACGAGTGTTGGGCGGCTAAAGATGCAACCTTCATGGTTGCTGGCCAAGAGTGTACTAGAGGTTGCAGGTTTTGTGCGGTTGGTACAATAAAACGCCCTCCACCCCTTGATGAGAATGAACCGGCAAATCTTGCCGAAGCAATTGCAACAATGGGACTTAATCATGCAGTAATTACCGTTGTCAATCGTGATGATTTAGAAGACAGTGGCGCTTTGCACTATCGACGCTGCCTTGAAGCGGTTAGAGAAAATACCCCTGAAGTAACTCTTGAACTTCTATGCAGTGATCTCGCCGGAGACCACGATGATTTGGCTATGCTACTCGATGACCTAAAATTGGAAGTTTTCGCTCACAATGTCGAGTGTGTACCCCGATTGGACTCAATAGTTAGGGACCCTCGTGCCACTTTTGAGCAATCTATTGGAATTCTGGTTGAGGCAAAACGCTTACGCCCCGACATCCTAACCAAATCATCATTAATGGTTGGATTAGGTGAAACTAATGAAGAAATAATCGAAGCATTACAATTGCTAAGAGATGCAAAAGTCGACCTTGTGACCATTGGTCAATATCTTGCCCCAAGTCCTAATCATTTAGCGGTTGATCGATTCCCTGAACCCTCTCAATATGACGAGTGGGCATTAAAAATCGAAGAGATGGGATTCCTTGGTTGGGCTTGTGGCCCGCTAGTTAGATCCTCTTATCGGGCAGGCGCCCTTCTTGCTAGAGCAACGGCAAGGCTTAGAACAGACATGGAGTGACGATTGACATGACGGAAGGGGAGAAGGGTTCACTCGAACCGTATACTGTGCCAACAGCACCGTTCCGACCAGGCGACGAAGCTGATTTCGGCGGGTCTTGGAAGGAACAGCCAGGAGATTTATCTCGGCCCGACCCAATTACCTGTGAAGCACCAGATACTCACGACCATGCCCATGGTCTAATTCGAGTTCTTGGTGACGATGATTCTGCAAGTGGAGATTGGAATCCTGAACTCGATGCTACAACCTTGATTCGTGGCTTAGAGTTAATGATGCGCCTTCGAATCTATGATGATAGAATGATCAAAATGCAGAGAACTGGAAAGTTATCCTTCTACATGCGCTCTTTGGGAGAAGAGGCGATTGCAATTGCGCAAACTATGGCATTGGATGACACCGATTGGGTTTTCCCATCTTACCGTCAACCAGGTGCACAATTCGTTCGAGGCAGAGACATGGTCAGCATGATTTGTCATTGTATTGGTAATACTGAAGATAATCTTCGTGGACGCCAAATGCCTGTACACTATTCATGGAGAGAAGGATACTTCATTTCAATTTCAAGCCCTGTCGGCACACAATTCAGTCAAGCGGTAGGTGTAGCAATGGCTTCAGCCTACAAAGGTGATGACCAAGCAACGATTACATGGCTTGGCGATGGAACCAGTGCTCAAGGAGATTACCACTATGGTCTGAATTTTGCATCCGTGTTCAAACCACCAGTGATTCTCAATGTGGTAAACAACCAATGGGCAATCTCTACCCACCGCAATCTCGCAACAGGTGGAGACAACTTCGCCGCTCGTGGCTTAGCATATGGAATTCCTTCACTGAGAGTTGACGGCAATGATTTCCTTGCACTCTATTCGGTAACAAAGTGGGCTCGTGAACGTGCCCGTGCAGGCAAAGGTGCAACCCACATCGAGGTATACACCTACAGAGCAGGAGGACATTCCTCTTCTGATGACCCTTCGATTTACCGCCCTGGTGATGAATTCAAACATTGGCCAGGTGGTGACCCAGTAGACCGTCTCAAGAAACATCTGATTGCAATTGGCGCATGGTCTGAAGAAAAAGACACAGAGTTAACTCAGAAGATCGATGATGAAGTAATGGCCGCATACAAGGAAGCGTGCACATTTGGCGATTTGGC
>Ga0308022_1000905_pt1 | contig 10617 bp, 10 predicted proteins | sample Neamet353_FD_201297 | JGI IMG/M metagenome (GOLD analysis project Ga0308022, IMG submission 201297) | Marine microbial communities from water near the shore, Antarctic Ocean - #353 | ecosystem: Environmental > Aquatic > Marine > Unclassified | place: Southern Ocean | collected 2014-10-02 | reverse complement strand
CGGACATAATGATGTCTCTCGATGCATATGAAAAGATTCGTGATTTGGCCGACCAAGGAATAGAGGGTAATGTCTACATTTGTTTTCATGGAGATAAAGGATTCACACATCTTTTAGAAAAGTTGCGAGCAGTCAAAGGTTGGAAATCCATTTGGGTGACTTCGAACAAAAAACAAAACAAAATGATTGCGAATGCATCAAGCGAAGTTCTCCTTATTTCGTCATCTAAATCAACGGACAAGAAGCCGACCAAAACGATTGTAAAAGCACCAAGAAAGGTTCGTCAAGCACCCCCTTCAAGAAAAAATATTAAGAGTAATAATTTAGACTTTAAACCCATAATCCTACAATTAATACAGAATGGCGCTACAAATTCAGCAACTTTAGGAAAGGCAATTATTGGATATCAAGGAGATAATAATTGGGCTGAAACAGGAAAAGAAGCCTTCAATTTGAATTTCGGACTTTCAAAAACAAATTCGTATGTCAACACCATTAAACAATTTATGAGTGATTCAATTGATGTTGGTGAAGGCCCAAGATACACATTTTCAATCAAAGGCAAAAAACAATCAATTCCAAAGACGAGTATTCCTATTACAAAGGCAAATATTCCGGCACAGAATTTAGATTTTAAACCTGTACTCCTACAACTTATACAGAATGGCGCGACAAATTCAGCGACCTTGGGTCAGGCAATTATTGCATACCAAGAACAAAATAATTGGGCTAAAACAGGAAAAGAAGCTTTCAATTTGAAGTTCGGACTGCCAAACTCAAATTCGTATGTCCAAACTATTAAACAATTTATGAGTGCTTCAATTGATGTTGGTAGTGGACTGAACTCTACATTCTCAATCAAGAATAAAACACAATCAATTCCAAAAGCAAAAGCAAAAGCAAAGGCAAAGGTGAGGACCCCGGTAAAGGTCTCGGTAAAGAATTTGGACTTTAAACCAATTATATTGCAATTAATACAGAATGGAGCGACAAATTCAGCGACCCTCGGACAGGCAATTATTGGATATCAAGGGGATAATAATTGGACTGAAACAGGGAAACAGGCCTTCAATTTGAAGTTCGGACTTACAAAAACGAATTCGTATGTCAACACCATTAAACAATTTATGAGTGATTCAATTGAGATCGAAGGAAACGGACCAAAATACACATTCTCAATCAAGGATAATTAACAACGCTTTCAACTCGAAGCGATTTAAGTTTCAACATCTGGTATGGTGTAGAAGTAAGCCTTAGCGTAGAATCATCTTCAATCTGATGCTGTGGGTAGCGACGCATTAGAGTAAGAGGCCTAATCCTTACTCTATCAGCAAATGTAGTGAAAATCATCAAATCAGTCTAATTCACGCACCTTCATCAGTATTTCAATATCGCTGGAAGAAATCTTTTGATTCGACATATGCGCTTCATCGGTTGATTTCGACGCTCATACTCAATGATTTCATTGATTGAATGGTAATCTTTCTCATTGGTTGTTGGAAGGGTCGGCACAGATTATTGCCAAAGAAGATATACTCTCGGTGTATTGCAGTACTGATGAAGAAGAGTAGTACTTGCCCAAAATGTTTCGATGAGGGAGTGAAAAAAAACGCAATAGGCGGGTGGCAAAACATGGCACTCGGCGAAATTTACAGGTGTACTGGGTGCGGCTACTCAGAAATATGGTCTTCAAAATCACACAATAAACAAATAAATGCACTAGCCATTACTTCAATAATAATAGTGTTGGGAGGCATAGGCTACTTATGTTTTAGAATCTATACTACTACGTGAAATAGGTAACAACCAAAACCAAAAGCCCTCATAGGTAGCCGATTGGCATGGGCGATGAGAAAAAACCACCTCAAGTTAAGATCCTACTGCCAGACCCATATGGCCGGGGTTTCTCAAGAAATGAAGACCCTTTGGTAAGAACTAAAGCAGTTTGACAATCACAAGATTCAAACAGGTTATTCTATGGTAAAATGGCGAGAAGCCCAGTAATTTTATTTTTTAAGACCTTCGTTGGGTTTGGTTTTGCAGTTGCTGCAGAAAGTTGGAAGGGTCCCTCTTCAAACCATGGGTAGTTGGAACGCTAGCGAGAAAACCGAACCACGCAAAGCCTATCTCACTACCATATTCAATTGAATGGGGTTTCGGATAGACCCTCTCTACACATCCGAGTTGGTTTGTTGATGGTAGCAATTGGCTTGGAATCGGGGGTTCACTCACGGCGGGTCGCAATAAGCGCAGCCCCAAGTGCTGCAGTGATGCTGAGAATGACCCCGAAGCCCGGCAAGCCTCCACCTTCATTGTAATCGCCAGGATATGCAACGTACTCGTAGTACAGGCCATCCGCACATGTGCCGGTTCCAACAACGAAATCCAAGTCTGCAGATGCTAGAACTGTAGCATTTTCCGCATCGGAATTAAGGTCGCTACTTTCAAAGAGAGAGGTATTGATGAAATAGCATCCTTTCTGTAGTGAAATTGTGAAATTGAATTGGTTATCGTATCCACCATTTTCATCATTTATGTCCCATCTCCAATCGAGGCCTCCCCACTCATTATCTCCAACCCTCTTGATGAGGATTACTGCGGTGTAAGGTTCAGTATCCATTTGAAGGTCACTCACCTCAACTTGGAAACTGTAATTCCATTCCCCCTCTTCTTGTGGAGGTGTGTCAACAAGAACCACATGGTTCACAGTGATATTTTCGCTGCCGTTGGCAGTTCCTTCGCCATCCCCGGTTCCAGGTTCAGTGATTGGTCCCCAGAGCCAAACCATGTTGTTCTTATGCTTGCTCGTGTCTTCACCAATCAGAACCCGTCCGTCATCGAGAACAACAAGATTGTCCGGACCAGCGAGGTTGTTGATATCACATTCGTATGTGGCTGAAGATGTGTAAGGACCTCCAGAGATTACTGGTTCAATTCTATTGACATCCCATACATCATCCAAAGTCATTCGGTAGACGATTCCACAACGATTCTCTGTCACATCGATGTCGCCCTGTCCATCACTCATATCGGAACGAACTTCAGACATCGCCAGATAGAGGTGGGCGGGAGCATTTGGATTGAACGCAACCCCTTCCATCTTGTTCCATTCATCGCTGGCTCCAAGCGCAGCAGCGGCCTTACGAGATTCGAGGAAGGCTACTCTGTCGTCAGCCGCAGTTCCAATCGTTCCATCGCTATTCAAGTCCACGTTCAGGCGTCCTTCGGCCCAATCTCCAATCTCTTCATCGGTAATGTAGGAATTTTGCCCAGTGACAAAGTCCGCTGTAGTTATGCCATCGTATTCATCGACCCATGTTTGAATCTCTGAATTTGAAGAAGAGGCCATTTCGATCCACTCGACATCAAATCCAGTCGTTGCAGAGTTCCTGCTCTCGTCTTGAGCGACAGCAGCAGCGTAAAGCGTTCCTGAACTGAGGTCACCTGCAGTGTCAGCGACGAACTTGAACAATACCGTGTCATAGCCATCGTCGGAGAGGTAAACAGTTCTCTCATCAGGCATCACCTGTGCATTTTCATGCGAGAATCGGCCCATCGCGAAATGCTTGCTGAAATCGGGGTCGGGGGTAGATGAATTCTCGATTTCAACGATGTAACCATAATCGTAAGGGTTCGGGAAGAAGCCAAGATAATTCTCTAACCTCTCTTGGTCGGAGTGGTAATTGTAATTCTCGTCATTCCATTCCCGAGTATTGGCGAAGTAGAGTTCCTCCGATAGAAGTGGCGAATCCCAGGGACTCATGCTACCGAAGCAGAAAACCCAACCGCCGTTGATGTTGCTGAGGTTCAACATCATGCCGCCTAAAACATCCCATTTAGAAGATGTGGTATTCCATTCGATTTCCAATTGGCTAATTCCTGCAGGACGTTCTTCCCAAGCGGTGTAGAGGTAGCCTCGGCTGCCATCTGTGTTTAGAGGTACGAAGGCATTGTAGTCCGGTTTTTCGCTGATGGAAATTCTGTTTCCATCATCAGCGGCGTAGATTCCTCCAGCAACTCCACCTTCAGAAAGGGCGTCGCCACTTTGTAGAATCACCTGATATTCTCCATAGGAAGTTCGAATACCATGCCAAATCTCTGATTCGCTGCTGGACGATGGTAATTCAGGGACTGAACTCGGAATGTCATTCCAATCGATTCCATTGAGTACTCCAATTGTTGCTCTGTAGTAGTCATCATCGGGGTGCATCGCGTTGACAAAGAAATTGCCATTATCGTCGATGTGCATGCCAGTGACTTCAGCCTTCGACGGAAGCATCATGATGCGAGTCATCGATTCTGGTGTTGTCCCTTCGCTGCTTTCAGCGCTTACAAAAGGACCGATAGAGATGGCAAGTAGCATGACTATCGAGAGGATGCTCAGGACGCCCTTGTTTCCCATAGATTGTACAGCATAGGGAACAACAAAAACATTACTCAACAAATGGGTGGAGCATTCGTCACCATGTCAAGAGCATTCTTTACAAAGGAATCCTTGTACATACGCAGCAACTCTTTTGAATAAAAACACTTGTTGATATACTACAAACCGGAGGATTTGATATGGCACTCACCTGTAACATTGGCGCTGCTGGCAAAGCCTTTCGTTTGAAAATAGGAATCGCTTCGGTTTGCGGAGGACTTCTTCTTGCTACCTTGATGTTGTTCGACATCCTCTCTTCACCAATCTTCTGGTTCCCTGTAGCAGGGTGTGTTCTCGGTGGAGCATTTTCCATTTGGGAAGCACGTGCAGGTTGGTGCATAGTGCGCGCTATGGGCATTCGCACCTCTTTGTGAGGCTCATTCTTCTTCAGTTGATACTGCTGCGAGTTGTTTGACTGTCCGCGCTGTAGCTGCGGGTGGTAATTCGGCAAGTTTTCGTTGTGAACCTTCAGTCACGTCCAATTCTTCTAATCGCCGACCACTGGGGACTACACTGCCGTCATAGGAGCCTACAGCATCATTATAGGCACTTACAACGGTGTTGATACCTCGACCCATTTTTGCCAAATCGTGGCTGAATTTGGAAACGCGGTCATAGAATTCTCGTGCTTTGGAATGGATCTCTTTGGCGTTCTCGGCCATCGAATGTTGTTGCCAGTACAAACCAACTGTTCGTAATAACGCAATCAGCGTCACAGGTGTGACAATCAAAACGTGTTTACTGAAAGCATATTCCTGAAGGGTTGGGTCGTATTCAAAAGCAGTCGAAAGAATTGGTTCTGCTGGAATAAACATCACAGTGAAATCAACTCCGTCGATGAGACTTGGATAATCACGTTTCGCCAGGGTATTGATGTGAGCCTTGACGGCTTTGGCGTGTTCTTCCATTTTAAGGCCACGAGCATCACTGTCAGTGAGTTCAAGACCGTCCCAGTAGGCTGCTAACGGTACTTTAGAATCGACAGGAATAGAGCCGCCATTTGGAATCTTTGCAAGTAAATCGACGCGTGCTCCACCTTCACCAGATTTGAGGGTCGCTTCAATATCGAAATCACAATGCTTGAGCATACCAGCGGCTTCTGCGATATTTTTGAGGGCTACTTCTCCCCAATTCCCTCGGGCTTTTACCGAGCCCCGCAATGCTGTTGAAAGTTGAATATTGGTATCTCGTAAATCGACGGTCTGCTTGTGAAGGAGTTCTGCCGTTCGTTTGAGACCATGATAGGCACCCTCGCGTTTCAATTCCATTTCATTGGTTGCTTTCTCAAGTTTCTCCAGATGTTCTTTAATCGGAGTGACCAGTGATTCAACTTCTTTCTTTCGTGCATCGTAATCTTTGACTGCATCGGATTCGACTTTTCCAAGTCGTTCTTCCGCCAATCGAAGGAAATCTTCAGAATTTTGTCGCGCTGCGTTGGTTGCGACACTTTTCATCTCGGCCACCATCAACTCCTTACTCTGAGAAATGGCTGTGGCTTGGGCTTCAGCACGAATCGTGATTTCTGTTACCTGTGCTTCTGCACGAACTACATCACCAGCGTAACGATTCTTAGCCAAAAGCCATCCAATTCCAATGCCTAATGCGGCACCGAGTACCATTAATCCGTATTCCGCTATGCCGACCATGATGGTAACAAAGTGTCGACACTTCTTGAAGACATTGGCCAGAGATGAGCAAAGAGCTCAATCACTTTCCACGGTTGAGGTTTGCTTTGAGTGAAGGTCGCAACTTCTCTGCGCCCTTACCCTTGTTGTGCAAACCACGTCCTCGCTTTCCAGCTGAGGTCTTACCACGGTAAACACGTCCACGGTGGGATTTGTTTCCGTTGGCTGCACTGAACACACCGAGTTGCTTGTCTGCGATGATAGAAGGGTGGTGTGTGTCAAGGAGGATAACTTCGTAGAACTTGTGCTTACCGTCTTGTCCAACCCAATACGAGTTGAGAACTTCCATGTTCGGGAAATGCCGTGCAACACGCTCTTCAGCCATACGTTGCGTGTTCTTTGCCATGGTGATCTTCTTGATACCAGCCTTACTTGGCTTACGCTTCATGTGAATCTTACCCTTGCGAAGTCCACCACGGCGGATTCGGGTTCGGATGACGACAACGCCTTGCTTGGCTTTGTAGCCCATACGGCGTGCTGCATCGATTCGAGTAGGACGTTCAATCTTACAATTGACCGGTTCACGGCGCCATTGAGCCATGCGAGTCTGGCGGAACATGTGAGGCACAGCCTCTTTTGGTTTCTTCCAAGTGTCACGAACATGTTGATACAATCCTCGACTCATGATGAACACCTGCGCTTCTCAGCATCCTGCCGACTTAACTCCCCTTTATGAGTCTGTCCACGCGTCAACGGTCTTCAAACTCGTTGTAAAACGCGTGCTGCTGTCGCTTTTATCATGAAGAAATTCACTCGATTGGCAATCCTTCCGCTTGAATTCCACGCCAGCCGCCCCAGAGAGAAATTGCATTACTGTAGCCCATTTCTTTGAGAGATTTGGCTGCAATTGCACTTCGGAAGCCTCCACCACAGTACAAAACTATGCGGAAATCGTCAGTAAGTTCATGCTTTTCGATGTCTCGTTCAAGCACACCTTTTCCGACGTGAACTGCCCCCGCCAGATGGCCGGCTTCGAATTCATGGCGTTCTCGGACATCGAAAACGACGAGGGCTTTTCCATCTCCGAGCATACCTCGAAGTTCTTCCGCTTCGCATTCAGGAACTTCTGCACGCGCTGCTTCAACAATTGCAAGAAATTTAGGGCTGTGTTTTTTCGCCATGGTCCTGCCAGTGCGGATAGCCTCATGAGTACTGCGGCTCACGCCACTTCATGGCAGGACAGATTACCGGAAGAGAAGCAGTGCTTGCTGCCCTTCTGTCCGGGGATGCCATCGAGATGGTTTTAGTCGACCGAGAAAAGGATACTGCCGAGATCCGAACGTTATGTCAACAAAACAACATTCCTTTGGAAGAAGGTTCGACCAATGACCTTTGGCGGATGTCTGCAGAAGGTTTTGTCGATGCGTTGGCCCTGACTGGGCGCGTACCCACAGGTGACTTGGATGAAGTGTTAGGGCGTGGAGGAACCATCTGGTTTTTCGATGGCGTCACCTATTCGACCAACCTTGGATTTGCCATCCGGTGCGCAGAGGTTTCGGGTGCTGATGCAGTTGTTTTGAACGTTACAAAAACGCATGAAGAGCGTCGAACAATTCGTCGCTCAAGTATGCGAGCCGACCGATTTATTCCTGTTGTCTACAGCACGACCGAGCAGATACTCGAGGCTGTCAAAACCCACAATATCAAACTCATTGCAGTCGAAGATGTTGGCACACATGGGCCCTGGGATGAGGATTTAACCGGTGATGTCATGTTGGTTGTTGGAGCCGAAAAGGAAGGCATCAGTGAACAAGTCTTAGCCGCAGCGGATGCTTGTGTATTGTTGCCAATGGATGGATTTGTTCCTTCATACAATCTGCAAGTTGCTGTCAGCGTCGTAGCGATTGAAGCGCTGCGACAACGCAATCTCAAGAAACAATACTGAGAATTCATTCTTCCTTGGGTGATTAAAAACCGAACAAGAACGTCGTTTTTGAGTCGGGAAGTTTCAAGCTGCCTTTGCCCAGAATGCTTCGATATCACTGCTTTCGGTCAATGGGCCAATATGCCGGTCGATGATCAGACCTTCACTGCTCACAAGAATCAGTAGTGGGGTGTTTTTGATTTCTAAGGATTCTGCAAGCTCAGCATTTGCCGAAAAAGGTGCGTCAACGGTGCTGTCATCTTGGCTTTCATTCACTTGAAGGTGCCAATCAGATAATTTTTCAGAATCAGAAGCATCGGTTGAAACGACAATGTAGGTCTGCGTTGAAAGTTGGTTGTCGACTGCATGAATGGTCGGGCGGCATTGAGTGCACCATGAAGCGGAGAAGTGAAGGATATAGGGTGTGCCAAGAAGGTTGTCTGACGAATAATTCATTTCATCATCTGCAACTACTGAAAATGTTGGAATCGATTCGCCGACATTTGAGTCATTGTCCGATACACAGCCTGGTATGAAGATCAACAACGCTACAAGCACTGAGAGGATTGTCGATTTTGACCGCATGCTTTTAGCAGCAGATGGTTCTTATTCATACTTCCGCCTTTGATGAGTGGTTCGTTGGTACATTGATAACCAAACAGCCCGAGGGAAGGATATGCGCAAGGTCATGCACCCCCTCATGCTTGTGTTGCTTCTTGGGTTGCTGTATGGCTCGTTGAATGAAAATCAACGCATGACCGAATTAAAGAATACTGGAGTATTGTTTGCTGATGCTGATAACGATGGCTTTGATGAAAACGACGATTGCCCCAATGAATCTGGCAACTCATCTCTGGACCGAATCGGCTGCCTCGATAGTGATGGCGATGGATATTCAGATGGCAACGGTAGTTGGAATGCCTCAAATGGTGCAGATGCCTTTCCACTCCGAAGTGATGCGTGGAGCGACCAAGATGGCGACACCTTTGCCGACCAACCAAACCTCAATATCACCGATGATTGTCCTTTGAATCATGGAAAAAGCCGTATATCCTTATGCGGATGCTCCGACATGGATTTGGACTGGATACCCGATGTGCTCGACGACGATATTGATGGTGATGGGATTTCGAATGAGATGGAACGTGCTGCATCTCTTGTCTTAACCTATTACGACCCGATGAATGCGAGTTCTGTCCCAGAAGATTCTGATTTTGACACCATCCCCGATGCAATAGATGATGATGATGATAATGATGGCTGGCCAGATAGTGTTGAACAAGACCGAGGTTCTGACTCATTGGATGTTGACAGCACACCGTTCAATCAATACTTTGGGATTAATTCTGGTTTCTTTTATCTTGGTGGCTTTAGCGCTTCTTCGGAATACGATGCTGAAGCAATGGAAATCTCTCTTTCAGGCGTCATTGAAATCGTGACTGAGGAACTTGTCATCCCGTTGTTACTCGTTCCCATCTACCTCTATTTCTTTGTCTCACGACGAAAGCGATTTGAGGCATTACGATTGGAAATTAAGAATTCTGAATCAAAAGATGAACTCTTTACGTTAGAGAAAAAAGTCAATCAACAAATTGAAAACAGGAAAATCAAGACCTTACATGGCTTAATCTTGAGAAACACCATCGAAGAGCGAGAGAATGCAATTCGCAACAATTCTTCATCTGGCTACGATTTGAACACAGAAGAAGAATGAGTTTTGTCCTCATTTAGCAATGGGCTTTGTTGATTTTCTCAATCGAACGCTTGGCTGAATCTCGAACACCGTTTGAGATATCATTACCGACTTGTTCGAGATACTTCAAGGCAGTAAGTTGTTTTGTTTTACCCAAGTCTTCAGCAGCATTTCGGCGAACATAACGTGAATCATGATTCAAAAGATAGCCGCCGATAACTTCGGTTGCTTCGATTGAATGAAGTTTTGACAAAGCGGCCAATCCACGAACAATGATGGTGTTTCGTTCGTGTTTCATAATCGTGTTAATAATCGGAACTTGATTGAAACCATAGCTACGGCCCATCGCCTTCAATAAAGCAAGATTTACTTCGGGGTAAGTACTCAATTGCAGTGCATGTTGTTCAAACCAGGGTCCAAAGGAAGCAATCGATTGAAGCAAGCATCTGAGAACCAGTCGGTCCTCATGCTCTAAGCATTGTATTAGGGTCTGTTCGGTTTTTTGGCAGCCAGAATCACTTAGCCCTCGAATCGAAGAAATGACTTCATCTACATTCGAACTTATGAGGAATGGAGCTAAAATCTCAAGTTTTCTTGCTGGCTTCAAGGAAAGGTGTCCAAGATGGATAATAGCTACTCCACGATGCCGTTTGGAATGAAGTAAGGGTTCAATTAATTCGATTTTCTCTTCACTCGAGAGCGTGGAACTTCGGATGCGAGTGAATACCTTATGAGTCACCAACGGTTCTCTATCGTAACGCATTGGTTTTAACAAATTCATGAGATGAGTGTCACTCTGAGGAAGGCAGTTCATTACGGCCCATGAACGAATAACCATGCTCGGGTGAGAAAGTGCCTGTTCGAGATCTTCATCCGTGAAAAAGTCTCTTTGACCGTGAAATTGTTCAATCGCCCAAGTGGATGCTGCAGTTGACGTATTGTCCTCAATGAA
>Ga0308022_1000888_pt1 | contig 10802 bp, 11 predicted proteins | sample Neamet353_FD_201297 | JGI IMG/M metagenome (GOLD analysis project Ga0308022, IMG submission 201297) | Marine microbial communities from water near the shore, Antarctic Ocean - #353 | ecosystem: Environmental > Aquatic > Marine > Unclassified | place: Southern Ocean | collected 2014-10-02 | reverse complement strand
TTAATTCATTGTATAAAAAATTTTGATAATCTAGTTCTTTTGAACCTAATTCTTTTCTCTTCAAAAGATTTTTATATTTAACAATTAATAAATTATATTCCAGAAATTTAATCTTAAAATCTTTCATGTTATCGATATTATTTGATAATGAGTCTAAAAATTTAAACTGAAAGTGATTTGAAAAAAGTAATTTAGTTTCGTTTTGAGAATGAATATCAATCAAGTTGCTGCTAATTTTATTTAAAACATCAAGATTAACTGGAGTATCATTTACAAAAGCTCTTGATTTTCCAGATGGTATTAATTCTCTTCTAAGAATAGTTTCTTTATCATAATCGATATCTTCAGAATCAAAAATATGTTTTAGATTATACAAGGATATATCAAACGAAGCTTCTATAATACATTTTTTTGTGGAGTCTTTTAGATAACTTAAGTCTGCCCTCTTCCCCAAAACTAAAGATAAAGCACCAATGATTATAGATTTACCTGCACCTGTTTCACCAGTAACTGAAGTCATTCCAGTTGCAAACGAAACTTTCAGAGTATCTATTATTGCGAAATTTGAAATAGAAAGTTCTTTTATCAAAATAATATATATATTATCAAATATATGCTAGATAATGAATAAATTAAAATTTAGCTCTTTATTTCCTTCCATTTGTTATTAAAAAAAGGTGCAACCCTTCTCAACAAATCCTTAGTAGCTCCCATATCAATCTTAATACCCTCAGAAAAAATATTAACTATCTCTTGAGATTTAGCATCAAAAAATAATTGAATTAAAAAAGGGTTAGGACGACGTTTATTTAATTCATCCAAATTTAATAAACTACTAGCAATATTGGTTTTAGCTGTAAACTCATCTGAAGTCATTAAATCAAGTCCTTTCCTGTGATATTGGTAATTGGTAGTTCTGAATTGTTTAAAGGCGTTAGAAAGAATTGAATCAACTAACCAATACCTGTTTTTTCTGTTACCAGAAGAAATCCATCCATTATTATTAGTTTGTTGCGCTAAATTTGATATTTTTTGAGCATAAGAAAAAAACAACTCACCTCCTTGAGGCTTAAAAGTGTCTGAATCTAAGCCAATAATTATATATGCATAAAAACTTAATATAGAAATTAAATTTGAATCATATTTATTTGAATTATAAAATAAAGGCTGAAACTCTTCATATGAAAAACTTAAATCAATGTCTTGAAAATTTAAAATTGGACTACTGTAGTTGGTCTGATAAATTGGCCTTTGAGATTGAACCTGAAGCGTTCCTTCAAAATTATTATCACTATATCTATTAAGATTTATGATTAAACTACAATTAATTCTCTCCTCAGGATTCCATTTCTGTGAAGTCCATACTTGAGAATTCATAAACTCCTGTATTGATTTTTCAAGAGTAGAAAATATTTGTTGGTTAGTTTGATTAACTAAATCAGAATTAACTATGACTTCACATCTTAATTCTTGAGAAAAAATATTGACTGAAAAATAAAATACAACACAAAAAGAAAAGAATCTATTCATTCAGATTGATGATTTCATTAAATATGTCAACTGCCACATCTGACTTACTTTTTAATTTAAAAGGTTTTGAAATTCCATTTTTTTTAATGAAAGTTATTTTATTTGTATCAAAATCAAAGCCTGCACCAATATCTTTTAAAGAATTTAAAATAATTGCATCAAGATTTTTAATTTTTAATTTATCAATTGCATTATTTATTTCATTATCAGACTCTAATGCAAAACCAATAAGAATTTGATCTTTTTTTATTCTACCCATTTCAAACAATATGTCTTTTGTTGGGATTAAATCAATAGAGTTTAATTTGTCTTCTTTTTTAATTTTTGAAGAAAATTTATTTTTTGGTGTAAAATCAGATACCGCAGCAGCAGCTATTACAATGGAAGATTCATCAAAATTAGAAATAGCTTGATCATACATTTCAGAAGCAGTGACAACATTAATCAAATCACCTTCAAAGCTTTTTAAGTCTATACTGTTAGGTCCCATTATTAGTTTAACCTTCCCACCTAACCTTATAGCTTCTTTTGCTAATTCATAACCCATTTTACCAGATGAATAATTTCCAACGAAACGAACCGGATCAATAGGTTCAAAAGTTGGTCCTGCTGTAATAAGAATTTTTTTTCCAAATAATGGTTTTGACTCATTAAAATAAGAAATTAAATTATCTAATAACTCCTGAGGCTCTATCATTCTTCCTTTTCCATGTAAACCACTCGCTAGAAAACCTTCTCCAACTGGGAAGATGATATTTCCGTATTTAGACAATTTTTTTATATTTTTTTTAGTGGCAGGATGACTATACATATCTAAATCCATCGCTGGAGCAATTAAAACAGGGCAAGTTGAAGATAGATAAGTAGCAATGAGTAAGTTATTACACTTGGCATTAGCCATAGAAGATAAGGTATTTGAAGTTGCTGGAGCAATAAGAAAAACATCTGCCCAGTTGCCTAAGTCAACGTGGTTGTTCCATTGAGGATTATCGTGTTCTTCGCTTGTAAAGCTGGATAAAACTGGATTTTGGGAAAGTACTTGAAGTGTTAGGGGTGAAACAAAATCTTTTGCTGAATTTGTTAAAATTACACGAACAGCTGCACCAGACTTTTTTAAAAGCCTTACCAATGCTGGTATTTTGTATGCTGCTATACCTCCCGTAACCCCTAAAAGGATTTTTTTGGATTCTAGCGACAACATATTAAACTGACGGTTCGTCTGTATTTCGATAATATATATTATCATTTAACCATTCCTCCACGGCTATAGCGTGAGGTTTAGGTAATCTTTCGTAAAAACGAGAAACTTCAATCTGTTCCTTGTTTTCAAAGATCTCCTCTAAACTATCATTATGAGTAGCAAACTCCTCTAATTTTTCATGAAGCTCCTTTTTGATATCAAGGTTTATCTGTGAAGATCTTTTAGCGATAATTGATAAGGCTTCGTATATGTTTTCAGTAACTGATTCGATTGATTCTCTATTATAAGTCTTTGAGCTTAAAGCAGCTTTAGAATTCCTGTATTTAGTCATAATTTTATTTAATTATTATATTTTAAATTGACTTCAAAATATTGTTTATACTATTGTGTTTTTCACTCAAATCTTCTGCATAAATTGTTTCAGGATAATATCTTAAAATATTATCATATAAAACTATTAAGTCATTTAACCTTTCTTTTTTTTTATTTAAGACACTATTAATTGCAATTTCATAAGTAGCTAAAAACTCATAGTACATAGCACCTTCTCTGAAAGTTGTACCAGGGTATTCAGCTATAAAATTATCTAATGATTTAATTGCAGACTTATAATCTCTTATTGTGAAGTATTGTTTTGAAACTTCAAAGTCTTTTTTCTCTAATTTAGTTTGAAGCTCTACAACTAAGGCATTAGCTTCACCCAAGTATTCTGATTTAGGATATTTATTAATAAATATCTGAAACTTTTCAAGTGCCGTTTTGGTATCATCTTGATCCAAGCTATATTCAGGAGACATCTCGTAGTAAGATTTTGCTTCATAAAAAAGTGCCTGTTGTATTCTCCCACTCTTCGGATATGATTTAACAAAATCTTCAAATTTATATGCGGACAAGAGATAACTTTTGGTTTGAAAATAAGAATCTGCAAGAAAGAAAATTACTCTTTCCGCCTGAGGCTTACCTCTATACTTTGGCTCAATTTGATCAAGAAGTCGATTAGCTCTTCTATACTCTCCTTGATTATAATATTTTTCAGCAGCACGATATTTTTCAGTAATATCTTCACTATTTAATATTTTTTGGTAGTCATTACAACCAAAAAAAGTAAATAATAAAATTGTAAAACTAAATTTTATGTATTTTTTCAACCTAATCATTTTGCAAAATTAATAAAACTCTAGATATAAAAGAATAAAAAAAATCTAATATCTTTTTATTTTTAGGCTATCAACTTTAATTCAATCTTAATTGCATCAAGTAATTCAACTGAAACTGGAACAAGTGGAAGTCTTAAATTATTATCACAAACACCTAGCTCTCCCATTAAAGCTTTAATTCCCGATGGATTTCCCTCTTCAAAAATTAACTTCATAAGTGTTAATAATTCATTTTGTATACGAAAAGCCTTTCTTATATTTTTTGATAGTGAATATTTAACGAGTTCATTGATTTTAAATGGAAATGCATTAGCAATAACTGATATAACACCTACAGCCCCATTTATAATAGAATCGGCAGCCATAATATCATCACCAGAAACAATTTGAAAATTATTTGGAGAAAAATACAATAGCTCATTAAATTGATTTTTATTCCCTGAGGCTTCTTTTATTCCTATAATATTATTTTTATTTTTAAGTAATCGGAAAACAGTACTTGGTTTTATATTTGAACCTGTTCTTGATGGAACATTATACAATATCAAAGGAATTGGACATTTACTAGATATTAAACTGAAATGCTGAAATAATCCTTTTTGACTAGGTGCATTATAGTAGGGACAAACAGATAAAATCGATTGAAAATTTGATAATTTGAATTTATTTAGTTTATAAACTATTGAAGAGGTGTCATTACCTCCAATTCCAATTACTAGAGGAAGTCTATTATTATTAATTCTAACTACAAACTCAGAAATTTCAATTTGTTCTAAAATAGATAAAGTGGAAATCTCCGAGGTAGTTCCCAGAATAACTAAATAATCAATATTAGATAAAATAAGTTTATTTAAATACTTTTCAAAAGTAAAAAAATCGATACTTCCATTTTTATCAAAAGGAGTTATAACTGCAACACCCAAGCCTTTTAAATTCATTATTTGGAAATTATTTTTAAATATTTAGATAACTCATCACCAAACACCTTTATGTTTTGAGGATTAAAATCAAAAACTATATCATTTAATTCTGAATCTACGGGGGTAAATCCAATTGAAAAATCATGTTTCACTTTTAGACTTAATGTTTTCATGATGATACTATTTTTTTTGTAAACATTAATTAATAAATCATATTTATCATCAAAAAATAAGTCGAAATCTTTACTAACTTTCCCTGTAAAACTAATATCAAAATTATCAATCCTCATATGACTTAAATGGTCATGAAGTATTGGTGATTTATACCACAGAAACCTTATACTTTGATCGGAGATTAAAAAAATATCAGCTATAAATTTAAAATCATTCAAATTCATATTTAATCTTGAATCAACAATAACAAATACTGAAGGGGATTTGTTAGAAAATTTAATAAATTTTTTTTTAGGTCTATTTTTTAATTTATTCTTATAAACTAAACCAAGAAAAAATTTCTTTAAATAACTTTTAAATAAATCAATCATAAATCATTTTAATAAATTGTGTCTCATTTATAATTGGAGTATTAAAATTCTGAGCTCTTTTAAGCTTGGAGGGGCCTATTTTTTCTCCTGCAATAATATAACTGGTTTTATTTGATATACTTGAAACAATTTGCCCATCGTTTTCAATTATAAATTGTTTTAACTGATCTCGAGTATAATCTTTAAAAACCCCGGAGATTATAAATTTATATCCATTAAGTTTTTTGGAATTAAGTTTATTTTTTTGGAATTTTGACTCAAACTGGAGTCCAGATTTTTTTAATCTATCTAAAAGATCTAAGTTTTTATTATTTTTGAAGTAATTAATTAAACTTTCTGCAATCCTTTCCCCTATTTCATCAATTAAAATTAATTCTTCAAAAGAGGATTTTTTTAAAGTACTTATATCGTTTATTGAATCTGTTATTTTTTTCGCAATAGTATTACCTACAAAACGAATACCTAGTCCAAACAAAACCTTATTGAATGATTGTTTTTTTGATTCTTCAAGTCCTTTAATGATATTAGAAACAGATTTTTTAGCCATTCTTTCAAGTGGAAGAAGGTCTACCTCTTTCAAGTCATATAAATCTGCTATTGAATTGATTAAACCTGATTCATATAATAACAGAATGGTTTCACCCCCCAAACCTTCAATATCCATAGCGCCTCTGGAAATAAAATGCTGAATAGAGCCAATAATTTGTTGTTTACAATTGTCAGAGTTTAAACAATAATGATTGGCTTCTCCCTCTTCTCTAAACAGTACAGACTGGCAATCTGGACAGTTTTCAAGAAATGAGATTTTTGAAGTTAATTCACCTCTCTGATTTTCGTCAACACCAACTATTTTTGGGATTATTTCTCCACCCTTTTCAACTTTAACAAAATCACCTATTCTAATATCTAACTTTTTAATTTGATCAGCATTATGTAAAGAAGCTCGTTTAACTATAGTGCCTGATATTAAAACAGGTTCTAACTCTGCAACCGGTGTAATTGAACCTGTCCTTCCAACTTGATAACTAACACCATTAAGTCTAGTAATGATTTGTTCAGCTTTGTATTTATATGCTATTGCCCACCTTGGAGATTTTGAAGTATAACCTAATTGATTCTGTTGGTCAATATTGTTAACTTTTATAACTACACCATCAATTTCATAAGGTAATAGATGACGGTTTTTATCCCATTTATCTAGAAAAATAAATATTGAATCTAAATCATCAGCAATACAAACCTCACCCGGGACATTAAATCCCCATGATTTAGCTTTCGAAAGTGCTTCAAATTGTGAGGAAAACTCATTCGTTTTTGATATTACACTGTATAAATAACAAATTAATTTTCTTTTTGCAACTACACTACTATCTTGAGTTTTGAGTGATCCAGATGCAGTATTTCTTGGATTCATAAAAGGAGCTAAGCCTTCTAATTCTCTATTTTTATTTAATTCTTCAAATACTTTTTTTGGCATTAAAATCTCACCCCTAATCTCAAAAAAATCAGGATAATCTCCATTTAAAACAAGAGGTATTGTGTTAATAGTTCTAATATTATTGATTATATCATCTCCTTGCGTTCCATCTCCTCTTGTTAAGGCTTGAATTAAGACTCCGTCTTGGTATGTTAAACTGATAGATGCGCCATCATATTTTAATTCACAGGTGTAGTTTAATGAAACATCATTTCCTAATATTTTTTTAATCTTAGTTATCCAACTTTCTACTTCTCCTCTAGAGTATGTGTTATCAAGAGAATACATAGGGTAATTATGTTTTTTAGTTTCAAAGCTTTCAGAAATACTTCCACCTATTCTTTTAGTTGGTGAGTTTGGATCATCAAGTTCCGGATAAAGATTTTCAAGAGACTCCAGTCTTTTTAATTTTTGATCAAAATCAAAATCAGATATTACCGGACTATCTTTAACATAATAAAGAAAGTTGTCATAGTGAATTTCTTCTCTAAGAGTAATTATATCGTTTTTAATTTCTTTGCTCATTTTTTTTCTGAACTTAACATTCTTTTTTTTCCAAAAACATCTTTTCTAATTTCAATTTTTGAAAAATCTGAATTTAATAGTAAGTTTTCAACTTCATCAATATAGTTTGGATTTATTTCAAAAAAAAGCTTCCCACCTTTTCTTAGACTAGTTTTTGCAAAATTAACACAATACTTATAAAAATAGACTGGATCACTAATTGGTGTAAAAAGAGCAATATGTGGTTCATGATTTAAAACTCTAGGCTGCATATCTTTTTTTTCATCAGGAAAAACATACGGAGGATTAGAAACAATTATATCAATAAATGAATCTTTTGATTTCATTTTTTTAAGATCTTGAACTACCCAATTGATATCTAAATTTAATTTTTTTGAATTTTTCATAGCAATCAAAATTGCTTTCTTTGATATATCTATTCCTGTGATATTTAAAGATGGATTATTTTTTTTCAAACCTAACGCAATACAACCACTCCCAGTACATAGATCAAAAATATTTTGTTTGTTTTTGCAAGATTTTAAAACCCAATCAACCAACTCCTCGGTTTCGGGTCTAGGTATTAAAACATTTTTATTTACATAAAGTTCAAAATCTAAAAAATCTGAGTATCCAATAATATATTGCAAAGGACAATCGTCTTGAATTAATGATAGTGCATTATTTAATTTTATTTCTTGCCTAGAGGATAATTTCATTTTTGGTTTAAGTCCTATAATAGTTGATTCTAAATTATAAAATGAATTTAGAAGTTTTTTATACATGAAATCAATTTCATATATTTCAAACTTGGAGCTAAGAACCTCTCTATATAGATTTCGAAATTCGATTATATTCATTTAAAATATTTTATCATCCACACATTACAGTTTGTGTGACCTGTTTCACCTAAAGGTTTATCAATATATTCAAATCCTTTTTTAATATATAGCTTTTGTGCAGACTTCATAAAGCTCATAGTCTCAATATAGCATGAATTAAAATCATTATCTCTAGCGTGACTTAGGCACTTTTCAATCATAGTTTCACCCCAACCCTTTCCCCTTGCTTTATTTAAAAAATACATCTTTTGCAGCTCACACACTGAATGATCAGATTGGCTCAAAGGGTTTATTCCAGCTCCTCCTAATATTTCTCCACTATCTTCAATTATAAAATATTTTGATTTGGGGCCGTTATAGGCTTCACTTAGAAAATCTAACTCTGGATCACTAAATGCAGTTCCTGTTTTTGGAGCTTTCATCTCAGTAATAACATTTCTTATTATAAAGGCTATTTGAATATTATCTTGACGATTAATTTCTCGGATTATCATTCAATCAAATTTTAATTTAATTTTACATATTCAAAATTACACAAACAACAACCAAATGCTATCGAACGAAGAGCTATTAATGAAAAGATGTTTGAGTTTAGCTAAAAAAGGCATAGGCAGAACATCTCCAAACCCAATGGTCGGAGCCGTTATTACACACAACAATAAAATTATTGGAGAAGGGTTTCATAAAAAATATGGAGAAAACCATGCTGAAGTTGAAGCAATTAATAATGTAAAAAACAAAAAGCTTCTAAAAAACTCTACGTTGTATGTAAATCTAGAACCATGTAATCACTTTGGAAAAACACCTCCATGTAGTGATCTAATTATTAAAAATAAAATTCCAATTGTAATAATTGGAACTGCTGATCCAAATCCAAAAGTTTCTGGTTTAGGAATTAAAAAATTAAAAGACAATAACATAAGTGTTAAGGTTGGAATTTTGGTTAGTGAATGTAATAAATTAAATAAAAGATTTTTTTGTTATCATAAAAATAAAAGACCATATGTAATCTTGAAGTGGGCAGAGTCAGAGGATGGTTTCATTTCTCCAAACAATCAAAAAGAAGGCGAAATATTTTGGATTACTTCAAATGAATCAAAGCAAATTACTCACAGATGGAGATCTGAAGAAGACACGATTGCCGTTGGAATAAATACAGTTTATAAGGATGATCCAGAATTAACCAATCGATATTGGAATGGCAAATCTCCAATTCCCGTAATAATAGATCCAAATAATAAAATAAAATCAAGCTCAAAAGTTTTAAATAAACATAATAAAATATTTCATTTTATTGATAAAAAAATTAAAACTTCAAACATTAACAGTATTCAAATTAACTTTGAAAAAAGTATTCATGAAATTTTAAATACTCTTTATGAAAATAAAATTAATTCTATCCTAGTTGAAGGGGGAAGAAAGACAATTCAAGAATTTATAGATTATAATTTTTGGGATGAAGCAAAGTTTTTTGTTGGAAAACGCTTAATTATCGAAGGAGTTGAAGCTCCCAAGATAAAAAATAAAAAGTGGATTAAGAAAAATGTTTCTACTGACTTACTTTACAGTACAATAAACTATTCTGCAAATAAATTATAGAGGAAACTTGGACATCTTGTAGGTTTTTGAGTTTTTGAATTAAGGAAGGCTAATCTTGTTGAGCCCTTACAAATCAATTCTTTATTTTGATTATGAACAACATAACTGAAATTCAATGAAGCTTTTGGAATCTCATTTAATTCTATTTGAATAAATAATTGATCATCAAAAAAAGAAGGTTTGATATGATATAGCGAAGATGATACAACAGGCATTATAATTCCATCATCTTCCATTTTTTTATAAGAAATACCTAAACTTCTTAACCAAGAAATTCTAGCATTTTCAAAAAATTTCAAATAATTGGAATGATGCATAAAACCCATCTGATCAGTATCCGAATATGAAACACGAAAAGGTTTGGAAAAATATTTCATTTTTTTAACAAAAATTGTATATTATGATTGTTTTTATAGTTTAAACTTAAAAGCTATAATGTCACTAAAAAATTTTTAAAAGTCAATAGCAAATTGTCTTTTTTTTTAAAAAAATTTAGATAATATTTGTGTAAGTTGTTTTGTTAGTTAAAAAACCAATTATATAATTTACATATTAAGTCAGTAGATGGATTCTATTAAAAATGAGGTTTGGAATAAATGTTTATCTTTTATAAAAGACAATATCCAGCCACAAGCATTTAAAACATGGTTTGAGCCGATTGAGGCAGTTAAATTAACTGACAATGTTTTAAGTATTCAAGTTCCAAGTAAGTTTTTTTATGAGTGGTTAGAAGAACATTATGTGAGCCTTCTAAAATCTGTTCTTGTTCAACAACTAGGTTCAGATGCCCGTCTTGTTTATGTCATTAAAATGGAAAACACTTTCGGAAACAAACAACCATTCACCGAAAGCATTCCTAGCAACCATAGAGATTCAATTAAGCCTCAAGACGTTTCTGCGCCTCTTAGCTCAAGAAGTCATGAACTTAAAAACCCTTTCATAATTCCAGGTATTCGTAATTTACAAATTGAATCACAGTTAAATCCAAATTATAATTTTGATAACTTTTTGGAAGGAGATGCTAACA
>Ga0308022_1000878_pt1 | contig 10857 bp, 7 predicted proteins | sample Neamet353_FD_201297 | JGI IMG/M metagenome (GOLD analysis project Ga0308022, IMG submission 201297) | Marine microbial communities from water near the shore, Antarctic Ocean - #353 | ecosystem: Environmental > Aquatic > Marine > Unclassified | place: Southern Ocean | collected 2014-10-02 | reverse complement strand
ATTGAAGAACTCACCCCCACACCCCGTATCGACTCGATCTCTCCTCGAGTAATGGGTTGCTGATAAGCAATGATAGCCAGGGTTTCTAGCAATGCTTTAGAGTACTTTTGAGGTTTTTCTTGCCACAGGCGCGCCACCCAAAGGGCATAGTCTTGTTGCACCTGAAAACGGAACCCAGACGCCACCTCGACTAACTGGTAACCCCGCCCGTCGTAACTTCTCTGTAGATCCCGGAGGGTTTTTTTAATACGCTTATTGTCAACGCCATCATGCTCATCAAATACTTGACCCAAGCGCTCAACGCTTAAGGGTTTATCAGCAGCCAATAGCAAAGCTTCCAACACCGGAGCGAGTTCAGTAATCATAGGGCAAGCTCCTGATTGGGGGAGTCATTCTGACCTCCTAAGCTGACATGAATTGGCCCAAACTCTTGCGCCTGCACTAATTTAATAAGTTTTTCCTTAACCAATTCCATCATCGCCAAAAAAGTAACTACAATACCCATGCGCCCTTCCGATATATTGAATAGGTCGTGAAACGACATAAATTGATGCTCTTGCAATTGAGCCATGAGGCTAGACATTCGCTCACGTGTAGACAGGCGCTCTCGGGATATAGTGTGATGTTCATACATGTCACACCGTTTAAGCACTTCGCCATAAGCCGCTAGCAACTCCTCCATGTGAACGACGGGTTGTGGGCGGGCCTGCTTAATATCAGGCATGTTCATGCTCACAGCAAAATTGTCTCTATCCATACGGGGTAATTCGGCTACTCTTTCAGAGGCATTCTTAAAACGCTCGTACTCCTGCAACTGTTTTATTAACCTTACCCTTGGATCTTCTTCGTCATCATCTACAGTCTGGGTACGTGGAAGTAAACTGCGGCTTTTTATTTCTGCCAGTGTCGCAGCCATTACTAAATATTCTCCCGCCAGCTCAAACCTATTAGATTCCATCAGTTCAATATAAGCAATATACTGATAGGTAATCTTAGCGACATCAATGTTAAGGATATCTAAGTTATGGCGTCGAATTAAATATAATAATAAGTCTAACGGCCCCTCAAAGGTGGTTTCTAAAATAACTTGTAGCGCATGGGGCGGTATATAAAGATCCACAGGCATTTCATATTCTTTACCCTCTACCCTTACCTCCACCTTAAAATAACTCCCAAACAGGTTGGCATGATTTCGGCAACTTAGGGTATTGACCCAACCTAACCCACTTATAGTCTGGGTTATGAAAATCACTGCCTACCGAGGCATGAAAATCAAATTCATCACATATAGCCGCCATTTCTTCAGCAACGCCAGGCACCTGGTTGCCAGCACACACTTCAATAGCCTGCCCGCCTGCATCTGCAAAATCTGCCATTAAACGCCGGCGTTTGGTGCGGGTCATTTTATAACGGCTTGGATGAGCCAGCACTGCAACGCCCCCAGCGGCGCTAATCCACTCAACAACCTGCTCTAGGTCCGGCCAAACGTTGGATACGTCTCCAACCTTGCCAGCCCCTAAGTATTTATTAAACGCTTGGCCTACGCTTGACACCATGCCCTGTTCCACCATGTACTGCGCAATATGAGGTCGCCCGATTTGACTATCTCCTGCAAGCTTCATTGAACCTTGAGTAATATCTGGAAACCCTCGTTGAGTTAACTTTTTAGCAATAGTTTTTACTCTTTGTAAGCGTAATTGCGTTTGATGAGCTACGGCAGTTTCAATTGCTATTGAATTAACATCTATATTTAAACCCACAATATGTACGCCCATATTGTTCCACTGACTAGAAAGTTCTATACCATTAATAATATTGATTTCGTCATCTTTATAACAATTATGATTTTCAGCTAATTGCAAGTGGGCTTTAACCGTATCATGATCTGTAATTGCAAGATGAGTAACACCACGCTCAATCGCTAAATCTATTAATTCTGTTACTGGTAGGCTACCATCAGAACATTTTGTGTGAGTGTGTAGATCGTATTTATTCATTAGTATAAGTTTTGTTTTAAATTAAATTAAATTAAGTTATTATCATCCTGCACATTTATAATATAAAAAATAAATTAATTGTTTATCAATTTAAATCTTCTTTAATCAATATTTATTAATTAAAGAAGAATAAATAAACACTTAAGAATAAACGTTTGTGCAATTTTAAATGTAACTAATCGTGGAACCATTATGACTGAATTTTCTGAAATTGCCCGTAATAAAAACCGTTTTCGTGCGGCCTGCAAAGATCTAAGTGTAGATCAACTAGGAACTATGGCGAATCACTTATCTGAGTTTATCGAAAAACGTGCTCAAGAAGAAGTGGCTCTTGCAGCGCAGTCCGCCAAAAAAGATGCAGAAAAACAAGCTATCTTTGCAGCTATTGCAGAAGCCGGACTAACCCCAGAAGATTTCTTCTCTGCCGAAGCACCTAAAGTCAAAAAAACCCGCAAACCGGTAGCACCACAATATCGAATCACCGACTCCCAGAGTACCACACACGAATGGTCTGGCCGAGGTCGCACGCCCAAGGCATTTGAATATTACTTTAACAACGGCGGCAGCAAAGACAGCTGTCGTATTTAGTGATGGTGTTTAAACATATGGTTTAACAAACCTTCGGTAGAGGCGTCGAATTCGGCGTCCTCTGCAGCAGCAGTTCCAGCCTGCCTTTTTTGAATTGCACTGAGAGTGGTTTTAGCGATCTGCTTGCCTAGTTCAACGCCCCACTGATCAAATGGATTGATATCCCATACCACAGCCTGCACAAACACCTTGTGCTCATATAACGCTATCAAAAGCCCTAGACTCTCAGGTGTCAGCTCATCAAACATTAGGGTACTAGAAGCATGGTTACCTGGATACAACCGATCTGGCGAAGTAGCTATACTTTGATCCCAGCTCAAAACATCATCACCTAACATGAGCACTCTAGATTGCGCTACACAATTGGCTAGATTCAACGCCTGCTGGTACTCCAACTGCGCCCGTGTGGCCTTAGTATATTCGCTAGAGGCTGTGCGTTTAATAGGCACAATAAAGTCAGCATAATAGGCTGGCGTACCTTGGTGCAATAACTGAAAAAAAGCATGTTGAGCGTTAGCGCCTACATCACCCCATATAACTGGACTAGTATCAAAATCAACCTTTTCACCAGCGTTTGTCACAGACTTTCCGTTACTTTCCATCTCTAGTTGACTAAGGTAATTGGGCAATAACTTAAGCCGTCCATCATAGGGTAATATAGTGTGGGCTTTTAACCCTAAGAAATTGATATTCCAAATACCTGTCAACGCCAGCATTACCGGTAAATTTTCATGCAATTCGGCATTTTTAAAGTGGTCATCCATGGCGCCCGCACCTTTAAGAAGCTGCTTAAAGTTAGCCATGCCCAGTTTAATGGCAATAGGCAGACCAATACCACTCCACAAAGAATAGCGACCACCTACCCAATCCCATAGAGAAATTTGATTTTCAGAAGGTATGCCCCACTCTTCCATCCGTTCTGGAAAAGCGCTACAACCTATAAGGTGGTGTTGACCAATAAGGCTATCACTAGGTATCTTTTTTCGTAACCAAGCTCGTGCAGTTTCAGCATTAGCTAAAGTGTCTATGGTTGTGAAGGTTTTAGAAGCAATGATAAACAAGGTTGAGCCTTGATCTAAGTGCTGCAACATTTCTGCCAACTGACTGCCATCCATGGAGGAAACAAACATTACCTCCAGTGGGAATTTGGTCTCTACACGAAACTCTGCTAAGGCATGACAAACCATATGTGGACCAATATCAGAACCTCCTACCCCAATATTGATTACCGTGGTAATTGGCTGTCCAGAATAACCCAGCCACTTTCCTTGTTGTATCTTGCTAGCAATCCTTTCCATATCAAGCAAGTTATCAGCCACCAGCTGGTTTACGTTCTGTCCATCCACGTGCACTGCACTGTATTCGTCTGAGGAGGCCGCTCTTAAAGCTGTATGTAACGCCGGCCGCAGCTCAGAGCGATTAACTTCCCCACCGCTATAGAGCGCTTGTGTAGCTTGCGTTAAACCCTGTTGCCGAGCTAGTTCGATAAGCAGGTCTAATGTTTCTGGTGTGAGTTTCTGCTTCGATAAATCCAACAATAACCCCTTAGCTTCTATAGAAAGGTCACTAAAACGTTGGGCACCTGCCCCATTGAACAGTTGTTTAAGGGAGTAGGGCAAAATATCCTTCTGCAGGTGTGTTTCGAGGGCTTGCCACGCAACACTTTGTTTTACCGTCATGGTAATTGTATTCCTTTAAACCGCATTAAAAACTGACCCAAACGTTATGGGCAGCCTACTCAATAGCCAAATAGTACTTGAAAACTTACTCTAGAGCTTTGGCAATCATACTAAGAGCTTGAGATTCATCCAACACTGTCACTTGCAGATCTTGCGCCTTAATCAGTTTGGACCCCGCCTTCTCTCCTGCTACAAGATAATCAGTTTTCTTTGATACACTAGACATTACCTTGGCCCCTAATCCCTGTAATTGGAATTTGAGTTCATCTCGGGATAAGCTAAATAGTGTGCCAGTAACAACGAAGGAAAACCCATTAAAAGGCAAGTTTTGTTGGCTAGACTTCACTTCTACAGGGTCAAATTCCGGCCAATGCACACCCGCACTTTGCAGCTCATTAATCACTGTAAGAGTATCATCGTCAGCAAAAAAGTGAAGGATGCGACTCGCCACAATAGGGCCCACATCCTCCACCGCCAATAGGCTTTCTATATCTGCCGATTTAATGTTTGCCAGACGACCATAGTGCATAGCTAAGCTGCGTGCAGTGGCTTCACCAACTTCGCGAATACCTAAACTAAACAAAAATTTAGCCAAACTTGTGGATTTACTTTTTTGCAAAGCAGACAACAGATTGTTGGCGGATTTCTCCCCCATACGCTCCATTCCCGCTAAGGCTTCATGGTCTAAAGCATATAAATCTGCAACATGCTTTACTTTACCTGCTTCAACTAAGGTTTGAACTTGTTTTTCACCTAAGCCATCAATATCCATAGCTTTACGAGACACAAAGTGTTTGATCGCCTGCACGATTTGAGCACCACAACTTAAGCCGTTAACGCACCTTAGGGCAGCCTCTCCCTCTTCTCTCTCTACAGGCCCATCACACATCGGGCATTTCGTTGGCGCATGTATCGTCTCTGCTGACGCTTGTCGACGCTCCAGTACTACTTTCACAACTTTAGGAATGACATCGCCCGCACGCCTTACTATAACCGTATCGCCTAAATGGAGGTCTAATCGATGTATTTCGTCCATATTATGTAAAGTGGCATTGCTGACAGTGACTCCACCAACAAAAACAGGCTCTAAACGAGCTACCGGGGTAACTGCTCCGGTTCGCCCCACCTGAAAATCAACTTTTAACAGGCGGGTCATTTCTTCTTGAGCAGGAAATTTATGCGCGATTGCCCAGCGAGGAGCGCGGGCAACAAAACCTAAGCTTTTTTGTAGTTCTAATTGATCAACCTTAAATACGATGCCGTCAATTTCGTAGGCTAATAGAGTGCGTTTGGCGGCCAATGTTTGGTAATAGTCTAAACAAGCTTCAATGCCTTGCACACGGCGCATTTCAGCATTGATCTTAAAACCCCAAACCTGAAGCTGATGTAGAATATCAAAGTGTTGCTTTGGCAACACATTTTCATCACTGACTAACCCGATGCTATAGGCACATAGTTCTAGCGGCCTTTGTGCAGTAATCTTACTATCTAGCTGCCGTAAACTTCCAGCCGCCGTATTTCTGGGATTGACATAAGTCTTTAAGCCTTTATCAGCTAAACTTTTATTGAGGGCTTCAAATCCAGCACTAGGCATGTACACTTCGCCACGGACTTCTAAAGTTTCAGGCCAACCTTTACCTAATAGACACAAGGGCACCGAGTCTAACGTACGCATATTTTGAGTGATGTCTTCTCCACGACTGCCATCACCACGTGTTGCTGCGGTAATTAACAATCCATTTTCGTAAGTAAGACTTACCGCAATGCCATCAAGCTTAGGTTCACATGTGTATATAATAGGGTCTTCTAACACTCTACTAAAAGACTTGTTTAGCCGTTCTCTAACACGACGATCGAATTCTCGTAAATCTTCCCCGTTAAAGGCGTTGTCCAGAGACAGCATAGGTAAGGCGTGGGTGACTTGCTGAAAACCTGCTAGGGGCTTATCTCCTACTCTTTGGCTGGGAGAATCTGCGGTTACCCATTCTGGGTGATCTGCCTCTATAGTTAATAATTGCTGCATAAGACGATCATATTCCGCATCGGGAATACTGGGGTCGTCCAATATATAGTAGCTGTGGTTATGCTTACGAAGTTGTTCTTTTATGACGTCGAGCGGCGTCATGGGGGTATTTAACATTGATGACTTCAGGCTAGTGGTACATTATAGCTGTGCACGACGCGTCATGTTACGTCGCTCAAATTCACGAATTTGTTGGCGGCAATGCTCAATAGTTTGCGGACGCATCACACTACGTTGCTCATCAAGCACCTCACCACCAAGATTGGTGGCTAAGCACTGTGCTGTTTCAAGCATATAGTCAAACGCCTGCATGCTATCTTGAGCCGTTGGCAAACCTAAAAAGAAAACAACACCAGGGGTGTGTAAATGATCCATTTCTTTTAGATCAAAAGTACCAGGTTCCATCATGTTAGCCATACTGAACTGGGTTTTCCCTAATCTTAGACCATCTTCAAAACGGTGGAATATATCCATTTCACCATGCACTAGGCCACAAGCTTCAACCAGTTTAAGTAACTGAGTACCGTAAAAACCTTGACTGTCATTGGCAGTGACAAGAATACTAATCACCTGCTCAACCACAGGTACACTGTTAGATCGATCTTCTACTACAGCGAGGTCAAGCGCTGCCTGTGCCGCTACGCGCTTGCGGCTTAGTAGTTTTTTACCAAAGGTCATAGAGGTTACTTTAGCTAACTTGGTAGAGAGGCTTTCGTCTTGACTGTGTTGTGCCAAGTCTTCAGCACCGTTGGCAGCTAATTCTTCGATACCTGTATCGCTAAACAAAATATCATCACTCGTTTCAAGCAACTCGTGAGGAACATGACTTTTAACAGTGGCTAATGCCGTTAGATCTTGCGCTGCAAACAAATCACTTTGCACCATTGAATTAGTTTCTACCCACTCGTGTACAGGCCGAGTAGGGTCGAAATTTAGCGAAGGCGCCTTATTCTCTGCTACAACATCAGTGGATGCTTCACCAGCATCAGCAGTCGCAGTTAAAGCAGTAACTTCGTCAGCACTTATACTCACAGGCGTGGATTCGAGGATGAAAGTTTCTTTATTGAGGACAGTATCAGCGCCATCAAACATCTGGGCGTCTGGATGATCTAATACATCTTGTTGCTGAAGAACTGGCGCATCATCTTCATGTAGTTCTTCGTGTAGTTCTTCAACTACAGGGACAGCGGCTTCAGCCTCTACTACAAAGGCCACTTCTTCAGGCTCTACTACAAAGGCGGCTTCTTCAAATTCTGTCTCTAGCAGGGGTTCAACTGAATCTTCTTCAACTGTTATATCTTCTAGCACAAGTGCCGCTGGCTCTATCTCAGCATACAGTTCAAGATCACTGTCAACGTCATCGTTAGAAGTTGCAGTAATAGTTTCTGCGCCGACAGTTCGCGCTCCACCATTAGGCAGTTCACTGGTGTACTCTGCTAGAGCTAGACCACATAAACTTTCATCAATATCGATTTTTAAAGCTGCGTGGCTTGCAAACATTCTTCGCAAACCGTCTATTACTATTGCAGTAACAGTTAAACCACCAAACACTAATAACCAAGTCGTTAACGTCATAAGATTGTCGATCTTTAAAAATATTATATTATGGCCCAAAAAGAACCTAAACCAATAGATCTAGACTATACCCCCAATATAATAGATATAAAACCTTTAGGCGTTGTTTTTATAGACTTATTTAGTGATATGCACATTAAATTCGATAAAATCGAAAAATAGTGACTAATTCAACCCTAAAATGACAGAACTTGCTCTGTCATAGTGATTGCCTGGGTCACATCTACCGTTACAACTCGAGAAACACCCGCTTCTTGCATAGTAACACCGAGTAACTGAGTTGCCATTTCCATAGCAATTTTGTTATGGCTAATATAAATAAACTGCACTTGAGATGACATTTCTTTAACTAGACGCGCATACCGCTCCACGTTAGCATCATCAAGAGGTGCGTCTACTTCATCTAACATACAAAAAGGTGATGGATTGAGCTGAAAAATAGAAAAAACTAAAGCAATGGCAGTTAAAGCTTTCTCGCCACCTGACAACAGATGAATGCTACTATTTCTTTTACCTGGCGGTTGCGCCATGATAGTCACACCCGTTGCTAACATATCATCGTCAGTTAGTTCGAGTGAAGCGCGCCCACCACCAAAAACTTTAGGGAATAAGTTATTTAAACTCTCGTTAACGGTGTCAAAAGTTTGTTTAAATCGCGCGCGAGTTTCTTTATCAATCTTATAAATAGCCTGCTCTAAACTATCTAAAGCTTCAATCAACTCATCATATTGCTGGTCGAGAAATGTTTTACGCTCTAGTTGCAGTTGATATTCTTCAATCGCTACTAGGTTAATTGCCCCTAATCGTTTAATACGACTTTGGCACTGTTCTAACAACAGACTTAATTGTTTTTGATCAATTGCCTCAGGCAGGATTTCAGCAAGCTTTTCTACCCGGACATTTTGCTCTAACATCGCGTGCTTAATGTGGTCTGAATTCACCTCTAACTCACGCTCTATTAAGCGCTGATCTTGCAGAAGTACATCTCTTTGTTGAATTTCATGCTCTTGTTTTAATTGCTGTTGCTCTAGCTGTCGTATCAACTGCTCCAGGTCGTTAATTCCATGCCGCTGCTGTTCCATCGCGGTCTCCGTCTCCAACCGAAGGATTAGCACCGCTTCTAGCTGGTTAGCAAGGCTTTGCGCAGTGTCATCCTCTGCATGATCCTGACTGCCGCCTCTAGACAGGATTTCAGCTTGCTTCTCACGCCACTCAGCACGCTGTTCGTGCATTCTCTCAACGGAACGTCCCAAGCTAGTTTTTTGCGCCAATACACTGTCCATACGCGCCTGAAGCTGAATCGAATGCTGCTGTGTCTGATTAAATCGAAGCCTGGCTTGGCCCAGCTGAGTTTCTATACTTTCCTTGTCTGCTTCTAACTCTGGAAGATTCAGCTGCTCAGTTTCCAACATTAGTTGATGTTCACTTAACTCCTCTTGCAAAACCGCCATTTCTTCATCTAAATGCTGCAGTCTATGGGTTTGTTCTTCAATACGCTGCTGCAAACTTTGCTGTTGCACTAGGCCTTGCTGGCTTTGCATCTGCACTAACGCTAATCCTTGCTGTTGCTGTTGATACTGATTTTGGCCAATCTGCCATGTTTGACGCAGCTGACTTAACGCCTCCTCTGCTTCCACCGCACCTTCTCGAGCCAATGTTAGTTTTGCTTGCGTACCTTGCTGCAATCCACGTAATGTCTCCTGCTGCAATGCGAGTGCTTGAACCTGTTGCTTACGCCTTAATACGCCAGTAGCACTGCCTTCTCTTGGGGGCGTACGTATCCACCCATGCCCCAACCAAAGACCATCTGGTAAAACAACACTGGCATAGATTGGTAAGCTAGCCAATAGATTATTAGCCTCGAGCCAATCGCTAGCTACGTATACTTGCGCTAACAATCCTTCTAATCCAGCAGGCGCATCGAGCTTATCAAGCAAAGTTGAGGATGAGTTAATTACTCCCTCAGCTTGTCGGTCCACATAGGGCACCAGTAGTGCTAACCCTCTAACATCAGACAAGTTACCAACACTTTGATCTGGCAGTTGGGCCAACAAATAACCTCCCAGCCAGTCCTGTAATACATGCTCTACGGCCGCTTCCCACCCGCTTTCCACCTGCATTGCATCGATAAGCTTCTGACTCACATCAGCGTGCCACTCTGAGGGTAACTGCGCTGCACTCTGTTCAGCTTCTGTTAGTAACACGTGCAAGGATGCAAGCTGGCCTGCTAAGGTGCCTAATTCTTGTACTTGTCCGTCTAGCTGTTCTTGATGTTCACGCTCATGCAGCCTCAATGTTAAAAGCGTGTGCTCCAAGTTTGATAACTGGTCAGTCAACTCTTGTTGATGCTGCTGCTGTTGATCGATCTGCGCATCTAACAAGTCTATATCTTCAGAGTGTGGAACAACTAACCCTTCCAACTCCGTTACACTTTTTTGGCGGTCTTGTTGTGTTTGGACAGCCTGTTGTTGTTGATGCTGCAAACCCGTTTTAGCTACTTCAATAACTCGTTTTAAGTGCGCTTGCTGATCACTTTTTTGCTGCCATAGTAGCTGCCAACTTTGGCGACGCTCTTCCTGCTCTTGCAAACATGTCTCGGCTTCAAATAGCTGTTCCGAGGCTAAGTCAGTATCTAGTGCTAGCTGATCCTGCTGCTGACTAAGGTGGTTAAGCTCTTTGCCATCTACAGCGCAAGCCTCCTCGATACGAGACAATTGTTGTTCTGCTTCAACAGTATCGGCCTGCCATCGCTGCTGCTGCTGCTTTTGGTGTTCTATGGTTTGTTCTAAGCGGGCTATATTGGCACCCAAACTATAAAACTCACCTTGTTGCTGGGTAAAGGCATCATTGAGCAAGGATAAGTCGTTTTTTTGAACATCTATTTGTGCAAACCGCGTGTCTTGTTCGCTGCGTTGCAAAATAATTTCATCTTCAATACGACCCATGCCAATACGTTGATCTGCTAACTTTTGTCGTAAATCGCGCCATTGCAACG
>Ga0308022_1000846_pt1 | contig 11075 bp, 10 predicted proteins | sample Neamet353_FD_201297 | JGI IMG/M metagenome (GOLD analysis project Ga0308022, IMG submission 201297) | Marine microbial communities from water near the shore, Antarctic Ocean - #353 | ecosystem: Environmental > Aquatic > Marine > Unclassified | place: Southern Ocean | collected 2014-10-02 | reverse complement strand
ATCCGAAACATTTCGCATATGTAGGTGGTAGTGTATTTTTCGCAGCAAATGATGGTACACACGGCAAAGAATTATGGAAAACTGATGGAACTCTATCCGGAACAGTGATGGTGGCTGATATTTGGCAAGGTAGCGCTGGTAGTGTTCCAAGATCAAACGCAAATGGGGCGCCCTTCATTTCGATTGGTAATACTATTTATTTCAGAGCATTTATTGATTATCTCGGTTATGAACTATGGAAAAGTGATGGAACGGCCTCCGGAACTACTTTAGTCAAAGATATCAATCCAGCCACAGGGCATTTTGACACGATTACTTTCGTGACTAATATTAACAATACACTGTATTTCGAAGCCGACGACGGAACTCATGGTCTTGAACTATGGAAGAGTGACGGAACTGCATCAGGTACCGTAATGGTCAAGGATATCAATCCATCAGGTGATAGCGAATCTAACTCGTTCACAGCAGTAGGAAATATTCTGTATTTTGCTGCAAATGACGGAACAAATGGAATTGAACTGTGGAAAAGTGATGGGACTGTACTCGGCACAACGATGGTGAAGAATATTGACAACTCATCAAATAGCAGTCTTTGGGTTACAAATCAATTTATCGATGTATCTGGCACACTATTCTTCGGCGCATATGATGCAATACATGGGGTCGAATTATGGAAATCCGATGGAACATCGGCGGGTACAGTAATGGTTGAAAATCTTGGTTCGGGCTCTTCAGGAGGATCTCCTGGTAGAATGATAACAATCGGAGAGAGTCTATTTTTTGCTGCATACGTCGATCAATATGGATGTGAGTTATGGATGTTAATTGGATTGGATTAGTTGTACTATCTAGAGCTCATACGAAGGGCCCCCCTTCGTATGGAGGGGTCTGCAAAGGGTACCCACTGCTCAGGCTCTCAGCCGAGTGAAAGCATCACCCATCGAGACCAAGATAGGACCGAATAACTCCTCTTGCCGACTCATCTTCAATCCCTTTTGCAGAGAGAAGCCAATGAATATAGCGCGGGTCCTCAAGATGAACTTCTTTCACATCCCGACCTTTGTGCCGCCCAAAAGCGAGAATAATTTGCTCGCCATCTTTACGAATTTTCCCTAATTGGTCAACCAATTCCAGGTCGCCTAAACCCCTTCCTAATTTGGTTGCATCAGATGAGATGTTTCCATGAACAGCCCACCGTTCCAATTCTTCTAATGAACATCGAAATGAAGGAGCATGGTCGATGGAAAGTCTCCAGAACAGCAACAAGGATGCAGCAGCATCTGCAGCAGCAGTATGTGCATTTTCCAAAGAAATCCCATGCCGAGCACACAGTGCCCCAAGCTTATGGGGCCGAGGAACATTGAGTCTTCGAACCAATTCATAAGTATCCATGACCGCTTTCGGGCGTGGCGTTCTTTTCCCTAAACGAAGAAATTCAACGTCAAGCATAGCGAGGTCAAATCTTCGAACATTATGGCCGACGATAACCGATCCCTCAATCAGTTCCGCTACTTGATCGGCGATGGTTGAAAAATTACCTTTCCCTCGAACATCGTGGTCAAAAATGCCATGAACATTACTCGCACCGTAAGGAATGGACCGCTGCGGGTTGATAATCTCCTCAAAGTGAATTGGTGTCCCATCCGGGTTTGCTCCAATCAAGGCAATTTGTACAATACGGTCCGATGACGTAGAGATTCCCGTCGTCTCCAAATCAAAGGCGAGCACACGCTCACCATCGAGGACATTCGGGGCCATAGCCGAACAACACCGCTGACCCCCTTTGAACATCACCCTTCGGATACAAGCAATCGCAAACGCCATACTTGTCCCATCGGTGCCTTTGTCTATGGGCTTCGTGAATCGCTTGAAGAAAGTCTTTTCTTCCAAGTCTGAAGAATCGGAAGTTGAGGGGGAAGAATTTCATGACCCTCATCAAGAAAAACTTACCGAAGATTATGTTCAACGCCAACAAAGTGTTATCGACGATGCGATGAATGAATTGGAATCCAATGTTCAGAAAGTGAAGCGAGAAGCGGAACCAACTGCGGCACCTGCTTATGATGCTGGAGAGGTTGAAGTGATGGATTTACTGTCTGCAGATGAACTACCACAAGACCATTCGGAATTGAACATCGTTGAACATCAATCAGTTGAAGAAATGGGCGACCATCTTGAATCTGCCACCATTGTCGGCGACCTCCCTGAAGAAATTGAATTCTGAACCTCTTGGCGTTCAAGTTCTGCATTTCTAATTTGAGATTAAGTGAGATAAAACCCCCCAAGCATTAGATAGGGCGAGGAATCAGCATAATTCCATGTGGAGATTAATGAGTGGACGTACCGTTCGTTCTTTGCTCATGGTTGGGCTCATGATTTGCTCTAGTTTTGTAGCTGGATGCACAGGTGCATTGGATTTTACCGTTGACCCAAGAGCCAACCTTTCAGCATATCCTTTGCTGATTCAAGAAGGTGAAACAGTAACCTTTGATGCACGTGATTCAGAACCAATTGAAGGTGTAATCACTGAATACATTTGGGATTTCGGTGACGGCCAGACGGCGGAAACAACAACAGGATTTACCTCTCACCGATACGCCACATTTGGAATTTTTACTGTTGAATTGACCGTAATCAATGACCAAGGCGGGGAAGATCAAGCCACAACGACAGTCAATGTTAACGGCGCACCCCTTCTCAATTTGACCTATCCAGATTCAATTCGCTCTGGCGACTCCGTGCGCTTGGATGCAAGTAAAAGCGTAGACCCAGAAGGCGATGAGTTGAACTTTGAATGGGATTTGAATTTGGGTGAAGATTCTGATGGCGATGGCGACATGAGAAACGATATCGATTCAACCGAACCCACAGTTTTGTTACCAACCAACCGTTCAGGAACCATTCAAGGAAGCCTAACTGCTACAGATTCATTCGATGCCATGGTGAAGCAATTCTTTACTCTTGAAATAAATTCCCGACGCTATGAAGTGACCTGGGAGTCCAAAGAAATCGAATATTCTTGGGATGAATACCTCGACCAAGGACAACAGTGGGAAGGCAACATTACCCCTGGTGAAGGCGGGCGGCTGACCTCTTTCCTCGGAGTTCTTGAATTGCAGCAAGATATTCTTGCACCCCAAGATAATTTCACCTTATCCATTTTTATTGTCGAGGATGGGTATGACAAATCCGCTCAAACGGGGGGAGGAAACCTCACTGCTAATGAATCAGCATCCGCTACTTTGTCTGCAGATAACATGAATCCTGCTGGAGAAAACGGCATCTATGATTCTGATTCTGAGGAAGCATTACTCCAACAACTTCTCACTTCATCTGGTAATCGTTCAGGTCAAGGCACATGGGTTTGGTCGGTTTCAGCACAACAAGCAGACCCTGATCCTTTGTTTGAAGGCGCTCCGGACCCCGATCCAGGAAACGATTGGACATTGACTGTAACGGTGACTGTTTTAATCCCGAAGTTAACTGAAATTGCTTATGAGTGACCACTTTGGTCGATGGGAACATGTATGAAGCGGGAGCACTTCGGATGAGTTGATTGCCATGGTCGATACTGTAGAAATAAGCCGCGTCAATATTCGCGATTCGCTCTCTGTCGATGTTTCAGTTTGGATGGACCACCCAGATGATATGGATTTCAGACCAGCCCTTTCAGTCTCTGGAACAACCTTCACAATCACCAGCCTTTCAGATGGCGCGACCCTCGCTTCTGTAGAATTAGATGATTCGCAAATGGAAGCAGTCGTTCGAGATCAAGCTGCTGAATTACGAGTGAAATTCTATGTTCACGGAATGCACGGACGTCTCAAAGACATCCACCCAATTATTGCTGATGGCAAGGCTAAGAAATTAGCAACAGCAAACTGGAAAACCACTCAAAGCGTCTCGTTTAAGTGATATTTCAAACCCTTCTCCTTGATGGGACCCCCATAGTTTCTTTGATATGGGTTAACAGTGATTTTCGAACTATGCCACCAAGAAGAGAAGGAAAAGGCTCGCAAAAGCAAGCAAGGTTTGAACGGTTGAAAATAGAAATTCTCAATTTTGTCGGTGCGAATCCAGGGTGTTCTGCTCAATCGATTGTAGCGAATTTATCCAACGACCGCGCAATGCGAAACCATGGCCTCACTCCACGTAAAGTTGGCTTTTTCATTCCTCGTCATCTCGCTCTATACCTTGTGTGGTGGCAAGACCATACCGCAGGCCGACGAGTCTATGGCGAAACCGGTTGCTCAGAATCCCCCAAAAAACGTTGAATCGAGGTAATTGAAGAGGGGGGGACTCATGTATATTGAGTACTGAGCAGAGGCTATGCGGGGAAGCGTTGCGGCGTACTTTGACCTTGACGGCACCCTTTTGGACGCTTCAAGTGAAAAAACGTTAACCGCAGTACTTGGAAAAAAACGTCCATGGCGAATCCCGTATGGAGTGACTGCATGGTGTGTGGGTTTCCTTGCCAATATCTTACGTTTTCGAGCACCATATGATGCTGCACGGAACCGAGGCCATTTCTCACTCACTTCCTGGGAAATATTGGAGAAGCTTTCCAAAGAAATAGCCGAACAAAAACTCACTCACAAGGTAACCCAACAAGCCAGAGACAAAATCGAATGGCATCGGGCACAAGGCCATCGCTTAGTTTTGGTTTCAGCGACTATTGCCCCAATGGCTGAAGCGATGGGTGAAGTGCTAGGAATGGACGCCGTTTATGGCTGCGGTCCTACGGACCGAACAGGTATACTCAGCGGTTCAGAACGTGGTTGGTCAGTGCCTCGTCGAAAAGGAAAAGTCCCGATTATCCAAATGGATGCTCAAGATAATGGGCATGATCTTGCGGAATGTTATGGTTATGGGAATACGATGGCCGACTCATGGTTTATGCGGATTACCGGGCATCCAGTCGCGATAAATTCGAAGGGTGCGTTCAAGCAATTCGCCCAAGAAAAGAATTGGGAAATGCATGATTGGAAAATCTAATTGTCGGCAGCGGCTGCACTACAAAGTGACAAGAACGGCCCCACCGCGATTCGAACACGGGTTGCTGGCTCCGCAAGCCGGCGTGATATCCAACTACACTATGGGGCCTTGTAGTCGGGCCACTCACCGATTGGATATAAGCGCAACGGGTTGCTTTTCGCTACTTTTTATGGCTTAGAATCCAAGACTTCTTCATGGCTAAGCATGTGGTATCGCTATGGCAGTTCAACTGGCACGTCGCGTCGATTACCCAATGATAGATAATGCGAACATCGCCTACTTCCCAAGAATCTACGATCTTGCTCACCGTTTTTTCGAGGAATGCTGGGAGGCGATGTGCGGAATAAGTTATCCTGAACTGATTGGCGAGCGAAGAATCGGCTTCCCAGTTGTCCACATTGAAACTGATTTTATCGCACCACTTCGCTATGGTGATACAGTTCATGCAACGATTTGGCTCGACAAAGTGGGAACAACCTCCTGCACCTGGGCATACGAGTTTCACAATCAAAAACAAGAGTTACTTTGGCGCTCAACACAAGTGACGGTATGCGTTGATATGGACTCTTTAGAATCAAAAGCAATTCCTGCTGAATTGAAAGTCGGCTTACTTCATCACATGAAGGAGGCGTCACCATGAGAGATTCAGAAACTTCAAATCCATGGAAATCTCTTCCTTCAGAAACTTCTACTCCATGGAAATCCCTTCCAACAGGCGATGCGCCTCTAAGCAGGACGAATTATTCTACAGAATCTGAAAATGAAACGGTTACTTCGGCGAATGACGAAATCAACCTTGGATTTTCAATGAGGATGGATGAAGAGCAACCACAATCGGAAATACCCCCCCATGTCTTTACCATTCGACCCGACAGCAAGGGGCCAAAAACAGTTGGAGTTCTTCTTCTTCTTGGTGCGTTGCTGTTATTCTTCCAAGCCTATGGAGACATTTCACTCCATTATGCTGAAGACCTTTCTGCTGAAGAGGTCGAGTTGCTTTTATCGACTCCAAACAGTCAAGGCGATGGAACTGAAGATGTTTCGGTTGAGCAATACCAAACGTTCCACGATGCTGCAAGAGAATCCGGAGGCTATGCAGTTCGGGGTTATGGATTGGGTATTGCCAGCATCATGCTTTTCGTTGGCGGAAGTATGTTGCTCTTTCTCAAAGGCTCTGGTGCTAAGTTGGCATTGGGTGGTGCTGGCGTTGGAATTACATCTGGTATAACTGGCAGCCTTCTTGTCAAAGGAGCAGCAGATGCACATTTGGTTGGAGTTTTATTACTCACCTATGAAATCACCGCATATTTTTGCGGAGTATGCATGCTCATGTGTGGTGGAATAGCAGCCCTCCCCCTCCTCAATGCGCGTGCACGACTCGCCCTTTATCCCGAAAATAAAGTGTATCTCAAAATCGATGCTGAGGAATGAGTTATTCCGAACTTGGCTGGGGCCATTTTTTAGAAAGTGCTTTTCTCAAGTCATCATCGATGACTGCATTCCACCAGTCGCTGCCTTGCCAAATTGCGTATCTTCCACGAATCCCGCGCAGGTCTGCTCCAGCAAATTGACAATTTCTGAAATTTGACAAATTCAACCTCGCTTTACGAAGGTCAGCACCCCGAAAATCCGAGCCATCAAATGCCGACTTCATTAAGTCGATTTGGAACATAGAGGCTTTCCGAAAGTCCGAGTTTGAAAAATCCCCTTCTGTAAAATCTGCATTATCGAGTATAGCTCGACGAAACGTCGAACCTGCATGCCTTCCTTTGCGAAGAAGAGCTTCCTTGTGATTTTGGAAGGACCAATCCAGCGGTATAGAGGATTCATCATTCACTTCACGAGGGTCATCATCGCCCCCTCCAGACATGACCATTTTGATCCCTCAATTGGTTGAGCGTTTATCCAAATGAGCGCGGCCTTCAGCACTCAAAATTGCAAATCGGTTCTTATCTTCATTTCCACTTGGAATAATTAAAAAGGCTCTTTCCCGTAATCGGTTGAGGTAAAGTGAGAGGTTACCAGGGGAATCCATTCCAGCATCTTCAAACAATTGGTTAATGACACGTGGAGGGCTGTCAGTGACGCCTTCAACTCCTCTAAGATAATGAATAGCACCAAGAACTTGGTCGGGTTTTCGTTTCAAAGCACACGTTTCAACCAAGGTGCGGAATGCAGAACCACGTTCAGGTAATCCAGATGCTTTTGCAGCGGCTATAGCAGCTTCCATTGCAGCGTTTCGGGCCACCTTCAAGCGATCTATCATGAGGCCCCATGAATCGTCCCGACGAAGCAAAGAGAGCATCTCTTCGATTTCTGCAATTGACCCATCATGGTCGATTTCGACATCACCTGCCGTAACAGAAATTTTAACAATCCTGTCCAACCTAACACCTCAACTTGGTTCTTGCTTCAGCCCACTGCTCTTAACCCTTTAGCGGCGCTGCATCCAGTCTTCTTGGCATCAATCTAAAGAAAGGCTTGAAAACCCAAGCCACCCCCTCGTATTTTGTAAGGGGCTTCGTGCCCCACGCCATCAGAGGCTACCCGGATGAATCAAAACCGCATTTCAACGATTATCGTGCTGTCATTGCTTGTTTTTTCCCAATCAAGTACTCTTTTCTTAGCCAGCGCAAGCGAAGAAGCGGGAACAATCAATAACTTTTCGACCGGTACGGCATCGATTTCCATCCCCCTTACCGCTAACCAATTGGATACAAATTATTCCATTGACATCCCTCGAAACGTGACATTTCAATCTGGCCAATTCATGATTAATGCGAGAGACGAAGTAGCCACTCCCGGCCAAGTATCTCTCGATATTGGGCAAGATGGAGTCAATGAATGGGCATTCGATGGACTTGGTTTTGGAGATTTAGGCCACCAAAACACCTTCTTCAATAACATGACATCCCAATCTATTTTTTCGAGTGGTACGGCTCATTCAGCTCCATTTTATTTGCCATATAATTCTGCTATTGACACAGGGACAATGAATACGACCTACACTTCGAGTGTGCCTGCTGGATTGATGCCAATCGCAAATATTTCGGCCTATGAAATAGGAGATGTTGATAATGATACCCGTGACGAAATAGTTGTAAAAGCGAGTATTTCCAGTTCAGGAATCTCAGGTCCAGCACTCGCAACCCTCGACTGGACTGCATCCACCGGAGTCACGCTCTCTTCATGGGCCGCAACATGCGGTGAAGGGAGCGACATCGTAGTAGTCGATGTTAATGGCGATAATTTCAGCGATGTAATTTCAATCGCTCCCGATGACGACCGTGTGTGTTTCCATCAAACAAATCCAGCTAGTGGAGCCCTGGGTGCTGCTTCGCCCGTTTCTCTTTCAAGCGATGTAATTTCAGCCCGTGCAGGCGATATCGATGGCGACGGATATGCTGATATCCTTTCAATTCACGACGGTGGAATCGTTTCATTACGAAAATACAATGATAAAAACAGTAATTTCGATGATAATGCTACCTTGACAATTTTTGGCAATGGGACGACAATGCCCACCCAACTCACCTCAATCTACGCTGGACATTTAAATGGATTACAAGGAAATTTTTCGGCACTCGTAGCAGATAACACCGGTCACACATCCCATGTCAAATGGGTGAACGGCGGCTTGGCATTGGGAGCCTATACATTCGATGGAATGGAATCTGAAATTATTGGGGGAGACATTGACCAAGATGGTGATATCGACCTCCTCTCATCAACAATGCAAGGTTATGTTCTTGCTGAAAACAATGGAACAACCTGGACGACAACCAGTGTGATTTCATCGATGATTTTAACCAATGCTACAATCGCAGACTATAATGGCGATGGCGCCCTTTCTCTTCTCGTCCCTCAATTCTCTTCGAGTGATGGTAATTCTCTAACGATGGAAGGAAACATCAGTATCTTCAATATTTCAACCACTTCGATTACAGCAACTCAAACAATTCTCGAACCATGGTCGGTCCCAACTGATTCAAAATATGTCGACATGGATTCAGATGGCCTACCCGAGCATATTGTTTCTGCAGGCGAAGGGAATACCTTTGGCCTCTTTATCGGCTCGTGGAATTCAATCGCCATGGACATCGACCAAAACGGTCAAAATGATTTGTTTGCATTTGGTTATGCTGGAGATGGACAATCAGGGACCCCGCCCTTGGAATTTGAAGACCCTCTTGGATTCATACCGACCTTACTCTCCCCCTTGACCGGTAATCAAATGTATACTTCATATGATTACGATATTAAAATGAATCATTTTACCTATGACTTCACCAGTTCAGGTGATGGTACTTTCAACATCAGCAATATGGATATTGGATATGATCATGATTTCATTGTTGAAAATAATCCGGCTGCTGTTGGCAATTTTACCAATATCATCAATCAACAACAAACGGCAGGTACAGGGACAATTCAAATCGACTTGCCCTTCTTATCAACGAAAAACGGCACGGTATCTCTTTCTAATCTCTATGCAGACTATATCCCAGGTGCGCCGAATTTGGCCTTACCTCCTGACCCAGTATTGCAGGTCGATATCCTCTCTTCAGAAATCCTTATTTTTTCATGGCAAGATGACATTGACTTCGGAACCGATTTGATTGAATTTGAAATTTTCAAAGCAAATTCAGGGGGCATCTTTGACCTCAATAGCCCCGCCTTTGTCACCGGTATTAATTCCACCTCCGACTCTGATATTTTAGCCGGCCAATCTTATGATTACGCGGTTCGTTCATTGCATTTATACGGAGTCACGAGTAATCTTTCTGCCCGACTTTCAATCACAGTACCATTCCCAGCTCCCCCAATGGCAGTCCAAGGCCTCATCGTCACCGATACTGCAAATGATAACGGTAGTTCACTCGATGTAACGTGGAATGCTTCACTTGATTTAGTTTCTGAATACAGGATTTTCGTTGATACAAAGGAAATACCGAGCCTTCAATCCCTGACTTCAGTTTCTACGATTGCTCTCTTCACCAATCAATGGTCAACCAATATCACAGTGGATGGGGATGGAAATGCATTGATTGACCGAACCGATTACTGGGTCGCTGTTGTGGCTTTCGATTCCTACGGCAACATCACAACGAATTTTTCCTCATTCGGGCCAGTCCAATCGCAAAATAATTCTCTCCGTTCCGCCGAGATTTCATTTGAAATGACATCAAGCGGTTTTTCGAATACGAGTTGGTTTGAATTGAGCGCTTTGGACTCATTGCATCTGAACCTTACACTTTCAAGTGACGGCGAAGGAATTCCATCTCAAGATTTATCGCTCTATTTCATAAGCCAAGATTACCAACACCCTCAAATTAATGGAGTCACCGATGAAAATGGGACATGGTATGCCGTTCAAGTCGACGACTTAACAGAATTATCGGCCTCCTTTGCCGAATTTATTGGCGTAGTTTCTCTGGTCGTTGAATACGATGGTACAACCGGAAGCACCGAAATTCAGCCGGCAGACGTGGCCTCAGCGACGTTGAATGGAATCGGGATATTACGCGCATCCATCTCAACCCCCCCAGCGCAACTTGAACTTGATGAATCCAATCAATATTCCATCGCTGCTTCGGTCACCCCCGAACTTCCAGAGCAGAATGGTCTTCTTGCAAACGTGGTGTATGATTGGCAATTATTCGATTCAGCAGGTAATCTTTCAGATTCTGGATCGGTCGAAATTAAAGGTGGGGAAATCACACTTGATGGAAATGCTACTCCCGGGGATGAACTGACTTTTTCACCCTCTACCAATCAATTATGGTTTTCACCAACTCCAGGAACTTTTAGTTTCACTTTTGTTGATTCTTTGAGTAATGAAACTGGAAACGAAACCGGCAATGAGACCAGTAATGAAACCGGAAATGATACCAATCAATGGATATTCCCTGATGTGACGCTTGCCGGCACAGTCTCTTGCGAATCAGCAACGTATGCTTGGGAAGACAATGGAGCAGACCTGGCGATCATCTGCACCATCACCAACCCGAATCCATTTGAGGTTCAAATTGGCTTCAGTTGGACCAACCCCTCGGCCACCCCCACCCCACACACCT
>Ga0308022_1000844_pt1 | contig 11083 bp, 9 predicted proteins | sample Neamet353_FD_201297 | JGI IMG/M metagenome (GOLD analysis project Ga0308022, IMG submission 201297) | Marine microbial communities from water near the shore, Antarctic Ocean - #353 | ecosystem: Environmental > Aquatic > Marine > Unclassified | place: Southern Ocean | collected 2014-10-02 | reverse complement strand
TTGGCGCCAAGGTAATATCCATATAGATAGGCTTAATATCATCTCGTTCAACTGGGCCACTTATGCCATTATCTGTTGTGCCTGCAATAACCCTTACTTCGCTGCCATCGGGGCGTACGTCCATGGCAATGTCTTTGGCAACAAATTCTTGATAACCAGGTTCACACATTTTGTCTTTACGGGGTAAATTCACCCACAGCTGAAACCCTTTTAGCAGGCCACTTTCCTGTTCTGGCATTTCGGAGTGCACTATTCCCTTGCCTGCAGTCATCCACTGCACCCCATGGGCCTCAATAACACCTTCATTGCCCATGCTGTCTTTATGACGCATGCGACCCGCTAGCATATAGGTAACCGTTTCAAAGCCCCTATGGGGATGCTCAGGAAAACCACCAATGTAGTCTAGCGGCTCATCACTACCAAAAGCATCCAATAACAGAAACGGATCCAGCATATTTAACTGCGGAGTGCCGATGATACGGGTCATTTTGACCCCATCACCATCAGAGGCTGGCATGCCAGGGGTGACATGAAGTAACTCCCGAGAATACATATGTTGTTGCTGACTAGTTGTCATGACTTATCCTGATGGTTGCTCATACTTATACAGTTCCGTTTAGGTTGATAGGCATCTTACCTGTTGACTAAATACGGAAAAACATAAAGAATGCGAAAACATTGTTCGTAAAAAGAGAACTATACCCATGGGCCAGCTAGAAGATATGCAGGTGTTTGTTAGGATTGTTGAAGCAGGCAGTATCACCCAAGCTGCAGGGCAACTTAACTTAGCAAAATCCGCCGTCAGCAAGCGCCTAGGTGATTTGGAAAATAGGTTGGGCTCTAAGCTTATCAATCGAACAACTCGTACATCAAGCCTAACTGACGCCGGCAACCAGTACTACCAACGAGTGAAGCTATTGATGGGTGAAGTAGATTCGTTAAACGGCGATATGGCCTCCAAAACCCAGGTGTTAGCTGGGTCCTTAAGGCTAGCAGTGCCATTATCTTTTGGAATTAGTCATCTAACGCCAGCCATAGATCTGTTTATGCGCCAGCACCCAGAGTTAAATATCGATATAGACTTTTCTGATCGTAAAGTTGACATTATCGAGGGCGGTTACGATCTAGCATTACGCATTGGCTCCCTGCCAGACTCCAGCCTACAGGCTCGTAAAATAACACCTATTAAGCACACTATCTGTGCCAGTCCAAGTTACCTTGAGAACCACGGCACTCCCACTACCCCACAAGAGTTAACAACACATAAAGTACTTAAGTATGGCAATTGGCCATTGGCTGGAATGCCCTTATTGGATCTCACAGGACAACAGCACCTGGTTAATGTTGATGCTTACCTTACTGCCAACAACGGCGATGCTATGAAGCAAATAGCGCTGTCTGGGCATGGTATTGTTATGTTGCCAACGTTCATCGTGTGGGATGCTTTGGCTAAAGGCGACCTAGTGCCAATACTTGAGAATTACTCACTACCCACCATGCACGCCTACGCAATCTACCCATCGACTCGCTACCTACCCCGGAAGGTTAGAAGCCTGATTGATTTTCTTATTGAGCGCTTTGGTGACAATCCCTATTGGGATTAGCCCGTTCCACTATTTACTGGCAGCAGATCGTTGCACCGTGAGTAAAGCCACGCCAAATACAATCACAGCACCCCCTATTAACATACGTTGATTGATGGGTTCTCCTAAGAACAACCACCCCCCTAAAATAGAAAATACGGGTAGCAAAAGCAAATACGGCCCTGCTTGAGAAGCTGGGTAACGGCCCAACACGTGATACCAACAGGTATAACCAAGCGCTGTCATCACTATTCCTAAATAGGCCACGGCACCCCATACAGCAATACCAGCATGGGTAATATGATACCAATGTTGTTCTTCAACAAGGAGAGAAGCTACAAATAACTGGGGAGCGGCAAACACCGAAACCCAGGCAATAGTACCCATACCCGAAAGCCGGTTAGGCTGGCTCTCCGTTAACCGGCGCATTAAAGCTTGACCCAAAGCCCACATAAAAGCCCCACCTAGAGTCAAACTAATACCCACCCATTTACCCACTAAATTAGGGGCACCCGTAAGAATATAGATACCGACAAAGGCAACGGCCAAACCCACTAACTGGCGAATGGTAAGCCGATCACCTAGCCAAGCAGCGCTAATGAGTAGTAAAAATGGAGTTTCAATCTGAACAATTAGGGCCGTTGTACTGGCATCCAGTAGTTTTAAGCCATTATAAGACAAACCATATTGCAAGGTAGAACCCACAAGCGCCACTAACGCTAGAGACTTACGCATGCCTTTTGGTACCGGTACAAACCACACCAATAATAACGCCGTAACCGAAAACCGAAGTGCCATGAGTAAAATCGGTGGAAATTGATCAACCGCAGGCTTGGCAATTACTAACCCCATGCCCCAAATCAGAGGCACCATGAGGGCAATCAACACATCAGATAGTTTCATATACTGAGCCTTCGTTTTGTGGCTACGCGCCTACAACTACATTTGGTGTGTAGGTAAGGGCCTATGGTTTTTTATACTTTCTTTAAGAGCGAAATGATACATAAATTTTGGTGATTGTACTTGCGGGTAATTAACAACCAAATCTGTGGTCATTTTCCCCTTTGTAAAAACACCAAGACAGTACAAAAAAGCGGACTAGACAAAGATTATACGCAGCGTTATTGTGATCCCGTCATTAACAAAAATACTTCAATAGGAAAAGATCATGGTTAAAGGTTACGTAATTGCATTAGTAAAAATGACAAATAAAGAAGATTTTATGGGCAACTATGTCTCAAAGGTTACTGACGTATTTGCTGAATTTGAAGGAAAGTTTTTAGTGCGAAGCCCCATTGCTAGTCATCATGAAGGGCGCCAGTTTGACGTTCATGTGATTGCAGAATTCCCAAGCGTAGAAAAAGCAACCCAAGCACTTGAAAGCACCGGTTACAAAGCGATAAAGCCCCATAGAGTAAACAACAGCGACGTAGAATACGGCTCGTTTATGTTAGTGCCAGGCCTGGAATAAACACATTAATGTTACGACACTACATTCGGGGTGTTGGAATAGGTGTTAACGGCAGCTAATGACCTGATCGTGTGTGGGTTGTTTAGCCCTAGCGTAGATCTCGATAATTTTGCCATAGTAAGACTATGGCGATTAACCTTATCCCTATCAATCCTAGAGAAGGAAAAGTTAGGCTGCCAAGTGAAGAGAGCAGAAAAAGGGCTTCGATGTCGCCCCAAAAGAGGCCAAAAAGCACGATTAATACAATAGCATTAGCGAACCTAAAGTATAGGTTTTTATAAAATGAGTATAAATAAATTACACTGCCAAAAAATGCTAAAGCTAGTCTAATTTGAATCATCGAGTGTGCAGTATCTGCACCGATTAAACGCTCCTGGTAAATGGTCACAAGATGATATTCTGGGTAGTAAGTGACGACCACAGCCCTTATTGCGAAGATCAACACGATGAGAAGGCACCGAATAAGGATTCTTGGCCGAATTGCTTCCAAATGTACCTCAGGGACCTTATCGTGCGGGAATAGCGCACTCATCTCTTCGTCCGACAGTCGGGGGCCATCTGTCATAACAAACTCTCCAACATATGTCCTTTGGAAGTCATGCTCCAACCCAGCTGGGCAGTTACATTGAGTTGCTTAAATAGGAAAATTAAACCAATCTCCACATCAAAATACACAATATATAGGAATTATTCCTAAAATTATACTGTATGAGGATGATTGAAAGGTTCTTAGGCTGAGTTGATTTGCAACCGGTATCAAATCCTTTGCCAGGGGATCAGTTGATTACTTGCGGCACGGTTTCCCCAAGGCATGATATGGGTGGTATTGACAGGGCAGTAGGAGCAACTGGGTTATTGCAGTTTGTTGCTAGAAATTGTCATGGCTATACTTGACCTTAAATTGTATTAAAGTGAATAGAAAAGACACAGCAAGGCTGCCTCAACAGATCATTTATAACAAAGTAAGGTGTCTTTAACGTCATCTTCACAGATATAAATTATAGGGGAGTGCATGGTATCTCCAAAGTGACACTAAATCGTCCATGCCTCAAAGCGATATCAAGAACAATAGAGGCCTGCCCACACAATTGCTTAACCAGCCATAAACCCAAACCGGTGCCCCGAGCCACAGATTTGCCCTCCGCTCGCCAATATTTTTCCGTCACTTTTGAGAAGTCATAGTCGAGGTTCACTGACACTGTATTTTGCACCCGCAAGTAACACGTCTTCTCTAGACGATACACCAGCACTTTCACATGCCCATCTGAGCTATGTTTAACTGCATTACTAAGTACGTTTTTAATTATAGTTTGTATTAAAAAAGGGTCAGACATCACCTGGCAATTACCCTTGGTTTGTAAACTTAAAGTTGCTAAACCTGGCTGTTGTCGCCAGTTATCGTGAACAACGTCAATGACAGACACTTGCTCAGCTGAAGAATGAACTTGTTCAAGCTTGTGCATTACCTCTATTTGTTCCAACACATGGCTGATGTGGTCAATTTGCGCATCTGCTTCAGGTTTTTTAGCCCACCTATACAAAATGAACTTAAGACTAGTTAACGGCGTTTTTATTTCATGGAACAGCATAGCAAATAAAGTAACTTGCTCTTCATACTGCTTGCTTAACTGACCATTTATCGCGACCAGAGACCTACTTTTCAACAGATTATTAGCATTTTTTCGGCGGTACATGATAAACAAAATGAATATAAAGTAGAGATTAAACAAGACACTAGCCGTCAGAGGAAGGTAACGCACTGTAGCTGTAGATCCATACCCTAAAGCAAAAACAGCTCCAGAGATGCCAGTTAACAGCAATAAGACCAAAGGCACGCGGATTTTTTTAAGCACAAAAGTAGAGGTGTGGTCTTTGCCTTGTACAAACGGTACAACGGCCGCCATGAACACAAACGTTAAGCCTAAAGAGAGCACATTTAACGAAAATGCTATTCTTTCGTCGAAAAGCGCATAGATAAGGAAGCTAATCGGTCCAAGCACAATCGAGAGCATTATTATGCGCAAGAGAAAATTAGGTTTCATTAGCATGCGTAATATAGAGTAAAGGTATAATTTACTAGCAGTACCAGCCCATATAGCGCCCCAACTGAACAAAGCATCATTGAGGCCTAAATACCTGGTGTCAATCATCACCAGTACGTTGCTAGAGGCTACTGTCACTGCCATCCAAGTAACAAGATATGCAGCAAACCATATGCTTACGTTAGACTGCACCGACCACCAAATAAAACCGTCTATGGCGACTGCGACAAGAAGAAATATACAAAAAGAAACTACAATTATAAGAGGAGTGAGAATGTTAAAAAATAGCTCATCTTCTGCATGTAGTGTAACTGTCGCATTAAGATTAGACGTTGAAGAAACAACTACCTGGGCACTAACGGCTTGTACTGGAACATTAAATACAAATTGGGAGAAGTCACGAACATAAGACAAAGCTGGATCGCCATATTTATCTCCTTTTATAGTTTCACCTATCACAGCACCATCACTATCAATAAAGGTAACCACAACTTTGTCTAAAAAAGTAGGCGATACTGTAAGGTGATTCACTGACTTAGTGACACCGGACAAAGGTAACTGGAAGTGTAAATACTTATCGCTGAAGCCTATGACGGGGTGGCTGCCAACTTGCCAGATTTGTTCATTAAGGTCTAGTTTTTCACTAGAGGATAATGTCCAAATCACTGTACTTAGCTCACGATCTTCCGATAAATATTGATTACCAAATATTAAGGCCATTAAGGCCAAAAATGACGCTATTAGAAACTTATAGTTCCACATCCAGCGATATTTCCTTGATTTTAAAAGCGAATATTAAAAGGGGCTTAGCCCTAACGAAGATCTCGATAATTTTGCCACAGCAAGACCACAGCAATGAACCTAACGGCAATCAATCCTAGAGATGGCAATGTTAGATTGCCAAATGAAGAGAGTAGAAGAAGGGCTTCGATGTCGCTCCAAATGAGACCAAAAAGTACAATTAGCACGATGACATTAGCGTACCTAAAGTATAAGTTTTTATAAAACGAGTATAAATAAATTATACAGCCGAAAAATGCCAAAATTAGTCTAATTTGAGTCATAGACTGTGCCGCATCTGCACCGAGTAACCGCTCATTATAAATGGTCACAAGATGAAATTCTGGGTAGTACGTGACGACTACAGCCCTCACTGCAAAGATCAGCACTATAAGAAGGCACCGAGTAAGAATTCTTGGCCGAATTTTTTCCAGCTGAGTTTGGAGAACCCTGTTGTGCGGAAATAGAGCTTTCATCTCCTCTTCCGTCACGCGAATGTCACCTTTCATAACAAACCCTCAAAATTATCTCCCTACAATGGTCATAACAACTTATCAGCTATACTGCTCAGTATGGACGCAGCAGCATTCTCGGTTCAGGCACGAATTCTGTGTTCATTTTAGGCAGAGTCGTGTTTAACAATAAATGATTTAAGGCTGCCACAGTGCACCATACACTGTGGATAGCTATAGCGCTCTTCTAACTCAAATGTTTCTAGGTAATCACCATTAACATCACTAAACCAGTGATCATCATTGTTTGTTATATGGTGCATTGCCACAACTTTAGGAACCTCAGACCGGCTGACGCTTACGGATAAACATGTATAAGCACGTTCTATATTCTCTGTCTTGTCTTTTAAAGTCCAGCCATCACCCGTATAGTTTTGTTTAATACTGGCAAATATAGTTGTTTCAAAATAAGCTCCCCGATTACTAGTCTTGATCAATCTTGGGTCAGAGTACTTAAGTTTACTGCCTAAAAATTCTTTCAGAATATATTGGACTTCATAATAGTCATCATATTTCTCACGCCTGATGAAAGCACGACTTGACAGTTCTAAGACCAAAGGCCTGCGACTTTCCCTCACATCCTCGCTCACAAAATTGTAACAACTTCTTGCAAACGCCATTTTCTCACTGCTCGATAATTTAATATCAGCAACCACCAGAGTGCTAAATGAAGAGAAAATAATTGATGCAATAAGCAACGGTTTCATGAAAGATCTCGCTATACCACCGCCAAACTAAGGAACAGTTATTATTAGCAGCTCAAAACCTGACCAGAGGGTCAACTTCAATGTAAATATAGTATCAGGTAGGGTATAGCGAATTCTTGCAGTTTGTTGCAAGAATTTTCATGGTTATATTTAACCTGAATTTTTATTAGAACGAGCAGAAAAAAAGCGGTAAGACCGCCCACAATAGATCATTTATAAGAAATTACAGTGCTTTCAATGTCACCTTTCCAAGTAAGTAGTAGCCCACTTTTTGTTTGTTTTTAATGTGTATTTCAACATATTCTGTGAAAGGAGTTAATTTCTTCCTTAGTCGGCTCACAAGCACTTCTAGGCCAGCTTTGCTGATGTCATCTTGAGTCAAGTCTAGGCTTTCCATCAAGTGATAATATTCAATGACTTCGCCACCGGCCAAGGACAGCTCCCGCAATATCACCACTTCTGAATAAGTCAGATTAACTTGAACCGCGTCAATGGCCAAGGTTGATGTTTTCAGATACAGAATAGCAGCTTGCTGCTCCTGCGGTTTGGTAAACAAGCCCTGTAAACAAGCTAATAGGGCGGCTGGTTCAAAGGGCTTTGGCAAATACATCATAGCCCCCGCTCGATAGCCCTTATGGCGCATCGCATCACTGCTATTCACACTCATCATTATGATGCGCACACTAGGGATTGCATCACTATACCGCTGCGCGAGAGTCAAGCCATCCTCTCCTGGTAGCTGAACGTCCATCAGCAACACATCAGGTAATTGCGATGAAATAGCTTCCGCCAAACCGGTCCCTTCATAAAACCAGCTGGCTTGATAGCCTTCTTCTTGGAGCAAAGATAGTATGTTTTGTCCCAGGAACGCGTCATCTTCACAGATATAAATTATAGGGGAGTGCATGGTATCTCCAAAGTCACACTAAAGCGTCCATGCCTCAAAGCGATATCAAGAACAATAGAGGACTGCTCACACAACTGTTTCACTAGCCATAAACCCAAGCCTGTACCACGCACAACAGCCCCTCCCGCTCTCCAATATTTTTCCGTCACTTTTGAGAAATCATGACCTAGACTCACAGACATTTCATTTTGTACCCGCAGGTAACAGGTATTCTCTGATCTGTACACCAGCACTTTCACGCGCCCATCGGGGCTATATTTAACCGCATTATCAAGGATGTTTTTAATAACAGTTTGTAGTAAAAAATGGTTAGCCATCACACGGGCATCACCCTTGGTTTGTATCTGAAAATTTGCTGAATCTGGCTGTCGCCGCCAGTTGTCGTTGGTAATATCAATTACCGATACGTACTCCGTTGAATGATCAGCCTGCTCAAGCTCAAGCTTATGCATCACTTCAACCTGCTTCAATACATGGCTGATATGATTAATTTGTGCGTCCGCTTCAGGTTTTTTAGTCCACCTATACAGAATGAATTTAAGGTTTGTTAACGGTGTTTTAATTTCATGAAACAGCATAGCGAACAAAGTGGCTTGCTCATGATGCTGTTTATTTAGCTGGCTATTTACTGCGACCAAAGCCTGCCTTTTCAACAGACTAGTGGCGTTTTTTCGGCGTTCAATAGCAAACCATATTAATAAAAAGTAGATGATAAACCCGACTGTGCTTGTTACAGGCAGGTAATGCAGTGAATAGGCATACCCTTGGCCTATAGCAGACGCAGAGGATCCGAGCACTGTTAATAGAAGCAAAATCATCGGCACACGAATTTTGCCAAGAATGAAATTGGAGATATGATCTTTGCCTTTTGTAAATGGGATAATGACCACCATTAGCACGAGCGTTATCGCTAAAAAAAATATATTTAAAATTAGGGCTAAATTTTCATCGCCTAATAAATACAACAAAAAGTTAAGAGGCCCCACCACAATCGATATAAAAATAACGCGCAATAGCAAATTTGGATTCATTAACAAACGTAACATATGGTAAAAGAATAGTTTGCTAAAATAGGCGACCCATATCACGCTCCAACTAAACAGACTATCAGAGAAACCTTGCAGCCTAGTATCAAGCACCACCAATATGTTGCTAAATCCTAGCGCAAACGCCATCCAAGTCAAAGTATAGGCAGTAAACCACTTAATTATCTTTATATTGGAACGTCCTGACCACCAAAATAAGCCGGTTACAGCAATTGTTCCAGCAAGAAAGGTAAACAATGCCCCCTGGACCACAAGGGAGAGGATCAAGCTAGTAAATAACTCATCCTCAGAAAACTGGTTCACAATCGTATTAAGATTAGACGTTGAAGCTACAACTACCTGAGCACTAACGGCCTGTGCTGGCACATTAAATATAAATTGGGAAAAATCACGAGTGTAGGATAAGGTGGGGTCGCCAAATTTATCTCCTTTTATAGCTTCATTTATCACCGCACCATCACTGTCAATAAAGGAAACAACAACTTTGTCTAAATAAGTAGGCGCTACCGTAAAGAACCGTTCTGATTCAGCCGTACCAGATAGTGGCAATTGAAAATGTAAGTACTCATCACTAAAGCCTACGTAGGCATAATTTCCAACTTTCCAAGTTTGCTCATTGAACTTAACTTCCTCGCTAGCTGATAAAGTCCAACGCGCTTTGTCTGGCTCTCCGCCTTTCGGGAAATATTGACCGTGAAACAGTAAGGCCATTAGAGCTAAAAATAGCGCTATCAGAAACTTATGGTTCCCCATATAGCAAACTTCCTTGTTTTGAAAAGTAGAGAGTAATACATAGTAACGGTGTACTTGAGTTGATGACAAGCTTTACATTAACAATTAGTTGGTGGTTTTCATGGCTCTTACTTCTTCTTTCAATAGTATTTTACTTCAATGAGTGTGATGACTGTTGAGCCGCCCTGTAGGTGCTCATGGGCCAACAAGTGGGCACAAGGAGGATCGGTATTCCTCAACCTTAGTGCTTATTTTCAGCGAGAAGTTGCTGGTGTTGAAACGGTAGACACTAACACTCCCTTGACATTGAACTGCTGCCCTGCAAGTATTTGATTTACGGTAGCGTAACACTGAATCTGGCTCTGATGGTAGGAGATGAACACCCTCCCTCACCGCCAATATTCACTGGCAATGATAAGATAAATTGTTGATATATATCGTAATAAATTCCAATCAATGGAACGGTAGACATAACTAATGACACAAATCGCCCCTAAGCATCCTGCTTACACTTACCGCTACTCAGTTGCACTAAATATGAATCACATTTTATTTTTCTGTATGTTGGTAAGTGCCCTTTTTACTTGGCAGGGTGCGTTGGCGGCAGATGCTGCGGTAAAGGCGGGGACTATTGTTGCGGACGACTCTAATGGAGTTTGGTTTGATCGGTCATTGGAAGTTCGAGGTATTCAAATCGTAGTGGCTGGAGCTGTAGGTGGTCAGAAGCCTGTGCCTAATGAGTGGGTAGAAAAAACGGCTCAGACCCTTAAATTGTTAATAGATCCTTCGGCATCCAATATTGAAAAGTCTGCACAAAAGCGCCTTGTAGCCACCTTAGAAGGGGCCCCCGGCACTTGGCACCAGGGCTATCAAACCGGTCAGCGCATCGGGTATGGCGGAGGCGATTCCTATCGTCCAAACCCATTACGTGATAATGGTGTTCGGCGTTATAAAGGGTATGAGGCCTGGTTAGATCGTACGGTTCAGAAAGATATGGTCTGGTATAAAAACGTAGATAGTTTACACACAGGTGATGATGACATAGTTGAACTGCTCGAGCATTTAATGCATACAATTCACTCATTTGGCTTGCCTGGTGCGGTTGATGGTTCCTTAGATGCGCTATCTTGGGATTCAGAGCGCAGGAGAGATTACCATAAGCAAGAACTTTGGCTGGCAATGAAAGAGGCAATTAATAATAGAGTATTCAATGTTTCTGATTATGGCAATGGTGATCCACGAGGCCACATGAGTTTCGTAATGATGACCGAATATATGTATTTATTAAATTTCAGTATGTGGG
>Ga0308022_1000842_pt1 | contig 11095 bp, 9 predicted proteins | sample Neamet353_FD_201297 | JGI IMG/M metagenome (GOLD analysis project Ga0308022, IMG submission 201297) | Marine microbial communities from water near the shore, Antarctic Ocean - #353 | ecosystem: Environmental > Aquatic > Marine > Unclassified | place: Southern Ocean | collected 2014-10-02 | reverse complement strand
AAAAGCTGCATTCGGTGGAAAAGGCTGATCTTGATACAGCGATACAACATATTGCCAATGACCCTATGGATTCTGAGGCAAAGGTAGGCGATTTATTCGGAATCCAAGTGTACAAATTCCGCATGGCTAAACAACCTTCGTTGGTGGCCTATCGGTGTATCGATGAAGCGACTATTAAATTGTTAATGATTGGCAGCCATGAGAATTTTTATCGTGACCTCAAACGCGTAAAAGAATAGTTGTTACTGCGTAGTAATGCGTTGCGTCACGTCACACTATGCCGCTACTATCACTAAAGAGCTATGCCTGGTAGCGATAACAGGTCTGGCTCACGCCAAACGCTTGGCAAGCTACACGTATGCTTACGGCCTTGTTTAATAGGGCAGCCAGAGCCTCCTGAGTGATTTCAGATTTTAAACGCTCCTGCGCATACATTTTTTAAGACGTGGATTTCGTCTTCTAATTCTTTCATTCTGGCCATTAATGACGCATCCATGCCGCCATACTTTGCTCGCCATTTGTAAAAGGAAGCACCGCTCATTCCATGTTCTCTGCAGAGTTCAGAAATGGGTACGCCACTTTCTGCTTGCTTGATGATGGCCAGTATTTGGCTATCAGAATAACGTGATTTTTCATGTAGATCTCCTTCTTAAAGTGTACGAGAAAATTCTGCTTTTGACCTCTGTTATTTTTCGGGGGGATTCCCAATGCGTTGCTGATTGATGTTCTGGGTTCTTCTGCTCGGCAGAGCGTCTAAAATAAACTATAATCATCGTCAAACTGCTTTCAATTACGGATTGACATGAAAACTGCCCTAATTACTGGTGTCACTGGCCAAGATGGCTCCTACTTAGCTGAGTTTCTGTTAGAAAAGGGCTATCAAGTTCACGGCATAAAGCGCCGTTCCTCCTCTTTCAATACCGAGCGTATTGACCATATCTATGAAGACCCATTGGTGCATGATAATCGCTTCCATCTGCACTATGGTGATTTGTCTGATTCATCCAACCTTACCCGCATTATCAAAGAAGTGCAGCCTGATGAAATCTACAATCTGGCAGCTCAGTCTCACGTAGCTGTTTCTTTTGAAGCTCCTGAATACACGGCTGATGTGGATGCTTTGGGCACGCTACGCATTCTAGAAGCGGTGCGTTTTTTGGGGCTGGAAAAGAAAACCCGATTTTATCAAGCCTCTACATCAGAGCTATTTGGCCTGGTGCAAGAAACCCCCCAGCGTGAAACCACACCATTTTACCCGCGTTCGCCTTATGCAGTGGCAAAAATGTATGCTTATTGGATCACGATAAACTACCGAGAAGCGTATGGTATGTATGCGTGTAATGGCATTTTGTTTAATCACGAATCTATGCGCCGCGGTGAAACCTTTGTCACTCGGAAGATCACCCGTGGGCTGGCTAATATTGCCCAAGGCTTAGATAGCTGTTTGCACTTGGGTAACATGGATGCTTTGCGAGATTGGGGCCATGCTAAAGATTATGTGCGCATGCAGTGGATGATGTTGCAGCAAGACCAGCCTGATGATTTTGTAATTGCCACTGGCAAACAGATTTCTGTACGTGAGTTTGTGCGCTTATCAGCCCTTGAGCTGGGTGTAGAGCTAGAATTTCAAGGCGAAGGGGTAGAGGAAGTTGCGGTGGTGGCCTCTATTACGGGTGACTTGGCTCCGGCTCTTTCTGTAGGTGATGTGGTAATACGTGTTAACCCGCGTTATTTTCGCCCAGCCGAGGTAGAGACCTTACTAGGTGATCCTACCAAGGCCAAAGAGCTTTTGGGCTGGGTGCCTGAAATTACTGTAGAAGCCATGTGTGCAGAAATGGTGGCCCATGACTTGGATCAAGCTAGGCAAAAATCTTTACTTAAGTCTCATGGGTATTATGTGCCTGTAGCTAGGGAAAACTAGACATGGCCACACGTGTTTTTGTAGCGGGCCACCTTGGCATGGTGGGCTCTGCCATAGTGCGCCAGTTGTCTAGGCAGCTAGATGTCATATTGTTGCTAGTACCTAGATCTGAATTGGACCTCACAGATGGTGAAGCGGTGCGGGCCTATATGCAGCTGCATAAGCCAGACCAGGTGTATCTTGCCGCAGCAAAAGTTGGGGGCATTCATGCCAACAACACTTACCCTGCGGAGTTTATTGCAGATAATTTGGCTATACAAAGCAATGTTATTCAGGCCGCTTTTAGGACAGGGGTTAGTAAACTATTGTTTTTAGGTAGCTCTTGTATTTACCCTCAGCTAGCAAAACAGCCTATGAGTGAAGACTGCTTGCTCACAGGCCCACTAGAGCCTACCAATGAGCCTTATGCCATTGCCAAGATCGCGGGTATTAAGATGTGTGAGTCTTATAATCGGCAATATGGTGTGGATTATCGGTGTGTGATGCCTACTAACTTGTACGGTGAAAATGACAATTTTCATCCACAAAACTCTCATGTTATTCCGGCTATGATGCGGCGTTTTCATGAGGCAAAGCTTGCTGGTTCAGAAAAAGTTGTAGTGTGGGGCACGGGTAAACCCATGCGCGAATTTTTGCATGTGGATGATATGGCCTCTGCATGTGTGCATGTGATGGATTTGCCCCATGATAAGTTTGTAGCTGCAGTGCCCCACCCTATGTGTGCTCATATAAACGTAGGCACTGGGTTCGATGTGACGATTGCAGAATTAGCCACCACAATAGCTAGGGTGGTGGGCTTTGAGGGTGAGATAGCATTTGATACATCCAAGCCAGATGGTGCGCCGCGTAAGCTAATGAATGTAAGTCGATTGAGGTCTTTGGGCTGGGGGTATTCGGTGGAGTTGGAGCTGGGGCTTGGGATGACTTATGATTGGTTTTTGGATAATGCCGGTGGGCTTCGTGGTTGAGGGGTTTGGATTGCCGCGCTGAGCTCGCAATGACGTATAAAAAGACGTTGCAATGACGTATAAAAATACCTTCTTGATGACGTATTAAAACGCGTTGTAGTAACGTATAAAAAGGTGTTTTTAATGACAAGGATGGGATGTGAATATGGATAAGTGGTTTAATCCTGTAGTGATGGCAGGTGGTGTGGGCAGTCGTTTGTGGCCTTTGTCTCGTGCTTCGTTTCCTAAGCAGTATCAGAAGCTTGTCGATAATGACCATGGGCATACCATGTTACAGCAAACCTTTGCACGGCTTTCAGGGCTAAAATTAAGTGTAAGTCAGCTTATTTGTAATCAAGACCATCGCTTTTTAGCGGCTCAGCAGTGTCATGATGCACACATAAACGCTGAAATAGTATTGGAGCCAATGGGGCGTAACACTGCACCTGCAGTTATTTTAGCGGCTTTACGTTTGCTCGAGGCCGGGGTAGATGAGCCGATGTTAGTGCTTTCTGCAGACCACGCTATTGCAGATGAAACTAGCTTTAGGAATGCATTGCTCAACGCCCATGAGCTAGCAAGTGAGGGGCACTTGGTCACGTTAGGCATTAAGCCTAGTTTTGCTTGCACAGGCTATGGCTACATTCGTTATGGGGCTAGTGTTGGCCCCAGTGTTAATGGTCGCTGTGATAGTTTTAAAGTAGATGGTTTTGTAGAAAAACCAAATGAAATAAATGCACAAAGTTATTTGGACCAGGGCAACTATCTGTGGAATAGTGGCATGTTTATCGTGCGGCCCAGTGTGTTGGTAGAGGAGGCGAGTCTGTATTGTGCGCAATTATTGCATCACTGTAGGCTCAGTGTTACAGCGATCACTAAAGACTTAGATTTTATCCGCTTGTCAGAACATGCGCTTTCTCAATGCGAAAATATTTCACTAGACTATGCCATTATGGAGCACACAAAAAAGGCGGTGGTCGTGCAGGTAGATTGCGGCTGGAGTGATGTAGGTGACTTGCAAGCATTATGGAAGACTAACTTAGCCAATGCTCAGGGCAATGTGCTGCAAGGGGATGCAGTGGCTTTAAATAGTCAAAACTGCCTTGTGAAGGCCAGTAATAGATTGGTTGCCATATTAGGTGTGGAAGGGTTAGCAGTGATTGAAACCAAAGATGCTGTATTAGTGGCACCGCTTGATCAAGCCCAGCAAGTGAAAGACTTAGTGGCAAAGCTGCGCGGCCGTGACGAGCTAACGCACCAAAGAGAAGTGTGCCGGCCTTGGGGCAGCTTTGACAGTATTGATTCTGGCCCTAATTACCAGGTAAAGCGTATTATGGTAAACCCTGGTGCGCGCTTAAGCTTGCAAAAGCACCAACACCGTGCAGAGCATTGGGTGGTGGTAGATGGCATTGCTACAGCTCATTTAGATGGCCATGAGCATCAGTTAAATGCTAATGACTCTATTTATATCCCTGCGGGTGCCGTCCACTCTTTGGCCAATAATACTGATCAGCCTTTGCAGCTGGTAGAAGTGCAGTCTGGAAGTTATCTAGGTGAAGATGACATAGAAAGGCTTGAGGATTTGTATGGACGTAGCTAGCCCGGATGTCACATGAGCTATTCATACCCCTGAGGGTTGGCTTTTTGCCAACGCCAAGAATCCTCCATCATGTCATTCAAAGTGTAATTTGTTTTCCAATCTAATTCTAGATATGACTTCTCTGGGTTAGCCCAGCAACTGGCTATATCTCCTAGTCTCCTACGTTTGATTGAATAGGGTATTTTGGTGTTACTAGCAAGTTCAAATGCTTCTATCACTTCAATTACTGATGATCCAATACCTGTTCCAAGATTCCAAACACTTACACCTACTTGGTTTGTTTTTTTAGCTAGGTCTTTTTTGCTCTGAATTTTATTGAGAGCTTTCAGATGCCCTTTAGCCAAATCTACAACGTGTATATAGTCACGAATGCCTGTGCCATCTTGCGTTGGGTAATCACCTCCAAATACAGATAATTCCTTTAATTTACCCACTGCTACTTGGCTTATGTAAGGCAGCAAGTTGTTGGGTATGCCTTTGGGGTCTTCTCCGATCAAGCCGCTTTTATGTGCACCTATAGGGTTAAAGTAGCGCAGCTTTGCAACAGACCATTGTGAGTCGGCAATACACTGGTCTGTAAGTATTTTTTCTATCATGGCTTTTGATGTGCCATAAGGGTTTGTCGTGGTCCCTGTAGGCATAGATTCTTTATAAGGTACAGGCGCATCTGCACCATATACAGCAGCGGAAGAGCTAAATACTAGAGTTTTAACATTGGCAACGTTCATGGCTTCACAAAGGCACAGGGTGCCGTAAACATTATTATTGTAATACTCAAGCGGAATTGTAACGCTTTCTCCCACAGCCTTTAATCCAGCGAAATGAATCACACTATGAAAATGATAGTTTGCAAAAAGCTGAGCAAGCTTGTGGGAATCTCTAATGTCGCCCTCCACAAAAGTCAACGGGATTGGGTGCTCTGGGGTATCGCCAAGAATGGTCAAAATGCGTTCTATAACAATGGTGGAGCTATTACTAAGATTGTCGTAAATAACGACTTCATAACCCTGTTCTAGTAGCTCCACTGTAGTGTGGGAACCAATGTAGCCAGTGCCGCCAGTGACAAGAATAGTGTTGCTCATTATGATCTGTCCATGATTCTTTGGGTGTGCATTACAGGCAAGTATAATCTACTTTTTGTTAATCGTCTAAATGCAAGTTGGCATATATTTAAGCTGTTTTTACACAATAAGTTTGATAAAATTTATCTCGTATACAACCTATTCTTTTGGAGCTTTTTTTGTCACTAAATGCATCTGATCACGCCTCGACGTCAGAGAAGTTGCTAAATATCTCTGCAGTAATGGAAGTATACGTTATTAATATGGCCCAATCTGCCCAAAGGTGGGAGTATATCCAACATTATTTGCAGCAAAAAGGTTTGGAACCTACTCGTGTTGATGCAGTTAACGGCCGGGCGTTGTCTACAGCGGAGTGTTTGGTGCACTACGATGAAAACCTCAACGATCGTCACTATTTTTCATCGCTGAAGGCTGCCGAAATAGGTTGTTTTTTGTCTCATAAAAAGGCAATGGAAACTTTTTTAGCTCAATCAAATAAGCCCTATTTGTTGTTATTAGAAGATGATATTGAGTTTTGTTTTGATATTGCGTCTGTAGCGCCTAGTTGGTTTGATGTGTTGTCCAGCCCTATACCCACCATGCTCAAGCTTTATACTAAAAGAAACGTCCTTGGTGGTACTGAGAGCTCCTGGGTTTGTGGTCAAATAGTGAGGCCCTATTTGACCCCTTTAGGCACACCTGCCCAGGTTTTAAATCGGGCAGCTGTAAAGAAGCTGCTACTTTGTGAACGGTTTTTTATGCCGGTGGATGTAGCTTACCAATATTGGTGGAAACATGGTGTTCGTGTTTTGGTGACTAGCCCCAGCCAAGTAAGGGAAATCAGCCAAAGTCTTGATGGTAGTAGTATAGGGGGCTCCATAGGGCTAACCCAAAGGCAAAAAATATTGCGGGAAATAGGCCGTTCATGGTTTAGGCTAAAGCTTCAAGTGCTTTCTTATTGGCATTATTTTAAAACAAGGATTATTTAAATGCGAGTTGGAATATTACCTTATGAGCTAAGGTATCAACATGACTTGGCTAAAGTGTCTGTAAATAGTTTAGATTGGCCAGGGCAAGATGTACCCAGCGTTGAAACCTTGGCAGATCTTAATGTAGATGATCATGTGGTGGTTTATCCGTCTTCAAAGCGTCTATTACGTGGGTTTGGAAAGGTTCGCTGCAAAGTTGACTTGATATTGGCAGAGCCACTTGCCATACATAAGCGATACTACAAAAGTATCTGGTTATTAAGACACAAGTTTAATGCAATTTATTGCCGGTATGGACATTATGCTCAGCGCTACAAAAATGTTGTTAAGTTTGCCGTAGTAGACTCTTGGGTTGATGGTAACCTTGTAGATTCAGCCTTAATTAAAACCAAATCTTGCTCTATTATTGCTTCTGGCAAGAAAGATCTAAAGGGCCATAAGCTTCGGCATCAAATTATTGACTGGGTGAAAAAAAGTGGCGCAGACGTTGATGCATTAGGCCGTGGGTTTAAGTTCTTTGAATTCAAACAAGAGGGTTTGTTACCTTATCGTTATTCTGTAGTGATAGAAAATGTTCAAGAACCTGATTATTTCACCGAAAAATTATTAGATTGTATGCTTTGTAGCACTATGCCAATTTATTGGGGTGCTCCCAATATTAGTGAGTATTTTGATCCTGTGGGTATGCATATCTGTTTAACTTTTGATGACCTTATAGGCGCTATTGAGTTAATAGGTTCTGCACAACAATTTAGCCCAACATCACAACAACGCATGGCAATGAATACTAACCGAGAGCGCGCCCTAAACCTAAGTCAGTTAAATTCACGGATAGTGGATGCTGTTTATACACATGGAAGTTAAAATGACCAATGTACGCATTGATTCAAATAATTCACAATCCTTCACACTATTTGTGACAGGGATTATTTCTGTTTTGGCATTTTTAGTGCCAGCTAGTAGTGTTAACTATCCTTTAGCTCTTTATTATGCAGCCATTGCTTTGGTTTTTTTGGGTTTGCTTGCATTGCTACTACGCGCAAAAAAACACCCACTTTCTAGGCCTGAAAAGCTCATGTTGGCTACATGGGTAACTTATCCAGCTTTTACAGCACTGGATTTTTGGTTGCGCACAGGTTGGATATGGATCGAGTTTCAAGAGCCGAGTCGATTTTTATTGGTTTTGCCTATTTTCCTATTAGTAAGGCGTTATGGTTTTGCTGAAAGAAGTATGCTCTGGGGAGTGTTTGCCGGGGCAGTAGTAGCGGGTAGCTATGCTTTATATCAGAAACAAATGTTAGGCATACACAGGCCAGGTGGTGGCACCTCAGGGCTTATTGCAGCCTTTGGAGATATCAGTTTGATCTTAGGGGCAATGTCAGTGGCCCTATTTCAACCTTTGTGGTGTAAACAAAAACGCTGGGCCTTGGTTGCTTTAGCTGCGCTGATGCTTGGTGTGATTGGCTCTTTGGCATCGGGCACTAAGGGTGGTTGGATATCTATGCCTATTTTATGCTGGGTGGCGGTTGGCCTGCTGGAGCGACCCACATATGCTAAGCGTTTTTCTGTGCTGGGTGGGCTTTTGGTTGTGGCAACGTTGGTTTATTTTTTTGTGCCTTTTATACAAACTCGCGCTAGCGTAATAGTGCCGGCAATTTATGAATATTTTGTTAATGGCAAGGTGGCAGATGGTTCTGCTGGCATACGCTTAGCTTTGTGGCACTCTGCAACGCTAATTTTCTTGGACAACCCCTTTTTTGGCACTGGCCCTGGTACTTTTTATACAGAAAAGCTAACGTTGATTAATGCAGGGCTTATCCCCAATGTCTCCCCAGCTATAGCGGGCCCTCATAGCCAGTTATTTAATAGCTTGTTTGAATCGGGTGTTTTTGGGCCATTCTTGGTGTACTCAATATACGGTAGCTTTATTTGGTACTGCCGTTCTCATTTTGAAAAAAATAAAGCCTTGGCTGTTGCCGGTATATTGATGGCTGTGGGGTTTATAGATTTTGGATTAGTTGAAGTGATTTGGGACATCAATAACGCGGGAGTATTTTTCACCGTAATGATGGCGTTAATCGCTGGCAAGCTGTCTCACGATCAAGCGATGTTGAATGTGTCGGATAACAAGGCGTAACCCATTTCAACGTTATGAAACCTTTGCACGATTGAGGCGCATCAACCTTAATGTTTTTCACGTATATTTTTTGTCAAAAATTGCAAAAACCGCCCGATCTTCACCTAATTAATGCGTTGTAGGCCAATTTATAGGCCTATTCCCACTTTCTAGGCACAACTATACTGTCGTATCGACAGTCCTCTTTTAATATTATGCGCCACACACATCAATTCAAACCGTGTGCGGTAGCGGTTTAGCCCCATGTAACAGGCTTTGGCCATGTCATAGTGTAGCTTGAGTACGCCAAAGACTCTCTCAACAGTGCAGCGCGTGCCCGAGTGCAACCGGTTAGATTGCTTGTCTTTCGTCGTCAGGGGTTTGGTTTTGTACGCTCGTCTTATGATTCGAATCTCTACCTTGTGCGCCTTCAACCACTTTGCGTGTTTTTCGCTGGCATACGCACTGTCAGCATAGACGGCAGACTCATCACCATCCAGCAATGAGGTAAAGCAGTTGGAATCGTGGACATTGCCTGGCGTATAGTCTGTCGACGTAATCAACCCGTCTTCATCAGCATTAATATGAGCCTTAAACCCATATGTACTTTTGCGTTGACCATCAGAGCCTGCTTTCACATTCCATTGCGCTTCAGGATCTTGTGTGAACTCACCGTTCTTATCTTTATTTACGGGGGAATTACACAGCTCCTTTAGCGCATCATGATCAATCAGCATTGAGTCAGCTAAGCTGCGTTGTTTAGAGTTTTTTCACGCCATGAATACCGTCCAACAGGTTGTTTTACCTCTTATAAGAGTAGTTCAAAAAAGTATTTTTGCATCAATAATTGGTGAGCTAAAGTCGTAAACTTTATTTTAATTTGATGCATTTAAAGGGGGCTTTAATAGTTTTTCTAAAAAAGCGTGCAGATACTTATTTTAGAGCTACATTTATTCTAGAGATTGGAAAAAGCATGAAACACTTGGGTTTCGTGCAAAGGTCTCGATATGTGTGATCAGTTACAAACTCTCTATAGAAGTTATTTGGCGGCCCATCATGGCAACTGGCTCAATTATGGTAATGCAGCTAGCGTGGTTGGCAATGTGCCAGGTTCTTTGTCTACTTTAGTGGTGGGAGTACCTTTAGTAGTTTGGGATTCATCATGGTCGCCTATGTTGGTCATTATTGCATGCAATATAGCTGCGTTGGTCCTGTTTGATAAAGTGGTTAAACAAGTGTTTGATCAGCCTGCCCGCATGTTGTTTTTGGTGCTTTTTTGGCTTAGTCCATGGTTTTTATATCAGCATATGCTTTATAACCCTGCCTACTTATTCTTTTGTTCTGCGTTACATTTTTATACGGCCTTTCATATGCGAAATAGATCTAGCTTTTGGCTAACATTTTGGCATGTTGTGAGTATTGGTTTGGTGGTTCAGCTATATTACTCATGGCCGTTGCTAGTAGTAATATCAGGTTATCTGTTTGCACGTGGCATTATTAAAGTTAATTATTGGGCTGTAGTGGTGGGAGCTGTAGTTTTGGCTGCTAGCCTTATCCCTTATGTATTGGATGTATTTGCAGTGAGTTCTGAAGCTACGTGGCCTGAGGAATTTGCTAAAAAACGATATGTTGGTTGGGGATTGGTGCACGTTTATCCAGTGCTAAAGGCAATGATTTATTGGTTAAGGTACAGCTCTTTTTTGTTTACGGAAAAGCTTATTAGTGGGGCTACATTTGACTGGATTACGTCAAGTGATATGCTGCGGCTTGCAGTACAGTATGCTTATCGTGGTATGTTTTATGGGGCAGGATTGTTTACTTTGTACTTTTCATTTAAAGCTAATTGGTATTTGTTTAAACAAGTAAAACCTATTTGGTTTGGTGGATCTCTTAGCTACTTTATTTTTCGAAAAGGCAGGGCTAAGGGTGATGAAGTTTTTGAAACGGGAGGCTTAAAGGTCGACAACGAGCAGTGGGTGCTGTTATATATTAGTGCTTGTGTTGTTGCCATTTTGATTAGCGCGGGTCTGTCACCTACGGTTTTTGGTTATTGGCACCTGATCATGCTGTACCCCTTCGCAGCTATGAATATGCTAGTTTATCTGATTCAGAATTGGATAACCCCTGCTAATTTTTGGTGTTCCTTGGTTTTAATTGGGACGTTTAGTGTTTTGGTAAATCTCGTGGCCGCTCATGATAGTGTGAAATTCACTTACAAAGTGCCCTATGTCGAACAGGTTGAATTATGGTTGCTAGAAAATAATTTGTAGGTATTTTTTCTCAACTTATTGAAATTGCTGCTGGGGCTAGGATTAGCTTTGACGAAGGGATTATTAGCCAGCTACTAACTTTGATTTTTGAGGGTTTTTAAAAGCGGCAGGGCATCCTAGCCCCGCACTTATAGGTCAACATCCATGTTGATAAATACTGCCATACAGATTGTATTAATCTGTAGTTTTGG
>Ga0308022_1000836_pt1 | contig 11118 bp, 8 predicted proteins | sample Neamet353_FD_201297 | JGI IMG/M metagenome (GOLD analysis project Ga0308022, IMG submission 201297) | Marine microbial communities from water near the shore, Antarctic Ocean - #353 | ecosystem: Environmental > Aquatic > Marine > Unclassified | place: Southern Ocean | collected 2014-10-02 | reverse complement strand
CTGTCAACACTTTTTCTATTACTGTTGCGTTTGGAACTGTTGCTGCATTACCTACTGAAGTAACTTCACCTGTTAGGTTGGCGTTAGTAACAACCGTTGTAGTGTTTCCTGAAGATGTTACCATACCTGTTAAGTTCGCATTGGTTGCATTGTTTCCGTCCAATTTTTGTATTGCTTGAAGTATGTTGTCTGTTGCCGCTACCGCACCAGCACCACTTGTGTATCCTGTCAACACTTTTTCTATTACTGTTGCGTTTGGAACTGTTGCTGCATTACCTACTGAAGTAACTTCACCTGTTAGGTTGGCGTTAGTAACAACCGTTGTAGTGTTTCCTGAAGATGTTACCATACCCGTTAAGTTCGCATTGGTTGCGTTAGCTGTATCTACATAGTTTTTGGTAGCGGCATCTTGTGCTAGTGCTGGTTCTGCAACTCCTGTTAATTTGTTTGTCCCTAAAGCGACATCTGTAGTAGCAGCTCCAAACCCACTTAAAGGAATGTTTGTTTTGTCTAGTTTTGCATTAGTTACGTTTGCATTTTTAATTTTAATTGTTTCTACAGCATCAGTTGCTAAATCACCAACTAGGATTGTCCCGTCAAGAATCATCCCTGTTACTACTTTATCAGTTCCAATAGTTGTGGTATTACCAGCACTAGTTATATCTCCAGTTAAATTAGCATTTGTAACCACTGTTGTAGTGTTTCCTGAAGATGTTACCATACCTGTTAAGTTCGCATTGGTTGCATTGTTTCCGTCCAATTTTTGTATTGCTTGAAGTATGTTGTCTGTTGCCGCTACCGCACCAGCACCACTTGTGTATCCTGTCAACACTTTTTCTATTACTGTTGCGTTTGGAACTGTTGCTGCATTACCTACTGATGTAACTTCACCCGTTAAGTTTGCATTGGTAATAACCGTTGTGGCACTACCATTTAAGTCCCCAGAAAAAGTAGTTGCAGCTATGCTAGTTGCATTGCTAATATTTTGAGTCCCCATATCAATTGCCCCAGTCATCGTTCCACCTGCTAGGTCTAATTTTTCACTTGCTAATTCCGCGATAGCACTATCTACAGTTGTTGCTGCGATGTTTCCTGTAGCAGTTGAGTTTACCTCTGCTGCAGTTTGATCATCGGTGCTTGCCGCATCTGCATAGGCTGTAGTTGCAATTTTAGTTGAGTTGTTTGATGCCGTTTGTGTAGTTGCAGTAGTTGCAGTATTTATAGTTCCATTTAAGTCTCCAGAAAAAGTAGTTGCAGCGATACTAGTTGCATTGCTAATATTTTGAGTTCCCATATCAATTACCCCAGTCATCGTTCCCCCTGCTAGGTCTAATTTATTTGCAATGTTTGTTATACTCGTATCTACCAAACCTTTTAAGACAACACCTTGTTGTGCAGACAATGCACTTGTGGCACTTGCAGTTGCTAGGTTGTCTTCAACCGTTATGTTTACTGTAGTGTCTATTAAATTTTTTAATTCTTTACCTTGTTCTGCAGATAGCGGAACTGTAGTTCCACCAGTAGTTAAATCATCTACAATAGCTGTTATAGCTACCTTAGTGGTGATCGCGGTTGTATTTGTTAAGATGTCTAATAGATTGCCTGCAATTGCAACTTCATTTACTTTTACTTGAGTATCTAATGAGGTGTCTGCATCTTTTAAAGAAGTTGTAGTATTAATATAGTTGGCAGCGCTATTGGCTGTATACGACCCATCTAAGTTAATACCGGCACTTATTTGTGTAGCTTTTAACAATGCTTTTAATAAGTCAATTTCAGCTTCGTTATTTAATACAATAGGGGTGTTTTGCGTATTTACAGCAAACAACGCAAAAGGAACCGCAGTAAAAGGAGCGTTGCTTATTTCGGTAAAGTCTGTACAACTCTCATTCATACTTATGGCTACCTTTAGGTTTTTAGGTAAAGCACTCCATACAATATCTTCAAATGTAGTAGCGTAGCCACCTGTTCCTGTTCCAAGTCCAATGGTTAGGTTTACCATTCCGAATACGTCGGTAGTAATCGTATGAGTTTCTACATACTCATCATCTGTATTTTCATCTATGATAGAAAATTGCAAACAAATATTTTTATTGGCTAACGGAGCTTTGTCATTGTTAAAGCCAGGTAATTGTTGTTCTATTGGGTCTAAAATTAATGCCTGATAAGAAATGCCTTTGGTTTGACTAAAACCAATAGCGGTGAAAAAAAGAAAGAGGAGCGTTATTTTTTTCATATGAGTTTACCGTAATAATGAAACCTGTATACCAAGTTGAAACTGGCTGGTATTAAAGGATATTTTTTCGGTTGCTTTGTTTAATAAATTAAAAGTTTTAGAAAAATTATACCCTAAATTTAATCTAAAATTTCGAGAGACAGTGTATTGCGTGCTAAAACCAACAAACGGTTGCAGAAGAATTCCTGAAAAATCTTCATGTTTGGCTAAATCGTAATAATAATTATTTATAAACTGCTTTCCACTAAGTAGCGTAGCTGTAGTAACACCGATATTAAAAAAAGCATTAATATCTAAGCCAAAACAACAGTTAGAGGTTGTATTCGCTAAATTGTAAGAAATTTTATTTATAATTCCGATGTATTTTGTTTCCCAAGAATAATTGGTTGCATAGTTAGACGCTTCGGCATTAAATTCATTATAAGCCAAGCCAATTGCATAAATATACCGATCGTTTTTAAGAGTAGATTTATAACCGATTTCTAAATTATTACCAAGCCCACTTCTAAAATCTAAATTTTTATCACTACCGTTAGTACTTTTATAATCGAAACTAGTACTGTTTTTACCGGAGCTAATATATAACTCTTGTGCATTTGCATTAAAAAGTAAAAAGAGTAACGTTAAAAATAGATATTGTTTTTTCAATTTTTAATAATTTTAGTAAAATGATATAAGTTTTGGTTCTTTATTTTCACCAAGTAAACCCCAATTGCTAACTTTGATAACGCGATTCTAAATAATTTATTTTCAACAGCATGTTCTTTTAAGTACACCGACTTGCCGTTAACATCAAAAATCTGAATTAGTATTTTAGTAGCATTTAAACCGATGAATTTGAAATTGATAAATTGAGTAAACGGATTTGGAAAACTTGTAATAGCGATGTCTTTAGGTGTCGCTAAATACGCAGCCCAATTAGACTGCTGATAGCCTTGTTGAACTGAAAATTTCCCTGAAAAATTACCCGTAGCAGAAATTTGCCCAACAGTTTGTTTTACTTGTATGCCTGAGCTCGTAACACTTGATGTACTTTGAGAGCTAATCATTTGATGGTGCATCTTTTGGCTACAAACACTTAGCGTAGCTAACATACAAATCAATGATATAATAAATTTCATAAAAGTATTATTGGAAATATAAATTTTAAAAACAGATAGTTTCCCTCTCATAATCATAGAACAACCAATAAATCGATTAAGAGGCTAATTTAAATCCTTAAACAACAAGAATTAAACTCTTTCAAAAGTAATGAAAATAGTTTAATTACTTTTGAATATAATACCCAGCTAAATTAACAGAGAAATAGATGCTCATGCAGCAATGTTCTGGGTTAAGAGTAATAAAATGTAGAAGGGGTAGTGAGGTGGTATTTCCTTTTGGGTCTGCTTAACTTCGGACGAACTCTGAGACCTCATCAATTTTAGGAACTCCTTCTCCAAAAGACACCGTTACCATCGCACAATTAGTTCTTCGTTTTAATAATGAAAATTTATTGGAAGACCATCAAATAGTGAACCCGTAATTTACCCTTCTAGCTTCATAGAGAGTTCAAACCAACGTTCTTCTTTTTGTTCTAAATCAGTGATTATTTTCTGTAATTCTATAGAGGTATCATTGATCTTTTCAGGGGCAATATCCCCATTAGAAAATTGAGTTTCTATTTGCGCTTTTTTCTTCTGAAGTTTTGAAATATCAGCTTCTAATGCACCAAACTCTCTGTTTTCATTAAAGCTTAACTTTACTTTTGGAGTGTTTTTTTTAACAGGGGTATTTTCTTTTTTTACAGGCTGTTTTATGGACTCTTTGGGTTTAGAATCTTCATACGCTCTAAAATCAGAATAATTCCCAGGGAAATTCTCAACAATGCCTTCTCCTCTAAAAACAAAAAGAGAGTCCATTATTTTATCCATAAAATACCTATCGTGAGAAACAACCAATAAATTACCAGGGAAATCTAATAAGAAGTTTTCGAGCACATTTAAAGTAACAACATCTAAATCGTTTGTTGGCTCATCAAGAATTAAAAAGTTAGGATTCTGAATTAAAACGGCACATAAATACAGACGTTTTTGTTCTCCTCCACTTAATTTTTCAACATAATCATGCTGTTTTTTTCTATCGAATAAAAAACGCTCTAATAATTGTCCGGCAGTAATTTTTCTTCCATTAGTTAATGGAATGTATTCACCAAATTCCTTAATTACTTCAATTACCTTTTGACCTTCTTTTATTACAATTCCACTTTGTGTATAGTATCCGTATTTTACAGTTTCTCCTAAAATAACTTTACCACCATCAACAGGAATTTTTTCTGTAATAATATTTAAAAAAGAGGACTTACCGGTTCCGTTTTTACCAATGATTCCGATTCGTTCACCACGTTTAAAAACATATTCAAAACCATCTAAAATTAACTTCTCATCAAAAGATTTTTTGACTTTATGCAGCTCAAGAATTTTACTTCCTAGGCGAGTCATGTTAATTTCTAATTGAACTTCGTGATCTTGTCTTCTTTTGTGTGCTTTTTCTTTGATTTCGTAAAAATCTTCGATTCTAGATTTAGATTTTGTAGTACGTGCTTTTGGCTGGCGACGCATCCAATCTAGCTCTTTATTATATAGGTTTTTTGCTTTATCAACGGTGATTTGTTCTACAGCAATACGTTCTTCTTTTTTCTCTAAATAATACGAATAATTCCCTTTATAACGATATAATTTTCCGTGATCTAACTCTACAATTTCATTACAAACACGTTCTAAAAAATACCGATCGTGCGTTACCATAAAAAGGGTAATTTTTTCTTTTGAAAAGTAACTCTCTAGCCACTCAATCATCTCTAAATCTAAATGATTGGTTGGCTCATCTAAAATCAATAAATCTGGTTTGTTAATTAAAACAGTTGCTAAAGCCAAACGCTTTTTCTGCCCTCCAGAAAGTTCAGAAACCTTTTGATCTAAGTCGTTAAACTTTAATTTTGATAAAATCTGTTTGTATTGCGTTTCAAAATCCCAAGCGTTATGTTGCTCCATCAGCTCAAAAGCAACTTGATATGCATCAGCATTTTCAGGGTTATTTAAGGCTTCGTTGTATTTTGCAATAACTTGAAGTGATATGTTTTCTGAAGAAAAGACTGTTTCTTCAATAGATAAAGTTGGGTCTAACGTTTCGTTTTGTGCTAAATAAGAAATTTGAATTCCTTTTCTGCTAACAACCTGCCCAGAATCTGGAACGTCTAAACCAGCAATGATGTTTAAAATTGATGTTTTACCACTACCATTTTTCGCAACAAATGCTACCTTTTGCTCTTTATTAATCCCGAATGAAAGATCCTCAAAAAGGATTTTTTCGCCATACGATTTAGAGATATTTTCTACAGATAAGTAATTCACTTCTTAAGTTTTGCGCAAAGAACTTAAAAACAAACCAAACAGAAGTATAGTTTGGTGTTTTTCTCTTTTAAAAAATGGGTTATTAGCACTATATTGCAGTAAATATTAGCGTTTAACCCATGAGAAGTAGAATTGTATATCTTATTTTAGTAGGATTTGTATACAATCCTTTTATTGGTTTTTCTCAAGATAGCATCCCAAAAACAGCGAATTTAAAAGAAGCGAATTTCTTAAAATTTCAAGACCATTTTTTTAAAGCGTTGGCACAAAAAGCTATTTATAATTATAAAATTGCAATTCGGAATTTAGAAAAATGTAATGAATTAAAGCCGAAAGATGTTTCTGTATTGTTTGAGATGTCAAAAAATTACTTTCTACAAAACAAATTTTTTGAAGCAGAAGAATATGCACAACAAGCAATAGCAATTGAGCCAGATAATTATTGGGTTTTAAAACATTTGTTAAAAATATATACGGTGTCAAGGAATATAAAAAAAGCAATTCCTATTCGCGAAAAAATAGCCATCACAAACCCTAAAGAAAGAGAGAAGCTAGTGTATTTGTATTATCAAAATAATCAGGTAACGAAGGCAAAAATGCTTTTATCTGATTTAGAAAAACAGCAGCAACTAACTCCTGGTTTAATTCGTTTTAAAAAGAGGTTTATTCCCTCTTCTTCTTTGAAAAAAGGCACTAAAGTTGTAGGACTTCAAGAATTAATAAAAGAATTTGAAACAAATAAAAGTTTTGAGTCGCTTCATAAAATACTAACTTTGTCGGCAAATACAAACACGAAGGTTTTATTGTTTTATAGCCAAAGAGGATTGGAGTTGTATCCGGCACAGGCATTTGTGTATTTAATGAATGCCAAAGCACAAAATCAAAATAAGAATTTTAAAAAAGCAATAGAACAATTAACAAATGGTATTGATTTTGTAATTGATAACAAGATGTTAGAAGCAGATTTTTATGAAGAGAAAGCTAAAAGTTATTATGGCTTAGGAAATCAAAAAGAAGCAATAAAAAATAAAAATAAAGCGTTAGCAGCACGTAAAAAATAAAATTTTAATGAAGTTTTTTAGATTAATTTTAATAGCAATGTTGGTGTTTACATCGTGTAAAACCAAAAAGGTAGTGGTAGGTACATCTATTGCTATTAAAAAGATGTCTGCTAGAAAAATTTCTAAAAAACACCTTGCTACTTCTTTTGATAAAAAAACGATTGAAGCGAAGTTGAAGGTTGCGTATCAAAATGCAAATACCAAACAAAAATTAAGCGTTAAGTTGCGAATTGATAAAGACAAGGTTATTTGGATGAGTATTTCTGCTACTGCTTTAAATATTACCATTGCTCGCGCAAAAATAACTCCGAGTTCTGTTCGTTATTACGAAAAAATCAATAGAACTTATTTTAAAGGAGATTTTAATGTGTTAGAAAACATGTTAGGGGCGGCGGTGAATTTTAAGCAATTGCAAAACATGTTATTGGGGGAAGCTATTTTTGATTTAAAGGCGCAGAAATATATTTCTGTAGTAAATAATGAAGCACATTTGTTATTACCTGCACAACAAAAAGCATTGTTTGATATTTTATTTTGGGTCAATCCGATTCATTATAAACTAGATATGCAGGCGTTAAAAAACAACAACAAAAAGCAAGAATTAAAAATTGGATACAAGAGCTATACAAAAATAGGTGGAGCGGTTTTTCCAAAGAGAATAGAAATTAGAGCGAAAGAAAAGGAGAAGTTTACCAATATAGATATCGATTATAAATCGGTGGTTTTCAATAAAATTATTTCAACCCCTTTTAAAGTTCCAAGTGGGTATAAACAAGTTGTTCTTTAATGAAGTATTCTAAATTATTTTTTTTCTTATTTATATCGACGCTGCTTTTGGGTGTTGGAAATTCTCAAGCGCAAACTAGAAAACAATTAGAAACTGACAGGAGGAAAATAAAGAAAGAAATAGTCAAAGTAAATAGGTTGTTATTTGCGACACAGAAGAAAGGAAAAAACGCCTTAGAAGACCTAAAAGACATCAATCAAAAAATAAGAACAAGAACAAGTTACATCAACTTAATAAGCAAAGAAGCTTCGTTGCTTACTTCAGAAATTACTCAGAATCAAAAAGTAATTACGAAGCTTAATAAAAAGCTAGAAACGTTAAAAAAGGATTATGCCGAGATGATTTTTAAATCATACAAAAGCAAATCTAAACAAAGTCAGATGTTGTTTTTAATGTCTTCTAAAAACTTTCAGCAAGCGTATAAACGAGTGCAGTATATGAAACAATATACCAAGTTTAGAAAAAAACAAGGAGAAGAAATTAGTATTCAATCTCACCTTATTGTTAAATTTAATGATTCTCTTTTGTTTAAAAAACAAGAAAAAGATACCTTAATAAAAGTTGAAGAATCTGAGAAATTAAAGATAGAATCAGACAGAAAGGACAAAGAGATCTTAGTTTCTCAAATTAACAGAAGAGCAAGCAAGTATAGAAGAGAAATACGAGCAAAACAAAAAGAAGAACGAAAAATAGCGCATAAAATAGACGCAATTATTAAAGCTGCAATTGCGAAATCAAATAGAAATAAAAAGAATAAAAAAGCGAAAGGATTTGCGTTAACACCAGAGGCAAAAGCATTGGCTAAAAGATTTGAACAAAACAAAGGAAAACTACCTTGGCCAGTCGTAAATGGCTTGGTTGTAAGAAGGTTTGGTAATCAACCTCATCCAACGCTTCGCGGAATAACAATTACAAGTTCTGGATTGCATATCGGAACAAATAAAGGGGCATACGCAAAAAGTGTTTTTAACGGAGAGGTATTAGCTGTCCAATTGCTTTCTGGAGGGAAAAAAGCAGTATTAGTACAGCATGGAAATTATATTACGACCTATAATAATTTAGAAATGGTATCGGTTAAAAAAGGGGATGCTATTGCCACGGGACAAACAATTGGTAAAATTTTTACCAATAAAGTTACCGGAAAAACAACATTGATTTTTGTATTACATAAAGAAATTAAAAGGCAAAACCCTACAAGTTGGCTATTAAAAAGGTAGTTTGCTTTTCATAATCTTCTTAAGTACGTTTTTCTTCGTAATTACAGAAGAAGTCAATACTCCAGAAAATAGCGCAGCAGCAACTCCAGCAGAAACAATATCTTGTCCAGTTAAATAGAAATTTTTAATTGGTGTTCTTGGTTGTAAAAAACGTTGCCTAAATCTTTTTGGCGTATGGTCTAAACCGTAAATTTCTCCTTTTTCGTAATTCACAAAATGTTGAGTTGTTAATGGTGTTGAAAGTTCATAACAGTCAATTTTCCCTTTTACTTGTGGCATTTGTTTGTATAATTCTTCTAATAACCGCTTCGAAATTTCCTCTTTTAAAGCCGTGTAATCCTCACCGCGTTTCATCCATTTAGTTCCTTTCCAGTTTTCAAAAACAGTGTACGGTAAAAGAGTTATGATATCAATTGTGCTTTTGCCAGGATATCTGTTTGACCAATCTGGGTCTTTTGCTGATGGAAAAGAAACATAAACGACAGGAAAAGGACTGTCTATGTTTTTTAAATATCGTGCTACACAAGCATCATGATCTAAATCTTTTGGATAGATCCATAGGTTTGATTTAGGAAGCTCTAATTCTTCTGGAGAGCCATTTAAACCAATATATAAACACGCATGAGAAACAGATGGATTTACTTTTTCTAATTGCTTATTAAATTGATGTTTTACAACAGAACTTGAGGGTAATAATTTTGTATAAGTAGTGATTACTCCTGCACCACTAATAATATTTTTAGCTTTAAATATTTTTCCGTCGGCCATTTTTACACCAATAGCCTTATTGTTTTCAATGAGAACTTCTGCTACTTCTGCGCTAATTAAAATAGTTCCTCCTGCTTGCTCAATAACGGTATCAGTGGTTTTAGAGATCTGAGAAGATCCGCCAACAGGAAAACTTGCGCCACCAAAATAATGTCTAGCAACAGATGCATGCATCGTAAAACTACTTTGTTTTGGGGGCAATCCATAATCGCCATATTGCCCAGAAAGGACTTTAATTAGCTCTTGATTTTTGGTGATAGTACTTAAAACTTCATGCGTGGTTTTGTCTGAAAACTTTAAAAAGGGTTTTCGCATTTTGTTTCCAAAAAGAGTACTTATAAATTTGGGAACAGCCTTTTCCATGTAAAAATTCTGACTCGCCTTTGTCGCTTCAAAAACCAAACGCACATAGGTGTCAATAGCCTCTTTTTCGGTTGGGAAATATTCGTATAATTTCTCTTTAAAGTTGGTTGTGCCTTTTACAAAATCGTAGCTTTTTTCTCCAATGATGATTTTATCATACACTTCTCCCATATCAGCCCATTTTAATTGGGCATCAGTAATATAATCGAATACTTTTTTTATGACAGAAGTTGGTCTTTGAACATCACCTATGTAATGTATTCCAACATCCCATTCATATCCCTTTCTCTTAAAAACATGTGTAAATCCACCAGCGGTGTAGTGCTTTTCTAAGACAAGAACTTTTTGTCCTTCTTTGGCTAAAATTGCTGCGGTTGTTAAACTCCCCATTCCAGAGCCAATAATAATGGCATCATAAGAACTGGCTAAAGTTGGATTTTTTTTGTAAGATTGAATCATAAAAAAGTAAGATCATAATTAGTCTAGCTAATATACAATCTTAATTTTTGAGAAGGATAAAGTAAAAACAATGTTCTTAACTAAATAAAGCTTTCAATTCGGTAGCATTATCAGGATTCATTTTTCCAGATAGAATCAAGCTTAATTGTTTTCTACGCAAAGCACCATCAAAACGTTCTTTTTCTAAATCCGTTTCAGGAATAATTTGCGCTACAGGAACTGGACTCCCAGTTTCGTCTACCGCTACAAATGTGTAAATACCTTCATTTGCTCTAGTTCTTAAGCCAGATTCCCTGTCTTCTATCCAAACATCTACATATACTTCCATAGATGATTTAAAAGCCCTAGAAACCTTTGCTTCTACAGTAACAACACTACCAACAGGTACTGCTTTGGCAAAAGAAACATGATTTACAGATGCGGTAACTACTATTCTTCTAGAATGACGACGGGCTGCAATACTACAAGCTCTATCCATTCTTGCCAGCAGTTCACCACCAAATAAGTTATTTAAAGGATTTGTTTCAGCAGGTAAAACTAAATCGGTTAAAATTGTTACAGATTCTTTTGGGGTTTTTGGGCTCATCAGAAAAAAGATTTTAAATTTTCCGCAAAGATAAGTAATAACAGATTAATGTTATTGAAGTATTCGTATTAAAAAGGAAATATTACTGAAATTTCTTTATTAATAACCACGCGTCTTCAGAGGCGTTGTGTCTGATTTCTTTAAGGTTTTTATATGCTTCAGTTCTCGTTTCGTGACTAGAATACGTAACCTGTGTTAATCCCCATTTATTCTTTCCAATAATTTCTGCTTTAAAGCCTTCTGCTTTCA
>Ga0308022_1000784_pt1 | contig 11441 bp, 7 predicted proteins | sample Neamet353_FD_201297 | JGI IMG/M metagenome (GOLD analysis project Ga0308022, IMG submission 201297) | Marine microbial communities from water near the shore, Antarctic Ocean - #353 | ecosystem: Environmental > Aquatic > Marine > Unclassified | place: Southern Ocean | collected 2014-10-02 | reverse complement strand
AACGAGCACCTATGCTCCAAGACTTTTCGTTACAGCCACCGTTTTCGATGATGGTGACGTTACCGGGTTCGCCAGCAGGTGCGCCATTATCGTCGGTCTTGAACGGGTTGTTTCGTTGATAGATGACGATGTCCGTAGCAGAATCGCCGGTGAACTCGCCGACTTCGATGAATTGAACATTTGAAAATTCGTCCCATTCAGCATTACGACTGGTGTTCTTAGATACCCAAATATCTTGACGTTCGCTGAAATCACCGTTACCATCGTTCCAGAGAATACTGATGGTGTGTGTCCCGTCTGTCGCCATGGCCAAATCATTGAAACCATCGCAATTGAAATCTCCAATAGCCACATCATGCGGGTCACGGTTGGTCGTGTATGAACGAGCCATAGATGCACTTGCAGTAGAAGCGATTGCAACAGTAGTCGAAAGTAACATCAGCATAGCGAGGAATATGCTTAGGGCGCGGCTCTTGAGGTGGTGGTTCTTGGGAATCATCAACATCACTAGTCTTCTCCAATCTCTGTTGCACTTTAATTCCTTTGCTTTCTAGTTCTAAGCACAATAGTCAAAAAGGCCTTGCAGTATTGCGAAAAACCGCTAAAATAAAGAAAAGAACCGTTTCTAGATTCCATTCGAAATGGAACTTGATATTTTCAAAACTTGCCGGCTAACCAACGAGGAGAAGGGCCCCATCCAGTTGCATCTCCACCGTGAACTTTGACAAGTTTTCCAGCAGAGAAAAGTGATTCAAGCCAAACCTCGAGTTTGCTCCCTTCTCTACCACCAAGCCGCTTACTCGCAATTTCTTCGATATCTTCTGTTTTGAGTGCGGTGATTCCGTATTCTCGAACGACGAGATGAAGCAATTCACGAAGCCATGCTTCCGCCATTGGATCTATACTCATTGCACCTTGAACAGGCTGAGGCGGGTCCATCTCTTCCAATGTGGCCATCAGTTCAATTGGGTCTGGACGAATAGGTGCTTTAAGACCAAGTGATTCGAGTTCCTCAGCGAGATTTAACTTGCCGATAGGGCGACGAACAACAGGAATACGTGATGGGTCAGGAGTTGGGCCCATGTCTGCTGGTTTTTTACTCATCGGGGCGTCGCTGTTTGGGTCGATATCCTCTTCTGCTGGTATCTTAATTCCAGAGGAATTTGATGCCTGGGCTCCGATTGAAATTGGCATAGTCCATCCTACGCCTTCTAATCCGAGTTCTCCAACTCTTTGTTGTACCCATTGGGCTTCACCCTCAAGCAGAACTTGAACATCGTGTTCATCTGAACGGAAACGGTAACGCACTGGTCCACGAAGTTCCGCCATTAGTCTCATTCCATTTTGCAAAAGGTAATCAAGTTGACGCCGGATGAATTTCAATCTAATCTTGTTTCGCAAGCTGCCGAAGAACCGTATGTAAAATACCACCGTTTCGATAATATTCTACTTCAACGGGTGTGTCGAGCCGAACTTGCGCTTGGAAAGTAGAGATTGTACCACTCGGATGAGAGGCTGTAACAGTGAGCATTTGCAATGGTTTGACATCATCAGTGACAGGGACTGAATAGGATTCAGTACCATCAAGGCCGAGGTTTTCGTGCGTCTCGCCTTCAACAAATGTCAGTGGGAGTACACCCATTCCAACAAGGTTTGAACGATGAATTCGTTCGAACGAAGTAGCAATTACCGCCTCAACGCCAAGAAGGTAGGTGCCTTTGGCTGCCCAATCCCGTGAAGAACCTGTGCCGTACTGACTTCCAGCAAGAACAACCTTTGCACCAGCATATGACTGTGCCGCATCATAGACAGAAACAACTTCACCTGTATTGAAATCCAGAGCATATCCACCTTCAGTGCCAGGAGCCATTTGGTTACGGATTCGAACATTTGCAAATGTTCCCCGCATCATGATTTCATGATTACCACGACGGCTGCCAAAGGAATTGAAATCACCTTTCTCAACATTACGTTCCACTAACCACTTTCCTGCGGGTCCATCAGCAGGGAAAGCCCCGGCAGGTGAAATGTGATCGGTGGTAATCGAATCTCCTAATTTCAACAGAACCCGAGCATCATCGATGCTGGTAATCGGTTGTGGTTCCGGAGAAAGGCCGGAGAAAAACGTCGGCAATCGAATGTAGGTCGAATCGGATTGCCAAGGATAGAGTGGGCTGGGTTCAGAAGGAATACTGTCCCAACGCGGCTCGGTCATAGCATCCGAATATCGTTGACGGAACATATCCGGTGTAATCACACTCAGTGCTTCAGCCAATTGCTCATCGCTTGGCCACAAATCACTCAACATTACGGGTGTTCCATCCTTTGAAAAGCCAAGTGGCTCAGTTGCTAAATCAACTTCTAAAGACCCGGCCAGTGCATAAGCGACCACAAGAGGTGGACTTGCAAGATATGACGCCTTGACTTTACCATGCACTCTGCCTTCGAAATTTCGATTTCCAGAAATAACGGAGCCTACGATAAGGCCTGCTTCATCAACTGCTGCTTCAATCTCTACAGGAAGTGGGCCCGAGTTACCAATACAAGTGGTACAACCGTAACCAACGACATGGAATCCAAGGGCGTTCAAATCTTCTTGGAGACCTGATGCTTCGTAATATTCGGTAACAACTCGGCTACCAGGTGCAAGTGATGTTTTGACCCATGGTTTGACTTCAAGACCGTGTGCTCGAGCATTGCGTGCAAGAAGACCTGCTGCTAGCATGACGCCAGGATTCGAGGTATTGGTACACGAGGTAATCGCAGCGATAACAACATCCCCATGGTTGAGGTCGTAGGTCTGCCCATTCCGTTCAACGATGGCTCCGTTCGAGAGTTGTTCTGTCGAAAGACCGTGACCATGATGTCCGAGTTCAGTGGTAAGTGATTCTTTGAAATGCTGTTTCATACTTGTGAGGTCAACGCGGTCTTGTGGTCGTTTTGGCCCAGCAAGTGCTGGTTGAACTGTTGTAAGGTCAAGTTCCAAAGTATCAGTATATGATTTTTCGGCATCGCCCGGTGAAAACCACAAGCCTTGAGCACGAGCATAGGCTTCGACTCCGGCGATTGCATCATCTTCACGACCGCTTAAACGAAGATACTCAAGGGTGCGTTCATCAACAGGGAAAAAGCCACACGTAGCACCGTATTCTGGTGCCATGTTGGCGATGGTCGCTCGGTCGGCTAATGTGAGAACCGACATCCCAGGTCCAAAGAATTCTACAAACTTCCCGACAACACCGTGCTCACGAAGGATTTCTACGATTCGCAAGGTCATGTCAGTGGCCGTTACTCCGGAATTAAGAGCCCCAGTGAGGCGCATACCTACGACATCGGGGGCAAGCATGTAGATGGGTTGCCCAAGCATAACTGCTTCAGCTTCAATTCCACCAACGCCCCATCCAAGAACTCCAAGGCCGTTGATCATAGTGGTGTGAGAGTCGGTTCCAACCAATGTGTCAGCAAGCCAAATACCATTTTCTTGACGTGCTACACTTGCAAGATATTCTAAATTCACTTGGTGAACAATACCTCGTGAAGGTGGAACTGCTTGGAAATTATCTAAGGATTGTTGACCCCACTTAAGGAATGTATAGCGTTCCATATTTCGGTGGTATTCGATGTCAAGATTGAGTTGTAAAGCATCACTGTGGCCCCCATCGACATCGACTTGAACCGAATGGTCAATAACCAAATCGACTGGAACTTGGGGATTAACCTTTTCAGGATTACCGCCCATTTCGACCATAGCATCACGGAGTGCGGCCAAGTCAACAACTGCTGGAACTCCAGTAAAGTCTTGTAGAATCACTCGTGAAGGCCGGAATGGGATTTCTCCACGTTCACCGTTCGGAGTCCACCCCGCGATGTTTCGGATGTCTTCATCACGTACGAGAAAACCATCATTGCCTCGAAGTGCACCTTCGAGCAAAATTCTGATAGAATAGGGAAGTGCGGAAGTATCAATCCCATTTTCATCGAGACCATCAAGTGCGAAATACTCTCCGCCAACCGAGAGACTGCGTCGAGCATTGTAAGGGTCAAGAGGCGTCATATCCCAAGCCATACGGCTCTCATGTATGAACAACACCCCTCAAAGGAGTGAATGAAAGGATAGAATCCCGTTTGGCTCACCAGAATTGGTACCAAGGTTCGCCACCATCGTCGCCGAATGTAGCGCTCTTCAAAGTCACCGTTTCTGCCGGTGTACTTCCTTGAGCCCCGCCCGTTTCAACCGCATCGATTTTATCGATGATGTCTTGGCCTTCGATGACTTTACCAAACACGGTGTGAACACCATCAAGATGGCTCGGGCTCGAACCAGGTGAGACGATAAAGAATTGAGAACCACCCGTATTGGCTGCACTTGTTTTCGCCATTGAAAGAACATAGGGTTCGTGGAGCACTCCGTTGTCTGCTTCATCAGGAAGAGTCCAGGCGGTCTGCGCACAATCTGTGGAAGAGGATGCTACTGTACCGTCACAATAGCCAGACCAAACAACTGCGTGTCCGCCCGTACCATCAGAATTCGTGAAATCGCCACCTTGTAACATGAAACCTTGTATGATTCGGTGATAAATTGTATCATCATAGTAACCTTCACTGACTAATGCTTTGAAATTTTCAACATGCATTGGAGCTTCATCAGCATACAATTCAATGGTGATCGTACCAGATTCTTGAACGCCGTTAGCATTGGTCCAACTCATTTCAAAGGTCACTTCATCACCGTAGATTTTCGGCGACGCCAGAATACCAACTGCTGCTAAAAGAAGGATGAGGCTCGCAACAAAGGCAAAAGCGCCAGCAACCGTTGGTGTGCCATCATTAAGCAATCTCGGAATGACGCTCTCGCTGATTCCCTTGTCTTGCATTTCATTGAGAACTTCATTGTAGGATGCATTTGACTTTTTGTCCTTTGGATTCATGCCGACTGAGTCTCGAAGGAGAGAAGCAGCCTTTCGATAATCGGACTTTGAATTACTTCGTTGAGCAATTTTATGAGTTGCCTCTCCAGCAAGGCGAAGAGTCGTTGGGTTAGAGCCACTTGAGTCGACTTCTCTCAATGCAAGAAGAGCCCCTTCAGGCTTTCCTTTGGTGATCATTTTCTCGGCCTTCATCCAAGCATTCTTTCGAATTTCTTCCGAATCAAAGGGATTAGCCTTCTGAACTTTGTCTACACCTGATTTCTTTTTGTCTTTAGAGACATCATTAGCATGGTAATGATAATGGATATCTCCAGTCATTACAGAATCTTTCAACTGGATTTTGTCACCCTTTGAATCGCTCTTGTCTGAAGTGTCCGCCATAGACATTCCAGAAGGGGGGAGTTTTTGAGTATCACGGCCGGAAAAGAAGAACGCGACATATGGATTGGATGCTGAAATGAGGCGGATTTGCGGACTTGCGCATCAACATGTTCAAGGGGTGTATGCTAAACCCAGCGATAAGAGAGCCAAGTGCAGAATCACGAGGGTCTCGCTTTCAGAGGAAAAAACAATGGAAACCATTGCAAACGACTTCACCATCAATATCGCAACTGCCAACGGGACTGGTTCGCAATCTGCTAACCTTATTCTTCTTCAATCACTGTTTGAAATGGGAGTCCCTGTCAGTGGGAAAAATATGTTCCCATCAAACATTTCGGGCCTACCAACTTGGTATATTGTCCGCCTATCCGACCGTGGCTACCAAGCACCAGGGAATCGAACACACATTCAGGTTCTTTTGAATCCCGCAACCTGGCATGAGGATTTAGAGAGCCTCGAACCGGGTTCAGTCGTTATCTGGAATGAAAATGCAAAGATGGAAATGACTCGTGACGACGTTGTTTCTTATCCAATCCCGATGTCAGCATTGGCCCGTAAAATTAATCCAAAAATCGCTAAACTCGTCACGAATATCATTTATGTCGGGGTTCTTGCCGAAATGCTTGGCATCGATCAGGCAGAACTGGAATCGGCAGTTGCAAAACAATTCAAAGGAAAAGCATCGGCGATTGAACTCAACATTACTGCACTTGGTCTTGGCCGTGATTATTTCAAAGACAATCACTCAAAGAACGACCCCTATGTAGTCGAAAAGCGAAAGATCGAGAAACCTCAGTTCTTTATCGAAGGAAATGAAGCAGTTGCTCTCGGATGTCTTTTCGGCGGCGTGCAATTACTTGCTTGGTATCCAATCACTCCTTCTTCTTCACTTGCGGAAGGCATCATCAATTACATCCCTCAACTTCGAACAGACGATGACGGAAACACAACATGTGCAGTCGTACAAGCAGAAGATGAACTTGCTGCCGCAGGTATGGTATTAGGTGCTGGCTGGGCCGGTGGCCGAGGTATGACCGCGACGTCTGGGCCAGGTATTTCTCTCATGCAGGAATTTATTGGTCTCGGCTATTTTGCCGAAATCCCTTCAGTGTTTTGGGACGTCAACCGTGTTGGACCCTCGACAGGTTTGCCAACTCGAACGCAACAATCAGACATTACAATGCTGTATGAAGGAAGCCATGGTGATACCCAACACATTGTCCTCATGCCTGGAACCGTTGAGGAGTGTTTTGAATTCGGATGGCGTGCCTTCGATTATGCAGAACGATTCCAAACACCTATTTTTGGACTCAGTGACTTAGATCTCGGAATGAACCGTTGGGCTTGTGAAGGATTTGAGTACCCAGACCAAGATATGGACAGAGGCAAAGTTGTTCGAGACCGAGATGTATTCGAAGCCTTCGAAGAATTTGGACGATACCTCGATGTCGATGGAGACGGTATCCCTTATCGTACACTGCCAGGTTCAGGCATGGACCCAATTCTCTACCGAGGAACAGGGCACAATTCAAAGGGTGTTTACTCCGAAAAGCCTGACGATTATTACGAACTCATGCAACGTTTGAAGCGCAAAATCGATGGTGCACGAGACATCCTACCAGCACCGATTCTACGAGAAGAAACCGAATGTGAAATCGGAATCATTTACCTTGGAAGTATGGAAAACACAATCCAAGAGATCGATGACATTCTGGAAGCAACTGGAATCAAAGTCAGTCAATGCCGAATACGCGCTCTTCCAATCCACAGCGAAGTTGAAAACTTCATCAGTCGGCATGAAATGACGATTGTTTTGGAAATCAATCGTGATGGACAATTGTATGGTATTCTTCGGAAGGAGTTACCAAATAGTTTGATTACAAAAGTGCGTTCTGTTGCTTACAGCGACGGAATGCCTCCAAGAGCCGGTATTTACGCTCAACGAATTCTTGAGACTCTAGAGGAGGAAGTAGAATGAGCGACACACCGAAACGCCCAGCACGTGCAATAAAACTCAATGTTCTGAACGAACCGAAGGAAAGTTACACTGGAGGGAAATCATCTCTCTGCCCTGGCTGTGGACACGACCAAGTCTCAAGCGTGATCATTAACGCTGCTTGGGAAAACGGCATTGAACCTCATCGTGTAGCAAAGATGTCGGGTATCGGATGTTCTTCAAAGACACCTGCTTACTACCTTGGTCAATCCCACGGATTCAACACCGTTCACGGAAGAATGCCATCGGTCACTACTGGTGCCTATACCATCAACAAAGACTTGCTCTACATTGGCGTCTCTGGCGATGGTGATTCTGCTTCGATTGGAATTGGGCAATTAATTCACGCCATCCGCCGTAACATAGATATGGTCTACATCATTGAAAACAACGGCGTATATGGTTTGACAAAAGGTCAATACTCCGCCACAGCCGACATTGGTTCTAAAAAGAAAAAGGGAGCACCAAACAAGACACAACCTATTGATTTGTGTGCAATGGCAATCAATCTTGGTTGCACATTTGTTGCACGCTCATTCTCCGGTTCTAAGAAACAATTAGGCTCACTAATCAAGGCTGCAATGTCACACAAAGGTTTCGCCCTTATCGATGTCATCAGCCCTTGTGTTACGTTCAATAATAACGATGAGTCGATGCGCTCGTATGGATATGTCAAAGAAAATGAGATTACTCTTCACATGACTGATTATATTCCCCACTTTAATCCAGTTGAGGAAATAGATGTACCCGAGGGTCATTATCGCGACATTACGCTGCATGATGGATCTACAATCCGTCTCGAAACTATTTCTGCCGAACACGACCCTGAAAACCCAGTTGCAGCACTCACTGCACTCCACAATGCAGAAAGCGACAAGAAACACGTCACTGGCCTCTTGTATTTTGACAATACAAAACCTTCTCTTGCTGAAGATTTAGGTTTGGTTGATGTGCCTTTGGTCGATGTGCCTGATAATGTATTGCGGCCTGGAAAAGAAATGCTGGACAAGATTAATGCTGCACTACACAACTAATCTTTGGATACAGGAGAACATGCATGATCACCTTTTGGATTTTCCTCATTTTTGCCATCATTGGTGGTGGAGTACTCTTTGGAAGAATCCGTTCAAGCATACTCCAACAAAAACTGCTCGATATTGCAGCCCGGCAAGAAAAGCATGCTCCCAAAGCCGCTGAAGTACCAACTCATTTCACTTCAGCTGGAAGTAAAATCCAAGAACATAAAGTCACACAACAAGAGATTCAGGTAGAACAAAACCAATCTGCAACATTGAATGACCATGAAGAATCAAGTATACTCGAGTCTCCAAGTCGTCAAGTTGATGATTTGACAATTCAGGAACGAGAGAATTATGATGCTCGAGACCAAGCACGAGATGAACATATCATTGCACTTCGGCTCTTGGTAGAAGATTTATTTGAAGAGAGTGGCGGTACAAGTAGTGAAATTACGACCGATACGAAGTCAGAGCAATCCTCCATTGAACTGCGTAACACGTGGATTCAACAGTATGAAGTGCCCTTGAATGAGCATGCTGCATTCATCGAACAGGAAGAAATTGGCAGTGGTATCAGGATGATGGAGACGGCTGAAATGGAAAACGATGATATTCTGTACCGACTTGAACGTGAAGGTGGAAAATCTGGTGAAGTTCAGATTTCCTTAGCTTGGGATGACTTCAATGATCTCGACCTTCATCTCTTCTGCCCTTCTGGAGAACGAATTTATTTCAATAACAAAAAGAGCGCTTGTGGCGGTGAACTTGATGTCGATATGAACGTAAGACCGACCAGTGAAAAAGCGGTCGAAAACATTGTTTGGCCAGAAAACGCACCACTCGGAAAATACAAAGTCGGTGTTCATTTTTACAAACACCACCTAAAAGACGACACGACAACGGTATGTAAATTTCGAGCACGCATCTTAACCCATGGTAAAGTTCGCGATTATACTGGAAGTATTACTCACGGCCAAGCCATGCAGATGGTTACGAGTTTTACCTTGAACAGATGATTAGAATGCTTCAGTAAATCCGACCTGTAAGTGTTCGGAGAATACGTGTGAATACTGAGACATGAGGCTTTTCACTGAGTCCTAAACGCCAATCTAACTCATTTGCCTGTTCATACTTCTGTAATTCTTCAAAGCCACCAATCCATTCATCACCAATAAAAATTTGTGGAATGGTTTTACTCCCATTGGTCCGAATATGAAACTCAGCATCGGTACGCTTTGACGAACCAAGGCGTATTTCTTGGTATTGAATTTTTTTAGAATCCAGTAAACGTTTGGCATTGACACAAGCACCACACCCTCGATTGGTATAGATTTCAACCTTCGCCATATCCACCGGAAAGGCACACTTGTATCAAACCCTTTCATTCAACAGAGCGGTGGTAGTCCCTCCCGGATTTGAACCGAGGTCAGAGGACCCAGAATCCTCCATGATGGACCGCTACACTAAGGGACTATGAACGGCCCAACATCACTTAACTCTTCAATTCAACGGTCAAGAAACTCGAGTTGTATGCTGGAAAGAGCCAGTTAAAGTGCCAAAAAACATTAAAATCGTAGATTGACCATACCCATTATAAGGCAGGGTGATGCCCGCAAGGCATGACTGATTCTATATCACTCAAATTGAAGCCCGGCGCAGCCATCCTTATGGCTCTTGCACTGATTACGACAACCTTCGCAGGTGTCTCTTTTGCAGACCCAAGCACTGACTCTCGGGAACATGAAAATACACAGGCTTCTATGGATTACGATGAACTTGACTTAATCGTCGACTTTAACACAAACGGAACTGTCTATGGGAACTTAACAGCAGAAATACACGTCACCAGTGACGACAACTTTTCTGCTTCGTTTGGACCTGTTGACATGATGGAAGAAAGTGATAACACCTCATGGAACACTCACTGGGCAGACATTGACCTCACTCTTTTCTTTGCTGGAAGCACAAACGCTTCCCCAATGGCAGACGAAGGCACCTGGTATTACGTCGAAGCGAATGTTTACAGCGAAGGCAATACTGTAGGCTCATCCTACACAGAAATCTGCATGGAAAATGGCAGCGTTTGTGAGATGAATGGACCAGACAACGGCACTGGAAATGAAGATCCACAAGAAGTATTTGACCTTATTGACGCAGATGGCGACGGCGCTATCAACGCTACAGAATTCATTGACTTCGAAAACTCACTCCGAGCTGAAGAAAACCTATCTGCAATGGATGCAGATGAAGAAAGTGATCTCCTTGCTATGATGGCAGATTACGACCTCGGATGGGAAAGCATGGACGGTAACGATACCGAAGATGCTGGAGATGGCATGCTTGAATTCAACGAATTCATGGACCTCTACATCAACGAACATGATATGAATGGACCAGACGACGGCACTGGAAATGAAGATCCACAAGAAGAATTTGACTTTATTGACGCAGATGGCGACGGTGCTATCAACGCTACAGAATTCATTGACTACGAAAACTCACTCCGAGCTGAAGAAAACATATCTGCAATGGATGCAGATGAAGAAAGTGATCTCCTTGCTAAGATGGCAGATTACGACCTCGGATGGGAAAGCATGGACGGTAACGATACCGAAGATGCTGGAGACGGCATGCTTGAATTCAACGAATTCATGGACTTCTACTACAACGAATCTCAAATGGATGACATGACAGATTATGACCTTCGTTACGATGATGATGGCGATAACCAAACATTGGAGATTCATATCAACGATGGAGGAGATTATGGCTACACCTTTATCTCAATCATGGACCTTGAGCAGAACGAGGTATACAACACCACTTTCAACACTACTTTCTGGATGCTCGACCTTGATGAGAACAACCTCGGCGACTCTATGTATGCCATTACAGTCACAATTTATGACGAAATGGGCGATACAATCTACATGTCTGGCGACTCTTTTGGAGAAATAGATTTCGACCAAATGATGTTTGATATGTACGACACGGACATGAGCGGTACCATCTCGGTCGATGAATTCCTGCACACAATGGACAACATGAGTGAAATGAGCGGCGAAGACCCAATGGACAACGCAACCAAAACTATGATGTCCAACCTGTTCTTGAGCC
>Ga0308022_1000770_pt1 | contig 11497 bp, 9 predicted proteins | sample Neamet353_FD_201297 | JGI IMG/M metagenome (GOLD analysis project Ga0308022, IMG submission 201297) | Marine microbial communities from water near the shore, Antarctic Ocean - #353 | ecosystem: Environmental > Aquatic > Marine > Unclassified | place: Southern Ocean | collected 2014-10-02 | reverse complement strand
CCTTGGCGATTTGCCGTGAACTCAAAAGCTTCTGGGACAACTTCTGCAACACTTCCGAGTCCCGTAAGCGAATAAGATCCTGCAGTAAATCGGCAGGAATCTTTGTCTTCGAGTTCTTCAAGTCGTAGTCGAGCCTCTTTTCCTCCCAACAGCATCTTGCCCTTTGCCGATTCTGAGAGCCAACCAACGATTCGGCCAGCACGAACTAAACGGTGTCCAGCGGGAGTTTTTCGTCGGCCGATCCACGTACTAATCACGCCATGGTCGAACGGTTGAATTGTACCGTTTCCAACATTGATTTCATCTTCGATTGGTATTCCTTCTGGTAGCTTAAACATGGTATCACTCACATCCTGGGGGTTGTCGTGAGAATTCGACGGTCGCGGTCAAGGGCGTGGCGCCATCGGGCTAATCGCCCTCCGCTACCACTCAAAACGACAATTCGATTTGGTGCTGCCACATCGATTATCATCCGTTTCTTGCTTTCACACCACACTTCATACACTTGACCTAGGCCAAGAGCATGTCCTGTTTCCTGGGCAACGTGGATCATTTCTACCGCTTCTTCAAACGGTGGCATTATCCCTTCTTCACCGACACTGGCCAATAATTGTCCAGTATCGTCGATGAGCATTGCTTGATTGACACCTTCGAGGCGGCATAATCCGGCAAGTACTCGTTGCAGCATGGTTCTCAAACTTTCGGTCTACGCTGTAGCCTTCAAGTAGTTTTGCGCTTTTATCCCCCTTAAGGGGGATTTGAAGACCTAAATTGATTTTCCAACTGGAGATTCAAAAATGGCAACGCGGATAGGGCGTTTTCAGATGTTTTCCGCGCTTGCGAAAGTCTCGATTTTTGTCTACTCTCTCTCGGTAAATCGGTAAATGGGGCGGAATATTTCAATTGGAAAATTAAAACTTCAATTGCTAAATATACCCCAAAGGTGTAGACGAAGAGTGTACTATCACCAATCAAGCGGTGAACTCAAACCATAGTGATGCGCGCAAGTGTACATGGCGAAGGAGGTAAAACCGGTATTTTCCGTCCCAACCTGCGATAGTTGTTCGAAACCCGCTATCCTTGAACAGGCCTATTCTGGGCGGATATTGTGTGGAGAGCACATGGCAAAATCGGTTCGGAAAAAGGTCGGAAAGGAATTGCGACACCAATTAAAACTTCCTCGCGACAAAGAAACTACAATATTTGTGGCAATCTCGGGAGGAAAGGATTCAGCGGTTTTGCTTGATAGCTTAGTTGACCGCCTTGGTCAACGGCCTGATGTCACCATCATCGCAGGAACAGTCGATGAGGGAATCGATGGATATCGCCCTCCATCCATGATTTGCGCCCAAGAATTATGTGACCGACTTGGTATAGAATTCATCACGGTCTCCTATCCGGAATTAAGTTTCAAGGAAATGGATGAAGTTGCAAGCCGAATTCCTGGCCTCGTGAAAGACAACAAGGATGCGCCACGAATGCCATGCTCCTACTGTGGAGTTTTTCGCCGGCAAGGTATCAATCACTTGGCAAAAAGAGTGAATGCCGATTATGTTGCTTTAGGACATAACCTTGATGATATGGCACAAACGGTTCTCATGAATATGACGAACGGCGACTTAGAACGTACACTTCGACTTGCACCCCATACAACAACTCCAGTTGATGGGCTCGCCCCCCGTATTGTCCCTTTACGATGGATTCCTGAACAAGAAGTTCATCTTTATGCCTTACATCGAGACTTGCCACTTCACCACGAAGAATGCCCTCACGCCAAAGGTGCATTACGCTGGCGTTATCGAGAAATGGTCGCTCAGATGGAAGCCGACGTTGCCGGCACCCGCCATGGATTGTTACGAATGGCAGATAACATCAAAGGATTACGTGATCAAGTCATTGACTTGGGGGGCGTTGAAGCACGACCTGCACCTCCACACCCCTGCGAATCTTGTGGTGAACTTACTTCGAGCAGACAATGCAAGGCATGCGATATGCGAGCGTTGATGAATGACTAATCACAGGACATTATTTGCCAATTCGCCCAAGTTTTGAGGGCGGCCACAATAATGGCAACGTAATTGTAACGGATCACGTTGAGTCACCTTCAACCGATGTGGTTGAGGTTCACGTAGATTCGTAGTAATGCAATTTGAGAAAGTACAACGGACTACATTGATGACTTCTTCACCCAAATTGATGCTCAATTTTTCTGCAACTGAATAGGCTCGAATAATTGCAACACGTGCATCAGGGGCAACCAAAGCCAATCGATCCAATTCAGATTGAGTTAATTCACGGTCTTCGACTTTGATAATGTCTTTCGAACCCATTTTCTTTGAGGGGACATTCATGACAAGAGAGACTGGAACTGCAGTTTCGCCACCTATTCCAAGCATTTCTAAGACTCGCATGGCTTGTCCAGATGGAATGTGGTCGATGACAGTACCATTGCGAATGGCTGTAACTCTGCGCATGCTGTGTTCGTTGGACATTACAACGCACCCCCTTCAATTTTAGCAGGTACCGTAACACCGAGCAAACGACATAAGAGGGCCATGCGAGCAACAACTCCGTTGAAGGCTTGCTCAAAATATCGTGCATGACGAGTTACATCGACAGACGGGTCAATTTCGTCAACACGTGGTAATGGATGCATGACTATCATGTCCTGTTTCACATCACTGAGATGGCGAGCATGAAGTTTGTAGGCGCCAGCACACCTCGCATATTCATCTTCGTCGGCAAAGCGTTCTTTCTGAATCCGAGTCATATATACGACATCTGCATCAACCATCGAACCATACAAATCTTGAGTTTCAACCACATTGGCGCCATGAGAGCGTAAATCTGAAACGATTTCTTCTGGCATGTTCAACAAATCAGGGCTTGCAAAAATCAATTCACAACCAAATCGAGTCAAGGCATGAGAGAGGGAGTGGACTGTTCGGCCGTAGCGTAAATCACCTGCTAAGACCACTTTCAATCCGTCTAAACGGCCGTGAGCCTGTTTGATTGTAAACAAATCAAGCATCGTTTGGGTTGGATGATGGCCTGCACCGTCGCCACCGTTGAGAATTGGAACACGTGCTGCGTCTTGAGCGTATTGAGCAGCCCCTTGACGTGGATGTCGCATAGCAATGATGTCAGTGTAACCATCGACCATTTGGATGGTATCATACAATGTTTCTCCTTTCACCACTGAAGATGTTTTGACATCACCAAGATTGACAACGTCGCCACCGAGTCTTTTCATTGCCGTTTCAAACGACATGCGAGTTCGTGTACTTGGTTCGAAAAATAAATTCCCAAGTATTCTACCTTGTAAGAGAGGGAGGTAAACCTCACCCCGTGCAACAGGTAGCAAGCGTTCAGCATCCTCTAAAATACTAAGAATTTGTTCATTTGTCAAGTCGTCCATAGTAATGAGTCCAGTCATACGCTCTCCTCCCCCATCTTGAGGCGGCCGAAGACACCCATGAACATTACCGTCGAAATGATTGATTTTGCCGTTTCAAAATTTTCTCAAACGGAATGTGACGGCCAAACGAAAAAGCGGAGTGATTATCACCGTGATGTCACCGACATGTGTCATGGCTCTCGATGCTTGGGCGGATGTAGATGCGGCACTCGTTGTTGCACGCCAGTCAAGACAGCAACGACTTGAACGCCTGACGAGTAGTTCGGCATTGCTCATCCTCACTGGAGCTGTTTGGTTGATGTGGCCGAGCCTCCAATCTGCTCTCAAAGGTGATTCTGGGCTGTTCGAAGGCCTCGGTTACCCTCTTCTCATTATCGCCTATGGATTGATACTCCAAGATTCTGTCATTGATCAAGCAAAAGCGAGAACTCGAATCGGGTCATTTGCAAGTATTGCTTGGCCTGTGCTCTTAATCATTGCTTCGAAGCACCTCAACCTTGACGATACTGCTTCTGCTCTTGGTTCAGGATTCATCGTCATAGTAGCATACACTTGCTTTCAAGCCTCGAGTACTGTCTTGCGGGGTGGGCTTGATGTCATGCGGTGGCGGGCGATTATGACTGGCTTGGGTGTTGTAGCAGCCTTTTCTCTTTTTATTGGCGATATTCCTGAAACGAAAACCTATGAATGGTTGGCATCGCTCGGCTCCCTTGGCATCGCCAGCATCGCAACTGCATACATTTGGTTCGTTGGTGATGACCAGCGGTTGGAGCGAAAAGTATTCGCAAAACGACTTGATAGAATTGAAGCATACTTATTGCAATTAAAAGCACAAGGGGCGGCAGTCGATCAAGCTTCAAGTTTAGTCATGACTGCAAAAGAAGAGGGGCATATAAATCCTCATTACGGCATGAAACTTCTTGATCAAGCGGAGGAAGACATTGAACGTACACTTTCGTTAAGCGGTGATGTTGAAATTATTCAAACAGACGCTATCAAAGCTATCGAAAAGGCAGAATCGATTGCCCCCTCGGCAAAACGCCCTCGGAAATCCTTTGAAATGGGTGCACGTGAAGTGAAACTTGGATCCTTGCGTGAAGGAGAAATATTGTTTCGCCAATCAAAAAAATTGGCCCTCGACATCATCGAATGGTGGGCTAAGGCTGAACACGCCATTACCGAAGCCAGTAGATTACTCAGCGGCAAGAACGGAGAAAGTATTCAACACTTGAAGGAATTACTGACTGATGCCAAAAAGAAACTCGCCATTGAAGCCCCGAAAGAAGCCTATGAGTTTGCATGTGTAATCCCTCAACAATTATCGGCGGATGAAGATGCCCAAGGTCGTGCATTTGAGGCTGTCAAAGAAGCGCAACGACAATTACAACAAACCGATGGCCTTGATACCTCCGAAATGGTACAACGGTTGGACCGTGCAGAACAAGCCATCGAAGTGGGTAGTCCAAGTCAGGCGATTGGATTGGCTGATGGTGTAGTTCGTTCCATTGAAGCAGAACGGTCAGCGATGGATAATGTTCGTCGGGCTCTCAAACAACGTAAAAAATTAATTGCTCAATACAAGGAGAGAGATGACAAAAGTGATTGGGATCAACGCCTTGCTTCTTTGGAAGATGCTGCAGACCTCAAACAATGGACGCATGCGAATGCTTTGTTAGATGCCATAACAACCGACCTTGACAATGAAGGCCAAGCGAGTGATGAAGCACTCGAATTGTATGATTTTGTCTCTGAAGAATGGCAAGTACTTCGAAATCAATGCGATACAAATAGAATTTCTATTGAAGATGAAAATCGTCGTGCTTGCGAACAAGCCATTGCTCTTGCTGGTGAATCTTTGTCAGGTGGGCGAATCGAGGATTGTCTCAATCACTTATCTGAAGCTGATGCTGCAATGGAACGTCTCCGAAGACAAATCTAAGTTTACGAGTCCAACAAACCTTTCTTTTCGATGGTTTTGAGGTCAAGCACACCAGGGAATCCAAGGTCAACCGGCATTCCTGATACCGTGATGACAATGCCTGTTAAGTGCGTATGAATACACATTGGCAAACCATCAGGCCAAACTTTTTGAACAACTTTCCAACCGTTCGCCTTTTTATTGATTGCTAGAGAGAGGCTACCTGATCCATCAAATGCAGTCCAACCATTACAATGCCAAGCGTGTTGGATTAACGGCTTCTTACCAAAGGTGGGAGGTGGCGCTACTACATGCTTTCTCGACCATCCATCAAGCCAGTCGAGTCCAGAATCATTGAGCCATTCAATCGGTGTAGTTTCAGATGGAAGCATCTCGGTATGGCCTGAACGCGAAAGTTCTCCGATGAGATTTCGCACGTGAGGATGACGAGGGTGTTTTGAGGCAAGTGCTTCAGCCAGAGTCACACCAGTATTGATTCGCCCTGCATCGATATGAAGTAAAGCACGGACGACTTCTCCGTGTGTCCAATCCATTATCTCGTGTGTCTTGATAAATTCTTCAAGTAAATTCAATGCTTTATCTGGAATTCCGCCTAAACGCATTCGAGCGATATCACTCAGCAAGAAAATTCGACCTGGTGGAGTGTCGAGGTATTTGAGTTCACTTTGAGCAATACCTGCTTTGTATCTGCGGACAAGGTCGATGTTGCGTTTCATAACCGAATCAATCGAAAGCAGCGCTTTGAATTCCGGTTGTAAAATTCGGTGCTTGGGATTGAATAATGAGGCAGCCCACTGCAATCGGGCTGATTCAATATCATCGGAGTTTAACAACTCTAGCCGAGGTTTAGCTTCAGCATAATCTCGTTGAGATAAACTGGATGCAGCGAGTACCAAACGGGCCACTTGGGCCTCACGCCCACCTCGTAAGGCAAGTAAAGATACCGCTTCTTGTTCGGCTTCGTTCCATCGTCCTAAACCTGCATATAATTCCATCATCGCGTCGGTTTTACGTGCTAAAGTAAGGCCTTCCAATTGCTCACCATGGCCTTCGTTAATCTTGTCTAATCGGTCGAGGGCTTTGGGCCACTGGTCATTGGCAATCAATTCAGTGAATGGCTTTTGTTTGAGATAAATGATATCTTGCATTTCCGAAAGACGTGCTCGGTTTTCACCAACTGCAGCGTCGAAGGTGATGTCTTCTAATTTCAAACCGGTTCGACGGGATTTGAGCCAAATGACAAGGAAAGCGATTTGTCCACCAGAGGCTAACATCCAAGTAAGCTCTTCAAGAGCGTCTTTTTCTAAAACAGAACATACCGAGTGCTCCCATTCACCGCAGGCGGCCCCTTGAGGTAGGAAACTCGAATCCCAAAATGTCATCATAGCCAACGCTAACAATAACATCGATTGACCGGCAAACCCTGTAAAACAGAAATTGAGAACTTTGGCCTGTTGACTTGGTTCCGACCTTAACAAACGACTGTCAGCCAATTTTATGCCACCTTTTCCGGATACATCTTGAACATCAAGGAAAAGAATTCGAGCAACTTCGTAAACAAAGAGGAAACCGATAAGAGCGACGTTCAACAACAAAAACAGCAGAACAGACGAGACAATAGGGACACGTATTCCCGATTGTGGAATGAATGAAAACAATTCAATTAATCCAAAACCAAGGAGTCCGCCTTCTTCCATAAATGTCGTTTGAAGACGATATTCTGGTAACTCGAGAACTCGGTCTGAATGAGTTAGCGCCAGATTGGGGTCATCGCCAATATACAGCAATGCAATCAGTGAAAGAAGTGTATTCAAAGCCACATATGGCATTACAATCAAGTTGAAATTGACAATTTGTGCTACCGCCTGTTGTTTAGCATTTGGGATATGAGTGTGGAACGGAGAGGGCTCTCCACTGGCAATTTTTCGTGATGATTGACGAAGTGCTTGCCATGATGAACCAAGTATTCGACCATAGGCAAGAATCGATGGAGCGACCAGCGCAAAAACTGCAATGCTAAAACGTCGTGCAGGGGTCACATTTGCGATATCCAAGAGGAGATAGAGTGCAAAAACTAAACTCATCCAAAGTAAAATCAACAGCACATATGTGTAACTCCTCCAAATGCTGGATTCTTGCAAAGATGCCCGGTCTTGGCCAATTGGCTTGATCACTTGAGCCCCTAGAGAAGTTCCCGAGGAGATTATAGCAGGTAAAGCAATGAAAATCAATGCGATACTCAACGAAGGTGCATGATATCCTTCAGAGAGGCCCAATTGAATCATAACGAATTCAAAAAACAGCAACAATGTTCCTACCAAAGCAAAAATGTAGGTTGCCACACCGGAGTGCATTCCTCTTGAAGAGAGTAGGTCACGGGCATCTTGAGTTGTAGAGGTGACTTTATGCACTTCATATCGTTTATTACCGGTCTCAAATGCGACTTGCAATCCACGCAATTGACGAGGAACGACACGTGTCCAAAACAGCCAAGCAGTAGCTGCAGCCAGAATATACGGCACTAATGCGGCAAGGGTGAGCCCGCTAATAATTGGTGGTGCTGACATGGTAATCCTTCACTCCTCATTTGGCGAAACCGCTAAAGACGGTTGAACCACTTTTTCCTCGATTTCGGTTCTCAAATCTTTCAAAAATTTCTCGAGTGGTATTCCGCTCACTTGGTCTCCGTTTCGAGCGCGTAAACTCACCGTTCGAGTCTCGACTTCTCCATCGCCAAGAATAACCATGTAAGCGGGTTGCATCTTACGATGTGTTCGGATTTTCTTTCCAATCGTATCATCACCGTTATCGATTTCCACACGAATTTCGTTATCTCGAAGTAAGTGTGCAACTTCATCTGCATAGGCCGTATGCTTTTCTGAAATGGTAATTATATGGCAGTGGGTTGGAGTCAACCAGGTCGGGAATTTTCCGGCAAAGTGTTCGATGAGTACTCCACAGAATCGTTCCATGGAGCCAAACGGTGCGCGGTGTATCATCACCGGTCTGTGCATCTCGCCATCACTGCCTTTGTATTCCAAACCAAAGCGTTCTGGTAAGTTGTAATCCACTTGAACTGTGCCCAGTTGCCATTCACGGTCGATTACATCTTTGACAATAAAATCTATTTTTGGACCGTAAAATGCTGCTTCTCCTTGCTCTTCAGACCAATTGACACCGAGGGATTCTGCTGCTGCACGGCATGCATCCTCCGCTTTATCCCAACTCGCTGGCTCTCCGACATATTTGTCAGAATCCAAGTCGCGTAAGCCAACTCGAACTCGGTAATCCTCCATTCCGAGTTTATCAAATATAATTTGTACCAATTCGATACATCCGAGGACCTCTTCGGCAATTTGGTCTTCAGTGACAAATAAGTGAGCGTCGTCTTGGGTAAAACCTCGAACGCGGGTCATTCCAGATATCTCGCCAGATTGCTCCCAACGGTATACTGTACCAAATTCCGCCAAGCGGAGTGGAAGGTCGCGATAAGAACGCATTTGTGATGCATAGAGTTTGATGTGGTGCGGGCAATTCATCGGTTTGAGCATATATCCATCGATGTCTCCACTCTTCATCAAGTTCGAAAGTTCCCCACAGGTACATCCTTCATCGGCAAGTTTGTTCATCAAATCACGCTCGACAAGCGGCGGGTATTGTGAATCTTGGTAATAGGGGAAGTGGCCTGAAGTGCGGTATAAATCGAGTCTTCCAACATGGGGTGTAAAGACTTGAGAATAGCCTTGGCGGCGTAAATGGAAAGAAATAAAATCCTGTAATTCTTGACGAATAATTGAACCACGGGGAGTCCAAAGAATCAATCCTTGTCCGACTTCTTCATCGATATGGAATAACTGCAAATCTTTTCCGAGTTTTCGGTGGTCTCGCTTTTTTGCTTGTTCAAGGCGGTCGAGAGTCGCTCGTAACGCCTCTTTGCTCGCCTCAACAATGCCGTAAATTCGGACCAATTGTTCACGGTCTTGGTCACCTCTCCAATAAGCAGAAGAGATACTGGTTAGTTTGACATTCATCAAGCGTGATGTATTCGGAACGTGAGGTCCAAGACATAAATCGTACCATTCATTCTGTTTGTAAATCGTTGAACTGCTACCATCTTCGATTTTATCGTTAATGATTTCAAGCTTGTAAGGGTTATCAGCAAAATGATCTTGCAGTTCCTTATCCGTTAATTCAATTCGTTCGACTGTGAAGTTCTTTCGTGCCAATTCTTGCATCTTCTTTTGAATCGCTTTGAGGTCCGATTCTACAATTTGTTCCATTGCAAAATCGTAGTAGAACCCTCGGTCAATCGCTGGACCAATCGTTGGTTTTGCATCAGGATAGAGAGCCATTACTGCTTGTGCAAGCAAGTGTGCTGCACTGTGGCGAAGGATGTGAATTCCATCATCGGATTCCGAAAGAATTCCTTCAATGGAACAATCGTTGTCGAGCACTCGTGATAAGTCACATTCAACACCATCGATTCGGGCTGCTAAACATCCATGCTTGCGACCCAATGCATCGGTAATGACTTCTGCACAGGTGACGCCTACTGCATATTCATTCACTGTTCCATCAGGTAGACTGACGTTGATGAGTGCCATTTACTCTCTCCTTCAACCCCTATGGGGTTGTCATCCCTTCATCAAACCATCACTTGATTGACCCGATGAATGGTCATACATCTCTTTCTTTTAATTCGTCACCACGGAAACTTAAGATTCCAATAAATCCCATCGAAGATGATACACTGAATTCCGAGAAATATCGAACCAAGAAGCATTTTCCCTCCGCCTGGCAACTCATCGACGTAGGCCGAATAAGCCAGTAAACCCATTAGGATATTTCCAATACATGCTAGGAGCAAAACCCCCACAACAAGAATCGGTGTCCAACTGTATTCATTCTCAATATGAAAGATGGTCGCCTCAAGCCACAATGCAGACGGAATAACAACCAAAGCGAAGGCCAACAGTAAACGGGCACCACCACCGCCATCAGATTCGCCCCATGGCCAGCGAAGAGATTCCATTACAGATGCATCATTTTGATAGAGAATAGTCCACCAATACATCAAGAAACCAAAGGCTGCTAAAAACATGAAAGGGACGATGAATTTTACCTGTGATCCTGAGATTCCACCCCACAATGCATTCTTATCCGAAGCATGTGAAAGTCCATACACATAGGAGACAAGAACAAGCGTTCCGAAGATGAAAATAAAGGTTCGAACAAAGTTTCGCGTGACTTCCATTACCTGCGCTACCGGTATTCACTCATAAGGACCTGTTTCGCCGCTTACCATTCAACATCGAAATCATCGCCGAATGAAGTGCTCGGTTTTTCAAGAATTTCTATCTCTTTTGGCTCGGGCTTTTCGGTGATTTCTTCGTCTTTATTGGATGTTTGAATCGGTATGTTGGCGTTGACTATGAAACTACTTTCTTCCGCTCTATGCTGAGTAGGGCGCCCATATTGTGGCTCTGAAGGGGGTTCAATATCGGCTGAATCCTGGACTTCTGAAACTTCAGGTACCTCCACGACTGATGCGGAATTTTCATCATCGGTGTTGAGGTCTGCAAAGCCCTTGGCTAATGCATCAGCAAGACTTGGAACCTCTGACTTGTTTCGACTCATGTCTTAGCCAAAGCATGTCGAGCACATCAATGCTCGCCTAACATGTGTGTTTGCTTTATTCTTCTTCATCGGTGGATGAATCATCAAAGACAACCTCTGGTAGAAATGACAAAATTGTTCCGAGAATTCCAAACACGAGAATATATTCCCAAACTGCTGCTGTATTGAGCAGAGGATAGGCTGAACTGGTGCAGAATGTGAGCATATCCGAGGTCATTGCATTATACGAGTCCCAATCAAAATCTGGACCCCACACTTTCGCTTGAGTTGAAATCATTTTGACCAAACCGACAAATGCTGCTGTCGCTGCAAAGATTCGTAGGCCAAGTAAGGTTCGAAAACGATCATGATTCCACCATATTCGGATGGTTACCGCTGTGACAAGCAAACACCAATAGACACCGTTATTGAAGATGTCAAGGGCATAACGGCCATGCATTGGACCACTCGTATTCCATGGGACAGTACCGATTCGAATACATGAAAATGCACCGACTAAACCT
>Ga0308022_1000764_pt1 | contig 11557 bp, 6 predicted proteins | sample Neamet353_FD_201297 | JGI IMG/M metagenome (GOLD analysis project Ga0308022, IMG submission 201297) | Marine microbial communities from water near the shore, Antarctic Ocean - #353 | ecosystem: Environmental > Aquatic > Marine > Unclassified | place: Southern Ocean | collected 2014-10-02 | reverse complement strand
GAATATAAATACTTGTCGTTGCCACAATATTTAAAGGAGGATCACTCGGAATTCCGTATTCAACAATATAACCTCTTGGAATATATAAGTCTGTTCCACCTTCATTTGGTAAATCATTCCAAGCACCAGACATTCCAATCGAAGGGTCTGTTATATGTGCATAATCTTCATTTCCAGCATTATTAGGTTCATTAATGTTCCAAAAAGCGAAATTAGGTGTTGTTCCATTTATTTCTCCGTTCCAAAAAATTGTGCCAGCTTCTGGACCCGTAACCCATTTCCAAACACCTTCTGTTTCTTCATCAGAGCCACCAATCCAACCAGGGCCAGAAGCTTGGTTACCCGCAAATTCTGCTTCTTCTTGACTTGTTAATGTTGCTAAATAGCCTTGTCTTCCATAATAGGTTCTGTTCTCTGCAGCAACTTTTGCATTGCTCCAAGTAATACTTAGAGCAGCAATAAATTCATAAAAATGGTCTGTAGATGGCAAGTAATTTGCATCTCCAATTGATAGAGAAAAAGACTTTTCTTCCACAATATTTGTTGCAGATGTTGTAAAAACGACATCTTTTACTGCATTTTCTAAGTCATAAAATAAAATTTCTGAGCCACTAGTAGAAGCTAGTAAGGTTAATTTACCTTCATTTATATCCCATGATTCAGTAATATTAGGATGACTACCTACTAATTCTAAACGGTCAAAATTTATTTGATACCCAGAAGAAATTTGGATAAAAAATGACGCAATTGTAGTGTCATCAGTATCTGTAATAGAAAAATCGGTTACAATATTTATAGGGTTTCCAACACAAAAAACTTGTCTTCCACTTGCAGTAATTGATGGAGGATTATTTGTCTGTGAATATAAAAATGCAGGGATTAAAAATAAAATAAAAATGAATATTTTATTTTTAAACTGTAGAGATTTATCCTTTTTAATCATTAACTTATATGCGTTTTCTTATTTTTGTAAGAAAGTACAATTTAATACATCAATTTCGAAATTTAGATAAATAATGGAAAAAAATATCGTTACAACAGTTTGGACACAAAAAGAGCAATTTGAATCTGATAACCCAAGTGGACATAAATTAACAATGTTTTCTGCTGCGGATGAAGAAAATAAAGATACAATTGGTTTTGGGCCAAAAGCGCTAATGCTGTCTTCTTTGGCGGGTTGTTCTGGTTTAGATGTCGTTTCTTTATTGAAGAAAATGCGTGCAGAAGTGGCAGATTTTAAAATTGAAGTTACAGGTGAATTAACAGATGAACATCCTAGATTTTACAATAAAGTAAAAGTAGATTATCATTTTTCTGATGCGGAATTACAGCCTGATAAAATTCAAAAAGCAGTAAATTTATCAGTAACAAAATACTGTGGGGTGATGGAAATGTTTAGACAATTTGCAGAAATCTCTATAGAAATTCATTTACATAAAATCTAGTACTTAACTAAACTTCCAAAAATTGCTATGAGATGGACGTTAAAACCACAACCCGAAAAAGAAAAAGTAGATAAATTAGCCAAAGAGCTTCAGGTAGATGCAGTTATAGCATCCATTCTTTGTCAAAGAAATATTGTAACATTTGAGGATGCTAAAAATTACTTTCGCCCAAGTTTAGAGGAGATTCATGATCCTTTTTTAATGAAAGATATGGATGTTGCAGTTGCAAGAATTGAAACTGCAATTGCTAACAACGAAAATATTTTAATTTATGGCGATTATGATGTGGATGGAACAACAGCCGTTTCTTTAGTTTTTTCCTACTTAAAAACGATAACTCCGAATATTGCAACGTACATTCCAGATAGATATGCAGAAGGTTACGGGGTTTCTTATCTAGGAATTGATTTTGCCAAAGACAATGATTTTTCTTTAATTATTGCCTTAGATTGTGGTATAAAAGCGATTGAGAAAGTAGCGTATGCTTCAGAAAAAAACATTGATTTTATAATTTGTGATCACCATAAACCAGGGGCTGAAATTCCAAATGCAGTCGCTATTTTAAATGCAAAAAGAGAAGACTGTAACTACCCTTTTGATGAATTGTGTGGTTGTGGAGTTGGGTTTAAATTGATACAAGCTTTAGGTGTTTCTAGAAATCAAACTATTGAAGATTTTGTACCTTATTTAGATTTGGTAGCAACAGCAATTGCGGCAGATATTGTACCTATGAATGGTGAAAATAGAGTTTTGGCTTATCATGGTTTACAAGTAATTAACAATAGTCCTAGAAACGGAATTAAAGCAATTATTCATCAAACAAAAAAGACTGAACTTACAATTACAGATGTTGTTTTTATTATTGCGCCAAGAATAAATGCTGCAGGAAGAATGAGACATGGAAATTATGCTGTCGAATTGTTAACTGAAATGGATTTAGATTCGGCAATAGAATTTGCTGCTGCGATAGAAATTTTTAATGCGGATAGAAAAGAATTAGATAAAAAAATTACGGATCAAGCCATCATTCAAATTATTGATAATGAAGAAGAACAAGGTTTTTCAACAGTTGTCTATCAAGAGGATTGGCATAAAGGTGTTATTGGTATTGTCGCTTCTCGATTGATAGAAAAATATTACAGACCTACGTTAGTTTTTACAAAAAGTGGAGATAAATTAGCTGCTTCTGCTCGTTCTGTGAAAGGTTTTGATGTGTATGATGCATTGCATGAATGCTCAGAATTTATAGAACAATTTGGCGGACATAAATATGCTGCTGGTTTAACTTTGTTGCCAGAAAATTACACCAATTTTAAAAATAAGTTCGAAGAAGTTGTTGAAAGAACGATTGATAAAAAATTATTGACTCCAGAGATTTCTGTAGATGCAGAAATCGATTTATCAGAAATTACACCCAAGTTTTTTAGAATTATTCAACAAATGGCGCCTTTCGGACCCTTGAATATGAAGCCTACTTTTAAATCTACTTGTGTTCGTGATAATGGCTACGGAAAACAAGTTGGCGCAGATAAAACGCATTTAAAACTAAATGTTTTTCAGGGTGATAATCAAAAAACCTACAATGCTATTGGTTTTAATTTAGGGGATAAAATGGACTTTGTGCAAAATGATTTTGATATTGTTTACGCTTTAGATGAAAACGAATGGAATGGTAGAAAAACAGTACAATTACTTTTGAAGGATTTGAAGTAAAAATCATTGTTATTTTACAAAAAATCTAACTCTCCATGGACAATAAAACCATTCTCAATTCCATAAAACTAAAAGATTTATCTACTTTTTCTTTGAGTTCTGTTAAGTTTTTAAACTTCGTTTCTTCAATTGCTTTTATAAGTTTCTTATAGCGTTTTATATCTATCAACTCTAAAATATCAATATCGCCAGAAGGAATATAACTTGCCAAATGACTTTCTATAGTTCCAGAAGTAAGGCTTCTTTCATTCGCAACTTCTTTTACTGAAAGCCCCGATTTAAACAACTCAAAAGTAATTTGTTTGGTTGGCTTCTTATCTTCTTTCTTTTGCTTATTGAACTTGTTAATTCCGTTTTCTGAGCAATATGTTTCAATCGCCTCTAAAATCTCCTCTCCATATTTATGTACACGGGTTTTTCCCATTCCAACAATCTTTAACAAGGCTGTTTCTGTTCTAGGCAATTCGTCACACATTGCATATAAAGTTTCTTGAGTGAAAATTTGAAAATGTGGAATTCCTAAATCTTTTGAAATTCCGTCCCTTAGTTCACGTAATTTTAATGCTAAAATGGGATCACGTTTAGAAGCCACTTTTTTCTTTTTAGTAGGATCCGATTTTTGTAAAACGGCTTTCGCTCTTACTTGTAAATATTCTTGTACTTTAAAACCATTTGGCATTTTTTGGAGTGCAAAAAGTTTCTCTAATAACTTTTCTTGTAACGAGTCAAACTGTTTAGAAAAGTCCTTTTTTACGGCTTTATTATCCGTTGAAAATGAAATAGCATTTAAAGGATTTAGAATATGATTTTTTGTTTTTGTTATAAAATAATCTACCGCTTTTGTAAACCGCTCTTGAATTTGGGAGCTGTTTTCTGGTAAAACACCCTCTTCGGATATTTGTAAAAGCTGATTTTTAAATCCGCTAGAAACCTTCATTAATGCAACAATTCCATCATCTTTTATGGTTTGCAAATGATCAATAACTTCCCCTTTAATACTTGTTTGATTCTTGTAAAAAATATCAATCAATCGTGTAGTTGGGTATAAAAGTGGCTGATAATCTAACAATTCAGAAATTAAATTCAACTGAAAATGTTTTTCAGATTCATTTAAAATATTTTCATCAGGATGATTTTCTTCGACACTTTCATTAAAAACACTTACTGTTTTATCGTTAATAATAGCGCTGCTTGTAATGGGTGTTTTCAAAACCAAACCTTCTAAAGAAGTACATCTACTTAAGGCAACATAGGTTTGCCCGTGTGCAAAAGAAGCTTCTGCATCTATAATCGCTCTTTCAAAAGTTAAACCCTGACTTTTATGAATGGTAATTGCCCAAGCTAAACGCAAAGGAATTTGAGTAAAAGAACCGATAACATCCTCCTTAATTGCTTTCGTTTCTTCGTTAATTGAATAATTTACATTATCCCACATTTCTTTTTCTGTAACAATTTCATCAATCTCATTCGCGCATTGTACAGTAACATTCTCTTTAGAGATGTCAGTTACAATTCCTATTTTTCCATTGAAATATCTTTTTTCAGGGGATGAATCATTTTTGATAAACATTACTTGCGCACCAATTTTTAATTCTAACCTCTCTGAATTAGGAAATGCATTTTCATTAAACTTTCCTGAAATTTCTGCATCAAAAAAGTAGCTTCTATTTTTGAGCTTATTAAGCTCAGAATTGTTGATTAAATTGGCTCTATTATTATGCGTTGTTAAAGTAATATAACCATCATCTTTAGTCGGAGAAAAGGTAGGAGCATAACGACTATTTAAAATTTTAGCAGATTCTTCTGATAAATTATCATTTCTAATTTCATTCAAAATTTTGATGAAATCAGCATTTTTTTGACGATAAATATGCTTCAATTCTATAGAAACAACATTTGCTTCTTGATACGCTTTAGAACTAAAAAAGTAAACTGTATTATAATGTTGTTGTAATAAACTCCATTCGTTTGGTCTTACAACGGGTGCTAATTGTTGCAAATCCCCAATCATTAAAATTTGTGCGCCACCAAATACCTTATTTCGGTTTTTGTAACGTCTCATTACTTGATCTATTCCATCCAATAAATCTGCACGCACCATAGAAATTTCATCAATAATTATTAAATCTAAAGATTTGATAATATCAATTTTTGTCTTTGAAAATTTACGTTGCGCATTCGATGTATTTGCAATTTGGTTTGGTAAAATTGGACCAAAAGGCATTTGAAAAAAGGAATGAATCGTAACGCCTTTTGCATTAATTGCAGCCACACCAGTTGGCGCAACAATAACCATTCTTTTTAAAGATTCACTTTTTATTTTATGTAAAAAAGTAGTTTTTCCTGTTCCTGCTTTTCCTGTAATAAAAAGATTCCTATCGGTTTTCTCTATGAATTGTAAGGCAAGTTCTAGTTCAGGGTTTGTAGGCATTGTCGCTTTTTGATGCAAGATAAATAATTAAAAATTATTTCATAAAAAATCCCAAGCAAAAGCTCGGGATTTTGAATATTTATAAGTTTAAATGGATAGACTACATTTCCAACGTTTTTGTTGGGTTGTTATCCATCAATAATTCCATTGGATTTTCTAAAGCTTCTTTAACAGCTACTAAGAAACCAACAGATTCTCTACCATCTATAATTCTGTGATCGTAAGACAAAGCAACGTACATAATTGGCTGAATTACAACTTCACCATTTACTGCCATTGGTCTGTTTACAATATTGTGCATTCCTAAAATTCCACTTTGTGGAGGATTTAAAATTGGCGTAGACAACATAGAACCAAATACACCACCGTTGGTGATTGTAAAAGTTCCACCTGTCATTTCATCAATTGTTATTTGTCCGTCTCTAGCTCTAATTGCTAAACGTTTCACTTCAGATTCTACACCTCTAAAAGATAACTCTTCCGCATTTCTAATTACAGGCACCATTAATCCTTTAGGACCAGAAACTGCAATCGATATGTCGTGAAAATCATTCTTGATTTGGAAATCTCCATCAATCATAGAATTCACATCAGGATACAATTTTAACGCTCTTACCACAGCTAAAGTGAAGAAAGACATAAAGCCTAATCCAACACCATGTTTTGCTTTAAAGGCTTCTTTAAATTGAGTACGTAAATCGAAAATTGGCTGCATGTTTACTTCGTTAAAAGTAGTTAACATGGCAGTTTCGCTTTTTACAGCAACCAAACGTTCCGCAACTTTTCTACGCAACATAGACATTTTCTTACGCTCAGTTCCTCTAGAACCATTTGCAGGTTGAGTTCCCATAGATGGTACAGCTTTTACAGCATCATCCTTCGTAATTCTTCCATCTTTTCCTGTTCCTTTTATTGCTGATGTAGCAATTCCTTTTTCAGCTAATACTTTTTTAGCAGCAGGCGAAGCAGTTCCAGAAGCGTAAGTTGCAGCTTTAGGAGCTTCTTTTACGGCAACTTTCTTTTCTTCTTTTTTAATCTCGGTTTTTGGCGCATCCCCTTCTGGTTTTGCGGCACTTGTATCAATTAAACAAACAACTGCACCGACTGCAACAGCATCCCCTTCTTCCGCTTTTAAAGTGATAATTCCACTTTCTTCAGCAGGCAATTCTAAGGTTGCTTTGTCAGAATCTACTTCTGCAATAGGTTGATCTTTTTCTACATAGTCTCCATCTTCAACTAACCACGTTGCAATTTCTACTTCTGTAATCGATTCTCCCGGGGAAGGAACTTTCATTTCTAAAATCATCAGTTCTTATTTTTACTTGTGCTGAATATGTTTCAGCATCTAATTTATTATTTTTTATTATTTGGGCGTTTCAATCCTTAACGCACTTACTCATTACTAAAAACACTATCGATAACCGCTTTATGACGTTTCTTGAAACGTGTACTAGATCCTGCAGCTGGTACAGCATAATATTTACGAGAACGAACATTTAATTTCACTAACTCAAAACGTTCTAACATAAAACTCCAAGCACCCATGTTTCTTGGTTCTTCTTGTGCCCAAATATATTCTTCAACATTTGGATAACGATCTATTACTTTTTGAATCTTTTCTAAATGCAAAGGGAATAATTGTTCAATTCTAACCAAAGCGATATCTTCTCTTCCTAAGATTTCACGTTCTGCAAGTAAATCATAATAGAATTTACCCATACAGAAAACTAACTTGGTAACTCCAGTTGGGTTTAGTGTATCATCAATAACTTCTTGGAATTCACCAGTTGCTAATTCTTCAATAGTATTCGTAGCTTTTGGATGACGCAATAAACTCTTAGGTGTAAAAACAATTAAAGGTTTTCTGTAATCGCGTTTCATTTGTCTACGTAACAAGTGATAGAAATTTGCAGGTGTAGTACAATTTGCAACGGTCATATTATCTATTGCACATAATTGTAAATAACGTTCTATTCTTGCAGATGAATGTTCAGAACCTTGCCCTTCGTAACCGTGAGGTAAAAGTACTACAATTCCGTTTTGTAACTTCCATTTGTCTTCTGCTGCAGAAATATATTGATCGAACATTATTTGTGCTCCGTTAGAGAAATCTCCAAACTGCGCTTCCCAAATGGTTAACGTATTAGGGTTTGCCATAGCATAACCATAATCGAAACCAAGAACACCATATTCAGACAATAACGAATTGTAAATCGTCATTTGCCCTTTATTATTTGGGTTTGTATTTAATAAATTGATTCTTTCTTCAGTAATTTCATCACGTAAAATAGCATGTCTGTGAGAGAAAGTTCCTCTTTCTACATCTTGACCAGAAATACGAACATTATAACCTTCTTCCATTAAAGAACCATAAGCAAGATTTTCTGCCATTCCCCAATCTAATTGATTGGTTTCAAAAGCCATTTGTTTTCTACCATTTAAAATACGTTCAGCTTTACGAACAAACTTTACGTTTTCTGGAACTGTAGAAACAACTTTTGCAATATTTTTTAACTTCTCAAGATCATATTTTGTATCATCAGTAAGCATCATGGTGTCTAATCGCTTACGCTCATAGCCTTTCCATGTAGATTTCATGAATTCTCTAACCTTAGATGTTTTTACTTTTTTAGCTTCTTCAAATTCTTTTTCAAGCATTTGTTTAAACTCGTTCGTAATTCCTGTTAGGTAAGAGGTGTCAATAGTACCTTCTGCAATTAATTGTGTTGCATAAATATCTTTCGGATTTTGATGCTTAGAAATTGCTTTGTATAGTTTTGGTTGTGTAAAACGAGGTTCATCACCTTCATTATGGCCATATTTTCTATATCCTAATAAGTCAATAAAAATATCGCTTTTAAACTTCATTCTGTAATGTAATGCCATCTCCATTGCGTGACAAACAGCTTCTGTATCATCTGCATTTACGTGTAAAACAGGTGATAAGGTAACTTTTGCAACATCTGTACAATAAGTACTTGAGCGTGCATCTAAATAGTTCGTTGTAAAACCTATTTGGTTATTTACAACGATATGAATTGTTCCTCCGGTTTTATAACCATTTAATTTGGCCATTTGAACAATCTCATAAGCAATTCCTTGACCAGCAATTGCTGCATCTCCATGAATAACTATCGGTAATATTTTACTAGAATCACCATTGTATTTTCTGTCTATTTTTGCTCTTGTGATTCCTTCTGCTACAGCTGCAACAGTTTCTAAGTGAGATGGATTTGGAACCAAGTTCATTTTGATCTCATTACCATCTCTATATGTTTTACTTAAAGTTAAACCTAAGTGATACTTTACATCTCCATCAATATTTTGATCTTCAAAATCTTTTCCTTCAAACTCACTAAATAAGTCTCTAACGGGTTTTTTAAAAATATTAACCAAGGTGTTTAAGCGACCTCTATGCGCCATTCCTAAAACACATTCTTTTACACCGAATTTTTCAGCAGCATCTCTTAGAATAACACTAATTCCAGGAATTAAAGCTTCACCACCTTCTAAAGAAAATCGCTTTTGCCCAACATATTTTGTTTGTAAAAAACTTTCAAACGTTACGGCTTGATTTAATTTACCTAAGATATATTTTTTAGCTTCAGAATTGTATTTTGGGTGATTATCATTTTCATTAATACGGTTTTGCCACCATTTTAATTTTTCTGGACTACGCATGTACATGTATTCTACACCAATAGAATCACAATAGATACGCTTTAAGTGTTTAATTATGATAGAAAGTTTAGTTTTACCTACCCCTATAATTTCACCTGCTGAAAACTCTTTATCTAAATCATTTACAGATAATCCGAAATTTTCAAGATCTAAAGTTGGTTGGTATTGTCTTCTTTCTCTTACAGGATTTGTTTCAGTAAACAAATGCCCACGAGTTCTGTATCCATTAATTAAATCAGCAACAAGGAATTCTTTGCGAACTTCAGACGGAACTTCTAGTAAGTTTTCTTCATCTTTTAAGGAATAATCTTCATTTGCTAAATCATACCCTTGAAAAAAGCTTCTCCAACTTGGTTCAACTGTATCTGGATTCACCAAATATTTATCATATAAATCGGCGATAAAGCCTGTGTGTGCTGCGTTTAAGAACGAAAATTTATCCATAATATACTTTCTGCTTTTTTAATAAGCTGTACTAATGAACAAAAATACGATTTTTGAGATAAAAGGGAATTTTTTTTCTCTAGAATAATGAAATAAAAAGTTTTTTGATTTTTTATCAAAAAGTATTTGGCAGTACTCTAAAAAGGTATATATTTGCACTCGCTAATCACAATTTTGTGAAGCAAACTCCTCCTTAGCTCAGTTGGTTAGAGCATCTGACTGTTAATCAGAGGGTCCAAGGTTCGAGTCCTTGAGGGGGAGCAAAATAAGCTAATGCTTAAGTTCATTGAAAAAAAGACTGCGAAAGTAGCTCAGGGGTAGAGCATCACCTTGCCAAGGTGGGGGTCGCGGGTTCAAATCCCGTCTTTCGCTCTAACTCAAAACAATACCAATGCTGAAGTGGTGGAATTGGTAGACACGCTGGACTTAAAATCCAGTGGTCAGTAATGGCCGTGCGGGTTCAAGTCCCGCCTTCAGTACAATAACCGTTGTTAATCTTTTGATTTTCAACGGTTTTTTGCTTTTATAGACTTAATTTTCCCAACCATTTTCCAACCATTTTTAATAATTCGTTACAGATTGACGCTATTTCTATCCTAAAGAAGTCTTTTAGTAAGTTAGGTCTTTATAGTTTAAAATTCAATACAATTAGTTTCTTTTTGCAATTAATTTTGTAAATTTACAATTAACCAATTTATTGAAATCATGAAAAATATAGTTTCAATTGTAGCCGTAATTTGCACACTTACTTTTACATCTTGTATTGAAAACCCGCCGTGCGAGACACCTATCAACGGATTTTTAACAGAAACAAGTTCTCAAGTGAAAATGGGCTCTTCGGAAGCAGTCGAAGTTTTTAATCAACTAGACACTGCGTGGGCAAAACGTGATTACGAAAAAATGAAAACATTTATTGCTGATAAGGCATTCCTTAGTTTTGATGATGGCTTTATAGCGACAACTCCTCAAGAATTTGTAGATAAAATTAAAGAGGATTTTGCCAATACTGAAGCAGAAGGGAGTAGCTATCAGTGGACCACGGATTATGCATTTGCACTCGCGTTGACAGATGATGGTTCGGAAGACACTACAAACGATACAGGAGATTGGGTAAATGCTCAATTTACAACGAAACATACGAATCCAGATTCGGAAATTGATTCAGAAGTTTACTACGAGTATTATCACATTATTGATGGGAAAGTTACAGCGTGGAATCAGTTTAAAAAAACCATTAAAAAATAACAATTTTTTAATTTTATAAAGAGATGTTTTTGGTGTTTTTTATTCCTGTGTAAAAACCTAGAGCTAAATAAAAAAAGGGAATTCAATAATTATTGAATTCCCTTTTTAAGTTATTTTTTTATTTCTAAGCGAAATAAATATAGACCGCTAATACAATGATACAAATTCCAAGACCTGCAGCTTTTACATATTTCCAAGGTTTTATATCGACTTGTTGCGTGTACTCTTGAACAAAATCTGTTTCTCTTGGTTTTATTTTTCCTATAATCAACATAATGATGATGTTTAGCACAAATAAAATAGCCATTACATCTAAGAAATGTGGATATGCTTGTACTTTTATCAAAGCTAATGCTGCTACGTCAGTTATACCACTTGCTGTTGCTTCTGCTAAAGCGGAATCAATAAAGTAAGGTTGCATAAAAAACTGACTGATAATGTATAAAAGACATCCTGAAACCAATCCTATTTTAGCAGCAATTGCAGGAACACGTTTTGTTAAATATCCAACAACAATAATTGTTAAAATAGGAATGCTGTAAATACCATTAATTTCTTGTAGATAATCAAAAAGGCTACCTGCATTTGCAATTAAAGG
>Ga0308022_1000745_pt1 | contig 11713 bp, 9 predicted proteins | sample Neamet353_FD_201297 | JGI IMG/M metagenome (GOLD analysis project Ga0308022, IMG submission 201297) | Marine microbial communities from water near the shore, Antarctic Ocean - #353 | ecosystem: Environmental > Aquatic > Marine > Unclassified | place: Southern Ocean | collected 2014-10-02 | reverse complement strand
GCACCAACCAATTTGACAACCTTCCATTCATCCTATGGCGCTGAATCAAGCTATTCCTTCTTGTTGCATTCGACCAACAGCGATGGTTTCACCTTGCCAAGTAGCCATGCTGCTGAAATCATATGGGACGCTGAAACTGAAACATTTACAATTAATGATTCAGATGGAATCTTGAAGCAAAGTGATGTCAATGTCGTCCTCGTTTCATCGACACCCGAGGGTGATGAGATCCAGTGGAACATCGCAGTAGAGGAAGGTTTACCAAGTGATTACCTGGCAGTCGAAATCCAAACACATGGCCTTCATGAAACGAATTATAGAAGTCCAGACATCATCAACATCGAGAATATTCTCGACGTACATGTCCTTGAATATTCATCTTCTTTTTCAAGCCAAGGTGGACCGGATGTAACGACTGGTGAAGTCTATCCCGATGGCGTTCAAATCGATGTAACCGTTGATCACAGTTTCAATTCAACAGGAAGTCGACTACTCTCTGGATTGATTGAAGCCCGAATACACGTTGATGTCGAAAATACAAATTTTGGTTGGTTCAATTCAACGGGAGAATGGTTTGCATTACAAACTGGCCTCGAAACTATGACTTCCTATACCCTTCCAAACGCCAGTTCAGGTGTTGCCAGAATGTGGCTGGAAGCCCGCACACAAGATGATTTCATACTCAATGTCAATCCTTCTTCAAAGGAGTTCCTTCTCAATGTTGATGCACCACTTCAAACTTCAACATCACCCAGCACAGGCTCCTACCTGAATGAAATGACTGAGCGAAATGTCGAATTCGATTTCTATGACGTCGGTGGATTTAGTGACAGCACGGTACAAGCCTTTGTTTGGGTTGAGGCGCTTCACGACAGCAATTCAGACGGTCTATATTCATCTGATGAATCGGTTCAAACCGCCCTCTTTTTCACCAATATTGGCCATTCATGGATGCTTAATTTAACAGTCAACGATACGGCAAACTCAGATCACCAAATGGTGCATATTGCCCTTGAAGGAACCAACTTAGCTGGAAAAGATATTCGAGACGCTACTCTTTCCCCTACCTATGGCTTACTCTCATGGATGAGCCGCACTCCTGAAAAGGCAAATGTTTCTTTGATTGAACCACTGTTTGAAACGACGCCAAGTGGAGCACAGCGTCTCGAACCAACAGGCCAGATCGGATGGAAAGTCATTGTGAGTGACAGTAATAATCTCTCCGACATTGCACAAGTACGAATTGAACTTGGTAACGATGAAACACTTGGCATGCGGTACAATACCAACTTGGATACCTGTGAAGAGATGGATGCTCGAATCCAAGTTGACTCTTCATGTTTCGCAACACAAGAAAATGAGAGTTTCGTCATCTACTTCATTGGGAAAATCGGTTGGACTTTTGTAAACTCCGGAATTGATATTGGCCATCTTGAGGTCCAAATTGATGACTACGATGGTACGAGTGAATCCATTTTAGAAGGACAATGGGTTTTGGAGAGGCAAATGTCAATTGATATCGAACCACTTCGGGACGCTGAAGGTCCAGTCCAAGGTGAACTCACATCGGGTTGGAGTATGATTTCAGGAGAATACGTTCAACTGAATGCTACGATTAAACATCTCATCAGCAACTCTTCTTACAACGGATATGTGTCGGTGTTTTGGAGAGGAAAAGTTCAGAATGAATTCTTTTCGAACAGCTTTTCTGCAGAAGTCATCGATGGTCAATTATCCACACAAATCCAAACTCCATTGGGCTCAGGGCTCTGGCACCAAACCACATTGGAAATTTGGGACCCTTATGATGCTGAAAACCTTTTTTCAACCGAATTACCTAACATGAGATTAGATGGGTATGCTCCTGTTTTACTCCCTTCAACATTGACAACTGGTGTATCTCGATATCATTTAGATAATGTCGAAATCGGCGTGAATATAGCAGAAGCAAATTCCTGGACCGATAACCTCACCCTAAACTGTCAGATTCAATCCTTGAACATGGAATGGCCAGTGCTTACACTTAGCCGTGAATCAACAACCATCTTTGATGGTAAAACAATGTTTAGTTTTATCTATAATTTCGCCGAACAAGGTGACCCTTCGACCCTCTCCACACAATCGAACATTGCTTGTTGGGCAAGTGGCAGTGACGATGCTGGATGGGGACTCTCTGCATCAAATGGCAATTCCGCAAACAACCCGTGGCTCATCTCCTCTCTCAGCGACATTGGTCCTGATTTGGCGATCAGTTCAGTGACATTCGAAGGCGACTCAAGCCCAGGTTCAACCTTGCGCCTCGATATGCAAATTTTTAGTTCGGGTGAACTGATTGAAGTCCCTTTCAACATCACGATTAGCATAGTCCAAGATGATGTTTCAACCATTGTTGGGCGGGAATTACTGTCCGGAATCAATGGAAATACTGCAATAAATATTCGTTCAGCACTCACCGTTCCAAACGGTGATTGGACTCTGGTCATCGAAGTCGATGCTGAACAAGAGATTTGGGAACTCAGTGAAGTCAACAATATTTGGTCAGAAAACTACTCTAAACAAGAGGACGGTGTATCAGGAACTCTCATTGCAATCTCCACAGGAGGGGGATTACTTCTCGCGATTGGAATCTCAGTTGTCTTACTCCGCAAAAGAAGTCAGGATGAAACCTTCACAGAGGAGCCTTTGGCCGAGAAAAAACCACTCACTGGCCCTCCTTCACGTAAACAAGTTTCAAAGAAGCCGCCATCGAACCTCAAAGGCCCACCTCCTAAAGTTCCCGAGGTTACGCCTTCACCTGAAGTTGAGCCGGCTGTAGCGACACCACAGGGACCTGAAGTTGGTGATTCAGCCTCCGACTATACCCAACTTCCAGGAGGTGGCGAATACCACTACGAGGAGAGCCAAACTTTCTACTCCGGTTTGCTGTGTGGTACATGGAAACAAAATCCGGACAAATCCTTCACACGAATACAATAATGTGAATGCTTAACTTCTTGAGGAGTGGCTGGTTGTTCACTCTATGGCGAGTGAGGATATCGAAGATATTCGACGTGTTCTTGCCATCTGCTTTCGAGACGGTGAATCACTCGGCGCATTAGATATCGAGCGAATACTTTCGTTTGACATGGAATGGGTCGGACCGGATGAAGCAGAGAAAGTAGTTCAAGCACTGATTGGCAAAGGTTGGCTCACAGGTGAGGAAGAGGCACTCACACCTACCGTCTCTCTCATAGGTGTACAATCACCACTCGGATGGTTCCCTCGACCGTCTCGATTACTTCATCCCGTTCTGCCAGAAGGGAACCAACCACTGCCTGTCATGCCTGAATCAAGGTCGGTACCGAAGGCAGCAGTTCCTGTCAAAACAGATTCTTCGCTGCATCTTTCAGATTCCAACGATCCGCGAGCCAAACGTACACAGCGATTATCCAAATTTATCGCGAGGTCATCTGAAATCTCACTTGATGAAGTTGAACGGCGAGCGAAACGCAAGCAACAGGCATTGGGCTATGCCAGCACTTGGATGTGTCTGGCATTGGTTGCACGAGAACAGAACCTTTCAATGAAGGAAATCATTGACGCATTAGCAACCCGTTGATCATCCTTCGATGATTGAACCATCATCTTTTTCCAGAACTTCTTCTTTATTTCGTGCAGAAAGTTCAATCAAAACAGGTAAGAGAAGTAGAGCAAGCAATAAGGAAAAGAAGACAGTGACTGCTGTAATCAATCCAAAGTCTTGGATAACTGGCATTGGTGAAAACAATAAGACAAGGAATCCGAAAGCAGTGGTAAGTGCACTCATAACCAGTGCAACACCTGTCGTTGAAAGGGCAGCACGTAATGCCTCCCAATGAGAATCTCTGCGAGCGAGTTCAACTTCAATACGCCGCCACATGTGAATCGAGTAATCGATTCCAATACCAATGGTCAAAGCTGTAACCATCACCGTCAAAACATTCCATTTTAATCCGAGTATGAACATTGAGCCCGCAACCCAAAGAGAAGCAAGAGCAACCGGTAGGAGCACTGCTACAGCAGGAATGATACGACGTGTCAAAGCCAACAAGACCAGCATAGATACAAAGAGTGAAATTGCTGTTGATTTGATTTGAGAGGTGTTTAAACCATCGAGGACAGTTTGCAAAATCACAAGATCACCCGTCACATACAATTTAGCATGGTTATCGAGGTTGTAGCGTAGTGTCCCTGGTTCTGAAGTGCTTCCAAGCTGCTCCTCGATGTTGTTGATGACGATGGTCGATTGAGCAGATGTCGAGGCTTCGACACGGATTTCGGTTCTGAAATACTTGATTTCACCCTCTTCCATGTAGACGGTTTGTGCAATTCTTTGCGCCCATGTTTCGCCAGTCAAAACATCAGCAACAGTTTGATTGGTTGAAAGTTCAGAATAGACTGAAGCCAAGTTCAGATCAATTGAGGTATTCTTGACATAGACACCACCTGCATAGACTTCAAGGTTGTGAGATTCACCAAAGGATGGGTCACGCAAAATAGCATCTCGGACCACGACATATGGCCCTTCGTAGGAAGGAGAAGCTGGTGCATTGTCGGTGCCGACAACATCGTGATTCGTTTCTAAGTCCTTGTGGAGGCCTCTTAATTCATTCAGCATCAATGAATCACCAGGGATGTTCGAAGAAGCATTGAGAGGTTCGAAAAGAATGTAAATCAATTTCCAACCCGCACTGTCGTAACTTTCCGACATCTCTTCTCGCACTTGCATGATTTCCATATCAGGGTCGACGAAGTCTGCGAGATCAAAATCTGTTTCCAGTGAGGTTGCACCAAAGATTGAGATACCGGAAATTAAAATGGTCACCAAGATGACTGTGACTTGCTGTTTCTGCTGAATACCGACGATAGCACCGACCAGACGTGGCATGGTAATTGCTTGGGCCAGTTGCGCACTTGAGACCTTTTTACGGACGACATGGAGGGCACCGACCACAACGGTCGAAGATACAAAGGCACACAGAACACCAAAGGCAAGAGCGTAGCCGAAAGTCGCCAAGGGTGGCAATGGAGAGATGACGTTTGCCAAAAACGCCGCCACGGTGGTTACAACTGCTAAAGAGAGAGGGATAGAGAGACGGGCGCAAGCCCGCAGCCAGGCTTCAGCAGGGTCTTCTTGCTCTTTACGAATAGCAGAAAAAGCACGTTGTAAATGGATTGCATAATCGATACCGAGTCCAAGTACCAGTGGTGCAACTGCAACTTCAAGGGCAGTAAATCTGACCCCGAGTAAATTCAAGACACCATAAGTCCAAATCAAAGCAAAAGACAAGCCGATGAGTGGGAATGCAACGTCATTAAGCGACCTGAACGCTATTGCGAGAAGGACGACGACGACCAACAGTGCGAGGATAACCAACAAGGCCAAATTATCAAAGGTCCCTTGGTCGATATCATATGAAATAAGGTCTAATGAAGCCACACCGTAATTCAAATCAGAAGATTCGGACAGTTGAGCAAATTCAGTTCGGAATTGATCTTGGATGATCTTTCGCTTTTCTTCATCCAAATCAGGATCGATTTCTAAGACCCAGAGGGTGGAAGAGGCTGTTGGAGCACCATCACCCGTCCCGTTCTTGAGATAGGTACAACTCGAATCAACATTCAAATCACTGTGGAGGAGCGCCGAAGATGCATAACGGGCAGCGGAAAGAAGTTGGTCGTCAGCTGTAAGCGAACAAACCGTGTCCTCTTCAAAGAGGAGATCAAGAATTTCGCTCCATGATTGAATTGAATCGAATGATGTGCCATTGGCTTCTTCATCGAGAGCCAATTGGACGATTCCTGGTGCTGTGGTCCAAACTGCAACAGCATTTTGGCGTTTGGAAGATTCGTTCTGCATAAACTCAAGATGTGTATTCATCGTCTGCATATTTTCTATAGAAAGGATGTTTGAGTTGTCATCAGCTGAAACATGAACGAAGAGTGGTCTTGCTTCATTCGGAAAGTATTCATGAATCCGATCGTGTGCATCACTTGAGTCTGAGTCAGGTGCGAAATCTGCGAGGTCGGTATTGAACGTAGGGGGAGAGACGACAAGATGCACGCTCAATGCGACTGTCAACAGGAAGACTGTGACCAGTAACGCAGGAGCCACGCGTTGGAACAAGGACGACCAATTGGCCATTCGTTCCTCTAATGACTCAGTATCCATTGTTCTTGCGACGCAAGGACACTAAAAAAGAGACGGGGTCGATTCTCTCGGAGAAGTGCCTTTCTGAGAAGTTTCATATCCTCTCATGGCTGTATTTTACACAATTTCACGGAGAATCGAGGGAGAAGGTTCAAAACAAAGAGGTAAGTCCCAAGAACGATTGCAATGCCTGTTAAAGTCCTCCTCAATGAAAAGAATGAACTTCGCTTGCGTGTCATTGGTGAAAGCCATACCGCTTTGCAAATGCTCCGAGAACGCCTTAACATCAGCAGTAAGGTCGAATATGCAAACTATTTCCCAGGTCATCCGGAATTGGATGACCCTGAATTTTATATCCGAACAATCGGTAAAAACAACTCTGACAAGGTCTTGAAGGAAATTGTTTCCGGACTTGCAAGTGAATTCTCTAGCATCAGCCTCTGAATGGGGTATTCCGATGACAACATGGACGGATTCTCTCGCAGAATCTATTGGACTTGATGGTTATGCCACTGATACACAAGGTATCGGCGGTGTGTTGAAAGCAAGAGTCGCTGACTTTAGAGTTGAAGAGATTTCCACACCGGTTCATCTCGATAACCGTGGTCGCTTTACAGTTGCTCGAATCATGCTGACCAATTGGGAAACCAATCGGTTCTGTAATACATTGGCCAAAGCCCTCTCAATACCTCGCAACCGTATCTTCTTCGCAGGAACCAAAGACAAGCGTGCAGTGACGCAACAATTGTTCGTCATCGACGCCCCACAAGCCAAGGTTACTGCTGTTGAAATCCCCGATGTTGAAATTGAAGTACTCGGCCGTACCCATCAGAAAATTGGATTCGGTAACCACCGTGGAAATCGATTTACGATTGTCATACGGGGCTGTGCTCATGAAGATGGCACACCAATGGCAGTGGAAGATGCCTTACAAGAAGTCGAAAGAATTCAAAAAGAAATGGCATCCAAATTAGGAGAGGACACCTTTCCGAATTGGATCGGACCTCAACGGTTTGGTGCAGGTCGTCCAGTCACTGCAGAAGTCGGGCGCCATGTGATTTCAGAAAATTGGAAAGAGGCAGCTCTCACCTACATCGCCATGGCTGGTGAATCAGAAAACTCAGATGTTGCGGCATTCCGAAAACATGTTCGAGAGAATGGCCCGACTCTAGAAGGACTTGAATTGGCGCCAAAGTGGCTTGGATTTGAACGCAAGATGGTTGAACATCTACTGCATCGCCCTGAAGATTATATTGGAGCGTTCCGCAAACTACCTGGAAACTTGCAATTGATGACTGTTCATGCTTTACAGTCTGTAGTGTTCAACAAATCACTCCACTCACGTCTCGCAGCAAACCATCCAATTAGTTCTCCTGTAGCAGGAGATTTTGTCGGACGGATTGATGAAAAAGGCCAATTGGATGCACCCAGTTGTGTTCTTGTTGAAGAGCGAACCCTACCTCGAATCATTCGGAATTGCCAACTTGGGCGTCTTGCTCCTACTGGTCCTCTTCCAGGAAGTGAAGTCAAAACATGTGAGGGTTTGACAGGAGATATCGAAAAAGAAATCATTCACAACATGGGATTGACAGATGTCAGTTGGGAAATTGAGGCAATACCTCGGCTCTCAACAAGAGGGACTCGAAGATCTCTGGTTACCAATTTCAAAGAAATGAGTGTTGACAGCGTACCTATTGCCGACGATGACTCAATGGGTGAGCGATGGAAGGCTGGACCCGTTGATAACAGTCGCTGGCACCCAGAAGGCGCCTGTATTCGATTTAGATTCATCCTTTCTTCAGGAAGCTACGCAACGACCTTGTTAAGAGAATTTATGCGATGCCCACTGCATCAATTGTGAGTGGAACTCAAAGAAGGCCCATTGAAAGAACTTCGATTTCACCGACGCCTGGAATTTCGGAAATCTTTCCTTCCAAAGCATCTGCAAGACCTTCACCATCGTTCATAACCACATGGATTTGAACAAATTTGAGTCCGAAAGCCAAAGGTTTGACTTCAACGGATTGAATGTTGTAAATTTCGTCACTGAGTCCTTGAACCGCTGTTGCGATTGCATCAGAGTCGACATTTTCAGTATCCGCATCCGGATTGAGTTTGTATGTCATTGCGACCATGCCCATAGAATCGCCTCAGGGCCCCTGGTATTTGCAACTTGGACAGGTGTAAAGCACACCTTGATTACGGCAACGAGGACTACGTCCGATAGCAGTGCCGCATCCAGGGCATGGGAATGAAGTTGAACCGGCTTCAACAAGTGGAATACCGGACGATGTGCAATTGGCTGCTCTTTCAGTCATAATAGGTCCTCAGGAACAAATGGCCCACGCCCTCCCCTTCTTTATGGTTGCGTGCTGAATCGCCTCACTTTGGCAATGAAAAGGCTTGTGAGGTCTCCGCCAACAATGAGAACAGATCTCACCGCCTCAGCGGCCAAGAACATTCAGACGTCCGTTTCGACCTGTGCTCACGACAAGTTCGCCCTTTCTTTCACGACACCATCCGGATTCAAGCAAGAGAATGTCGCCAACTTGAACCTGTTGTATTTGGTCACCCCACAAGACCAGTCCAACGATACCCGTTTCATCTCGGCCACATGCTGCAGCAACTGGGCCGACATAGTGTTCAGAATAGACCATACGTCGAGGATAAACCCGAAGCAGGACGATTTCGAGTCGGTGAACCGGTTGGTTCGCTTGAAGGTCGATGATTTTTTGACGGCGACTCGTTGTTTTCTTCCCCGTATACTGCGTTGTAGGTTTGTGTTCCATGAGGTGGAATTCACCTCAATGCACATCAATCTATTCGGCTTTCTTTTTTCTCATTGAGAAAGAAGAGGTGATAATGTCTGGAGCTTCTGCAATGTCATCACCACTGAGTTTGAGATTCAAAGCATTTTCATAATTTTCACGGATACATGCTTTTCTAAATTTCCAAGGCATGAAGTTCCTACAAATGAGATACACTTCGGAAGATGAATTTCTTGATGCATGAGGTGAGAATCGGCGAACATCGTAAAAGTATGGTCGAATAACCTCAATGAGTTCCTCAACCCCAACGCCTTGGAACAATTTCGTGACAAATGAACCGCCTTTGCAGAGGAATGGAAGTGAAAAATCAAACACTAAAGTAACCAAGTCCATAGCAAGGGCTTGATCCATATCCCATTTCCCAGTGATGTTTGGAGATATATCGGAAATAATAGAATTCAGAGAACGTCCTTTCAATTCTGATTCGACACGCTGCTGTGTATGAGGCTCTGTGATGTCACCAACAAGAAGAACTGCGCCTTCGACCGGTTGACAACCTTCCAAATCAACTCCAATAACCCAGCCATCTTTACCAACCAATTCAGTAGCCACTTGAGCCCAACCGCCTGGGTGGCATCCCACATCGAGGATAATGTCGCCTTTTTCGAGCAAATTAAAGCGTTCTTGAATCTGCTTCAATTTGAAGGCGGAACGGGCCCTATAGCCGCTGGCTTTGGCCTGTCGACGCCAAGAATCACGCTTGTGATTTTCAATCCAGTGGTCAGCCATGCTCATTCCTCCTAACTCCCCTTCGCCACGCACCTGTTGATGAAACCTCGCTTCTATTCAACCCCTAAACAAAGAGATGAAGGGGGTTGGCATCCTCGGCATGACATGGTGGGAGGGACTCAGTGATGAAACTCCCCACTTTTGTCCTTTCTTGCACATTGTGCCTGCTCATTATGGCTTCGAGCAGTGCTTTAGTTCAAGCACAGGTCATCGACCCATCCGAATCATTACTCAACCCAGTTGCAACAGAAATCATGGGTCGTAGCCTTCTCATTGAGGAAGTCACAACCACATGGTGCCCAACATGTGCTCAAATCGACCCCTATCTCAAAGGTGTAGCTGATTCACATGGTTCGCGAATTACAATGGTTGCCTACCATCCAACAGATGGAGAAGATGCATTTCAGCCTCCCGCAGCCCAACATCGCATCGATCGACTCGGCATTCACCATGGCAATGGAATACCTTCACCCACATTCTTCGTAGAGGGTAAGAATCCTCGCTCCGGCACAGATGCTTGGAATGATGTTCAACGAGACATCCTCGACCTTGAGTTAACCCGCCAAGAGACCTCTACTCTCCAGTTTGAAGTGGTACGCAATGCGGACGGTATCACTGCTCGAGTCATTTCATTTGATGCCACTCTTTCTGACCTCGGTGAATCACAAGTGACCTTCCTCGTCCTTGAACACCAGAAAGTAGTTCCAAGTGGGGTTGTGAACCCTGGGGAGAAAACACGTGACCGAGTGCTGGTTGCTACTGCGGAATGTGGTTTTAACACGACGACAATCACAACCCAACTCGGACTCATCAATGCTGAGGTCAATGAAGGCTGTAGTTTAGATTTTGAAATCACGTTCGAAGATATGGAAGAGTTTAGCATTCTTCTCGTTCATGAAAGCACTGAAGATGCCATTGTGAACTCGGATGCCCCTCTGGGCACCTATGGTGCGGTTGAATTCGCATACCGCTCACGTGTCGTCCCTCAATCGTGGTCGTTTGTTAGCATGGCACTGGTGATCGCAGCCGGTGCAGGCATCATGGCAATATGGCCGCGTAAGAACTGAAATCCCTTGCAATCATCCTTGAAAGTTCGGAAAGCGGCACTAAACTGCCGCATTACGGAAAAGTAGCGATGCAATACTGCGCAGCATTGATAACCTACTCTGCTCATGTAAGTATAATGGCAGAAACATGGGATGACGTAACCAAGGATGGCACTCAACCCCTCAAGGAGTGGGTTGTTGAATACACTGTATTCGTCGATCAGAACACGAATCAGCACCTGAGTATTTTGTATGGCGAAGACCTCGCTGATGTTCAAAGAAACCTCTTGAATGAACTCAGAAAAAGCTATGGCGAAAATGAGCGTATAGACGTCACAGTTCAACGAATGGAAGAAATCCAAGATACCTCGGATTCAGTTGGCTTTGAAGGCTGCTTCACACCTTAATTGGCTTTGGCACGGTAGTGAACTTCAATCACTTCACCGTTTTGCAAAAGATAGTCATCAAAGGTTGTGACACGGTTCTCCACAGTTGCACTTTCCCCTGAGGCATGAACATGCATGACCATTTCGTGAGTCGAATTGACACGGTAATCAAAGATTCCAGTTTCATTGAAATGTTGTCCCCAGATGTCAAAGAATACACCGAGTGGGACATCTCCAGCTTCGTTGACTTCAATATGAAGCCTTCCTGAGGCATCGTGAGTGTGAATGACGTGCATGTTGTTTTCATTGCCATTGCAGACATCTGTTTGAACCCCTGTCGAAGATTCAACGGTATAGGGGGTGTCATCGATGAAAATTTGTAAGGTGACATGGTCATGCCGAGACTCGCTTGACAATTCACCGTGGTCGAGGCATTCTAAGGATAAGGAGTCTGGCGTATCCGCCGTTGATACAACTGGAATCATACTGGAATCAGTTGAATCTACTTGCACATTATCATCTTCAAAAAGACCCTTGTCTTGGGCGTAAAGAATG
>Ga0308022_1000742_pt1 | contig 11724 bp, 20 predicted proteins | sample Neamet353_FD_201297 | JGI IMG/M metagenome (GOLD analysis project Ga0308022, IMG submission 201297) | Marine microbial communities from water near the shore, Antarctic Ocean - #353 | ecosystem: Environmental > Aquatic > Marine > Unclassified | place: Southern Ocean | collected 2014-10-02 | reverse complement strand
TATAGTTATAATCTCACCATTTCGTAAAACTGTATCAGGAATTGTAATATCCATACGGTTCTCCTAGTAGACTGTTTTTACACTATCACACAACCCAAGTTTCTTAGCTTGATTTGCACTTAACCAAACATCTTCTGCAGGTAATAAAAATTCACGAATCTTTTTCTCTGTTAAACCTGTACACTTTTTATAATGTGTTAGCATTCTTTGTGTAGTTAATTCATACTCCTTAACTGTTGCAAATAAATCGTGTTCTTTTCCATAAACACCCCACGAATATTGATGAGAAAGTACAGAAGTATTAGGAGTTAAAACACGTTTACCCTTTTCACCAGCCATGAATATTAATACTGCAGCTGATGCTATACATCCAAGTCCTACTGTATATATTGGTATTGCACTCCCCTTCATCGTATCTATAACTGCAAAAGCTGAATTTAAATCACCTCCAGTTGAATTAATAACTAACTGTAAATACTTTGGATATGGTTTTGTTATATTCTTTGATATGATAAAAGATATAACATCTTTACAACTAGTATCAGATATCTCATCCATCAGAAGAAAAATACCACATTCTTCAACTCCTACAGGAGACTCTGTTTTTTTATCTTTTGCCATTATTTTATTTCCTTTCAGATCAATCATTTAAGTAATCCTTCCAAAAAACATGATCACCAATTTGCAATACTTTAATCATCTTACTATTCCAATAGGGATTGACATCTATTCTGTGATAAAATGTTGCACCATTAAGAAAATCTTCCATGTTCCAATTCTTACCAAAGTGTTTAATAATAACACCAGATTGTTTTAACATAGCTCGTGAAATAGTTTTCGACACTTTCCATGCTATTCTATCTCTCGGAGTGTCCGATAGTCCATCACAATACCAAGAAAACTGACACATATGTTTTTTTAACTTACCGTTACTATATCGTCTTGCCTGATGAATAACTTTACATATACTATTAGGAAATCGTTTACTCTCTACACGATTTATCGTAACAAGTGCGACAGCAATTTGACCCTTAGTCGTTTGATCTCTAGCTTCAAAATAAATATTCTCAGCCAAACACTTAACTTCATCTTGATAGTCATGAGATGCTGGTACATATATTATCCTCTTAAATGCTGTACAAGCCACTAAAATAATACATAACAAAATAAACTTCTTCATATCAATTTGCTAAAAAATAAACTATTCCACCCACTACATAAACTACTACTGGATATATAATCAATATTTCAATCATAATTTCACCAAAAATATATAAGTCCCCAAATAATTCCACTTAGTAATAATACATCAGCACAAATAGACCATGTGATATATAACTTAAAAATCAACTTTGAGTGTTTGCTGTTCTTTATTCTTAGAAGGAGGTTCCGCATTTGCATCCTCCTCTATCCCATTACCAGCCACATTTAATAAAAATTCTTTTTCCATTGATTCTATCTTTCTTCTCAATGATCTTTGTTTTTTTTCAAACATTACCTTTTTATGATAAGTTGATCTATCTTTTGAATAAGTTTCCCACTTATGTTCTATCACAGCTAGTTGAGATTTCATTCTCACTAATGATAAAGATGTTTCTATAAGTTGATTTTTAGTCCAAGTAGTCATAATATTTATAAAAGAAAAAAGCAGAGGCCCGAAGACCTCTGCTGTAATCAATTGATGCTTATCCCCAAAACGTATTAAGTTGCTTACGAATTGCATAAACAGTTTTTGCACCACCCGTAATGTCTGCATTTTTGAATGCAGTCTCACCAGTAGCAGGACTCGTATAAATCTGAACCCATCGTGGCAAATCAGTTAACTCACACTCAGCTCGTGTCATCAATCGAGCATTCTTCTGACCAACCTTAGGTTGACCATGTTTTGTGGTCATGTTAACTTTTTTGGTCTTCTTAGTCATTACTGTCATCATACTGTACATCTCCTTATAAGGAATTAACAAAAAATAATGAAGATAATCTCTTCATCCAATACAACCATTATATCATAATGGTATTCTATATACAAGGAAAGATTTTATTCAAAAATAAACTTTATTCCAAAATAAAGAACAGCAATACAAATTACTGATCTCCCTATTATTTCTAAAATTGCTTCGTACTTTCCCATTATGCAACCATTTCTTTCTGTATCATATACTGAACCTCATTACACATATCCTCTATCGAACCGTTGTTATAGACAGTTAAATCAATATTGCTTGGTTTTAGACCACCCTCGCTGGAGTGACTATTCTCAGCAATATCATCTTTATTTCTAACTATATTAATAACAACTCCCCCACGATTACGAATCCAAAAAGCTTCGTTATCAAATCGTACATCCGTAACAACAACTGTTCTGCCAGGGACACTATTAACATACATCTCAGCATTCTTTACCCAAACATTAACATCAATGCCTCGTCCAACTTCTGTACCAAGTAACTGATAGATTTTCCTTGGGGAGATACCCCAAGGTTCTATAGTTTTCTCTTTGTTTGCAATCTGTTCATCAGTCAATGCAAACATAATCTTTGCTCCCTCTTTGAGGGGTTTTGCAAAATAGTAATGCAGACAATGGTATTCATCACATAAAAATTTACCAAGTGTATCTTTACCAGCACCAGCTTTACCAGACAATCCAATCAACATTGGTTCACCATCTTTGTTTGTTAGGCCTAAAATTGGAAACATTCTATTCTCCTTTTACAATATCATAGTTGACTGTATACTCACTAATAATGGTTTTCAAACTTACATCTTTATACAAAATAGCAGTAACTGACTCAGGACCTAATGGTGGTGATACTAAAAACTTAAACTCATATCCAGTACCACCTATATTATACATCTTATTTTTCTGGATATAATTATCACGCATCATATAATTAGGAAATATCTTATCAGTCAAAGACTTAATAACTAAGTAACCAGACATATCAGATTCTACAAAAAATATAATATTCTTTCCTACTTCAACATTTGTATCTTTAATAGAGAACTTAAACTCAACTGGTTTGAATCTCTTAAAAGTAACATCTAATGTCTCTAGTCTCCCAAACAAATCTTTCTTCAACTTATGATTGAACTGTTTGGATAATTGAAACAAATCAATTTCAGCTTTCACAATAGCAAAATTATCTTCATCAAGAATAGTTGAACCATTTGTTGTAACTCGACATATACCATTACTATCACTTACAACTCTATTAATAAAGTTAAATGAGTTGCCGTGAAACTTAATGGGTAAATTTGATATCGGATTTCCATTATATGAAATTTTAATAGAAAATGAAATATCTTTACTTGTTGATATTGGTTTATAATTGTCATCTAATTTTTCCACATTAATGTTACTAATAATAGACTGAACCTTTTGTTTAAAATCAATTGCTGATGGAATATTACTAGGTATTGCTGGGACCTCTGGGAAACGATTCACACTTTTATATGTTCTTAACAGAGGTAACAACTTAGAGCTCTCATTATAACCATCATAATAATGCACAAGAGATTTTAAAAGTTTACCACTATCATAAAAATTATTAGCTTGATTCATAATCAAAACAGAACTAGCAGCCAAGTCATCAAGTTGATCTTGTATCATAGACAAAACATCTTGTCGTTTAACTACTGCAAAAGAGTAATAAACTTTCTGCAAGGGATCATACCAACCATCTTTTATTTGTACACCCTCTAAAAGAAAGTCTGTTTCAGTCTTAACAAAAGATTCAACAAAAGATCCATCATTACTATTATAGTCCTTCATCAAAGAATGAATTTTGAATCTAATATTCTTTGTCAATTCAGCTCGTGCTACTTCACTTGCTGAAACAGTATTCTTTTCAGAAAAACCAATACCAACCAGATACTTAGTATTACTGAACTTGAAATGTTCTTTACCAAGTACCCAGTTAGGTGGTTTTGGAGTTTTTTCTGGTTGTGTGACTAGTTTAACTTCTGGAATAGTACCAATCGTTGAACCAGTTGTTACACAACCAGAAAACATTATCAAACAAAACAATAACATTATATAATGCATAATAAAAACTCCTCAAATATTATTCAAAAAACGATTGTTCTTCTATAACATTAGTTGATTCTTTCTGTAACTCTTTATGCAAGGCATCTGCACGTTCTTTGATACCTTCTCGTACTTTAGATGGTAACTGTTTAAATTCTTCAGTCTTCTCTAAGTTTTGTTTGAAGGCATCATAATCTAAACGTGCAAGAGATAACAATTCACGCCTTGCTGGAATCTCAAAGTGATCTATAATCATCACACCTCTAAGTGTAGAAGCAACTATAACTTTAACAGCCGATTCAGAGTTCTGCTCTTCAGAGGATGTTTCAAAATTACCAGCAGTCGTATGTGCCTGATAATCTTTTGTTAATGTTTGAGTATAATACTTAAACACTTTTGCAAGATCAGCTCTTGCTCGATCATCTGCTACCTGTCGTTGTAGTGAAAAGTTCTTAATACCTGTTGCAGAACCAACACCATAAAATGCTTTACCCTTAACATCTGTAAATGCACCGCCGCCAGTCATAACCCATTTTGGAGGGTTATACTCTACCATAGCTTTTGGGGGTTCTGGTATTGATGGAATAGTACCACAAGCACTCAATAAAACGACTAAACTTACCATAATAAAATGTTTCATAACTTCTCCTTTCAAAATTTTCGTGGGTGACCATCGCCAGCCGTTGGTGAATCATTTTCATACCAAGAATCAGTACCTTTATTCATACTAGAACAATCTAATCTTACAGTAAAAACTTCATAATGATTTACATGATTTTGTCTTTCAATTATATTAGTATTCCCACAGCCATTACAACAAACTTTATAATTTTCTAGTTTGTGTCGAATTTCTGATGGAATATTCATAAGTTGAAATTGATTATTTGTCGCTTCTTTGTGAGTAATAGGCACATCCATTCTTTCCTGACATCCCTGACAATATACTAAAATAGTATCGTATATCGAAGGTTCCAACTTATCGGGACAATTTGAATCAGACATATTAGTTACCTCAATTAATCATTTAATATACTACTATTATATCAAACAGGGGCGTATATTGCAAGGTAAAACATGCACCTTAAACCATTGTTTTATAAGGGATTATACTTTAGTCAATCTGGGCTTTCTGTATTTTACCATGAAAATCTATAGTAACAGTTTTCCATTCAGTACAACTATCAAACATAGTTTGTCCTGCGTCTCTGTGACCATTACCTGTCGATTTTAGACCACCAAAGGGTGAATGCACTTGAGCACCAATACAACTCGTATTAACGTAAAAAAGACCAACTTCAACATCTTTTGCAGCCTGCATCGCAAAATTAATATCACTAGTATAGATAGCTGCACTCAATCCATAACACGTATTATTGATTTGCCAGATTGCTTCATTTGGATTTGTGAAAGTAGTCATAGCAACTACAGGTCCGAAGATTTCTTCTTGCATTAATGGATCATTAATATCAACACTATCAAAAATAGTTGGTTCAAAAAAATATCCATTAGGAAGATTTATATTAACAAACCCACCACAAACCAAATTCGTTCCTCTCTCTAATGCTTCTACAACAAACTTCTCTACTTTCTTCAAAGCTTTCTCATTAATAAGAGGTCCTACATCAACACCATTATCAAGACCATTACCAAGTGTTAACAATTTTGTTTTTTCTACTAACTTTACTATAAACTCTTCTTTAACATCTTCATGAACAAATACTCTTGAGCATGCGGTACATCTTTGTCCGGCTGTTCCAAACGCACCAAAAACAATTCCTTCGACTGCAAGATCAAGATCAGCATCTTTATCTACAATGATACCATTCTTACCACCCATCTCTAATGAATATTGTTTACCATGTTCAGCACAAGCCGTTGCAATCACCTTACCAGTTGCTGTCGAACCAGTAAATGATATCATATTAACATCATCATTATAAACAAGTGGTAATCCTGCTGTTGGGCCATAACCAGTTACAACATTAAATACACCAGCTGGTAGACCTGCTTCAATAAAAGCTTCTGTCAACTTAATAACAGACCACGAAGTATCTTCTGCTGGTTTAATAACCATTGTATTACCTGCAACCAATGCTGGGAATGTTTTCCATGATGGGATTGCCATTGGAAAATTCCAAGGAGTAATTGCACCAATAACTCCAATTGGTTGTCTAATGGTCATTATCATTTGATCTTTTAATTCAGATGGATTTGTTTCACCAGATAAACGTCTACCCTCACCGGCTGCATAATATGCCATGTCGATTGCTTCTTGAACATCACCTCTAGTCTCAGCAAGAATCTTACCCATCTCTTGAGTCATACCTTTAGCAATACATTCTTTATCACGTTCAAGAATTTGTGCAACTCTAAAAAGAATCTCTGCACGTTTAGGTGCAGGAGTATTCTTCCACATCTTAAATGCATCTTTAGCAAAACTAACAGCTAAATCCACATCTTCTTGACTACTATCTTGAAACTCACCAACAACTTCTTTAGTATCTGCAGGATTACAAGATTTGAATGTTCTAGCCTGAGAGCATTCCATCCACATACCACCAATATAGTTTTTATAGATCATATAATCACTCCTTTATATAACAACCAAAAGGTGCATCACAATCAAGGTAAACATAATTAAGTTTACCATCTGATTTTACTTTAACAGTTTTATCTATGACATATGATGTAAACTTAATTCCACCACCAACACAAATATCGTCTGTGCCATGTGTATCAATTTGACATTCTTCTAATGATGAATAATGATTTTTCTCTACATAAGGCCCATCGTCAAACCAAGCAGGTTGTGCAACATAACTTCCCCAAACGACACTCAAAATTGCTATAATACCAGACATAATAAAACTCCTTTTTAAAGATAATATTTAACCAACTTATAACATGCAATCAATACTACAACTCCTCCAATAAATATCCACAAATCTTCTTGTGACATTTTAAGCTCCTCTAGTAATTGCAACTATTTTATTAATTTGTTTCTGAACAATAGTTGTTCTGTTAGGCCACTTGATATATTCATTCTCTGGGTTCTTCATCAAGTTATGCAACAAAGGCAATACTAATTTTTCTAATTTTTTCATTTGTTCTTTATATACATCTTCTAACTCAGCTTTTCTTTTCTCAAATAATAACTGATAACTGTTATCATCGTTACGCATCTTAATCAATACATCAATCTTATCTTCTAATGCACCAGTTTCTTGTTGCGTTGCTTTTGCTACTTTCTCTTGTACTGCTGTTTCAAATTCTTGAACCTCATCTTCATCTACTGTTGTAAATCCAAAATCCATATTATAGTCTATATCATCTATACTATCTAAATCAAAATCTGCCATCGTACTTCTCCTTTTATAATTGTTGTTGCATATTAGCAACGTGTGGATTTTCCTTCATAATACCCATAAGTTTCTCTAACCACACATCCGATTCATTTGCTGGTTTTTTAAAAACCTGAACATCAAATGAATCTACACAAGCAATAAGTATCACCACCTGTTTTATCTCTATACCGGTCATCTCCTCGAATGCTAGTTTATAGAAATATGTCTGCATCCAATAATTATCCACCCATTCTTCTTTCTTTGGTCTGCGTGATGTCTTAAAATCTATAACTGATAGCCGTCCGTTATACTCAGCGATACAATCACAAGTTCCAGCAACACGCAACACATCAGAAAACAATGGAATTTCTAAACCGACTATATTATTTATATTACCAAGTAAGAAACGTAAACGATTAAATGTATCTACTATCTTTTTGTCCTCATTCTCTAATTTAATAATATAATTAGACAAGTAAAACTCTGCTAATTGATGAACAGCTGTTCCAAGATGTGCTGACTCTCTGGAAATACGTTTGGCTTCTTTCTCACCAACTTTAGCCTTCCATGCTTCAAGACCTAAATTTTCTTGTTGGGATAATACTGATGTTATACTTGGATAATGATTACCATCAGGAGTTACATAATATCTATTACCATCTTTTTCTACTCGTTTTGGAATTTCAAAATCACCAATGTCATCTCTATGTATAAAATTCTTCATGTATTTTTACTCATTTTATCAAGCATATCACCCATACGACTACAAACAATTTTCAATACAGGTATCAATACTTTGGGATTATATTCCATTAACAATGGTGCTTCAGATTCTTTAATAACTTGGAGTGTACAATCTGTAACAGCTGTTACTGTTGCACTTCTCGGTATATGTTGCAACCAACCAAGTTCACCAAAGATTTCATTCTTACCAAGTATAGCAATTACTTCATCATTCTTTGTTACTTCACATTCACCATCTGTGATGATATATGCATCACGATCAGTATTGCCTTCTTTAAGAACTATCTGTCCTTTCTTAATATATCGTATCATTATATAATTGTACCAAATAAAAGTTTGTAATGCAAGGAAGAACTTCCCTCCCTATATCCCGGCCAACAAGTAGATAAATCCTAGGAGTATTGCAATCCACAACATTAGTAACATTAGTTCCTTCAGGTTCAATTTATAACCTCCCCATTTACAACAACTGATGAAGCAAATAAACTCTTTCTAACACTACCAATTACTTTAGAACCAATCATCATACTAAGAGCTACATTACGATCTTTTGGTTTAACAATGACCATCATCCCCACACCCATGTTAAATGTCGAATACATTTCTTTAGGAGTAAAGGATGTTTCAATGTCTTTAAAAATTTCCTGTGTAATCTCATGTTTAATATCATAAGTAAAATTATTATGTGGTATTCTCTCCAAATTTCTAAATCCACCACCAGTAATATTAATAATAGCAGAAGGTCTAATTCTTGTCATTAATGGATTGATATCATCACAATAAATTTTAGTTGGAAGTAAGATACTTTCACCCATGGCAATGTTATCATTACAAAATTCTAGTCTATCATACAATGCTGTCCAACCATTTGCATGAAGTCCATTAGATTCTAAACCAATAATTACATCACCATCTTCAACTTTACTACCATCTACAATAAAAGTATCATTTGGAATAATACCATAAGCTGAACCAGAGATGTGGAATTTAGTTTCAGTCAATACTTCTGTTTCACCACCAGAAAGAATAACAAAATTATCCTGACAAGATTTAATTATACCATCAATAACTTCAGGAACAATATGAGCATGATCTGTATCTGTTGTAATATGATTTTGAAATCCTACAGGGTTTGCACCTACACATAAGAGGTCATTAATATTCATAGCAAAACAATCAATTCCTATAATATCACATGATGAATGATTTATTATATGTTCTACTTTACTACCAACACCATCAGTTGTTGATGCAAGATATTGTCCATTATGAATATCAATAATACTAGCAAAGTAATTTTGTGTTCCAACTGATTGAAAAAAACTAGAGCTATTGGAAAACGAATTAATATTTATTCTATCCACGACGCTCTGTGTAATTGTATCTAACATTATAAAATCTCCTTATTAATTAATACCAGCTAAAAATGACTGTCCACCTTGGATACTACCTATAAAATATAAAGCTACACATATAATAAATGACCAAAATACAATTAGTGTTAAAGACATTCCTTCCTTCTTTGTTTTTTTGTATCGTTGTTTCATATGTTATCTCCTGTGTAAAGGGTTCAAACATAACGATTCCGCTATTTCGATTTACTCATAGCGGCCAAAGGATTCTCTAATGCTTTTGTAATCTTCCTATCAATTTTTTTCTCTAAAGTCTCAATCTGAGAATCAACTTTAGTCAACTTATCATCCCATCTTTTTTCTGTTGATGTAATCAGTTCACGAATATCCTTATTAGTAGATGTAATCAACTGTCTTATCTCACTCTCAGCAGTTCTCATAGCTTGTCGAGTTTCTAAACCATCTGATCTTGATCGTTTATCTATTGCAGATATCTGATCTATTACATCATTGATATCACCTTTAATATCTGTACGAATATCTCTTGCAGTTTCTTGTGCATCAGCAACCAATTCTTTTACAGCACTTACATCTGTATCAACAGATTTTAATTTCTCTTGAAGCTGTGTGTTCATAACTTCTAATCGTTTATCAAATCCAGACAAATCAGGTGCCACATACTTAGATATCTTTTTCTCCATATCTTCATATCTTTTGAACAATTCAAATCCACCCCATAATCCACCACCCATAGTTCCAAGCAAGGATATGATAATAAATAGTTTTCCACCTGATGCTTTTATTCCACCGTATTCCACTTCCATTTTATATTACCGAGAATGATTCGCCACATCCACAAGTAGATGTTGCCATAGGATTTGAAAATTTAAATCCAGTACCACCAAGACCACCTGAATAATTAAGTTCCATTCCCTTTAGATAAATTATAGCTTTTCTATCTATTATTATATCAAAGGTATCATATGGTATAACAATATCATCATCCCTTTTCTTTTCTTGTTCCTCTTGTTCACATACATATGACATCCCAGAACATCCTCCACCTTTTACTGCTAGACGAAGATGAAATCCTGTTGGTAAACTTTCTCTTATATGTCGATGAGCTGGATTTGTTAAATATATTATATCTTCTGTCATAGGTTTGCGTTCTTTCTATCTGGATTTCTAAAGAGTGAAGTCATATTTGTTAAATCATCCAATAATGGAAAATCACCATCGGGATGTAGAGTGATTGCTCGTGCTAATAACTCTTCTTCTGTCTCCACTATATCTTCATCTGGTATACAACAATCCACAGGACATACTTCTTGACAAGCTTCTTCTCCATGAAAACCTACACATTCGGTACAAAGTTCTGGATCAATATAAAAAATATCATGTCCTCCATTTGATCCATCGTCTATTGCTTCGTTGGGACATTCCGGCTCACAAACTCCACAATTTATACATTCATCAGTTATTATTGTTGCCATTATTATTTCCTTTCTGTTCCGTTAATATTAAATACACGAAGGACCCACGAGAAACGTGTTGTGATTCCAAGCCGGTCCTGACACTATCTCTTGGGCCCTTCATTGTTATTTACTTCTTTCAGCTATTTGTTGTTCGTATGTAAGACCACCAAAAGGATGAGTGCCACCAGTTGGAGCTTCATATGCATTAGTTGGAATAACGATAGCATCTGCAAAAACATTTTGTTGTATTGCTCGTTCAATGCCTCTCAGAGTACCACCTGCGGACGAAGGACAGGACCCACAAGCACCTTCAAATGAAATAATGACCTCATTACCACGAACAAGATCTATTTCAACATTCCCACCATCTGCTGCTAATGCAGGTCGTATTGCCTTTTCCATCAATGCTTCTATTGCTTCATACTTTTGAACATCACTCATACTATTATTGATTACCATCTGATTTTCTTCAGTCATTTTCATCTTCCTTTTTTCTTCGTTCAGCAAGATTATCAATAAACTTATTTTTATCATCAATCATTGCTGGAAATGGTTTATTATTACCATCTGGCACAAGAACTGGTTTATGAGTATAACCAATAGGATTACCCATGGAGTCTTTAATCATATCTTTGCCTTTGCCTTTGCTTGTGCTTTTGCTCTGGCAGCTGCTTTATCTTCTGCTTCCAGCTTATCAATATACTCTTTAGCACGATCTGAAAAATGTTCTTCAAAACCATAGTTCTTTTTCTCCATATCAAATGCATCCTGCATTACATCAG
>Ga0308022_1000721_pt1 | contig 11920 bp, 12 predicted proteins | sample Neamet353_FD_201297 | JGI IMG/M metagenome (GOLD analysis project Ga0308022, IMG submission 201297) | Marine microbial communities from water near the shore, Antarctic Ocean - #353 | ecosystem: Environmental > Aquatic > Marine > Unclassified | place: Southern Ocean | collected 2014-10-02 | reverse complement strand
GAGCTAAGATCTCCACCTAGAGATCCAAAAGCTCCACCCATTGAAGTATATCTGGATGATCCAAAAACTCCATAGGTGCTAAAATTTAGTGCATCTTGACTTGTTTGTGCATTTGTATAAAATATTATTAGAAATATTAGAGTTACAGAGATTATGTTTCTCTTCATAAAGATAAGATATGTATGTGTTATTAATTATTGCGCCCACTTCGTGACCTTGCAGAACTCGTGGAAGATCTATTTCTGCTAGATGATCTAACGGTATTTTGTGAACCCCTTGAACTATTAGTAGATCTTAAATTATTTTGAGAAAAACTTGATCTATTGTAGTTGCTATTTCCTCTATTTGTTTTTGAATAAGATTGATTTTGGGATGAAAAGTCACCAAGTACTCTTCTTATTTTTCTACCAATATTAGTTCTTGTAATTCTTGATGAGTTAATCCGACTATTACTATTTAAGTTTGTTGATAGACGATTATAAGATCTTTGATTAACAGCACCCCTGTTGTATGGTATTTTTCTTCCATACTGATTTCGATTTGAAATAACATAGTTGTAAGGACTGTAATTGTTCCACCCGTTGAGTGAATATCCATTTCTCCAACCATTATTAAAATACATTCCCTGATATCCATAATTCAAATATGGACTGTAATACGGCCAGAATAACCCATTATTTGAAAAGTTATTATATGGAAATCCAAAACTATTAAACGCCCAATTATTCCAATAATCAAAACTATTAAATCCATACCTCATTCTAATGTTGGGTGAATTATCAATTATATAAATATTATTATTTTCATTTACAGAATTAGGGGTTTGATCAGATTGAATTTGTGGATCACTTGAAAAATTTTTAAAATAGTTTTCATAGTAATTTGTTGACTGGTCATCAGAATTATTCGACTCAGTTCTATTTTGTTGATTTTTTATTGAGTTATCATTATTGTAAATACCATCTGTATCATAATATGAGACTCCCTCAAATGAACCGCAATTGGATAAAGTCAATAAAAAAGAAAATATAATTATTGAAAATAAATTTTGATTTAATTTGTTTTTATTCATAATTGATATTTTTTGGTTGCTCGTTTAAAAAAATAGTAATTTTACACAATAATAATTTACTACTAATACAAAGGCAAATTTTGTGCCAAAGAAAAAATGGCTGAAAAACTTACATCTAGAAATCAAGATTATTCAAAATGGTATAATGAATTAGTAGTTAAAGCAAATTTAGCTGAAACATCAGCAGTAAGAGGTTGTATGGTAATAAAACCATATGGATATGCTATCTGGGAAAAGATGCAGGCTGAGTTAGATAAAATGTTTAAAGCTACAGGGCATGAAAATGCATATTTTCCATTATTCGTTCCAAAAAGTCTATTTGAAGCTGAGGAAAAAAATGCAGAAGGTTTTGCAAAAGAATGTGCTATTGTAACTCATTATAGATTGAAGAATGATGAAGATAATCCTGGGAAGTTGAAAGTTGATCCAGAAGCCAAACTAGAAGAAGAGTTGATAGTTCGTCCAACTTCTGAAGCAATTATATGGAGTACATATAAAAAATGGATTCAGTCCTACCGTGATCTTCCAATTCTTATAAATCAATGGGCTAATGTTGTTAGGTGGGAGATGAGAACTAGACTTTTTTTACGTACTGCAGAATTTTTATGGCAAGAAGGACATACAGCACATGCAACAAAAGAGGAGGCAGTTTTTGAAGCTAAACAAATGAATGATATATATGCTGAATTTGCTGAAAAGTTTATGGCTATGCCTGTCATAAAAGGATTAAAGTCTGAATCAGAAAAATTTGCTGGAGCAATAGATACATATTGTATTGAAGCCTTAATGCAAGATGGAAAAGCTCTTCAGGCAGGAACAAGTCATTTCTTGGGACAAAATTTTGCTAAAGCATTTGATGTTAAGTTTGCAAATAAAGAAGGTAAATTAGATCATGTTTGGGCAACATCATGGGGAGTTTCCACTAGATTGATGGGTGCTTTGATAATGACTCATAGCGATGATAACGGATTAGTATTACCACCAAATTTAGCTCCTATTCAGGTTGTAATCGTGCCTATCTATAGAGGAGATGAGGAATTAAATCAAGTATCTGTTGTTGCAAATAAAATAAAGAAAGAGCTTGAACTACAAGGTGTTTCTGTTAAATACGATAATCGAGATAACTTTAAGCCGGGTTTTAAGTTTAATGAATATGAATTAAAAGGTATTCCTTTAAGGATAGCTATTGGTCCTCGTGATATCCAGAGTAATTCAGTTGAAATTGCAAGAAGAGATACTATGGTTAAGTCTAAAATTGAAGTTATAAAAGTTGTTGATACAGTTAAAAACATGTTAGCTGAGATGCAAAAATCACTTTTTGATAAAGCTTTAAGCTATAGAAATGACAATATAACACGAGTAGATTCATTTAAAGACTTTCAAGATGTATTAAATAAAAAGGGTGGCTTTGTTTATGCACATTGGGACGGATCATCTGAGACAGAAGAGTTTATAAAGAAAAAAACAAAAGCAACTATAAGGTGTATGCCTTATGATAACAGGCAAGAGGATGGTATTTGTGTCTATTCTGGAAACCCATCTAAGCAAAGAGTTTTATTCGCAAAATCGTACTAATTTTTTTTTATTTAAATTCATAAAAAATATTTATTTGAAATTTTAAATAGAATTGTTGTTCAGTTCTATTTTTCGATTAAATTTGCAAACTGATTTACGGCCCGTTCGTCTATCGGTTAGGACGTTAGGTTTTCATCCTAGAAAGAGGGGTTCGACTCCCCTACGGGCTACAACAAATAAATAAAAATAAAAATAAAAATTTATGGCAAATCATAAATCCTCTTTAAAAAGAATTAGATCTAACGATAAAAAACGTTTACGTAACCGTTTTCAACATAAAACAACCCGTAATGCTATTAGAGACTTCAAGTCTCTTACAAAGAAAAAGGAAGCACAAAAAGAGCTTCCTGTAATATCTTCAATGATAGATAAGTTGGCTAAAAAGAATATAATTCATTCTAATAAAGCTGCAAACCTTAAAGCAAAACTTTCAAAATTTGCTGCTACATTATAGTGGATTCGTATTTTTAAAAAAAAAGCTTCCAAATGGAAGCTTTTTTTTTGAACAAGAACTCTTAGGTGTTCATTGAGATTAAAAACTCTTCATTGTTTTCGGTTCTCTTAAATCTATCAATTATAAATTCCATTGCTTCTACAGGATTCATGTCTGCTAGATACTTACGCATTATCCACATTCGTTGAATAGTTTTTTCATCTAACAATAAATCATCGCGTCTGGTACTAGAAGATACGAGATCAATAGCAGGAAATAGTCTTCTGTTAGATATTTTTCTATCTAGTTGTAATTCCATATTACCTGTTCCTTTAAATTCTTCAAATATTACTTCGTCCATTTTGGACCCCGTATCAGTTAAAGCCGTAGCTATAATAGATAGTGAACCACCATTTTCTATATTTCTTGCGGCTCCAAAGAATCTTTTGGGTTTATGAAGCGCATTTGCATCTACACCTCCACTTAATATTTTACCAGATGCTGGCTGAACTGTATTGTAAGCTCTAGCTAATCTAGTTAATGAGTCTAATAAAATAACTACATCATGGCCGCACTCAACTAATCTTTTTGCTTTTTCTAAAACAACGTTTGCAACTTTTACATGTCTGTCGGCAGGTTCATCAAATGTAGAAGCTACTACCTCACCATCAACATTCCTTTGCATATCAGTCACCTCCTCAGGTCTTTCATCAATAAGAAGAATTATTTGATATACCTCTGGATGGTTTGCAGCAATTGCATTCGCAATATCCTTTAATAGCATTGTTTTTCCCGTTTTTGGTTGAGATACTATCATTCCTCTTTGCCCTTTCCCTATTGGAGAAAATAAATCCATTATTCTTGTTGAAACTGTATTTTGTTTATCAGCTAAATTAAATTTCTCTTGAGGGAATAAAGGTGTTAAGTGTTCAAAAGACACTCTGTCTCTAACTACTTTTGGGTCAAGACCATTAATGGTATCCACTTTGATCAAGGGAAAGTATTTTTCTCCATCTTTAGGAGGACGAACTGCACCTATCACTGTGTCACCAGTCTTTAAACCAAATAACCTTACTTGTGATTGTGAAACATATACATCATCAGGAGAAGATAAATAGTGATAATCTGATGATCTAAGAAATCCATAACCTTCTTGCATCTTCTCTAAAACCCCTTCTGTTTGAATTATACCTTCAAATTCAAAATCAGGCTCACGATATCTATTTCTACTATCCCTATTGTGATTAGATTCTCTTTTATGGTTATTGTTTTTATTTTGAAAATGAGGCTTTGGTTTTTGACTCTCATTTTTTTGATTACTCTCATTATTAGAAACACTTTTTGATTTTTTATTATCAGTAACAATTTCTTTAGAAATTTTAGTGTTTTGTTCAGCAGAATTAGTTGATTTTTTGTCATTGTGGTGACTCCTAGCAGGCCTATTTTTATTTATTTTAGGAACAGACTTAGTATTATTTACAGACTTTTCTTTTGTATCAGCAACCGCAATATTTTCATTAGCTTCAGGAGGATTAGCAGATTGATGATCTATAATCTGATAAACAAGATCTATTTTTTTTTGTCCTGATACTCCTTTTAAGCCAATAGATTTAGCTATTTCATGAAGTTCAGATAGTTTTTTACTTTTTAAAGCGTTTAGTTCTAACATAATTTTATTGATATTTTCAAATCTTAATAGTGGGATATGACTTTCAAAACTACGAAGTGTGTTTGTTTAGATATAAAGTCGATACAATAATACAAATTATTATTTTAATGTACTCTCATAAAAATGTAATTTTACACAAACAATTTTATATGATTCAAAGAGTTCAAAGTGTTTATTTACTTTTAGTTATTTTAATAAATGTAGTTTACAAAATTTTTGAAGGCAATTTTTTAGGTATTGTTTTTCCAGAACAATTAATTATATCAAATTATATTATATCTATTTACACATGTATTATTCCAACTATTCTTATCTCATTGATTTCCCTATTTTCTTTCAGAAGATTTAACCTTCAGTTGAACCTTAATAGAATTAATATTTTATTTCAATTAATACTTTTAGCTTCTTTTATGTATAATTTGATTCACTTTAATTTATATCACATTATATTACTATTAGACATAGTTTTAATTGTTTTATCTAATTATGGAATAATAAAAGATATTAATTTAATCAAGTCTTCAGATCGTTTTCGTTAATTAAAGACCTATTCCCTAAATCAATAACAAAAACATTTTTAATTTTTTCATCATCTATTTCAAATCTTATCATTGTTCTTTTATGATGAAATCCTATAATACCTGATGCTCCAGGATTTATATGTAGAAGATTATACTTTTTATCTTGAATTATTTTCAGAATGTGTGAATGTCCTGAAATAAAAAGTTTTGGTTTATACTTAATAAGTAAACTAGGTATTCTTTTTGAATATCTTCCGGGATAACCTCCTATATGTGTAATTAATACCGAAAGGTTTTCACATTTAAAAAAAATATTTTCCGAAAAAAAACCTCTAATAACTTGGTCGTCAATATTTCCATAGACACCCCGAACTAGGCTATATTTTTTTAAACAATCTATTACGTTTATATTTCCGATATCTCCTGCATGCCAAATTTCGTCTGACCATTTAGCATGTTTAATAATAATATTATCAATATGACCGTGGGAATCCGAAAGTAAAAGTATTTTTTTCATCTTTTTAAAAATATAATTTGTGATAAATATTTTAATCAATCAACAAGTATTAAAAGAATCAAATATCTTTACAAAAAAAAACTTTTGCGTTATTTTATTGAGTTTTCTTATAATGGATCTGATTATCATGGATGGCAAAGACAAAATAATGCGATAAGTGTTCAACAAGTTCTTGAAGAATCTTTAACATTAATTCAAGGTGAAAATATAAATGTAATCGGAGCTGGACGTACAGATACAGGTGTTCATGCAAAATTTATGGTTGCTCACTTTGACGTTAAAGAACTATCTAAAATTGAAAATGATTTTATTTATAAATTAAATCAACTTTTACCTAAATCGATAGTTATGATGAATATCCGTCAAGTTAAAGATGATGCTCATGCTCGATTTGACGCTGTTTCAAGAACCTATTTATATTACATAAGTGAAGTTAAGGACCCCTTTAATAACTCCCTACATTATTTTTATAAAGAAAAGTTAGATTGGGACATAATGAATCAAGCATCTAAGATCATAACTAATTATAAAGATTTTGAATGCTTTTCAAAATCTAACACAGATGTTAAAACATTTTTGTGTGACATTGAGAAAGCTTTTTGGGAAATTAATGATAATGGAGCAGTATTTAAAATTACTGCAAATAGATTTTTAAGAAATATGGTAAGAGCAATTGTTGGAACTCTAATAGAAATAGGTAATGGAAAAAAGAAAATTAAAGATTTAGAAAAAATACTAAAAAGTAAAGAAAGAAGTAAAGCAGGTTATTCAGTCCCAGCTAAAGGGTTGTTTTTAACCGAAATTAAATACCCAAACCAAATATTTTTAAAAAATGTCAAAAACTCAAGGTAAGATTTTTGATTTTAATTTGTTTAAAAAATTAATGGGCTTTGTTAGTCCATATAAGGCAAGTTATTATTTAGTTATGTTTTTTGCTGTTTGTCTGTCTTCTTTTTCAATTTTAACCCCGTATTTACTTAAAATAACGGTAGATGACTACATAACAGAAAAAGATTATGATGGGATGCTTATACTTTTAGTGTTAATGCTTGTAACTTTAATCCTCGAAGTTTGTTTTCAATTTCTTTTTGTGTTTTTTGCTAATTTCTTAGGTCAAAGAGTTATTAAGGACCTAAGAGTATCCTTATTTGATAAGGTTATCAATTTCAAAATGTCTTATTTTGATAATTCAGCCATAGGAAGACTTGTTACTAGAGTTGTTAATGACATTGAAACAATTTCAAGTATTTTTTCTCAGGGATTATTCATGATAATTGCTGATTTTATTAAGATGTTTTTAGTAATTGTAATAATGCTATTGGTTAACTGGAAGCTTTCTTTAATAGTTTTTTCTGTTTTACCTATAATTTTATATGCAACAAGATTATTTCAAAAATCAATGAAAGTTGCTTTTGAAGAAGTTAGAAGAGAGGTGGCTAATTTAAACTCATTTGTTCAAGAAAGAATATCAGGAATGAAAATAGTTCAAATATTTCATAGGGAGTCACTTGAATACAAAACATTTGTAGGAATTAATGATAAGCACAAAAAGGCTTGGTTGAAAACAGTATGGTTTAATTCAATTTTCTTTCCTATTGCTGAAATCTCTACATCTATCACAATTGGATTATTAGTTTGGTATGGTGGTTTAAATGTTATTAGTGGTGATGGAGTCACATTAGGTATTATTTTTCTTTTTATTCAAATGTCCCAAATGTTATTTCGTCCTCTAAGACAAATAGCTGATAAATTTAATTCACTTCAAATGGGCATGGTTTCAACATCAAGAATTTTTGAGATACTAGAAACTAGTAGCTCAATTTCTGATCTAGGTAATCTATCACCTCAAAACTTAAAAGGATCAATATCATTTAATGATGTTTGGTTCTCATATGTGCCTAATGAAGAAGTTTTAAGAGGTATTAATCTTAAAGTAAATGCTGGTGAAAAAATTGCTATTGTTGGTCCAACTGGAGCAGGTAAATCATCAATTATTAATCTGCTTTCACGCTTTTATGAATTTCAAAGTGGACAAATAAAAATAGATAATATTCCAATTAAAGAATTTAAACTAAATTCTTTGAGAAAAAACATATGTACTGTAAGTCAAGATGTATTTTTATTTGCTGCATCTATATATGATAATATTACATTATTTAATTCTTCAATTAAAATAGAGGAAGTTATTGATGCAGCCAAAGCTATAGGAGTTCATGATTTTATAAGCAAACTTCCAGAAGGATACTACTATAATGTTAAGGAAAGAGGTGTCATGTTGTCATCAGGACAAAGACAATTAATTGCATTTTTAAGAGCATATATAGCTAATCCGACAATTCTAGTTTTAGATGAAGCAACATCATCAATCGATTCAGATTCTGAAGAGTTAATTCAAAAAGCCACTGCGAAAATTACAGAAGGAAAAACATCAATCATAATAGCTCACCGCCTAGAAACAATTCGTAAAGCTGATAGAATTATAGTTATGGATCAAGGAGAGATTTTAGAAGAAGGTTCTCATGAAGAATTAATGAAAATAAAATCAGGAAAATATTCTCAATTATTTAATGTACAATTCTCAAACTGATTTCAAAAAACTCTAAAAAAAAATTAAAGACAAATAGAAGCATAAAGTTTAAAAATTTAAATCTTCTATTATTAATTTATTTAATTCTCCCTGAGAATCATATTTCACAAATTCACCATCTTTAAAATAAGACATTTCTCCTGTTTGTTCTGAGATAACTAAAGCGGTTGCATCAGTTTTTTCACTTATTCCCATTCCTGCTTTGTGTCTTAATCCAAACCTGTGAGCTAATTTTTTATTGTCAGAAAGTGGCAAAACAACTCGAGTAGCTGTTACATAATTATCTTTTATAACAATTGCACCGTCATGAAGAGGACTGTTTTTGAAAAAAATTGTTTCCAAAATCTGAAATGATAAAAATATACTTGCATTATCCCCAGTATTTTTTACAAAATCTAGGTTGTTACTGCGTTCTAAGATTATAATTGCTCCAGTTTTTTCTTTAGACATTTTTATACATGAATCTAAAATCATTTTAACATCAGTTTCATTTTGGACTTGTGGTTGATTAAAAAACTTAAAATATTTTAATACATTTTTTTTTGATGTAAAATTAGAAGAACCTATTAAAAGTAAAAATTTTCTTATCTCTTGCTGAAAAACAACTATTAAAGCAAAAAAACCAACACTTATAAAATTTCCAAGGATATTACTTAGAACATCCATATTAAGTAGATCAGTTAATTTCCATATCATGTAAATAATAACTATTCCTAAAAATATATTTATTGCTACCGTTCCTTTTACTAATCTATAAAGAGAAAACAATAATAAGGCTACAAGAGCAATATCGAAGAGATCAATAAAGCTAATATTTAAAAAATCAAGTGTTTCCAATAGTAGAATTTTTGTAAAAGTATAAAACTAAGTTAGGGCTTGCAATAAATCTATACATTCTTTAGCGCTTTTAACATCATGAACTCTAAGTAATTGTGATCCACCCTGTAATGCAAAAGCATGTAAAAATGTAGTCCCGTTTAGTGATTTATCAGGCGATATATCTAAATATTTCCATATCATTGATTTTCTTGAAAGACCAGTTAAAATAGGACAATTTAATGATTGAAATAGATTAATATTCCTTAATAGGTCAAAATTATTTTCAATTGTTTTACCAAAACCAAAACCAACATCTATAATAACATCTTTAATTCCATTTTTGTTAGCAACTTGAATTTTATTTGATAAATGTGAAATTATTTCAGTTACAATGTTTTTATATTGAGGGTTGTTTTGCATTGTTTTTGAATTTCCTTTTCTGTGCATTAATATATAGGGTGAATCATATTTACCTACAACACTGTACATTTTTTCATCAAATTCTCCTCCAGACACATCGTTTATCATTGCTGCTCCCATTTTCAAGGATTCATCTGCTATTTCTGATCGAAAAGTATCAATTGAAAACAAACAATCAGGAAATTTAATTAGTAATTTTTCTAAAATTGGTAAAAGTCTCTTTTTTTCAATATCTAGTGTAAGGTCCTCTGCGCCTGGTCTTGAACTAACGGCACCTACGTCAATAAAAGAGGCACCTTCATTTATTAATTTCTCACAATGTTTTAAGGATTTATCAATTGAATCGAATTTTCCCCCATCATAAAACGAATCAGGGGTTAAGTTTAAGATTCCCATAATTTTGGGACTGCTTAAATCAACTAATTGTCCTCGACAGTTTAAAGTCATAGTTTTAATATTTGTTAGGGATAACTTTTATAAAAGTTACTAAATTGCATTAAATTTTTTTCCATGATAACTACAGAAAATCAATACATTGAAATAATAAGTAAATGTAAAGAATTGTTCATAAATAAAATGAAAGATTATGGTTGTGCATGGCGTATTTTAAGATTAGAATCTTTAACTGATCAAATATTTATTAAAGCTCAAAGAATTAGAGGTTTACAGACAAATAAAGAACAAAAAATATCTGAAGGTCAAGTAGATGAATTCATAGGGATAATCAACTATTCTATCATGGCTTTAATTCAAATTGAACTTGGAGTTTCAGAACATCCAGATTTAAACGAGATAAATGCACTTGATTATTACAACAAGCATTCAAAAATAACTTTTGATTTAATGCTTAAAAAAAATCATGATTATGGTGAGGCTTGGCGAGAAATGAGAGTCACATCTTTGACTGATTTAATCTTACAAAAATTACTTCGTGTAAAACAAATTGAAGAAAACAAAGGGAAAACTTTAGTTTCAGAAGGTATTGACGCCAATTATCAAGACATGATAAATTATTCAGTTTTTGCAATAATTCATCTAAAAAAATAAATAATTATGAGACAAAAAATTATAGCTGGTAATTGGAAAATGAATAATTCAAACATCGAGAGTCTATCTCTTGTAAAAGATCTTATGAAATTTGACTTTTCAAATGATGTAAGGATAATTATTTCGCCCTCATTTACTCAATTAGGTCTTGTAAATGAACAAGTCAAAAACTCTAATATTGAAGTTGCTTCTCAAAATATGCATTTTTCTGAGAATGGAGCATATACTGGTGAAATTTCATCATCTATGCTCAAAAGTTCAGGAATTTTCATTTCTATTTTGGGCCATTCAGAAAGAAGAACTTACTTCAATGAAACTGATGAAATTTTAAAACAAAAAGTTGATAAGGCAATTAACGAAAACATGGAAATTATTTTTTGTATTGGCGAAGAGTTAAATGATCGTAAATCAGGAAATCATTATGAATATATAAAGGTTCAGCTTGAAAATACTGTTTTTTCTCAACCTTATGAATCTTGGAAAAATATTATCATAGCTTATGAGCCTATCTGGGCAATTGGAACTGGAGAAACTGCCTCTCCTGATCAAGTTCAGGATATGCATTTATTTATTCGAAGTATAATTTCAGAAAAGTATAATAAATCTTTGGCAGATACTGTGTCTATTATTTATGGTGGGAGTGTAAAACCGTCAAATGCAAATGAAATTTTTTCTCAATCGGATGTGGATGGTGGCTTGATAGGTGGAGCTTCATTAAAATCAGAAGATTTTGCAGCTATAGTTAATGCATCTTAATGTCTGTTACATATCGTTTATTCTCATTTAAAGTAATACCTGTAAAAATCGGATCTGAAATTTTAATTGCTCAATTATCTCATCTAGGTTTTGATAGTTTTGAAGAGACAAATTCTGGTATTGATGCTTACTTAGAAAATAAAAAATGGAAAACTAATCTTTTGTCTAATTTAAATATACTCTCTAATCCAGATTTTAAAATTGAATATTCATCTAAAATAATATATCCAAAAAATTGGAATAAGATTTGGGAAAGTAGATTCAAACCGATTTTAATTAATAAAGATTGCGTTGTTAGAGCAGACTTTCATTCATCATTAAATTTAAAATATGAAATTATAATTACACCTAAAATGAGTTTTGGTACGGGCCATCACGAAACAACATCAATGGTTATGAATTATATTTTAGATCTAAATTTAAAGAATTTAAAAGTTCTTGACATAGGTTGTGGGACAGGGATTTTAAGTATTTTATCTGAAAAAAAAGGTGCTTTGTCAATAG
>Ga0308022_1000711_pt1 | contig 12016 bp, 12 predicted proteins | sample Neamet353_FD_201297 | JGI IMG/M metagenome (GOLD analysis project Ga0308022, IMG submission 201297) | Marine microbial communities from water near the shore, Antarctic Ocean - #353 | ecosystem: Environmental > Aquatic > Marine > Unclassified | place: Southern Ocean | collected 2014-10-02 | reverse complement strand
CAAGGTCTTCCATAAGTCCATCAAATCCGATTTCAACATTAGCACCCATCTGTTTTCGTTCATCTTCAGTCAATAAATCTGCTACTGAATCATCTACTCTATAGATTTCTTCTGCAGTCAATTGTGGAATGGAAGATTTCTCTTGATACCACAGACCTATGTCAGATTTATCAATTTCATATGCTTCTTCATTCAAATCTATTAGCCCTATTGGTTCTTCGGAAGTCCAATCGTTTTGGTCTTCTCCGGCAAAAACAAGGAAATTATTTTTTGTATCTGTACGCACAAAATTAGGCATTCCTTGATGTTCAATTTGCCATTTGATGCCATCATTATCGACACCATATAGGTAAAACCAGCATGCAGCTACTACCGCATCACCACATGTCGTTAATGATTTGATTGGAAATTGTAAATTAATGATTGTGGACAATTCGTTTGAAGGTGAAAGTTTACCAACATCGCCATTGTCAAAGCCACACCATGTACCATCTTGATCACTTGCGATGCTAGTTAATCGGGCTCGTAAATCATGCCTTTGAATAAGTTGGTCACCCGACCATAACTCCATCTCCAATGCTTCTTCATCACCTGCGACAATTGCATATCCTTCTCTACCTATCATCACAAGGCCTTGTGAAGTATAACCCATTGCGGTAATTGATTCTCCCAAATCCCCTCTACTTGGCCTAGTCCAAACCTCTTTGCCTTCCACCAAGCTTCTGACAATGCCATCTTCACTAGCGGCTAGTAATTTTTGTCCACCTCTAACTATCAAAGCACAATTATTTTGCACTGGATTTTGGCAATAATCGTTCCCATGAAAACTTACTAAATGTACTCTGCCAATCGAATCCAATACAGCCAAATATTGCTCAAAACGAAGTAATGTTCTTCCGCCTGCCCCTGTTTCATATGTCCATTGCAAACGGCCATCATAGCCGAAACAGTGCAATCCTTCCATCTCATCGATAATGTATAGACTATCGCCTCGTAGTATAACTTCGTTAACTTGCGATGGACCTTTTATTGTTGTAATAATATTCAACTTGGTATCGGATAATTTTGCTAACCTAACAACACCATCTGCTTCTGACCAAGCGACTTCATCTCCTACAGATGACATGCTAAGTGCAAAGACTCTGCTCTCAACCGCAGTGGGATGGCATGTCAGTGTCTTTACCATAGCAACTTCACACACCTCATTGCTGAAAACCTCTCCGCACCAAAGTGCAGGATTTATTCAAGCATTTATCCATGAGGTTAAATCAGGGTGAGGGATATTGATGCTCGGTTTTTCCATGTGATTAAGAAGTGCTATTTTCTCTTCTTCGCTCCAACCACAGAGTGGTTCTAATGTCGAAAGAGGCGTTGTTTTTACTGCATCGATGCGCTTTTCAACAAATGGTGCTGCCTGTTCAGTTGTCAATCCAAGTACACCCCATGCTGGACGTTGAATTCTCCTTCCGACCTCATCCTTGGCATGTGAGCGTGATCCGATGAATGGGTCGAACTTTGCCAACATCGTAACCAACCCCTCATCACAGTCCAATACTGGAATCAGTCTTGTACCTCTACGCATTATCAAAAATGCGCCTAACATGTCATCCCTATTTTTTATTTGAATAAGAACATCTCCTTGAACTCCTGCAGGAAGACCTCCAGCACCATTGACTCTCTCTTCAACTAAAGAGACTCTATCGCGTTCCATAATCAGTTTTACCCACATGTCTGGTTCGCGTAAATTAACGCTCAGTGAATCATCCTCTGCCTGTAATGCGGTACCAACTGCTGCAGCAAATGATTGACTATTCCACTCTTTGTTTTCACCAACTCGGCGAACTCTAACACCGAATGTTCTCGCCTTACCGACTTTATCGTCTCTGCTGAGGAAAGATTTTGCAACTACACCTGGAGTTAGGTCATCACACAAAACTACAACTCTGTCAAGTGCAACAATACCCAATACGTGGCACAATAAATCTTCAACAACTGCAATAGGCGCATTTGAAGATACGATTTCTTGCTGGCGTATCAATTCGTGAATCATTGGAGTGTTAGAATTGATTGCTAATTGTTCCAAATTTTTTCTCAATGCTTTTTGAAAAGCGCTACGAACTGGCCTAGATTTCAGCCCCAATTCTCCAAATCGAAGTATCCAAGAGTTTTGTGACACTGAAATCAACCTCATTCTTCGTCATTGTGCATATCAATGACGTCGTCTTCTTCTTGATGCTCCTGCTTTGCACCATCATTTCTTGCATCATGCAATTGTTGTAAATATTCTGCGCTAATATCTCCGGTGACATAATCACCGTTAAAGCAAGAAGTATCAAAGCGAGTTAACTTTGTTTGACCAATATTTGTTGCTTCAACCAAATCTTCAAGAGTTTGATAGAATAGTTTGTCGCATCCAATTTTCTCACTTATTTCATCAATTGTTCGACCGTTTGCGATGAATTCATTAACTGCTGGCATATCAATTCCGTAGACATTTGGATGCCTAACAGGAGGGGCTGCTGAAGCAAAATAGACTTTATTCGCACCGACTTCACGAGCCATTTCAATAATCTTGGCAGATGTTGTACCTCTAACGATAGAGTCATCAACAAGTAAAACATTTTTGCCTCTAAATTCTTGTTCAATAGCATTTAATTTGCGACGAACTGATTTTTCTCTAAGGGCTTGACCTGGCATGATAAAAGTGCGCCCAACATAACGGTTCTTTACAAATCCTTCACGATACGGAACACCCAAAGTGTTAGCCATTTGAAGAGCTGAGATTCTACCGGAATCTGGGACTGGAATTACACAATCAATATCATGATCTGGCCAAGATTCAAGAAGGCGTTCTGCTAATTTTTTGCCTTGACCTAGACGAGCTTGATAAACTGGAATGCCATCTATCACTGAATCTGGTCTTGCAAAATATACATGCTCAAAGATACATGGGGAGTGAAGTACATTTTCTGAACATTGCCTAGTGAATAAATGGCCAGAGTTTGAGATGAAAACTGCCTCACCAGGAGCAACATCACGTACAATTTCAAATCCAAGTGCAGTAATAGCAACTGATTCAGATGCGACAATCCATTCGGTTTCTCCATCTTGCTCTCTCTTACCAAAGATAAGTGGTCTGATTCCATTTGGATCTCTAAATGCTAACAAACCATAACCTGAGATAATTGAAACACAAGCATATCCGCCTTTTGCAGAATCATGGACTCCAGAGACTGCCCCGAATACAGATTCAATATCGATATGCTGCTCTCCACCGATGTTTAGACTATTAGTTCGAGAGTATAATTCAACAGCCAGAGAATTTAGCAACAATTCAGAATCACTATTGGTATTCATGTGGCGCATGTGAACATCTCTAAGATTAATCCTTAATTCTTCAGCGTTGCTTAGATTACCATTATGTGCTAAAGAAATCCCATATGGTGAATTCACATAGAAAGGTTGAGCCTCAGATCTTGATGATGAACCAGCCGTAGGATATCTAACGTGTCCGATACCAGTACTACCCTGTAGGCGTAACATATGTCGACTGTAAAAAATGTCAGAAACAAGACCATTTGATTTTCTTAGCCGGAACTTACCTTGGTAGTCGGTCATGATACCCGCTGCATCTTGTCCTCTATGCTGAAGAACCGTTAATCCATCGTAAATCAGTTGATTTACATGTGTTCCTTGCCGGCCAACGACTCCAATAATACCACACATTGATGTTGCCCCTAGACAGACCAACAGAACCTTGCTTGTAGCCATTGCGCTTGGAGCGCTAACTAGAAAGAAAAATAATCAAGCTTTTGGACGGTGAGTTTTCTTGCTCCAAGAAAACTTTCGTATGCGAGCAGTCTCGCCATATCCGCATGATGCACATACAGACTTTTGCTTGTGATATGAGTTGCCACCGCAACGACGGCAACGAATGTGAGCAGTCTTTTGACGCTTACCTCTTGATGGAGTACCCTTAGACATAGAAACACCTTGACAGCCAGCCCACCAACCTCCTCCTTATGAAACCGACGGAACGAAACTGACCCGAAGAAAAGGTCATTGCTAACCTATTCTTCTTCAAACAATTTACGCTTTGGTCTGGATGTGATTGCCACGAAAGTACCACCTATTGCAACTGCAACTGCCATTATTAATGCCACTAGCGATACTAATATGCGAACAATATTGGAAAGGGCTTGTGCTCTAACGGAGCCATTCTCTTCCAATAATAAATCACCTTGAGATAATAACCACAATGTGATCATCGAACCGAAAATAGTTGCTAGCAGCATTCCAAATAATGGTGCTAGGGGGCGGTGTCTTGAATCTGCATAGAAGAACATGTTGATGAATAATAATCCTGCACTAAATGTGTAACCAGTAATCAGAGCATTACCGAATCTTTTGAATGCTTGACTAGTAATGTCATCACCCAATATTACTGCAATTATCATTAACAACAATGGTGGAGCGCTAATTGCCATAATAATTATTTTCCAGGTCTTTGATAAATCGCTCATTCTTGCTCACCTCCAATATGTTTGGCAACGATTGAAGATGCTTGTACTAATTCTTGTTGAGAAGGTGCATCTAAAGATTTTGTAGGCGGGAGGCTGGATTCATAAATCCATATCACAAAGGCAAACACAAGTATTGACAAACCAACACCCAATCCTAATCCAAAGATATCAGAGACTGCGAGCCAAAAACTATCCCTAAAGGTTTCAGCGCTAATATTAGGTCCATCAATAATCATCCCAAGGGCAGTTAGAGTGAATGTTAGAGAAGATATCACTAACATAAAATTGGATTCCTGTTCTCTAGAATCCCCCAAATACCTCAATGAAAATGCTGCACCACTGCTCAATCCAGTTGCCAATAAAAGGAAGGTCGGCCAAAAAACCAACCAATATGGATTTATTTCCCCATTCAACATTGGAGTCCAAGTCCACCAATGCATCCCTTCTAACCAGACCAAACCCAAAAAGGTACAAGCTGAACCAACCTTTCTATCGGTTGAAGATAATTTTCCAACCTCCACGTTTCCTGAAAAGGCTAGCAAGTAAATTCCTGTAATTAAGAGAGCACATGGTCCTATAATAGATCCGAGTAGATGCCCTGCTGCACTTGAAGGTGATTCGGGTACTGTCGCTGGACTAAATAGAACCATTACAAATCCAATTACTGCAATTATTTTTGATAATCTCTTTATCAAATCAGACTTCGATGATAGAGCCGTACCAGTTCCAACTACAACTGCGATAGCCGGAAGCCAGAACCACAATGCTGCCTGCATTACCGCATCCATACAGGGTGCTTAGGCCCCAGCCTTATCAATAATGCCCGTCATACCCCTTTGCAGTGTGGCGTTTTAATAGCACTTACTATTGCGGTATGGCTAAATACCCGACCCTTGTGGGCGAGATGCTTAAGGTGTTCTTATGGTAAAAATGCCACGTCAAATAATGCGATACAGTCCATCTGCTGGTAAGCACACTCTGCATACCATTGAGCGTGTTAAGAAAAGGCGCGCTTCTGAATTAAAGTGGGGTCAACGCCGTTTCCGTAAGGTTATGGCTGGATACCGAGGTTTCCCTCGTCCAAAACCAGAAGGACGCGAGAAGCCAACTAAGAGAGTAAATATCCTATACCGCTGTACCGTTACTGGTAAAGCGCACTACGCTCCATGTCAGCGTGCAAAGAAGTTCGAGTTAATCGATCGATGAGGTGAATAAATATGACAAGTAATTTCCTAAAAGTCGCATGCCGTGACTGCAGCAATGAATCAACAATATTCTCCCGTGCTACCTCTGTCATCTCGTGTGATGTTTGTGGCGCAACACTAACCAGCCCATCTGGTGGAAAATCCGACCTAGTTGGATGCAATATCGTAGAGACCCTGGAATGAGGAGGCTACCCTCCCATGAGCAAAGGAAATCTAACTGGCGGCCCTCAAGAAGGGGAGTTAGTTGTTGTAACTGTAAAAACTGTTAAACAAAATGGTTGTTATGTCGATTTAGATGAATTCAAAGACATAGAAGGTTTCATTTTCATTGGCGAAATTGCCAGTGGCTGGGTAAAGAATATTCGTGGATTTGTTAGAGAAGGTCAAAGGCTAATCTGTAAAGTGATGCGCACTCGCAAAGATGGCACATCCCTAGAACTATCTCTTAAATCTGTTTCCGAAGAACGACGTCGTGGTCGTTTACAAGAATGGAAGAATGAAAAGAGAGCTCATCAATTGTTGAAGGTTATCGGCGAGAGAGTCAGTTGGACTGAAGCTGAGATTGCTGAAACCGCTGAAGAACTATCTGGGACATTTGAAACACTTTATGGGTCTTTTGAAGAGGCTGCAATGAAGGAAGGCGCTTTAGTTGATGCTGGTTTTGAAGGAGATTGGATCAAAGTATTCATTGAAGTTGCAATTGAGAACATCATCCCAGACTTTGTTGAAGTGCGGGGAACAATCTCACTGAGTATCGACTCAGTTAATGGGATTGAAGTTATTCGTGAATCATTACTTGCTGCAGAGAACTTCTCCTCAGAAGTAGATGAGATTGAAATATCATGCCACTATAATGGTGCACCACAATACAGAATTGAATTGAAGGCTCCAGATTTCAAGAGTGCAGAGTCTGCATGGGAAAATGCAACAAATGCTGCAATTGAATTAATGCAAAGTTCTGGTGGAGAAGCGAGAGCTTGGAGAGAGTGATAATTATGGCTAAACAATTACTACAACAATGCCTAGATTGCAATGCATGGTCATTGTCAACCACCTGCCCATCTTGCGGAAAAACTGCACAAGCCGCAGCACCTCTAAAGTGGTCACCTGAAGACCACCGAGCAGAACTTCGCCGTAAAATGTACAATGTGGAAGATTCTTCTTGGCCACAAAGCCTCCCTACTTTACCATCTTTAGAAGAGATGCGTGAATCAGCAGTAATCAAGGTAATTGATGAAGAAGAATAATTTTTATTAATGAAATCGGCTTCCGATTTTAACTCTAATAATAGGGTGCTGTGATTTGAATCAATGTCAAACATTATAACGCGTCGCGTTAGGATTGCTGATTCATGGTTCTAACTATCGAATGGAGAAACGGCAATACCGCCCTCCCAAACCATGATCTAATGCTGATTGCATTCCCAGGAGTAGGCAACGTTGGCAAGGCTGCTATCGATGCTGTTAACTCAGTTAACAAAGCAACACAAGTTGCTAGACTGTATGATACATCATTACCACCTTTAGCGTGCCTTGATGAAGATGGTTTATTGGTTCCTCCACACTACACCCTATCCTCTATAGAATCAACTACTGAGAAGACGGTACTAACACTAACAGGAACGACACAACCGGTTGACCCCAATAGTCAAGGTTTGTTAGCTAATGAGATCATGCGATTTTTCATGAAACAAGGAGTCAAAGAATTAGTTGTAATGGCCGGTTTGGGAAGTGATCCATCTAGAAAGGAAACTTTCGTTGTTGCAAGTAATGCATCACATAGAATTGAATTGGAAGCAAGAGGAGTAGATGTACGTAGAGATGAACCGAGTTCTGGAGCGATAGGCTTGACTGCTTTATTGGCTAGCAGCGGCCCTCTTTTCGAGATAGATTCATGCTTAGCAATAGCGACAACTGTCGGTGCCAGTGGAGATGTTATGGCAAGCCAAAGATTGCTTGATAAAATTGACAACTGGTTTGAGTTGGGAATATCACTGCCAAGTGATACCTCGGCAAATCTATTAGCAAAATTACAGAGTATGGCACCAGAAAAAGCGCAGGATGTTATTGCTGAATTATCCGACTCAGCAGATGCATTTTACAATTGATTGTGAACTCAACCGCCTGAAGAGACCGTGGTGACAAGTAGAGCCACATCATCGCTTAAGATAGTCGAATGAGGGAGAATTGTTCCTTCAAAACTGACAATTACTGTCGAAGGTAAAATCTTTGCATCGCTTAGTACTTGCCGAACTGTTTGGCCAGGTTCAACTTCGATTTTCAAGTCGTGGTCACGTCCGCTTAAGTGCACCTGCATAGCGATTGGACAGTGCATCATCCTTATGACCGTCGCGTAAGAGCGGGCACATAGAGGCCAAGATCGCATAGCTCGGTATTGCGGTGGATTCGAAATCCACTGTTCCCTGAACACGGGAGTTCAAATCTCTCTCTTGGCGCCATTAACACTTCCGAAGGAGTGTTAATGGCTAAGTTTTTGAAGGTTTAATAGCGCTACTTAGTTTCAAAAACTGGCGCCAATATCGCTTTCTGCGAAAGCGTTTTGGCTAATTGTTTGAAGTATAGGTAGCGATTCAAGGTTTCAAACAATGGAGCCAAGAGAGAGTTTGAACCAAGCGTGTGCTGAACAGAAAGAATCATCACAGCCGCACACGCGTAGGTTGCGAAATGGACTGAGCGTAGCGAGGGAAGTTCGCAACGAGTCAGAACTGAACATCACTCAACATTACCACAGTTCTGGCGATGAGCGAATATCTCTTTACGCCAATAACACTTCCGAAGGAATGTTATTGGCTAATTGTTTGAAGAATGGATAGCCTATGTAATGCGGGTATTCGCATGGGCCTCCTTTGAAACGAAACCGGCTCAACCCTTATCACCTAGCAGTTATTAGTAGCGCTATGGTTGTAATTCAATGTCCTCATTGTGAAGAGGAAATTGAATTGGATGATGATGCATTTGGTGAATTCCAATGTCCGCACTGTGAAGGAGAATTTGAGTGGGGGGAAAAACCGAAAGCGATAGTAAAGGAGAGTGTTTATTCTGAGCCAATGAGCGGTACCAAGGCTGCTTCTCATGCCCTCCATGGTGTAGGAGGATTGATGTTGATAATTGGTGCATTCACCGGTTGGATTGCAGTTGTAATTGGAGACTTCCTAAGCGCTGGACCATTTGGCATGAAAGTGTCAATATTTGGATTTAGTGCTACTAGCGGATGGTTCAATTTCTTTGAAGACGAAAATTCTGTAATGGCTATTTTTGGCATCACATTCATGATTCTTGTGATAATTGCAATCGTTGTACAAATTGCACATTTGGTTTTCAGAGCAGTAATTCACATGGAAGATTCTGGAAAACTCGAAGTTAGTCTGGAAATGGCATACCGTTCTTACTATTACCGATGGCACACATCATTGGCAGCATTAATCTGTTCTGTAGCAGGATTGATAGTGATGGAAATTGGTTTGCTGATTGGGTTTGGAGAGTTTGGTTTCCCTCGCCCTAGCCTCTTTGCAATTTTACTAATTGGAGTTCTTGGCGGACAATTCTACATGATGAATAAAGAATTAGCTAATGAGTGAAATAGTCATTCCTCTATCAATCCTGCTGCACAGAACAGCAAGTGAAGGTTGAGTGGAATGGGCTTTGTGCGGGTCATTATAGTCGCTAGCGTGGGGAGTGCTCGTTGCGAACAAGGTTTCAAAGTTAGAAGCCAATGGCATTAACCATGGGCACGCTTCCTGATTATGGTGACAAGGATTACAGTCCCTACACATATGCAACTATATCTGTTGCATTATTAATATCAGTTTTTGCAATGTGGAGATTGGATGTCATCACATTGATAGGAAATACACCCTTTCAATTCCGATCAAACCTAGTTCCAGACATATTACTAGCAATTTTCCGTACTGCTTGCTTCGTCCTCAGCGTTTATACGATTGTGATATTGATGGTGGGCTCTAAGACTCCAGGACAAATGACCGTATTAAGGCATCAAGAACGGGATTATCATCTCTTTGAAGTTCTTGGCATTGAACGCTTGGTAACCTTCAGCAGTTGGACTCTTATCATCTTTGGATTAGTATTTTTGTGTTCTAGTATTGGCACATGGCATAGTGTTTTTGACAATGTAATTCCAGATTGGATTGAATTATTTTCCACATTACTTTACCCTCTAGCATTAGGTTCTGCTTTCCTAACTTCAACCGTTACCCGTTACATTATCATCCCTAGAGAAATAAAAATGGAGCGTGATTTAAGCCATCTCTTTTTGCCTCATCAGATGATAATGCACAATATGACCGTCATCCTGCTTGCTGTTGACCTAATTGCTACGCAGCCTAATTTACAACCCGAATTTGGATTGCTGGGGGTAATAATGGGAGTTACATATGTTTTTTTTGCCTATCTTTGGGCTAATTATGGCGCTGGATATTATGCCTATTCATTCATAGAACCACGGGTTAAAGGGGCTCCTCAGTTCCTCACAGGTCTCGCTTTTTCTATTGGCCTATTCTACCTAGGCTTGTGGCTGATAATCGAATTGATGAACGAAATATTCTTGCTGGGAGTACTAGTACTATGCTTGTGGGTAAAGCAAATAATAATGTTCAAGCAACCTATTCAAAATATGAAACCAATCTAGGCAGTAAAATTACTCCGAAATCCTTTCAATTACTTGAAACGTCGAATTGCGTGAGATTTCGCCACGTACTTCGGTTGCCCAAGCATCAATTCCAATATTGGCAATAACAACCGTATCCCCAATATTTACTGTGCTATATTGAGGTCCCCAGTCATTGGCCCAACCACCGACCTTCATCGCACCTGAAGAATCTTGAATCATCATTCCTTTTCTGTGCCATTCCTTACCGCCACGGCCAACTCCTCGCTTGTCAAAACGATAAATCACCCTTCCTGCAACATTATATTTCGCTCTATACGATAATAGGTCAGTAGTAGATTCTTCATCCGGCAAAGCTGGAATTATCCTTGCATGAGGGTCAACTTTGAGAATTATTTCACCCTTCCAATTGACAGTAAATACCAATCCTTCCAATTTGACAATATCTCCCTTCTTGATAGCAATTGGCCAACTTTTTTGACCAGATTCATGAGTTTCTGAAATGATTTGGATTTTTGCAAAATTACTCCCTTGAGAAATAGTGATTTGAGGAATTGGCCTTGTATTAGCACCAACTACAGAAAATACCTCTGCTATGAGGGTTGCACGTGGATCTAATTGGGCGATTCCTGTAATATCAAAACTCGATTTAGAACCTGGTAAATGGACAACACCTGCACTTGGCAAATCGTCATTGCCAGCACCTCCAGGGCATATCTTTTGCCAGTCACAACTCATGCAGCGTGAATCTTGTGGAGCATCAATTGACTTACCTCCTTCAGAAAATCCACGCATTGGTGCTGGATTTGGAGGACATTGTTCAATGTCCGGCTTATTCTCTTTGAGAACTTTCCACATCTCTTTCAGGTCTGATTCCATTTGTTGAAGTTCTTCAACTGAAGGCAATTCTATATCTTTGACGGCATTTGCGCCTAGATACCAAATTTCAAGTGAATTGACCATTTCCTTTTTGCCGTGAGTTACCCACCACAACATCGCATAAATGCGAAGTTGGTCAACATAGTTTCCAGAACGGTCTCCTTTACCGACGCTTGCCTTTAAGTCGACAATTTTTATCTTGCCATCCCAGCGATATACCAAGTCATATTCCCCTTGGAACCAATGGTCTGGATGAATTGCATTCATTGAAAACTTCTGCGCACCCGGATCGACGAACCATGGTCGACATATCTCCCATGCCTCAACTAAAGTAAAGGAGTCCTTACTAGCCAAAGGATGTCCGCTTTTTAGATCAAAGCCTCTACCATCAGGTGCAGGCCAAAACTCCCTATTTCCCTCTCGCCAACTTTCAAGATTTGGGCCACCATCACTCTCACAGCAACGCTGTAATTCTACAAGGTGCATGTCTAATGCAGTATAGCACATTTCGAGACAATATTGAGAATTAACAGTAGACCAATTACCGGCTTTCCTTTCTTCGCTTTCCCATTCCAGCCTCATTTCTTCTAATGATAATGGGAGATGGATGTCTAATCTTTCTCGGCCCCATGTTTTCATCTCATCGATGGTCGATGGTTGCATCTTTTCAGGTAATGCCAGCAACTTTGTTGCCGGCCAATCAGCATCTTCTCTATTTGGCAGGCCATTTTCATCTAGTGGAGTTGACTCTAATATTTTTGAATC
>Ga0308022_1000702_pt1 | contig 12053 bp, 10 predicted proteins | sample Neamet353_FD_201297 | JGI IMG/M metagenome (GOLD analysis project Ga0308022, IMG submission 201297) | Marine microbial communities from water near the shore, Antarctic Ocean - #353 | ecosystem: Environmental > Aquatic > Marine > Unclassified | place: Southern Ocean | collected 2014-10-02 | reverse complement strand
CGGATGCTTTAAACAGCTTATTATGGCCTTCTCTATTTTTACATAGGGCCGCAAATACTCTTAAAATTAATTTAGTATTAAATGTTACCATACTGTTTTCCGATATAGAGGTAAACAAAAAAAATCCGGCAAATGCCGGATTTTTAATTGTAATTACTTTAAGTTTTTTATTGGTTCCCGAGTATAATTGGCATTCCAGATTCACCAGAACCAATTACAACTACTTTACTATTAGTAGACTTCGATAATTCTAAAGTTGCCTCAATTCCTTTTTCTTTTAAAATCATATTTGTTAAAGAAGCACTCAAAATTTTGTTTGCGATAGCTTTACCTTCCGCATCAATTCTTTGTCTTTCAGCCTCTTTTTTAGCTTTAGAAATTCTAAATTCGTATTCTAAAGATTCTTGCTCTTGCTTTAATTTTGTTTCAATTGCAATTCTAATCGTACTTGGTAATTTAACATCTTCTACTAAAACTCTTTTAACCAATAAGAATTGATCTTTTAAAACGATTTGAATCTCATCTAAAATTTCTTGTTCAATTACATCTCTTTTACTAGAATACAATTGCTCAGGTGTATAACGCCCAACAACACTTCTTGCCGCTGCATTTATAGCAGGATCTAATAATTCACGTTCGTAATCCTCTCCTTTTGTTTTAATAAGAGATCCTAAGTTCTCGAATTCTGGCTCGTACCAGATTGTTCCGTTTACTTTAACTTCTAATCCATTAACAGACAATACATTCATTTCATCTGAAATAGATTGTTGACGTACTTTTCTAACAATCATTTTGTTCCAAGGAGCAACAATTTGAAAACCTTCACCATATGTTTTGTCTGTATTGATACCATTTCCTAAAGTTTCGAAAAGAACGCCACCTTCACCAGGACCAATGGTTACTGTTGATTTAGAAAACAAAATTAATGCTACTACTGCAAGCAGTATAAAAAAAACTCCGCCTTTTGGGAATTTTATATCTAATTGATTATTTGCCATTTTTTTTTAATATTTTAAGTTCAATCAAATTTACAATAAACTTTAGGAAAGACAAGGTATAAGGTTACAATCTTAGTAGAAAGGTTTCATAAAATGAAGTTTAAATCTTACCATAATATTTTCGAATAAACCATTCTGCAGAAAATAAAGAGATTACAAAAATTAAAAACCAATGACAATCAATCAAATTTTGTTCTTTTAAAATTGACTTCTGAACGGTATAATATCTTTTATCTTCGAATAATTTCTTACTTAAGCTAGCAGCCTCATTTTTAAAAAAGACCTCACCTCCTACTTTTATCGCTAAATTTTTTAACATTTGAACATTTGAATTTGTAAACTGTTCTTCAATATTATAATCTGTTATTTTAAAACTACCATATTTAATAATATTCTGCCCAACAACTGAAACTTTAAAAATATAATTACCAGAGTCCAAATTCTCTAGGGCTATTTGATAAGAATTGTTGATTAGTGAAAACGGTAGCTTTACAACCTTTTTAGTTTCCTTATTTGTAATTGCTATTTCTAAAGAAGCTCTTTCATTAAATTTATAGTTTTTGTCTGTATAAAAAGCGGAAATATTAACAATGGTGTTTGCAGGATATAGGTTTTCTGAATTAATTACGAATCGATCTCTTTTCTTTTTTGAAGAGACATATTGCACTAAGCTTCCTATAAATTGATCAAATTCCTGAAAAGAATTAGAACTTAGAAAGCTTGATGCTCTCCATTTCCAGATTCCTTCTCCAAAAATTACAGCCATCTTATGCTTATTTTGTTCCAAAACAGCTATTAATGGCCGTTGCAGCTCTAATCCATTTATACTTTGTAATAAAAGATCTTGATGTTCTTTATAGAAAGTGATGGCACCAAACTTATCTTTTAAAGGTGAAAATTCATTAAAACCAATATCTTTCTGGAGAAAAGTTAAAAAAGAAGGATTGTAAATAGCTCCGTAATTTTCCGTTTGATTGATTGCCTTTTTTGTAAAACCTATTTGTTGTTTGTTTATAAAATTCCAATCTGAATCTTCACCTGTAACTACTAATGAATTTAAATTAAACTGTTTAATTTTATTCAAAACAGACTTAAATAGATTATTCGGTTGATATAGTATAATTAATTGAAAATCAGATAATTTACATTTAAATTTATCAATAAAAAAAACATCTAAAGAACGTTGTTTATTACTTTCTATTGCCTTTTTAATTGCACCAATATCTGGATGTAAAACAGATGTAAGAAGCAGTACTTTTGTTTGCTCATCAATGACTTCTACCGAGAAATTTTTTGTATTATTATTAGTGTTTTTTTCACCTTTTATTTTCTGGATTGTTGCCGTATAATAATTATTTCCTTGCTTTACAGATGTTAGATTGGTAGTAATTATTTGAGAGTTATCACTTTTAGAAAATTGAAGGTTCTTAAAGAATACTTTTTTATCACCGTTAAAAATTACAAACTTTGTTTTTACATTTTCATCTCCATCATAATTTAAGAGAACCTCTACAGGGAATTTATTTTTTATATAACTGTATTTATTTACATTTACTTGACTTATTTTCAAGTCCTTATAGTTTGCAGTATCTCCAAAAACAATAGGGTAAATTGTTTGCGTAGAGTTTGTATATTCATATGCACTGCCTATTGTTTGGTTACCATCTGTGAGCAATAAAATAGGTGCATTTTTACCGTTATTTAAATTATTTAAATCGCTAATTGCCTTATGAATATTGGTCGATTTTCCTTTAAAAGACAAACTATCAGAAACCGCTAAAGCTTTACTAAATATAAAATCTTCAAAATTGAACTTAGCAGATAGATCCTTATTGTTTTTAAGTTTACTAATAAAGTCAATTATATTTTGTTGTTCATTAAAAAAAGAAATAGATTTAGAATTATCAACTAAAATTGACAAGATTGGCTTGCTATTTTCTAAAGTGGTGGTTGTAATCTTCGGATTAATTATTAACAATAATAATAAAAACAAAGAAATTGATTTAAGTATAAAAAGTAAAGTACCTCTTTTAGCTTTTGTTTTTACTTTATATAAATATTGAAAATAAGCAACAGAAATACTTGCGAAAAACGCTATTAGAATATATAAAATGATTATTGATTGCAATTATTTTCTTTTTGTGAAAGATATAAAGAACTATCTAAAAAAAGAAAACCTGTAACGTTAAATTGTTACAGGTTTGTATTATTTAAAAATTATGAACGACTAAGTTAACATTCCACCGTCTACAGAAAGCGTTTGCCCTGTTATATAAGTACTCATATCAGAAGCCAAAAAGACACATGCATTAGCAATATCTATAGGCTGTCCTCCTCTTTTCAAAGGAATTCCGTCTCGCCAAGATTGTACAGTTGCCTCATCTAATCTTGAAGTCATTTCTGTTTCTATAAAACCAGGGGCAATTACATTACTTCTAATATTTCTAGAGCCTAACTCTAAAGCTACAGATTTAGAAAAACCAACAATACCAGCTTTGGAAGCTGCATAGTTAGATTGTCCTGCATTTCCTTTTAACCCAACAACAGAACTCATGTTTATTATAGATCCTGATCTTTGCTTCATCATAGGTCTAATAACAGCTTTTGTTAAATTAAAGACAGATTTTAAATTTACTTCAATAACTTTATCAAAATCATCTTCAGAAATACGCATTAACAGATTATCTTTTGTAATACCCGCATTATTTACGAGAATATCAATAGCACCAAATTCTTTATGAACTTCTTTGGCTAATTCTTGAGCTGCATCAAAGTTAGCAGCATTCGATTGATATCCTTTTGCATCTACTCCATAGGATTTTAATTCTTCTTCTAAAGCTTTTGCTGCGTCTACAGAAGCACTGTAAGTAAATGCTATATTAGCACCTTGTTTTGCAAATTCAACTGCAATTCCTCTACCAATTCCTCTTGTAGCACCTGTAATTATTGCAGATTTATTTTCTAGTAATTTCATGTTTTAGTATTTATTTACTTTTCAAATATAAATAAGAAATTCCCGTTTTCACGGGAATTTCTTAATATTGTGCTCGCTTTTTTTATAAAGCCTTATTTTTTTCCTAAAACTTTAGCAACCATTTCTCCAATTTTTGCTGGCGAACTCACAACGAGTACTCCATTTTCGGCTAAAATTTTCATTTTTGCTTGCGCTGTATCATCGGCGCCGCCAACAATTGCTCCTGCATGTCCCATGGTTCTTCCTGCGGGTGCGGTTTGTCCTGCTATAAAACCAACAACGGGTTTTCTATTGCCATCTGCTCTTATCCATTGTGCAGCTTCTGCTTCTAGGTTACCCCCAATTTCACCAATCATAACAATTGCTTCAGTTTCATCATCATTCATTAATAACTCTACAGCCTCTTTTGTTGTGGTTCCAATAATAGGATCTCCACCAATACCAATTGCAGTAGTTATACCGTAACCTTGTTTTACAACTTGATCCGCAGCTTCATAGGTCAAAGTTCCTGATTTAGAAACAATCCCTACTTTACCTTTTTTGAAAATAAAACCTGGCATAATACCAACTTTAGCTTCATCTGGCGTAATTACTCCTGGACAATTAGGACCAACTAATCTACAATCTTTAGTATCTATATACGCTTTTACTTTTACCATATCTGCCGTAGGAATCCCTTCAGTAATACAAATGATTACTTTTATTCCGGCATCTGCAGATTCCATAATTGCATCTGCAGCGAAAGCTGGGGGTACAAATATAATAGAAGTATCTGCTCCTACTTTTTCTACAGACTCTAATACTGTATTAAAAACTGGTTTCCCTAAGTGCTCTTGTCCTCCTTTTCCTGGAGTTACTCCTCCAACAACATTCGTTCCATAATCAATCATTTGACCTGCATGAAAAGTACCTTCACTACCTGTAAAACCTTGAACTATAATTTTTGAATTCTTATTTACTAAAACACTCATTAATTTGATATTTTATTTTGTGTGGCAAAAATAGCTTATTGATTGTTTTTAAAAAAATTTTTTAAGAGTTCTTTCTCTCTTTCAAAAAACGTTTTATTCCTGCCATTTCTTTTAATTTTTCTCTAGACTCGGAAACAGGTGTTCCGAAATAACTTTTCCCACCAGCGACAGACTTTGTTACCCCAGTTTGACCAAGAATAATAGCTCCTTTTCCTATTGTAATTCCGCTATTTGTACCAACCTGTCCCCAGATAGTTACCTTATCTTCTATAATTACACAACCAGCAATACCAGTTTGCGAGGCGATTAAACATTTTTTTCCAATTATTGTATCGTGGCCAACATGCACTTGATTATCAATTTTTGTACCTTCTCCAATAGTCGTATCTCCTGTAACACCTCTATCAATAGTGCAAGAAGCACCTAGATCTACATTATCTTTTATAACAACTCTGCCACCAGAAATCAATTTTTCATAACCTGTGGTTCTATTTTTATAATAAAAAGCATCTGCTCCTAAAACAGTATTTGCATGTATCGTTACATTATTTCCAATTACCGTATTGTCATAAATTGTAACATTCGGATGAATTAAACAATTACTACCAATCGAAACATTATTTCCAATAAATATATTGGGTTGAATAATTGTTCCTTGACCAATTACTGCGGTGTCAGAGATACTTTGTTTAGAGGCTATAAACGGATTAAAGTGTTTTGTTATTTTATTAAAATCTCGAAAAGGATCTTCTGAAATTAATAAAGATTTTCCTTTTGGACAGGTTACTTTTTTATTAATTAAAATTGTAGTTGCTGCAGAATTTAAGGCTTTATCGTAATACTTTGGATGGTCTACAAAAACAATATCTCCTTTTTCTACAACATGAATTTCATTGATACCAAAAATCTTGAAATTTTTATGACCAATAAATTCAGCATTAATTAATAATGCAATATCTCCAAGAATTTGTGGGTTTTTAAATTTCATTAGTAGCTATAAGTTCCTATATTTTACATTTGACTATCAGCGAAATTCTAATAGTTATAAATAAATAAATAGCAATTTTTACTCTTTAATTCGTTCTTGATAAGTTCCTTTTGTAGTTTCTACTTTAATTTTATCACCTTCGTTTATGAATAAAGGTACATTAACAATGGCACCACTTTCCATAGTAGCTGGCTTTGTAGCGTTTGTTGCTGTATTTCCTTTTACACCTGGCTCTGTATGTGTTACCTCTAAAACAACACTTGCTGGTAAATCTACAGATAAAGGCATTTCATCTTCAGAGTTAATAATTATAGTTACAATTTCTCCCTCTTTCATTAGTGATGGAGAATCTAGAGCTGATTTCTGTAGTTGAATTTGAGAATAATCTTTTTCATTCATAAAATGATAGGTATCACCTTCATTATATAAATACTGGAATTTATGGGTTTCTACGCGAATGTCCTCAATTTTTCTTCCTGCAGGAAATGTATTGTCCACCACTTTTCCATTAGTAACACTTTTCAGTTTTGTTCTAACAAAAGCAGGACCTTTTCCTGGTTTTACATGTAAAAACTCTATTACCTTGTATATATCATTATTGTATTTTATACACAATCCGTTTCTAATATCTGATGTTGTTGCCATTTCTAGTGTTTCTGTTTTAGTATAATACTTTTATTATTATTCTTTAATTTGTTCCTTTATCTAGTTAGAATTATAGTATCCTTTCATAATTCCTCTATGCGAATCTTTTATAAATTGAATAATTTCATCTCTTTCTGTTGTTGCCTCCATTTCAGCCTCGATAATATCTATGGCTTGCGTGTTATTGTAATTTTTTTGAAATAAAATTCTATAGATATTCTGAATTTCTGTTATTTTTTCTGTTTTATAACCGCGTCTTCTTAAACCTACCGAGTTAATACCAACAAAAGATAAAGGCTCACGTGCTGCTTTTACGTAAGGTGGAACATCTTTTCTGACTAAAGAACCTCCCGTTACAAATGCATGTTTCCCAACAGAAGCAAATTGATGTATTGCAACCATACCTGCTAAAACTACATTATCTCCAACAGTTACATGTCCTGCAAGCGTTGTGTTATTTGAAAAAACACAATTATCGCCAACAAAAGAATCATGTGCAATATGACAATACGCCATAATTAAACAATTGTCACCAATTTTAGTCTTCATTCTATCTGAAGTCCCTCTATTTATAGTAACACATTCTCTAATGGTTACATTATCTCCAATTTCTACAGTAGTTTCTTCATCATCAAATTTTAAATCTTGAGGAATTCCAGAGATTACTGCGCCCGGAAAAATTCTACAGTTTTTTCCAATTCTAGCACCTTCCATAATCGTAACGTTAGAACCAATCCAAGTTCCAGAACCAATTATTACATTATTATGAATTGTAGTAAAAGGTTCTATTACTACGTTTCGTGCTATTTTTGCTTGCGGATGTACATACGCTAATGGTTGATTCATATTTTTTATTTTCTAGCAATTTGAGCCATTAATTCTGCTTCTGCCACTAATTTACCATTTGCGTAAGCATATGATTGCATGTGGCAAATTCCTCTTCTTATCGGTGTAATTAGCTCACATTTAAAGATAACAGTGTCTCCAGGTAATACTTTTTGTTTGAATTTTACTTTGTCCATTTTCATGAAATAAGTTAAATAATTTTCCGGATCAGGAACTGTATTTAAAACTAATACTCCACCACATTGTGCCATAGCTTCAACTTGTAAAACACCGGGCATAACGGGTGCTCCTGGAAAATGTCCTACAAAGAAATCTTCATTCATTGTAACATTTTTCATTCCCACTACGTGTTTATCGGAAAGCTCTAAAATTCTATCTATCAATAAAAAAGGAGGTCTGTGAGGTAAAATTTCCATGATCTGATGAATATCCAATAAAGGAGGTAAATTCAAATCATAGGTTGGTACATTATTTCGTTTTTCTGCTTTGATAATTTTTGCAAGTTTCTTTGCAAAGAATGTATTTATTTGGTGTCCTGGTTTGTTCGCAATTATTTTTCCTTTAATACGAGTTCCTACCAAGGCTAAGTCTCCAATAACATCTAATAATTTATGTCTTGCAGCTTCGTTTGCCCAATGCAACGTTAAATTGTCCAAAATCCCATTAGACTTGACAGAGATTTCATCTTTATTAAAAGCTTTTTTTAATTTTTTCATCGTACTATCAGATAATTCTGAATCTACGTATACAATGGCATTATTTAAATCTCCTCCTTTAATTAAGTCGTTTTCTAATAGCATTTCAATTTCATGTAAAAAACTGAAAGTTCTTGCGTCTGCAATTTCTTCTTTAAAATCCGATATTTTATCTAAAGTAGCATTTTGTGTACCTAATATTTTAGTGCCAAAATCTACCATGGTAGTTATTTGATATTCATCCGAAGGCATTAGAATAATTTCACTTCCAGACTTTTCATCCTTGTATGAAATAATTTCTTTTACCACATATTCTTCCACAAAGGCATCTTGTTCTTTGATCCCTGCTTCTTCTAAAGCAGCCACAAAAAACTTAGAAGAACCGTCCATAATTGGAGGTTCTGAAGCATCTATTTCAATTAATAAATTATCTATACCTAAACCAACAGCCGCCGCTAAAACATGCTCTGATGTTTGAATTAGCACTCCGTTTTTCTCTAGATTTGTTCCTCTTTGAGTATTTGTAACATATTCTGCTCTTGCTTCTATAACAGGACAGTCTTCTAAATCTATTCTACTAAAGGCAAAACCATGATTTATAGGCGCAGGTTTTAAAGTCATGTTTACAGTATTACCTGTGTGCAATCCTACACCAGATAAACGAACCTCTTTTTGTATTGAATTTTGTTTCTTACTCATTATTTTTTGATTTGAGTTTTCAAATCTTTTTCTAGTTGATTGATCTTTGATACTACTTTTGGTAAATTTTTAAAATACACATAACTCTTATTAAAGTCTCTTGCGTTTATAGCAGGAGTTCCGTGCACCATCTGGTTATCTCTTAAATTTTTAGTAACACCCGTTTGACCTAAGATTTTTACATTATCTCCAATTTTTAGATGACCTGCAATACCTACCTGTCCACCAATCATGCAGTTTTGCCCTATTTTAGTAGAACCGGCAACACCTGTCTGAGAGGCTATTACAGTATTTTCACCTATTTCTACGTTGTGTGCAATTTGAATTTGATTATCTAATTTAACGCCTTTTCTAATAATAGTGGCACCTAAAGTTGCTCTATCTATTGTGCATGCAGCCCCAATATCTACATTATCTTCTATAATAACATTCCCTATTTGAGGAATTGCTTTAAACTCTCCGTTTTCGTTAGGAGCAAAACCAAAACCGTCTGCACCAATAACAGCACCTGAATGCACTTTACAGTTTTCTCCAATTTTAGTATCTGCATATATTTTTACTCCTGAAAAAATAACGGTATTATCTCCAATTATTGAATTGTCTCCAATATTAGTATTTGGATAGATTTTTACATTATTTCCTATTTTTACATTTTCTCCTATGTAAACAAATGCACCAATATATTCATTTTCTCCTATTTCAGAAGAAACAGCAATAAAATTTGGTTGTTCTCTTCCTGATTTATTATTTTTAACTTCATTATAAAATTCTAATAATTTAGAAAAGGACTTGTAAGCATCATCTACTTTAATTAAGGTTGTTTTCACTTCTTTCTCTAAAACCAAACTCTTATTTACGATAGCTACTGATGCATTTGTCGTGTATAAGTATGAATTATATTTAGGGTTCGACAAAAAAGTTAAAGATCCTTTTTCACCTTCTTCAATTTTAGAAAGTTTAGAAACTTCTACTTCAGGATTGCCTATTACATCTCCCTCTAGAATATCCGCTATTTGTTGTGCTTTAAATTTCATCAATGGCAAAAATATAAAAATAATACCGTTTAGTCTAATCTCACGATTACTTAGGGTAACAAATAAAATGTTTTACAACAGGTATTGTAAGTGCCTGCAAGTTTAATTGGTCAGATGCTTTAGCAATATCTTCTAAATTCCCTTTTTTAGTTAAGATAAAAACTGGGGCTTTTAAATTATAAGCTTGATTACTTATCTTCTGTTGAAATACAAAATAATCAACCTCTTTATTGGAAAGGTGTAACTGTTTCATTGCTTTTTCTCTTTTTCTATTAAAATAATTTTCTGAAAATGTATCTTGTTGCATTTCTATTTTTAATAATTTTCTATCTACAATCATTGAAGATAATAAAGATAAAACACAGTCTTCATGATGCACCCATTCTTTAACAGCAGACAAAACATCATAATCATCTAGTTTGGAGAACAGTTCTAATGTTTCTTCTGTAAAATTATTTTCAGAAATTTGATTGTACAAGAAGTACTTTAAAGCCGAGCTACAATATAAATAAGTTCCTTTTTCTGCAAGCTCTTTAGCTCTTTTTAAAACATTTACTAAAATATTTTCAGCAACCAAACCTGTTTTATGCAAATAGACTTGCCAATACATTAATCTTCGTGCAATTATAAATTTTTCTACAGAATAGATTCCCTTTTGTTCAATAACTAATTGATCATCTTTTACATTCATCATTGCAATTAATCTATCTGATGAAATATTTCCTTCTGTTACACCTGTATAAAAACTATCTCTTTTTAAATAATCTAGTCTATCTATGTCTAATTGGCTAGATATAAGTTGATATAAAAATTTTCTCGGATTTTTACCTTCAAAAATTTCTATTGCTAAATCTAATTTTCCATCAAATTCTTCATTTAACTTCTTCATGAATTTTAAAGAAACCTCCTCATGACTAATACCACTAACAATGCTATTTTCTAAAGCATGTGAGAACGCTCCGTGACCTATGTCATGCAATAATATAGCCAAACACAATGCATTTTTCTCTTCATCAGAAATTTCAACTTGCTTAAAACGTAACACATTTATGGCTTTTTGCATTAAATGCATACAACCTATGGCATGATGAAAACGAGTGTGATTTGCACCTGGATAAACTAAATTAGAAAAGCCCATTTGTGTAATCCTCCTTAAACGTTGAAAATAGGGATGTTCTATGATATCAAAAATTAAAGAATTAGGTATTTGTATAAAACCGTAAATAGGATCATTTAAGATTTTAAGTTTATTCGGTGTTTTTTCTTTCAAAAGTATTCTGATTTTCAATCTATAATTGCAAAATACGATATTTCTAGAGACAATTTCATATATTTATAAATGATAATTTTAAATAACTACAAAAAAATAAATTTGGCAATATTTTATCATATTGTTAGGTCATTAAAAGCAACAATACATTAATTTTAACATTGGATAAATAAAAAAATAGATGAGCATACAAATTTTATGGGTGGATGATGAAATTGAATTATTAAGACCGCATATTATATTTTTAGAACGCAAAAATTATAAAGTTACAACTTGCACTAATGGTGCTGATGCCATTAACTTGGTAGACGAAACAAATTTTGATATTGTTTTTTTAGATGAAAATATGCCAGGTTTAAATGGTTTAGAAACACTTTCAGAAATTAAACAAAAACAAGCCAACTTACCTGTAGTAATGATTACTAAAAGTGAAGAGGAATATATTATGGAAGAGGCTATTGGATCTAAAATAGCTGACTATTTAATAAAACCTGTAAATCCTAGTCAAATTTTATTAAGCTTAAAGAAGAACTTAGATCACTCTAGGTTAGTTACTGAAAAAACCACTTCTAATTATCAACAAGAATTCAGAAAAATTGCTATGGATTTGGCGATGGTAAATTCCTATGAGGAATGGATTGAATTGTATAAAAAATTAGTGCATTGGGAATTAGAATTAGAAAATATTAGTGACCCAGGAATGTTGGGTATTTTAGAAAGTCAAAAACAAGAGGCAAATACACAGTTTTTTAAATTTATAAAAAAGAATTATGAAGATTACCTAACTGCGCATGACAAGCCAACATTTTCACATACTTTATTTAAAGATTTTGTAGTACCAGAATTAAAAAAAGGTCAAAGTGTTTTATTTGTAGTAATAGATAATTTACGATATGATCAATATAGAATCTTAGAGCCATTAATTAACAACCA
>Ga0308022_1000678_pt1 | contig 12412 bp, 11 predicted proteins | sample Neamet353_FD_201297 | JGI IMG/M metagenome (GOLD analysis project Ga0308022, IMG submission 201297) | Marine microbial communities from water near the shore, Antarctic Ocean - #353 | ecosystem: Environmental > Aquatic > Marine > Unclassified | place: Southern Ocean | collected 2014-10-02 | reverse complement strand
ACATGTAATTCCCCGTCTATCTGAACATTTTGGGTGCGAGAATGTAATTCCATTGCTAAGAGATTCAACAATAGTTCAGAATCAGAAGTAGTATTGACGTGCCTTCGGTGTACACCGGTTAACAGATTCTTGATTTCCTCTGCATTGGTTAGATTACCATTGTGAGCGAGAGATATACCGAATGGGTAGTTTACGTAGAACGGCTGAGCTTCAGCAACCGAAGATGACCCGGCTGTTGGATAACGAACATGCCCGATTCCAATCGAACCGAGGAGGTTTTGCATATGGCGTTTGAAGAAAACATCCTTGACTAAACCTGTGGACTTGCGAAGATGATATTTCCCTTCGTGTTCAGTCATCATTCCAGCGGCATCTTGGCCCCTGTGTTGTAGAACAGTGAGCCCATCATAGAGTAACTGATTGATGTGGTAACCACGACGACCGACGAGACCAATTATGCCACACATGTGTCTCGCCCAGTTTAATCGAATCGTTGGGGCCTTACAGCACTTTCTCTAACGAAGAGGTGAGTTCAAGGGCGATGAGACTTCTTTGCCCAGGAGAAAGTACGGATCTTAGAAGTAGCGCCATATCCGCAAGATGCGCAGACGCTCTTTTGCTTGTGGTATGCGTTGCGACCACAGCGGCGGCAACGTAGATGGGTGGTCTTCTGCCTCTTACCCATAGATGGAGTACCCTTTGACATGATATCACCTGACGACTCGGCCACCGGCCCTCCCTTTATCAAACCGACGGACGGGAAGGCTTACTCTTCTTCTTCGAACAGAATTCTTCTTTTGCGTCCTGTAATCATTGCAAACGTTGCACCAATAGCAAGTACTGCAGCCAAAAGCATGGCTGTTGCACTAACTAATAGATGAACAATATTGGATAGCACTTGGGCCCGAAGACCACTATTTGCCTCAAGTAGTAAATCATCATTGGAGACCAACGCCCAAGCCATCAGCAAACCAATTGCAATAGCTACCATCATCCCAACCAGTGGTGCAAATGGCCGATGGCGGGAATCTGCGTAGAAGAAGAGATTGCCCAATAGTAGAATTCCCATCAGTATGTAGGAAGTCAATAATGCATTACCAAACCGCTTGAAGGATTCGGAATGGTTGCTGTCACCGATTGACAGATTGATTGTAACCAGGACAAGAATTGGCAATATAGCCGCCAATGCAAGTAACTTCCATGGAGAACCTGTGTCTCTCATTCTTCTTCACCTCCAATGTGGGAGTTCGCAATTGAGATGACATGTTTGATTTCTTCTTCACTAGGCGGAGGTGAATTCGTAGGCGGTGGTAATGATTTCTCGTAACTCCATATCACAATTGCAAAGGCAGCAATTGCGAGAAGGACACCAGCCGCAGTCCCCAAAATATCTGCAGCTGCAAGCCAGAGATAAGTCCTAAATTCCTCTGCAGTAGTTAGATATCCATCAAATAGCATTGCAACCAAAGCAATTCCTGCTATCGATACGGAAAGTGCTGATAGTTTCAACGCTTCATTCAATCTATTTTCTCCAAACCCGACTAGAGCGATTGCTGAAACCGAGCATAACGATGTAGCAAACAATAGGAATGTTGGCCAGAATACAATCCAATAGGGATTGATTTCACCATTACGCCATAGTGGGGTTAAATTGTACCAATGCATCAAACAGAGTATTGTTAATGAAATTACAACTGCGAAAGTCCCACTCCATCGGGCGCTTGAATCTAATTTACCAACAGGTACATTTCCGCCAAATATCATCCCATGCACGCCATATGCCATGAGTAAAGATGGCGCCATTATTGAGAGAAGAAGATGTCCTGATGCTGTAGAATCTGATGAAGGTACAGTCCAAGATGAGATTAAGATCAATACAAAACTTGAGAATGCTAGAATTTTACCAGGAGTTTTGGCCTTACCACTAAGACTCAACCATATTCCTAATGGTACCAAAATTAGTGGAATCCAAAACCAAATCGCAGCTTCCAGCGCCGAATCCATAGCATGGACGGCGACCCTCTGATTTATCAACATCACCGGTAATCTCTCCTTCAGTGGGCTGGTTCCGTATTTCGGGTAATCCGTCACCACTAAATAGAGGACGCTTGTGGGCCGAATGCTCAAGGTGAGACTATGGTAAAGATGCCACGTCAAGTAAAGCGTTACAGCCCAAGTGCTGGTAAGCACACCATGCATACCGTAGAGCGCGTAAAGAAGAAGCGCGCTAGCGAATTAAAGTGGGGTCAGAGGCGCTTCCGCAGAGTCATGGCTGGATACCGTGGTTTCCCACGTCCTAAGCCAGATGGTCGCGAGAAGCCGACCAAGCGCGTAAACATCCTATTCCGTTGCACTGAAACAGGAAAGGCGCACTATGCACCTTGTCAACGTGCTAAGAAATTCGAACTTATCGATAACTGAGGTGAATAATATGTCTGCTAATTTCTTAAAAGTTTCATGCCGCGATTGCTCCAATGAGAGCACTATATTCTCCCGTGCCACTACTGTAATTTCATGTACAGTTTGCGGTGCAACTCTAACAAACCCGTCTGGGGGCAAGGCCCAGTTGGTCGGCTGCAATGTCGTAGAGTCCCTTGAATAAATGGAGGTCTGACCTCCATGGCAAAGAATCTCCTTGAAGGTGGACCTTCGGAAGGCGAACTTGTTGTCGCTGTTGTTCGTGAAGTAAAGCAGAACGGCGCATATGTCGACATCGATGAATACGATGGCATTGAAGGATTCATTTTTATTGGTGAAATCGCAAGTGGATGGGTAAAGAACATCCGTTCATTCGTCCGTCCTGGTCAGCGTCTTATCTGTAAAGTTCTAAGAGCACGTAAAGACAAGAAGTCGCTGGAGTTATCTCTAAAATCAGTTAGTGAAGAGCGTAAGAGAGATCGCCTTGCAGAATGGAAGAACGAAGCAAGAGCAACTCAACTTCTGAAAGTATTAGCTGAGCAAGTCGGCTGGTCTGATGAAGAACTCGCCGAGACCCAAATGGAACTCGTAGAATCCTACGCCACATTGTATGGCGCATTCGAAGAGGCTGCTAAAACACCAGAGTCTCTTACAGAAGTCGGGTTTGAAGGCGAGTGGATTGCAACATTCATCGATATAGCCGTCAAGAATATTATTCCAGATACTGTAGTAATCCGTGGTAGATTCCTTCTAAACGTAGACCAAGCAGAAGGCATTGAAGTTATTCGAGCAGCACTATTGGCAGCAGAAGACGTGTCAAATGAAGAATCTGAACTAATAGTAACATGCCATTATGATGGCGCACCATCTTATCGCATTGATCTAAAGGCACCGGACTTCAAAACAGCTGAAGACGGATGGAGTAACGCAACTACAGCGTGTCTCGAAGTCGTCCAAACTGCAGGTGGAACTGCAGAGGCAGAGAGGGAGTGAAATGGCTCGTCAACAAATGCAGAAATGCAAGGATTGTGGCACACATTGCCTCTCAACATCTTGTTCTAAGTGTGGAGGTGTTGCTCAAGCAGCAGCACCAATGAAGTGGTCACCCGAAGATACCCGTGCTCATTTGCGAAGACAACTCGACGGTGTTGAAGAAAGCGGGTGGGCAAATACACTCCCAACTTTGGCATCCAACGAAGAAGAATGAGGCGAATCATTATACCGCGTCGAAAGGCGTTGTCGCTTTCATGGGTGCTCTCATCGACTGGATTTCGAAGCCCTCAACAGCAGGTTGCCTACTTTTAGTAGCCATGCCAGGTGTTGGCGATGTTGGTAAATTAGCAATCGATGCAGTAAATGCTGAACTTGATGCTGAACCGATTGCACGCATACTCCATCCTTCACTCCCTCCGCTTGCCAAACTCGATGATGATGGTTTGCTAGCCCCACCCCATGTTATGCTCTCTAGGGTAATCGTTGATGGCCAAGAAGTGTATACTCTAACAGGTGATGCTCAACCAATGACTCCTGAAGGCCAGCATGAGATGGCAATATCTGTTCTCGACCTATTCGAAGGCGGAGAAGTTCTAGTATTGGCAGGAATGTCTGCAGAAGCAGAACGCAAGGAAGTATTCACTATCACAAGTTCACCCAGTTACCGGATTGATTTGGAAGCCATGGGAGTGGATGTTAGAAGAGATGAGCCCAAGGCAGGAGTTATTGGAATGGCAGCACTGATAACTGCAATGGGTCCAATCAAGAATGTCAAAACATCTTGCACTATTGCAACAACAGTCGGTAATTCCGCCGACCCAGTAGCATCGCAACTCCTTTTGGAAACGATTCGTAGATGGTGGAGCCTTCCCCTTCCTGTACCAATCGATGCTACTGCAAGGCTAGCTGCTAAACTGAAAGTATTGCATCCAGGCAAAGCCCAAGATATGGTTTCTGAATTATCGGAGTCGCCCAACTCCATCTATATCTGATCAGCCACCGGAACTGACTATTGTCAAGTCCAGAGCCACATCAGCGTTCAGAATTGTAACGTGAGGAAGAATTACGTCTTCATGACTTACAATTACAGTAGAAGGGTGTATTCCAATTAGTTCTAGTGCTTGCTTAACGGTTGAGCCAGCATCTAATTCAATGACATGATCATGTCCGTAGCCCTTCAGTGCGACCTTCATTAGTCCACCCCAGTGACATCACTCTTATGACGGTCGTGTAGGTGGGCGGAATACAAGCCGAGATCGCATAGCCTGGTATTGCGGTGGATTCGAAATCCACTGTCCCCTGGACGCGGGAGTTCAAATCCCCCTCTCGGCGCCTAACAATCCTAGATTGTTGGCTAAGTTTCGAACACAATCAATACATAGCGCTTGTTCGAAACCAGCGCCTAACGGTTTTCAATACGATTAGTTTATTTCCATCGACAATGACCCAGATTCATGAAAAACGTTGTCTTGGCCGCACTGCTGTTACTTTCTTCATCACTTGCAGGATGTATTTCTGGAGAAGAAGAAGATATAGAGGCAGATTCTGAAGAACCCAAATTCTTTGGGGAGATTTATTGGAGTCAAAATGGTGATGCCACGGTTTTTGAAAATGACACGATATTTACGGTTTGGGCATTAGACCCAGATAGTTGTGATGAAATCTCCTTTCCAGTTAGTAGTTCCACTCCCGATTATCTATTCGAACGTGATGGATACTGTGCTTTCGAGTGGCAGTTCGTTGACCGGGACTTTGACATTCAATATAATGGTGATTTCTTTGATTTCTGTCACATCTTTAATCCGGATTATTATCCTAATATGGATGAAATAAATTTATCCAAGGGCTTATGCTTTGACTTGCAGCTCATTGATGGAGGGATGATTTCAATGGCAGCGAATGGGAAAAATACATATTGCGAGATTTTCTTGGACAAAATAAATGACCCCCCAATGGAATATTCTGAATCGGGTTATCTAGATGAAAACGCATCTGACTGGCATTCTGAATTTGCAGAATTCGTAGTAAATTCTGAAGATGCAGCAAGGGAATTAGGTTGTGAATCAATAACATATTACCCCGCATATCAATATGTAATTGATAACGAAGATCCTGGCATATGTGGCATGATATGGCCAGATGACCCGTTTAAGGCAGCAATATATTCATTCGTTGCTGAATATGATCTCGCTTATGGCGATTCAGTTGGTTGTTATTATGATGAGTATAATGATCTAACATACACCGAGGTTGCATTTGATCTTGAAAATAATTGGAACAGGAGTATTACTGCATTAGAATATGCTCAAAAATGGGTCGATGATAATTCCGAATATTATGAAATGCAGCCATTTAACCTAACTTCTGAATTTAATATTTCAGAAGGTGGATTAGGATGGATAGACACCCCTACTGGAAATGAAACCACAGATTGCGGTGAGGCACAAAATATGACCAGCGAAGATAATAGTTCATCAATCTTTGAGATTGAAGCAAACCCAAATCCTGAATCTCCTGGCATGAAATGCTTCACTAAATATGTCGATGTATTTGGTCTGGGAGTCTATGCTGAATCTGGATTAAGCGATGCTCAGGTCCTACACGCCGCTGCAGTCCTTGCAGAACTTTTGGACAATGACGAAGATGGAGTTGCTGACGATGAAGCATTATTGTCTAGACTTCAAAATATGTCTGCTATGATTCCCATGTTTGATTCAGAGGAATCAGAAGCAGCCGAGGATTTCATGGAACATTACACTGGCAATGGTGTAAGTGCTGTATTGTTCGCAGAAGAAGTTGACCCAAGTCAACCTGGACACTGGGGTTCTGACGCTACAGTTGAGGAAATCATGCATACTATCAATCACATTGGGCATGTCTATGTTTATCCTGATGCCTTCGGACTAGAACCTAATTCCTCATTGCTGAGTGATGCAATGGACGAAGCAAGAGGCGGCCAGTTCATATCCCACCCTGACAACTATCCCGAAAATGCATGGTATCACTATGACGATACTACTTGTGACTATGAGTGCATGGCAATCGAATACATCTATTGGGCTCAAGTTTCCAACATGGAAATTCTGAATGACACAGCAACATGTGATGGGATAGCGAATGAATGGGAACCATGCTCCAAGGATTTACTGGAAAGTATGGATGTACTAATTTACGCACTAATAACCGACCCGCAATACCACTTGCCCCAAAATGCACCAGATGGGGTTTACAATCCAACTACTGAAGAGTAAACTTACACCGAAGAAGTTGGTTAATCCATGCGCATGTTAGCATGCCATAACGGTCCAGTTTGTTTTTCACAGGACTAACTGTCTGCTCTTGAGAGAACATGTAGAGCGCTACCTTTTTCCAAATTAGCCTTAACATCTATCGCCCATGCGTCTAATGACACGTTTAGTACTGCGATTTCATCTCCTTGTTTCAGAGTGTTGAAGATACTAGGCCAAGCATTATCCCAACCCTCAACCGCGATTCTTCCGCTATCATCGAGTAGAACTATACCTTTACGAGCCCAGGGTTTTCCATTCTTTGAAACTCCAGATTTGTAAGTCGTATATGCGACTCTACCAGCCACATTCCACCTAGCTTGGAAGTCGAATAATCCGACATCTCCTTCCTCTGCTTTAGATGCCTTTTCAATACGGGCGTGTGGATCTACTTTGAGTTGTATTTCTCCTTTCCAGTTAGTAGAAGGCACCACACCAACAAGGCGTAATTTATCACCTTTAGAGATACCCTCCGGGTAAGTAAGCACCCCTGCACTTTCCTCTACCATAATACGTACAAAGGCAAAACCACCATCCTGTTCGATAGTGATATTCGGTGGGCTTTCGGGGATTGTTGTTACACTGAATGCCTCACAGAAAATATTGACTCTTGGTTTTAATTTCCCAAATGGAGTGAGGTCGTATACCTTGAGATCTCCTGGTGGTTGATGTTGACCTCCATCTGGTAAATCATCATCTCCACTGCCATTAGGGCAAAGTCCTGCCCAATCACAGGTAGAACAGCGTGATTGTGCTGGGTCTTCTATCTTGACACCGCCTTCAGAATACCCACGCAAGGCCCGAGGGATTGGTGGACAGTCATCGATAGTGACTTCTGTGCCTTTGATCTCTTGCCACAAATCGTTGAGTTTAGATTCCAATTCTCCAATCTCTTGAGCGGTTGGTGGCTCAATAGATTTACGTACGCCCACACCAGCATACCAAATCTCCAAAGCATCGGGAATTACTCCGCCATGTGTTATCGACCAAAGCATGGCATAGATACGCAATTGCTCAACATAATTGCCACTACGGTCGCCACCACCTCGACTAGCTTTCAAATCCATGATTCGGATTTGACCGCCATGCCTGTAAACCAAATCATATTCTCCTTGGAACCAATGTTCAGGATGTATGACGTTTAATGAAAAGGTAGGTGCATCGGGATCTACGAACCATGGCCTAGCAATTTCCCATGCTTCAACCAATGTACATTTTCCAGTTTTTGCCAGAGGATTTGGGCCCGTGTTCTGACGTCCATCCGGTGCTGGGATATCTGGCCTAATGCCATTGCGCCAGTCGTTTAATTCAGATTCGCTGACCGATTCCTTGCAAATATCCACTTCATCCATGTGCATACGAAGTGCAGATACGCACATATCTCGGTATGCATCCATTGAATATTCATGCCAATTACCTGCCCTACGTGCATCCTTATTCCATTCAGCATGCATTTCATCTCTTATGCTTGGCCAATGCGCATCAACTCTAGCAGCGCACCATTCTATGAAATCTGGTGGTAATTCATCATCGAAGAGCGGTAGTAAATGGTCGGACCCATTGGACAATACGTCTGCAGGTGCTGTATTGAATACAATGCCGGGTGATTCCATTAGAACCCTGCAAACACATTCTTCAACCGCCCTTCCAAGAAATAGAGGTGGTGTTTGCGGAAATTTTAGCCGCATCTTGTTTTGGTACCACCACAGCCGAGGACAATCATCCCAAGTGTTAGCCTGCGAGGCTGATAATCGATTGAATGGACCGATATCATCGGTTTCCGTATCTGCAACCTGCACTGGCATGACTCTGTAAGCCCGCCGTCGAGTCTATTCAAGCCTTCGATTTGATTTCGGTTCGAGTTGTTCTTGAATCGATTCTGAGTTGTACCAATCCTTCCCTCCAACCTAATTCTGCAGAAGTTAATTTGACAATCATTCCTGGCCTTATCGAAAGTATAGTACCGTTGATAGCAGAACCAAATGCTACAACTTCGGCTACTCTTTCACCATCCCATAAATGATACGACATCATCGACCAAGGACGGCCATCTGCTCGCTTTCCATCTCGCTTAGAACAACAGAGCACCACACCCTCAACATTGGCTTTCGTTCGTAGCATTCCCATGCGTGTTAATTCGGCATCAGAATCAGAAGTAATAGAACTTAGTTCGTCTAAATATAGACGAGGTTGGCGCCTCCAAACCCCTGGGAGAGCACCAGTGATAAATATTTCATTTTGAGGTGAATCATGCATTTCAGGATAAGCCCCCGGTTGGCTCTCTTCAATAGTTACCATTTTGGCACCGGCTTGAATCATCGCCCCCAAAACTGGTTCGCCATAATGGTTTGGAAGTGGGCCCCAAGAGCCCTGTAGGCTACCTTTCACATTTACACGGGAAGGTATTGAGGAGAGAGGTTCACAAGGCATTGTAATTTCAGGAGAATCATAAGGCATTTTTGATAATGAGCACCAATGGCAGCCACCTGCTTCTCCATCACAGGGAGACTCTAGTGGCAGTGTATTATCGGTATTCCAATCTTTCATTTGATCGTGAGCCCTTCGATATCCTTCTGTAGAAAGAGGTGCAACATCAACTATTTTCCTCAAGCCGTTGGTAAGGTACCAACCTTCTAAGCCATCGCAAGATGAATCATGAGTCTCACCCCACAGCCATGCATAAAAATTCAGTTGTGAATCAAGACTTGTTGCAAATTTACCTCCACCGTCGCCCATTTTGATATCTATGATGCGCACTCGACCATCCCAACGTAGTACTAAGTCGCATTCACCAGCCGCCCATCTATCTGGGTGATACATTCTTTGTGGCTCAGGGTTGCGAGGGTCTTTGACCCAAGGCCGAGCTATTTCCCATGCATCTTGCCAGGTAATTGAATCACTAAAGTCGTGTTCTTCGTTTTTCCAAGCAAGCATACTATTCGCTTTGCTAGGTTGTGTGTAATGAGGTGGTTTATCCCAGCAAGGTGCTGGAATTTCGAATTCGTAAACTCCGCCACCCGCTTCATGGCATGCCTTGACTTCCTCTAATTGCAATAAAATACCATTTCTTAGCATCTGAGAAACTAATTCTAAATTGAATGAGCCATCAAAATCACCATCGGACCAAAGTGCACCATCGAAAACTGATTTACCCTTTTCAATTGCATCCAGTGCATGTTTCTCAACCAAGTCAAATAACCAATTCTGCAATTCTTCAAGGGTTGAAACAACCGGCGGCCTATTCATCAAAATTGAACAGAATGCATCTTCGACTTCAATACCCATTACCTGATGTGGAGAAAGTGGACCACGTAATCCAATTCGGTAATTTAGAAACCATTGCTTTTCACAGCGAAGGAATGCTGTCAGGGATGAGGCTGATAAGCGACCACGAGCCCTTCCAATCGATTGTGCTTCGGGAGGAACCTGTGCTGGCATAATGGAACCTCAGAAATCAAATGAGTAAAAATCACCTTTAGCACGCTGTTCTCTGTCTTTACGACTAGCTGCTTTGTTTATTCTCGGACGCTTTGAATCGTGATCTCGCCTAAAGGTTACATCGACTCCACTGAGGAAGCGATTCATTCCAGCGCGTAATTCGAACGGACCTTCTGCCATTCCTTGCTTGCCACCTTCACCTTCGAATACAAGAAGAGAATCTGATACGATATCGATGAAATATACGTCATGGTCGATAACGAATGCCGCTTTTTCATTGGATTCCATTGTTCTGCGTATTGCTTTTGCAGTTTCCATACGAGTATTTGCATCTAGATGAGCGCTAGGCTCATCGAGTAGATACAAATCAGCCTCTTTGCCTAAACAGATCGCAATGGCCACTGCCTGAGCCTCTCCTCCTGAGAGATTGTTTACTTGTTTAGCAAGTAATTCATCGACACCTAAAGCACGGATGACGGTAGCATGGTATTCACCTGCTCTCCATCGAGGCCCGACTTCAGCATCTAACCAAGTCTGAACTGTACAATCCATATCAATATCAATATGTTGAGGTTTGTAAGAGATAGTTGCATCTGCTGTGACCCAACCTGCATCGTATTCATACTCTCCTGCTAGGATTTTTATCATTGTAGATTTGCCAGTACCATTTGGACCAACAACTCCTACAACTTCAGCCTGGTGTACCTTTCCATCTCCCGTTTTAAGATGGAAATCTCCAAGTTTTTTCTCTAGTCCACCCCATTCAACTACAGGATAGCCAAGTTCGCTAGAACGATTTGTGTGAGTTTGAAATTTGATAGGTTTGTCTCGAATCCTGACATTTTGCTCAGGAAGGAACCCATCAAGGTAGGCGTTTATGGCTTGACGGGTTGAGCGGGCAGGGGTGAAAATGCCGTATGCTCCTTTCAAACCATATACAATATGAACTAAATCTGCTAATACATCTAGAACCGCTAAATCGTGTTCGATAACTATTACTCTAGATGTCTCTGCTAGCTCTTGGATAATTCCAACAACCCGCATCCTTTCATAAATATCGAGATAGGATGACGGTTCGTCAAAGAAATACACATCAGCATCCTTCAATATAGTGGCACAGATTGCAACTCTTTGCAATTCACCGCCAGATAATTGATCTAAGTTTCTATCCAGTAGATGGTCTATCCCAAGTTTTTTGACCATCTCGAGATAGGCTCCTCTTTCATCTACTGAAGTAAGTAGATCGCCAACATTACCCTTTACTGCTTTAGGAATATGATCCACGTATTGTGGCTTCAATGCCACTGTAATCTCTGATTTGCTTACATCTATCAGGAAATCTCTCAATACACCACGCGGCAGGCTAGCGATAACATCCTCCCACCAGACTTCATCTGCTTCAAAATCGCCGAGATTTGGAATAACAGAGCCGCTCAATATGTTGAATGCAGTGGATTTCCCCATTCCGTTGGGGCCCAAGATACCGACAACTGAGTCTTTAGATGGGGTTGGAAGACGAAATAATCTGAATCCATTTAGAGAGTAGCGGTGAATCATGTCACTCTCTAACTCAGAAGGTAATTGAGTGATGATAAGAGCATCGTGTGGGCACTTGTTGACACAAATACCACAACCGATGCATAGGGCTTCTGAAATATGGGGTTTGCCAGTTGATTCATCCATCACTACGCATTCTTGCCCATTACGAACCGGAGGGCAGAATGTCATACATTCGTCCACACATTTCTTTGGTTGACAATTGTCTTCCTTCAAAACTGCAACTCGCATACTATTCCCCTCCTGTAAAGTCGTCTAGTCTAATGTTCATGAATCAGCCGGTAGTTATGGCAATACGAAGCCAGTTAGCAATCAAGCAACGGCGTACCGTATTTGCCAAAAGGCAAGTATCTTGCCTAAACCAATCCCTTAACGTGCTCGTGTCCACGAATTAGCGTGGTAGTACATGGAGTTGGGAACTTCATGCTAGCCTTACGTAGCGCATCCTTAGCAACAAGATAGTTCTCGGGAGTGAATTGGAGTGATATAACACGCTGTCCACGCTTTACACGTGCTGCAGTACCAACATTCTTTCCGAATGCACAGCGCATTCCTTGAGAAACACGGTCTGCACCCGCACCTGTAGCCTGCTTATTCTCACGTAGAATGTGATGAGGGTAGGTGTGGACACGAAGTGCGTAATTCTCTACACCCGCTGCATTTCTGATTGTTGAATTGGATATAACACGGGCTGCTTCGAGTGCAGTGTGCCTGATCTG
>Ga0308022_1000668_pt1 | contig 12570 bp, 10 predicted proteins | sample Neamet353_FD_201297 | JGI IMG/M metagenome (GOLD analysis project Ga0308022, IMG submission 201297) | Marine microbial communities from water near the shore, Antarctic Ocean - #353 | ecosystem: Environmental > Aquatic > Marine > Unclassified | place: Southern Ocean | collected 2014-10-02 | reverse complement strand
CACTACAGCCTCAACTCCTCTTTGCAATGCAAAACCAGCTCCTTGAGTTTGTTCAGGTGTTGAAAGAACGGCAGCGATTTTGGTAGGTGTCCCTTCACAGGCAGCCAAGAGGTTCTCAATTGGAATCATGGACCAGTTAGAGAATTCGAGAACTAACCACTCGACACTCCCTATCAAAGAGCGTGCATAGTTTTGTGAGGCTTCTCCGTCAAGCATAACCAGACTTCCCACAAGTTTGCTCGTGCACATCAGACGATTTCCATCACAAAAAAAATCCGTTTTCGAATCAGTTGGTTTTGAGAGAAGCATGCGGTCAGCCCCTTCAAATGTTGAAACTGCACTTTCTATAGAAGAGCGCCTATCAATCCAAACTTCCATATTTATTCCTCAAAGTCCACAGGTGTCCATCGCTTCATCTACTGTGGAATCTTGATGTACAAGCATCACCAATGCCTTGGCAATTGCTTCGACGTTTGGATGAGCAAACACTTGCCGGCCCATGCATATTCCAGATGCACCGGCATCAAGTGCATCACGCACCATTGTCAAAATTGCTTTCGAATCACCAGTAGCAGGCCCTCCTGCGACTAATACGGGGATTGGTACAGCGGAAGTGATTTTCATGAAACTCTCTTTGTCACCTGTCCATGTTGTCTTGGCAGCGTCACAACCTAACTCAAAAGCGAGTCGGACTGCATGTGCGTTTGCGTTTGTAACATCGCCTTCCATGATTGAGAGATGTTCGCCGCGTGCATATACCATACCAAACATTGGCAACTGGTGATGCAGTGCTGCTCGGCTCATTTGCCCCATACGCTCAATCATTATTGCCTCATTTGGACTGCCCATGTTGACTTGGCAAGAGACGCCGAGTCCACCTCTCGGTAGAACTTCATCAGCATTACCTACCAATACTTTGTTCGAACTATCCGGTCCTGCGTGTCGTGTTGATACCGAGAAATGTACAACCATGTCAGTTGAAGAGTCTTGACAAAGGTGGCCATAGTGACTCACCAATCCCTTTTGGGCAACAATTGCATCAACGCCAGCTCGTACCAGTGAGCGGATCACATGCTCAGTATCTGTAAGACCATCAACTGGAAAATCAGATGCACCATGGTCAATTGGAATCCATACGCCTCGTCCGTTTGGAAGCAATGAGTCCAAACGAGATGCCTTGTCCATGGTTCTCCCAAAACCCGCTTGTTCTCAAGGTTTTGCCCGTGTTAATCGGAATCAATTTGCTCACTCGACCACTTCATCATGGCTAATTCAGCTCGATTGAGGTGTTCTTGTAAGGTTGAGCGTGGTATTTTCATCAATTCAGAGAGTTCTCGTAATTTGATTTTTTTGGGATGGTCATAATATCCTGATGTAGCGGCTACTTTGACGCATTCAATCTGGCGTTCGGTGAGGATTCCTTCGATAAGACTCGCATTGTCTTCCATTTCCACGACTTTAACGATATCTGGTGGAAGTAATTCTCTACATGTTTTCAAGAATTGAGAAATACCTGCTGGAACTCCACGAACTGTAATATTTATTCCTTCCCCGCCATAGGTGTACGGTGGGAGAATATGAATGTTGGAAAAACGTATTGCTGCTATCGAAAGTGGGTGAGAGTTCCAAACGACAAGATAGCCAGATTGACCCCCATCAAGTTCGGATTCAACCGTCAAAAAGGGGACATCATTCAAATCTTGAGGTCCCTTTCCTTCACAAAAGTTAGGAAAAATCAACTGTCGAATTCCCTTTTCGCCGATATCAAGGTGCCCAACAACCTCGAGAGAGTTGGCAATTTTCGCAATTGGACCATATTCGGACCTTGCGACCGTCTCAGCAGTCCACTTAAGATGAATTTCTCGCACAGACACACCACTTGATAATATCATATAAATTACAGGTAGATATTTTGTAAAGCGAGATAATCGCAAAACCACAGAGAAAAATCTCATTTATTCAATTCTATTTCTACCGATGCTACCAAATGCTATCACCTCTTGCGAGTTCTAATGGCGGATGTTAGTGTACTGGGACAATATGTCCCTGTTTGTATGACCACTATCCTTGCTGGAGGTTTTATTTTTGGTCTTTGGCGTATTCTTACTCGTGATGATGTGACTGTCTCAACCCGTCAAGGGATGAACCCTGAAGGCCTTCGCTATGGATCTGGTTCTCAAGGATTTGGAAATGCCAAAATCGAAATCGATCGAAAGTTAGCCATTGTAGCAAATCGTCGCCGACGACAAGAGTCAATTGCAAGCCATTTGGAAACTGAAAACACAGAACGTCAAGCGAAACAACAACTTGACCAAACACGTGCTCGACAAGAAGCTGAGCATCAACAAATGTACGCCGATGCTCAAGAAGCAGCACAGAAAGAGGCTCGTCAAGCGTCTGAAGCGGCTCAAAATATTCGTGACCAAGAAGATGCAGCACGACGCCGTGAAGAAGAAGAGGCCCGCCTCGCTGCTGAGCGAGAAAATCAACGACAGTCAGACTTTTTGGCTGCTGAAGAAGCTCGTCTCTCTGAAATCGCAGCAGCACAACAGCAGCAAGTATCTTCCACAAATGCAAATTCAAAAGCCATTAAAGAACTTCAAGCACGATTAGAACGAGAAGGTGCTAAATCTTCTGATGTTCAAGTTTCACTCATGTGGAACAATTACAACGACCTTGATTTGCACATTGTCTGCCCGTCAGGGGAGCGTCTTCACGGCGGAAACAAAACTTCAGCATGTGGTGGAATTCTTGACGTCGATGCGAATGTACGAGCAGAAACCCGTAAGCCGGTCGAGAATGTCTTCTGGCCGGAAGGAACAGCTCCTGGTGGACAATATCACGTCTATGTGCATTATTACAAAAAGCACAACAAGCGCCGTTCCAAAGACCCAACTGTTTTCCAGATCATGGTGAACAGTGGTGGCGAAATGACCGAATATTCTGCTGAACTCAGTAAGGGTGACCCAATTATGCAAGTCTGTTCGTTTAACGTCTCATCAAAATCAGAACGAGATAAAGTAAAGCGAGAACTTGAAATGGAACTTAATTCACTCAAGAACCGGTTTACTGACGCTGATGCAGATGGCAGTGCACAACTTTCAATTGAAGAACTTGCAACGGCTACTGGTATGTCACTTGAAGAAGCTGAAGTCGTCCATAAGAAGGCTGACAAAGATGGCGATGGTTCTGTTTCACTCGATGAATATCTTTCTGCTTCTGATGTTCCAAGCGCTCCTGATTTGGAATCATTGGGTAATGAAGACTGAACAATCCAAGCAAATTGGTTTAGGAATTGTTGAATCATTGTTTGATTCATTCTCAAATACTCTTGAAGGAGTATCCTTTATTTCATGAGAGAATATCTTTAAGATTATTGCTTTCACATGCCTTACGAATCGAACGAGCAATTCGACGTCCTGTTGACATTCGTTGTTCGTTGATGTCAGAGTATGGTGACCCACCTACGAAGGGGTTTGAACCTGCGACAATTCGTGCGCTTATTTCGAACACTTTGAATTCGAGGGCATCAGTGACAATTGTTTCGAGGCAGAAAGGACCAATCATTCCACGGCTTCCTTCTTCCAATTCAAAGGATTCAGCAACAGTGCCTTCCGCCATTTCAAAAGCCCGAGGGAGTAAGGATTCACGGATGACAACTGGTTGATTACCTGTGACAACAAAAGAAGGCTCTACGCCCATCTCACGCAAATCTCGGAGTGAACCTAATTTGTAGAATTCATCGACATTCGACTCGTCTCTTCGATCCATTGAAAGCAACTCAAGTCGGCCCAAATCCTTCCCAGCATGTGAGCCTTTACCACGTACTTGAAAACCATCGGTTGCAGTAGGGTCAAAGAAAAAGTGGAGGTAATATCGACATCCAAGGACATATTCTTGAATGGTAAATTCTTCTTCAATATCGACGTTCCGTCGGAAGTCACGATAGTTTCGTGCGATGAAATAGCCTCTGCCACCTTTTGCTCCAGCATACTTGACAATAACCGGACCTTCGATATCGTGAGGGTCTTCGAGAACTTTCGGCATTGTACAACCACCGCCTTCAAGCCAACGACGTTGACGCTCACGACTACTTTCCCAATGGAGAATTCCACGGTTTCCGAAAGTAGGGACTTGGAGTTCTCGGTAATTCGATGAACCAAGATATTCGACTAAAGACCCGTGAGGGATAATCACTACATTTCTCTCACGGAACCATTCAGCATGGTCCAGCATTTCACGATAATTCTCAAGCATCAACCATTCATCAGGTTCAGCACCAGGGAATGCTTTGTAGAAACGTCGTCGGTTTTCACCCACTGCAATTCCAAGTGTACGGAAACCTTCAACACGGGCACCATGCAGTATTTGCAAAGAAGAATGTGAGGCAACAACACCGATTGTAATGTTGTCTCGGTCGTAGTTGGCAAGCCAGCCTGCCAGTGTATCTGAATCTACGCCCATGTCGAGGGGTTCAGTATTTGCGATATGAGTGTTATGATTGGAATATCTTCTAGTGAGTATTCTTTTGGCATTCTCAAGGCGCTCTGTATCAGTCTCCAATTGGTTTTTTGCCACAACAACAACAAGCCCTCCGCTCAAACTTGTTGTATGGCATGGTTACAACTTGCATTCCGGCTTCTTCTTTCAGGTGGATTGATTGTCGGTGCGAGTGAAATTGCAAAGAAGAATGATGTTTTTGGGGCTTTTCTCGCTTCTTTACCCTTGATTTCTATCTTTGCCATGATTTGGTTGTACAATGATACGGGTGATACTGAACAGATTGCAATATTCAGCAAGGACATCTTTTGGTTGGTCATCCCATCTTTGGTATTGTTCCTCACCTTGCCCTTTTTCCTGCAGAGGGGTGTCGATTTTTGGCCTGCACTTGGGATGTCGATCTTCCTCACTCTTCTCGCCTATGCTTTCGGTTTGAAAGTAGCAAGTGGCTCGACTTCTTGAACAGCAGAGTCCACCCATATTCCCCCCAGAACGAGTGAAGAGTTCAAGGGCTTGACCCCTATCCAAAAACATGACCGACGACGCACCATCACATCGCATGACTTACGGAGGCTATTTGCAATTGGATGAGTTACTGACTCTCCAAGACGGTCCTCAAGGTTACAGCCCGTCTCCATCGAACGATGAACAGCACTTCATCATCGTCCACCAAGCGTTTGAATTATGGTTTAAACTCATTTTGCGTGAACTAAAAGAAACCCATACTCTGCTTAATCAGGAGCATGTTGCAGAAGAAAAGTTACCTCAAATGGTCCATCATTTAGACCGTGTGACCGAAATTTTCCGCCTTCTTTCAAATCAATGGAAGGTCATGGAGACTCTGACTCCACAAGGCTTCTTGGCTTTCCGAGATAAACTCGGTACTTCGTCAGGATTTGAATCATGGCAAATGCGGGAATTAGAAGTGCTTCTTGGGCTTGATAATGCACAACGAATGGGAGGGATGGATCCTTTGCTCCACATGAAAAAACTCGCTAAGGAAGGTAAAGTCACAGCGTCAGTTCTCGCTGATTTTGAAGCAACATCAAACCAACCATCGCTTCGTGAAGCACTTTCTTCTTGGCTTGCTCGGACTCCGATTAACGGCTCATTAGCAGGTTCTGAAGGTGATTCCAAAGTTATTGAAGATTTTGTTGAAGGTCATGTTGAGGCAATGCGGACACATGGTGAAGAGGTCATCGCACATATCGTTGCCATCGGCCACGGTGAAGAAGCACCGGTCCGTTCTCGAATTGAAGCCGGTACCGTGCAAGCTGCAGAATTCCTACGTCCTGATGGGGTTCTTTCACGTTCCAGAGCCGGTTTACTGTTTATCGAATCGTATCGGGAACTGCCTTTACTTTCGTGGCCTCGGAAACTTATTGACTCCTTTGTAGGACTTGAACAATCCATGTTACTCTTCCGTTCTGCGCACGCTCGAATGGTTGAACGAATGATTGGCCGTCGAATGGGAACAGGTGGCTCAAGCGGTGTGGATTATCTCGATGCTACAACCAAATACCGAGTTTTTGTTGATCTTTGGGCTGTAAGAACAATGCTTGTGAAACGTGAAGCACTACCGGATGTTGAACAAGCCGAATTCTACGGCTTTGCTTCAAATGATTGATTCAATCAAGGTGTGGGTCGATATCGATTGGAATGAGTTCGTGTTCATACTCATACAAAGCAATTTTAAGAGGGTCGAGGACGAAGCGTACTGATGCTTCTTCAAGACCGTAGAGTGAGACGAGTTCGTCCATAAACGCTTCACGCAAGACTTCTTCGTTTGCATAAAGCGGAGCGCCCATTCCAATTTGGAGTGCGCGTGCGCCAATAATCCGTGCTCGTTCAAATCGTGTGTGGAGTCGTGCTGGTTTGACCATAAGATACACCTGCGAGTACACCCGCACTCTGCCGACTTACCTACTGGTCTTGAACCTAACCCTCGGTTCAATCGGATTCTCAAGGCTATTCTTCTTCATTCGAGGGTTGTCTTGAGAGGTTCCAACGCATGTAGAGTGCAGGTGCTAAAGCAGCAAGAAGGATACCGGTCCAGAGGCTTGATCTTTGACCGGGGGACATGCCTTGTGTGCCGACTATTTTGCCCGTGTCTGTATCGTCGTACAGTTCTACTCCATTCGCTGGACTCGATGAATCACTCACTAATTGGTACATGCCCGTTTGTTCTAATATGACAACTAAACTTCCATTGAAGTCTTCGAGTAAGTCTGAAATATTCCCAGACCCATTTAATGCATTGAATTGCATCATATCTGTGGCGAGTGTTGGATGTGTACGGTTCCGGTCGGGGTGTTCCATTGCCTCGGTTCGCCATACGCTTACTCGGTCACCTTGCGATGCTTGCCAAGTAAGGCTTCCATTGTTCAATTCTATATCGGAGAGGCCGGAATAGGAGGTCGAGCGTTGGCTAAGAGCATTTGACAGTTCGAGGCCTTGACTTGAACCGGTAAGTAAGCCTTGACCATCGACGACAAGACTCGGTAAAAACAGTAACCTGTGTTCATTTTCAAATCGAAGTTTCGAAGCACTGAGGAATGAAGCATCGGCAACCGAGGGGTGATGTTGAATCACGAAAGTATCCGTACGATTCAATGCATCTATTCCGTCTTCAATCAACTCGCACGGCTCGCACCAATCAGCACCATAGTATTCGACCAAATGTTCCACCCGTTCACCTGTGCATGAGGTAGAATCGGAGCACGATGAGTCAAAAACTACAACGTCATACATGGTGGCGAAAAGAGGCTCTTCAGCCGAGACGTGGCTCGATGAAGGCAAGGTACTGGTCATCACGAATACCAAAATCAGTATTGACAAAATCTGCACCTTGGTTCTCGCCACGGTTGCTGGGTGTAGGAATGTGTTCAAAAGGGAACTGCACCCACCACTACCTATGGGGCAGGCATGGTGGCGGCGACCGTCGACCCTTCCACTCGTTCTTCTCGTAATGGCTCTGTGTGTCATCATAGCAGGTGGTACAATCCGTATCAACGATGCAGGTGAATCGTGTCCTGACTGGCCTCTCTGTTTTGGGACATGGGGCTTTGACGTCTCTGCCGAAGAACAAGGTGTGTATTGGGACGAGAATCCTGATGAAATCGATTCACGCGGCATTGATCACCGTTACACAACCTTCGAAATTTTCTCTGAATGGTTCCATAGGGTTTTGGTAGGCATCATTGCCATCCCTGTTCTTTTGAATGCCGTACTTGCCTGGAAAATGATGGCAACTTATGGTAAGACAGTGTATCGTTCTACTCTTGTTTCTGGCGTGCTGCTGATTATACAAGCTTTGGTTGGGGCTCTAACTGTTTCAATGGATAATGTCGATTGGTCGGTAGCGTTACACCTTTCTCTTGCCAGTATTTTCACTTCCACTTTCTTATTCCAATACTTTGCAATGCGCAAAGCAGAGGGTTCTGAGTCGCCATTATTTTCTATGGCTTCTGAATATGTTTCAACAAACCGACGTCGTGTTGATGCTATGGTAGGTTCAGTGTTTACTCTCCTAATTCTTGGAGCATGGGTATCATCAACTGCTGGTGGTCAATACAATCAAGGTTGTTCAGTAGGATTTCCAAACGGCTGGCCAAAATGTAACGGCAACTTGCTTCCATCCTTCGATGGGCCTGGTGTTTTAGTTCAAATGATTCACCGTTTTGGTGCAGTTCTTGTTGGGTTAGTTTTGGTTTCAGGTTCTGCTCGCCTTCGAAGTGAAGCTCGAACCCACAATGTAACGCCCTTGTTCGGACGCATTACTGACTTTACTGCAGGCTTATGGATTCTCAATGTTCTTGTCGGGGGCTCCTATATTGTTCTAGCAGACATGGAAGATTTCCCAGAATGGGTGTCTCTTCTTCACTTGGTTTTTGGGATTAGTTGTTTCCTTGTAGCCGTTTCAGCATCCTTCTTCTTACGCTTAAGCACGGACCCAGATTCATCTGAGGAGGAATGAACATGACCGGTGAGGCGGAGGAGGGTTTAGCGCCACATCCAGGTTGGTTCAAGGTGTTCACGCAATTGATGAAATTGCGTGTAATCGTTTTACTTCAGGTTACTGCCGTTTGCGCTATACTTGTCCATGACCTTCTCGCTCGTCATGGTTTACTTGACGTTGAACGTTCTTGGACAGATACTTTCTCAACTATCCTTCTTACTGTGGTTGCAGGCACCCTCTCTGCAGGCGGTTCAAATTCGATCAATATGTGGTATGATGCAGATATTGACCCCCACATGCGCCGGACAATGAATCGACCAGTTCCACAAGGGCATATATCTGCTCGAGGTGCCCTCATCTTTGGATTAATCATAGCGATATCTGGTTCTTCTCTCTTCTTTTTAGTTCACTGGAAAGCAGCTTTTTGGTCTTTTTTCTCGGTAGCATTCTATGTCCTCGTGTATTCAATGTGGCTGAAACGCCGTACACCTCAGAATATTGTGGTTGGAGGTCTTGCAGGCGCAACACCTCCGCTTATTGGATGGGCCGCTGCCGCTGCTTCATCGATTGATTCGAACAACCCGTTCGATTTGGGTTCACCGATTCCATGGATGCTATTTCTGTTGATTTTCCTTTGGACACCGCCGCACTTTTGGGCTTTAGCGCTGTATAGATCTGGAGAATACGGTAAAGTTAACATTCCAATGATGAATGAAGTGAAAGGCCCAGAATATACGTTGTTTCAATCAAAGATTTACTGCGTCCTTCTTTTGATGCTTGGCTCTGTGCCTTGCTTTTGGCCGAACAGTGGTCTTCCACTTCTCTGGGCATTCCTTGCAGGTGGTTTGACGCTGTGGTATTCAAAATCAGTTTGGGATATTGATCCACTTGAAGAACTCGATGAAAACGGTCGTATGCCAAAGGCAGCACGTTCCTTTTTCCGTTCCATCTACTATCTCGGTTGGATGCACGTTGCTTTGGTGGCAGTCTGCATCATCCCTCCTGAATGGCTTGGTGTTCTCGGGCCATTGGCCTGAGTACATCGGTTTTCCTTCTGTTTAGTGAACTGTGCCAACCGTCATGTTCATGACTGCCTCGACGGTCGCCGAGTTACTGCGGCAGTCGCATAGCCTGGCCATTGCGCTGGATTGCTAATCCAGTGGTGTTTCACCTCGGGAGTTCGAATCTCCCCTGCCGCGCCATCAATTCTCAATCAAAGAAGTCTTCGAATTCGTCCGCAGTCTCACGAGCGCCCGACCTTCGGTTACGTGCGTTCACGACTCGCTTCAATCGCTTTCGCTTCTTGATGAGGAGAGGTAGAGAAATCATACTGAGGACAAGAGTCATCAAGGCTACTATGCCAGTTGTTTTGAATTCATCAATTTCCATATAATCGGTGAGGGTGCCCAGCCATTCAACTCCAAGCGGTGGTTCAGGTTCTGGCGGTGGGAGTGGGATGAGGTGTTGATTGAAGTCCCACCATTGGTCATCGATGACTACGCGGATGGAATTGACTGGGTAGTTGACTTCCATCAACTGATTTCCTACTGAATCAACAGGTGCAAGAATGTAGTATGATGTGCGCAATGGTCGAATATTTTCGTCGATAATTCCGCTTGTATTGTAGTAACCAGTTTCACCAGATACTCCAGCCATACCAGTTTCCAATGGTTGAAGGAACGTCAAATCGATTCCATCTGGCCTTTGATCAGTTCGATACAGATTCCATGTGACATTACCAGTGGTTTCTTGGTCAGGCCAAACCCATGTCATGTTCAAATCATAGCACATTGACCAATCGTTCTCAATTTTATAACATTCAGTGTCATTGGTAAAGGTCGTCGTAACTTGAATTGCTGATACTGATTTCTCAGGTGCGACGGCATCGCCACAAAAGGCTAAGCTTTGCCCATTATCATCACTCGATATTTCGATATGCGTAAAGTCAGGGTTTCCTTCACGGTCTGCAGGCATAATGGCGTACGATGCACAGGTACCGGTAGCGAGTGGCGAAGGATCAATCCACGAGGTAGAATCAGGGGTCACGGAGGCAGTGAGTGAGTCTTCGGTCAATTGCTCCCATATGAACTCGTTAAAGTCAGGGTAGGGAGGTGGGAACACTGTACCTGCACCATCCTCTACGATTAGTTTGAATATGTTCCATGAACCGATATAGGGGTTTTCTATATCTCCAGTAGGACTCCATTCGAGTTCTATGCTTCCCCCCTCAAGTTGTGTGGATTCAAGAGGGCCACTACTGGCATTTGCAGGAGGTGCGGTGCCGATTATCAGTAAGACGCCATTTTCTGTAAGCGTCACGTCGAATGAATTATCGATGTTCTTGGTATAGTCGTCCAGGTAAGTCCAGATGTTGTCATCGAGTGATGATAAGAAGCGTACATCAACTGTTTCAAGTGGAATGTTTGATGGTAGGAGTGCCGAAGAATTGAGGTGAATCTCCATGCGTTCCATTCCGGTGTTGTTTGAGTTATCTTCATTTGCTAATATTTTGTATGAGAGCAGCATAAGAGGTTGTCTTCCTTCACCGATTCCATACTGGGTTCCGAGTACGGGTAATATTGATTCATGTTCAAGGTAGGATAAGGAGCGTGTAACTGCTTGTCCGGTGAAGAAGGGTTCGTTATCTAGTGAGACATAGTTGAACAGTGTAATGTCTTCGTGAACCGACTCGAGGCTTCCGAAGGCATCGGTTACTCGAAGCGTAATGATGTGGTCGCCGAGTCCGAGTACAGAGCCTGAAACATTAAGCAACTGTCCATAACCAAGGCTAATAATTCCAGAAACCCACCAAGAATAGTTCAGTGGCTGAGCAGCTGTTGGGCCCGTTCGTGCGACCATTTCTATGTATTCTCCAGTGGTATAGATGCCCAGGGGATTACTCTGCGTGATTGCAGCGTTCATGCTACCGGCAATGATTTCAGTTTGCTCGCTAAGGCTGTTATCGCCGGTTTTAATGTCAAACCCTTCGGAGAACGAAGCAGGGACGTTAATTGTTAATGTGCGTCCAGCACCGATTGTTGAAAGATTAAACATACAAGTGCGAGATTCAGTAGGTTTGAGATCGACGATTATACATTGATTTTCTTCATCAACATTTCCTAGCTGGTCATACACTTGAAAGGAAACGATGACCTCTCCAACTGATAAATTACCTTTGTTGGTGATGGTTGAATGAACCATGTCCTCTCCGTAGTAGTATTCGCTTGAAGTTGAGTCATGGCCAGGTGCCATAGAAGTTGCTTGTAAGTCGAGAGTATTATCCAATACGATGATGACCTCTGAATTGTCATTGATCGGATTTAAGTCTGCATATGGTGTTCCGCTGCTGTTGAACAGCCCCCACGCAAGCGTAAATGTCCCTTGAGATGAATGCGTGAATGCTGGCATAGTACGGGTGAAGGTGGATATCCCACCCCATGATGGAAGGTTTGATACATCGGTATATGATTCAGAAAGTAAACTGGTTTTGTCCTCATTCCAAAGTTGCCACCCAAGTTGAGCCACAAAGTTACAAGTGCCACATGCTGTGACTGAGCCTTTGATTTCCATTGTATAATCTGTATCTGTGTTGAGAATCCTCTGACCATCATAGACGGCAAGGTCAGTTAAGATGCTTGTCGGGTTATGCATTGGATCAACAGCAAGATCTACAAATGAGCGTGTGAGATTTATTAGGAACGTAAAAGAGTCATCGGAGGGATCTTGGTCCAATAAATCAAAAGCATAAACGATGGTAAAAGTTCCTTCATCTCCAGACGGGTTCCAAGCATTTGGAGTCAAGAAGTCAATGGTTTCCCCTGGGTAAATTGTTGGTAATGAGAAACTTCCACGGTCGTCGAAATTTGATTTACAAATCGAAGTTTCAATCTCTCCGATACACACATACCACTTCAGACCACGATTCGCAATAGGTTGTAACCCTTGATTTGATATTGAAGTGTTAAACTGAATCGGGTCCCATGAAGAGCCCCATGAATCTTCAAGAGGTGAATTCGTCGCTTGAATCGATAAATCACCTGATTCTGCTGCCGCTACAGTTGGCAGAGTTAACAGCCCGGTAAAAGATGCAAACAGAAGGAGGAATACCAACG
>Ga0308022_1000646_pt1 | contig 12805 bp, 10 predicted proteins | sample Neamet353_FD_201297 | JGI IMG/M metagenome (GOLD analysis project Ga0308022, IMG submission 201297) | Marine microbial communities from water near the shore, Antarctic Ocean - #353 | ecosystem: Environmental > Aquatic > Marine > Unclassified | place: Southern Ocean | collected 2014-10-02 | reverse complement strand
TTGCATTAGTGTTCATGGATTGAAGGTAATCAAGGGCCGAAGCTGCATCACTTAACTCGCCAATTCCTTGATCATATTCGCCTTGCGACCGACCAACTCCTCGAAAGTTAAACCTAAGTACCGTAAACCCCATATTGTAAAAAGCATAATGTAAATTATAAACCACTTTGTTGTTCATGGTACCACCAAACTGCGGATGTGGCTGGAGTATGATCGCAATTGGTGAATCCTTAGTTTTCTGAGGATGATAGCGACCTTCAAGGCGACCTTCTGGGCCAGGGAATATAACTTCGGGCATTTTGTTCCTCTAGTATGTTTAGGCTCTTGCTTAGCTTGACGTTGGACAAGTGTCAGCTTAGAACCATTCTAAATAGCGTTGCGGTGTTTCGCTCTATGGACCCGGTTACGCAACCGGCGGCCATAGGTCAATTAATTTGAACTAAAAATGACAACTTGTTACAAAATGAGAGCATAAATTGGCATGAAACTATCAACCAAAGGTCGATACGGAATGGTTGCATTAGCTGATTTAGCTTTGCTGGATGTCTCAAAGTTATCATCGCTATCTGATATCGCGCGTCGGCAGGACATATCGTTACCCTATTTGGAACAGCTCTTTGTGAAATTGCGCCGTTCAAATTTAGTTGAATCAGTCCGCGGACCAAATGGGGGCTACAGGTTAGCTAGACCAGCGACAGAAATTCGTGTGGTAGATATTTTAAAGGCCTTAGATGAAACAGTGGATGCACTTCACAAAGGAGCTGGAGCCTCAGGTGGAGTTTCTGGCAGTAGGGCCCAAAGTGTTACTAATAGGTTGTGGGAAGTTATGAGTGCTCAGGTGTATGTATTTTTGCATCAGACGCGCTTATCAGACGTAGTTGAAAATACTTTGTCACCGTGTCCAGCAGTTCCTAATTTGCTTGAAATTATCGATTGATGCAAAGTCGAGTTTATCTAGATCATAATGCCACTACACCATTAAGACCTGAAGCTCGGGTAGCAATGATAGATGCTCTTGACGCAGTTGGAAATCCCTCATCAGTACATTTGGAGGGCCGGGCTGCAAAGGCGATAATCGAGAAGGCTCGGTCTCAAATTTCTAACGCTTTTGGGGTGGGTGCTCGTGACATTATTTTTACGAGTGGAGCAACTGAAGCTGCTGCCTTAGGTCTGCATGGCAGAGGTTTCAAAGCTGCAGGTATCGAACACGATGCCGTTTCCGCTTGGGTAGAACCAGACTTAAATATTGTAGCAGGCGAAGTCAGTGTCGAAATTCCTCAAAAAACAGCCTTACAGTTGGCTAATTCAGAAACAGGGATTATTCAAAAATTACCAGAAAGTTTGGGGTTTTGTGACATGACACAAGCATTCGGTAAAATTTCAACAAGTTTTGCTTGGACAGGCGCACTAATGGCATGCGCATCTGCGCATAAACTTGGTGGTCCAAAAGGAATAGGCTGTTTGTTGTTGCAACCTGGCCAATCAATTAGTGCACAATTACAAGGTGGTGGACAAGAAATGGGCCGGCGGGCCGGTACTGAAAATGTTGTTGGAATTGCTGGTTTTGGGGCTGCAGCCGAGGCTGCTGCTAAAGATCTTGCCGATGGAAAGTGGCGCGCAATTGAAAAACTTAGAAATAAATTAGAAAAGGTACTGGAAGCTAGTGGAAAACCTATTACCTACATAGGGAAGGAGATCTTAAGGCTTCCAAATACAGCATGTTTTTCGGCTCCTGGGTGGAAGGGCGAAACACAGGTAATGCAAATGGATCTAGCAGGCTTCGCGATATCGGCGGGATCTGCCTGTTCATCAGGAAAGGTAAAATCTAGCCGTGCCCTCGAAGCAATGGGATATGGAACAAATATCGCCAATTCCGCAGTGAGGGTATCACTTGGTTTGTTAACAACAGAAACCGAAATTCAACAGTTTGCCACAACTTGGTTGTCGGCATACGACAGTTTTTTAGCACGCAGGGCAGCTTGATGGGAATAGAAATGAACAATGTTGATGTAAAAGACGGCGTCGATGCAGACACAGTTGAGGCAGTTAGGGCTTTGTCCAGCACCTATAAATACGGCTGGAATACTGAAATTGAAATGGAATACGCTCCAAAAGGGCTCTCTGAGGACATTGTGCGCCTAATCTCATCAAAAAACAACGAACCAGAATGGATGTTGGACTGGCGTCTGTCGGCATACAGACGATGGCTCGAGCTCAAAGAGCCCAATTGGGCAATGGTAGACTATCCTTCAATTGATTTTCAAGATCAGTATTATTATGCCCGCCCTAAAAGCATGGTAGAAAAACCAAAGTCATTGGACGATGTAGACCCAAAACTACTTGAGACCTATAAGAAATTAGGCATTCCCCTCAAAGAACAGGCACTACTAGCAGGTGTTGAGGCTCCAGAAGGTGAACGAAAGGTGGCTGTCGATGCTGTATTTGATTCAGTATCAGTGGGCACCACATTCCAAGCAGAACTAAAAAAAGCTGGTGTAATTTTTTGTTCGTTTTCAGAAGCTGTTAAAGATTATCCGGAACTGGTTAAAAAATATCTTGGATCAGTTGTTCCTGTTTCTGACAATTATTATGCAACTTTAAACTCAGCTGTTTTTTCAGATGGATCGTTTGTCTACATCCCTGAAGGTGTACGCTGTCCAATGGAACTAAGTACTTATTTTAGAATTAATGCTGAAAATACAGGGCAATTTGAGCGAACTTTAATAATCGCTGATAAAGGATCTTATGTCAGCTACTTGGAAGGCTGCACTGCACCAAAGCGCGATGTAGCGCAACTTCATGCTGCAGTTGTAGAACTAGTCATTTTAGACGACGCTGAGATTAAATATTCAACTGTGCAAAATTGGTATCCAGGAGACGAAAACGGTAAAGGTGGTATTTATAACTTTGTAACGAAACGAGCAGATTGTCGTGGAAATCGCTCGAAAGTTATGTGGACTCAAGTAGAGACTGGATCAGCAGTGACTTGGAAATACCCGTCGTGCATTCTGCGTGGTAATGAAAGCCAAGGAGAATTTTACTCGATTGCCATTGCCAACAATATGCAACAAGCGGACACCGGCACAAAAATGGTACATTTAGGGAAAAACACTAAATCTCGCATTGTTTCAAAAGGGATAAGTGCTGGTAAAGCGCAAAATACTTATCGCGGACTTGTCTCAATGCATCCAAAAGCAAAAGATAGCCGAAATTTTACACAATGCGATAGTTTGTTAATTGGTGATAAATGTGGTGCCCACACTGTGCCATATATTGAAGTAAAAAATAATTCATCGCGCGTGGAGCATGAGGCAACAACTTCAAAGGTTGATGATGATCAATTGTTTTATTGCCGTTCTAGAGGAATGGGCGAGGAGGATGCGGTGGCTCTCGTTGTAAATGGGTTTTGTAAAGAAGTATTGCAAGCGCTGCCAATGGAGTTTGCTATGGAGGCACAGCAATTAGTTGCAATCTCACTCGAAGGTTCGGTTGGATAATTTGATGGGTGTGAAGTCAGAGGAAGGTTACATAAAGAGCTGATTGGTTTCATTCTGTAACCTCTACCTCGTTGCTACAAAAATCATTAGTGCCTAAAATGGCCTTAGGAATAATTAAAATGCTTGAAATAAAAAACCTACACGTCCAGCTTGAGGAAGAAGATAAAAAAATTCTAAAAGGTGTAAACCTTTCTTTAGATCCTGGAAAAGTACATGCCATCATGGGTCCAAATGGTTCAGGGAAATCAACACTTTCTTATGTGCTTTCTGGGAAAAAAGGCTACGAGGTTACATCAGGGTCAGCTCATTTAGAAGGTAACGATCTCCTAGTGATGGATCCAGAAGAGCGCGCCGCAGCAGGGTTGTTTTTAGCTTTTCAGTATCCAGTAGAAATACCTGGTGTCGGAAACATGACGTTTTTAAGATCTGCCGTAAACTCACAACGGAAGTTGCGCGGCGAACCAGAAATGACTGCTGGAGATTTTTTGAAAGCTGTTCGCGATAAAGCTAAACACTTAAAAATTGATTCAGATATGTTGAAACGTCCAGTAAACGTTGGGTTTTCTGGTGGTGAAAAAAAGCGCAATGAAATTTTGCAGATGGCGATGCTTGAACCAAAAATGTGTATTTTGGATGAAACAGACAGCGGCTTAGATGTCGATGCGATGAAGTTAGTTGCTGAAGGAGTTAATGCCCTTCGCGATAAAAACCGTACATTTTTAGTTATTACTCATTACCAGCGGCTTTTAGACCATATTAAACCAGATATTGTGCACATTATGGCGGCAGGAAGGATTATTAAATCAGGCGGACCAGAACTTGCACTTGAGGTGGAAAATAACGGTTATGCTAAGCTGTTGGAGGAGAGTTCTTAGTGGCTTCTTCTTTACGTGGTGATACGGCTGATAGGCTGCGGTTAAATGAAAATTTATTGGCTACATCTGGCCAGTGGTTTAAAAATGCACGCTTAGCTGCGGCAGAGCGAGTGGAAAGTCAGGGGCTACCTCAACGCCGCGACGAATACTGGGGCTATACACAACCAGATGCTTTTTTACAAAAAAAAATTGATTTTGACGTAGACTTGAATTCACCTTTAGAACTACTTTCCAACGAGTTGTCAGAGGTAATTAATTATAAAAATGGTATACTCCAAGAAAAAAAATTGCCAGCCATACCAGGGTGCTCTGTCGAAAGCTTAAGTGATGCGGCAACGTTGGACAACCATTGGGCGGGTACCGTTTTTGGTAAGCTTGAGGCTGTTGGTCAGATCCCTGTCCAAAGATCTTTGGCGGCGCTGAATACGGCAACAGCGTCGCAGGGTCTGTTAATACTTGTAACGGGTAAAGTAAAAAAACCAATTAGGATTAATGCTGTCTGCGAAGGCAGTTCAGACATAATAATTCACCACATTATAAAAGTCGAGCGGGGTGCGAATGTTACCTTAATTGAGACGGGCCAATATGGGGCTCGAGCGAATGTAGTTTTAGAAGTGGAAGTAGAGGAGGATGCTACTTTTAATCACATCCGGTTGCAAAACGGTTACGAGCATAACGCACTTACGCATATTTTTGGACGTATTGGTACAAATAGTTCTTTTAAATCTTTTACACTAACGTCGGGTGGTAGGTTAACACGTAACGAATGCATTTTAGATTTAGTAGGTGATTCATCCAGGGTTTCTGTTGCTGGTGCTTGTATAGGTGATGAAAAATTTCATCATGACGACACCGTTTTTGTTACACACAACGCGGCAAACTGCGAAAGCAGGCAGGTATTTAAAAAAGTGCTTCGAGACGGTTCAGTCGGTGTTTTTCAGGGCAAAATTCTTGTTAAAGCAGGTGCGCAAAAAACTGATGGATATCAGATTAGTCAATCTTTGCTACTGGATGATAATAGTCAGTTTCTTGCTAAACCTGAACTTGAGATTTACGCCGATGATGTTGTTTGTTCACATGGCTCAACATCTGGTGCTATCGATGAGGAAGCCCTTTTCTACCTTCGCTCACGTGGCGTTCCAAAAGCAAAAGCAATTGATTTGTTAACCCTTTCCTTCATTGCTGAAGCTATTCAAGAAGTGGAAAGTCCTGAATTGGCAGACGCTCTTTTGGCACATGTTACGGCTGTACTCGAGGTAAGGTAAATAAATGGCCCTAACGTTAGATATAATTGAATCTCACATTCGCCCACGCAGGGTTATGGCGCGCCTACTTAAGATGGGAGTACGCGAGGACCGTATTTTTGCTATGTTGCTTGCGGGTTGCCTGATATTGTTTATGGCTCAATGGCCGTACCGGGCACGACAAGCGCATTTAAGTGGTGAAACCCTGACCGATTACATTCAACATGATGCGTTAGCGTTAATATTTATTTTACCATTAATTGCTTATGGCTTTGCAGGTTTACTACGTTTGTTATCAAGAGTATTTCGAGCAAAAGCTAACTATTACTCGGCACGTTTAGCACTATTCTGGGCTTTGCTAGCTGCGTCACCTGCTGTCATATTGTCGGGAATGATTAAAGGATTTGTAGGGTTAGGACCGATAAATTCGGTATTTGGTGCTGCTTGGTTTGTTATATTTTTATGGGTTTTAGTAAATTCCCTCCTTGAGGCAGAGCAATGAACTTCCTAGTGGATCTGTTTAAATTGAGTTTTTTGGATCCTAGCGCAGCGGGCGTTAGGTTGCTAGAGTTACGCCCAAACATTAAGACCGCCCTTAGCGCATTTACAGTCTCAATTATATTTGCTGTTATTATGATATTTGCTTTTAATGGCTTCGGATTAGTGGTGCTTTTACCAGGCCTTCCAGCTTTATCACCAATTTTTGTTGTCCTAATTGTTGGTGTTGGAAACCTAGCTTTAGTCGCGTGTATCATGTTAGCAGGCCGTGTTTTTCAGGGAGAAGGATCTTTTTCTAACGGTGTTTTATTATTTGCTTGGATGCAAATACTACAAGTTATTTTGCAAGCGTTTCAGATAGGACTTTCAATTTTTTCTGGAGCTTTAGCAGGCCTAATTGGCTTATTTGGCACAGGGCTTTTATTTTGGGTGTTATTTGGCTTGATCAATTCCTGGCTCGGTCTAGCTAGTGTTTGGCGGGCAGGTTTTTGTTTTGTGTTAGGTTTAATTGGTTTGTCAGTTTGTGGCTCAATTATATTAGTGTCCATAGGCTTTAGCCCAACTTAGGTGACGTAATGACTTTTGATGTTGATAAAATTCGTGAAGACTTTCCTATCCTTAAGCGGTCGGTAAATAACAAGCCTTTAGTGTATCTTGATAATGGCGCGTCTGCTCAGAAACCTCAGGTAGTTATTGATGCAATAACCCAAGCTTATTCAACTGAGTATGCAAATGTTCATCGTGGCCTTCATTATCTGTCTAATTTGGCCACTGATAAATATGAATCTGTAAGGGGTAAGGTTGCCAAGTTTCTAAATTCGAGTTCGGAAGATAGTATAGTTTTTAATTCTGGCACAACTGAGGGTATTAATTTAATAGCCTATGCGTGGGCAATGCCACGACTCCAGGCTGGCGATGAAATCGTACTTTCTATTATGGAGCACCACGCTAATATTATCCCTTGGCATTTTTTACGTGAACGAATGGGCATTAAATTAATCTGGGTCGATGTAGATTCTAATGGAGACCTAGATCCTGAACGCATGATCGCAGCAATGACTCCTCGTACCAAATTAGTCGCAATTACTCATCTTTCCAATGTCTTAGGCACAGTAGTGGATGTTAAGGCTATAACTAAAGCAGCACATGATATAGGTGCAGTAGTAATGGTCGATGGATCCCAAGCAGCAGTTCACATGGCTATCGATGTAGAAGATATTGATTGTGATTTTTACGCAATCACCGGCCACAAAGTGTATGGCCCAAGTGGTTCGGGTGCAATTTATATCAAACCAGAACGCATGGCTGAAATGCGACCCTTTATGGGTGGTGGTGACATGATACGTGACGTTGGACGTGAGGTCATCACATACAACGATGCCCCTATGAAATTTGAGGCAGGGACTCCCGCAATAGTCCAACAAATCGGACTTGGCGTTGCGTTAGACTATATGATGAATATTGGTATGGACAATATCGCCGCTCACGAGAGGGATCTATGTAATTATGCGCGCGGACGTTTAGATGGACTTAACTGGTTGAATATTCAAGGTAAGTCACTAGGAAAGGCGGCCATATTTTCCTTCACACTAAATGGGCCTGCCCACGCTCATGATATATCGACCGTGCTAGACAAAAAAGGCATAGCTGTGAGGGCAGGGCATCACTGTGCTCAGCCTTTAATGGATCACTTGGGTGTTTCTTCAACGTGCCGAGCCAGCTTTGCAATGTACAACACAAAGGCTGAAGTTGATACGCTGGTAGACGGCTTAGAATTTTGTCAAGAATTGTTTGGATAAACTATGGAGCGGGTAACGGGAATTGAACCCGTAACTTAAGCTTGGGAAGCTCGCGTGATACCTTTTCACCATACCCGCCTGAAGTCAGTAAGCAACACTCAGCCCAAAGTTAGTCAACTAACAAATATCAATTTAAAAACTAATTTATAACTCATCCTAGCGCCTTCGCCGCCTTCTTCCTACACCTGTTCCACCACCGCCGCCAGTATTGAAATTTACATCGGGTAGTGGTATTTTTTCTTTCAGTAAAGTAAACGGGTCGCCTGAATTTGGAATTGCAGAAGCATTCACAAAATGCTCCTGAAACTTAGGCTCTATTGCCGTCTCAATTTTTTCTATCTGACGAACAGTCTCTTCAATAGCCGCCCGCTGTGTTGTATCGATCAAGGCTATTCGGGCGCCCGACCCAGCGGCATTACCAGCTGAAGTCACCTTTTCAAATGGAACGTCAGGGATCATACCTAAAACCATAGCATGCTTGGGCGAAATATGAGCGCCAAAGGCGCCCGCTAAAACTACACGGTCTACCGTATCGACTTCAAATTTATCCATCAAAAGCCTTGCGCCAGAATATAACGCCGCCTTTGCCATTTGAATCGCCCGTATGTCTGGGTTGGTCACTGTAATTTTAGGTCCGCCACTCTCAGATGCGTCGTGCATTACATAGCTATTAGTTCGACCATCCAATACACAACGATCAGTACCTGTCTGTACAGCAGAGCCGATAAGACCTGATGGGTCCAAAAGCCCTGCTATTCGCATTTCTGCTATTGCTTCAATTATTCCTGATCCACAAATTCCAGTTATGCCTGTGTCCTTGACAACGTCCCAAAATCCAATTTCATCGGACCACAGATCACATCCAATAACGCGGAACCGTGGTTCCTTGGTGGTGGGATCAATTTGAACTTTTTCAATTGCTCCAGGTGCTGCCCGCTGGCCAGAGCTGATTTGTGCTCCCTCAAAAGCAGGGCCAGTTGGAGATGAGCAGGCCAAAACTTTTTCTTTGTTGCCTAGTAAAATTTCAGCATTAGTCCCAACATCTACAACTAACACTAGATCGTCAGATTTATTTGGAGCCTCTGAGAGTGCTACAGCGGCAGCATCAGCCCCGACATGACCCGCAATACATGGTAGAATATAAGCTCTAGCATTTTTGTGAATATTTATACCAAGTTGATTTGCATATAAACGTATGGCGTTTGAGGTAGCTAAAGCAAAGGGAGCTTGCCCAAGTTCAAATGGATCAATACCCAAGAACAGATGGTGCATCACTGGATTGCAAACAAAAACTGCATCCATGATTAGATTTTTATCAATGTCAGCATCTAAAGCGATTTTTGTAAATAGATCATCCATACCTTCGCGTACAGCTCGCGTCATTTCTTGATCACCGTTTGGGTTCATCATTGCATAGCTAACCCTGCTCATTAGATCTTCACCAAACCTAATTTGTGGGTTCATTAACCCTGACGAGGCTATAACGGCGCCGTTTTGGAGGTCACAAAGGTGTGCTGCGATTGTCGTGGACCCTAGATCAACAGCCATACCATAAACTGAGCCTTCGTAAAAACCTGGCCATAAATGAATGATCTGAGGGGTACCACTTTCATCAGAATGGTGGACTGCGCAGGTAACCTTCCAGTTCCCCTTGCGCAAAATAGATTGCATTTGTGGTAATATGGTCAGGTCAGCTTGCACTTTTTTCAGGTGCCATTGGCTTTCTAAAGCTGATATCAATCTCTCTAAATCTCCTGATGGCTTGTGCATATCAGGCTCCTCCACCTCGATATAAAACAATCGAACAGAAGGGTTTACAGTTATATCAAGAACTTCAGCACGCTTGCGGATCACCTGTTTATGAACTTGACTTTCAGGTGGAACATCAATGACGATATCCCCCTGCACAGTTGCCTGACAACCTAGGCGTCGCCCTTCTATCAATCCCCGCTTTTCTTGGTAACGCTGCTCTACAGAATTCCAATCTGATAATGCTCCCTGTTTAACACTGACGCCGTGCTTAGGAAATTCACCATAGCCCGGGGTAATTTGACATTTTGAGCAAATTCCACGCCCACCACACACAGAGTCAAGATCAACTCCAAGCTGCCGCGCTGCTGTTAGAATAGGGGTACCTGTTTCAAAATTTCCACGCCTGCCAGATGGCGTAAAAAGAACCATGTGCTCTTGTATCATGCAGTAACCTTTAAGTGATTATGGCTGCAATCTACGCCTCATCTAATGAAGATAAAGAACGTCTGCGTCCGAAAATGTGCTTTCCGCGCCAAACAGGATAAATTTACACATTTTGCTTGATTAAAGAGGAAGTAGAAAAAGTTTAAATTTGTTAATTTTTATTGTAATAAAACACCTTTAGGTTTGCCTAACCTCATGCGATAGAAAAACTGCAAGTTAAACCTACTTAGGAGGGGTCCAATGGAGATTCGTGAGGCTTTGACTTTTGATGATGTTCTACTAGTTCCAGCAAAGTCTTCAGTACTACCCAACGCGGCAGATACTAGGACCCGAGTAACCAAGTCTATTGAACTTAACATACCTTTGTTATCTTCTGCTATGGATACTGTGACCGAAGCAAAGATGGCGATTGCAATGGCTCAGGCTGGTGGCATGGGAGTTGTGCATCGAAACTTAGATGTTGAGGCTCAGTCACAAGAAGTTTGTCGTGTAAAACGTTTCGAAAGTGGTATTGTTTTTAATCCCATTACGCTGGCGCCCGATCAAACACTAGCTGATGCAAAAGTGTTGCAAGAACGTTACCGGGTAACAGGCTTTCCAGTAGTACAAAACGGGTTGGTAGTGGGCATAGTCACAAACCGAGATATGCGTTTCGCAACAGATCAAGCAACGCCTGTTGCCGCAATGATGACCAAGGATAACCTTGCTATATTACAGGAGCCTGCTGACTTATCAGAAGCTAAGCAAATGATGGCTGCTCGCCGCATAGAAAAGTTGTTAGTATTAGATCAGAACGGAAAGTTGACTGGCCTGCTAACGATCAAAGATTTAGAGCAGGCAGTACTAAACCCACAAGCTAGTAAAGATGAGTTGGGGCGGTTACGTGTAGCCGCCGCTAGTACGGTAGGTGATGCAGGATTTGAGCGTACGATGGCGCTTATAGATGCTGGTGTAGACATGGTGGTAATTGATACCGCACATGGTCACTCCGAAGGCGTTTCCACTGCAGTAAAACGTGCTCGGGAGATAGCCGGCGAAACACAAATTATGGCTGGTAATGTTGCAACGGCCGCAGCTACTAAAACACTGATAAATGCAGGTGCCGATGCTATCAAAGTAGGCATCGGTCCAGGCTCAATTTGTACCACTAGAATGGTTGCTGGTGTAGGTGTACCTCAGCTAACGGCTGTCCTGGATTGTAATGCTGCAGCAAAAAAGGAAGGAATACCTGTGATCGCGGATGGCGGTATAAAGTTTTCCGGAGATTTTGCTAAAGCGATAGCTGCTGGTGCTTCATGTGCAATGGTAGGATCTTTGATTGCAGGAACAGATGAGAGCCCAGGCGAAATTATTTTATACCAAGGGCGCAGCTTTAAGTCATACCGGGGTATGGGATCCCTTGGAGCCATGGCTCGTGGATCAGCTGATCGGTATTTTCAAGAGGATGCCGCTAATGATAAATTGGTCCCCGAAGGCATAGAAGGGCAGGTTCCATACAAGGGTCCAGCCGGCAATGTAATTCACCAATTGATTGGGGGCCTTAGAGCAGCAATGGGCTACACGGGCTGCGCAACTGTTGAAGAAATGCGAAATAATTGTGAATTTGTAAAAATTACAGGGGCAGGTTTAAAAGAGAGTCATGTCCATGACGTTCAGATTACCCGTGAAAGCCCAAACTATAGGATGGGTTAGATGACCCCAGGTGCACGGGTTGCGGCAATGATCGAAGTTTTGGACTCCATTTTGGTAGGAGTGCCGGCAGAAAAAGCGCTGACTAACTGGGGCAGAGGCCATAGGTTTGCGGGTTCCAAAGATCGTGCAGCAATCCGAGATCTCGTATTTCAAGCTATAAGATGTCGTCGTTCAGCAGGTGCTTGGCCGAACCCTATATCCGCGAGGTCTTGGGCAATTGGCTCCTTGCGGATCAACGATATAGGACTAGAGAACTTGTTTAACAACATTGGTCACGCACCTCCACTTCTTGAAATTGATGAGATTATAACAAATAAATGCACTAAAGAGGATGCTTTTGACTTACAGGACTGGGTTGTTGAAGAACTTTTTACATCTTATGGTTCAAAAAAGGCTTCTAAAATTGCAGAACTTTTGCGACACCGTGCACCAATTTGTTTGCGTGTTAATACTCAAAAGGCGTCCCTAATCAGCGTACAAAAAACTCTGGCAGACGATATGATAGAAACTATTATTAATCCCGTTTGTGACACAGCACTCACAGTTACGACAAATCCCAGGCGAGTTGTTCTACATGATATATATAAAAAAGGTTGGATTGAACTACAAGACGCAGCATCTCAGGCTGTTGCAGCATTAATTCCCGGAAAAGGACGAGTTTTAGATTTTTGTGCAGGTGGTGGTGGCAAATGTTTAGCGGTTTCTGCAAGAACCGGTGGATTAGTATTTGCACATGACGCAAATCCCAATCGTATGTTGGAAATTAAAGTACGCGCTTTGCGTGGAGGGCACGATATTAACGTCATATTACCTGATCAAATTGATGGGTATGGTCGATTTGATTCAATATTCTGTGACCTCCCATGTTCTGGTTCAGGAGCCTGGAGACGCTCTCCAGAAGAAAAATGGAGCCTAACCCAAGCTGACATTTTGGAGTATCAGAAGCTACAACGCGAGATACTAGTTAAAGCTGAGGGGTTTGTTAAACTAGGTGGTACTCTTTC